>Ga0169931_10001392_pt1 | contig 39903 bp, 37 predicted proteins | sample Kivu_15m_20L_FD_129675 | JGI IMG/M metagenome (GOLD analysis project Ga0169931, IMG submission 129675) | Freshwater microbial communities from Lake Kivu, Western Province, Rwanda to study Microbial Dark Matter (Phase II) - Kivu_15m_20L... | ecosystem: Environmental > Aquatic > Freshwater > Lake... | reverse complement strand
CGGTCAGGCGCGCCGGATCGGCCGCCTCGACGGTGGCGATCGCGCGGGCCGGCACCTGCGCCTTCAGCGCCTCGGGGCTGCCCTCGCGAACGATGCGCCCGCCGTGCAGGATGCCGATGCGCGTGCACAGCCGCTCGGCCTCCTCGAGGTGGTGGGTGGTGAGCAGGACGGTGGTGCCGAGCCGCCGCTGCGCGTCGATCAGGGCCCAGATGCCGTGACGGCCTTCCAGGTCGACCGCGGCGGTGGGCTCGTCGAGCACCAGCACGTCGGGCGAGTGGACCAGCGCGGTGGCGATGTGCACCCGCTGCCGCCAGCCGCCCGACAGCACCTCCACGCGGGTCTGCAGCACCGGCTCCAGCCCGAACAGCGCTACCAGCTCGTCGATCCGCCGGCGCCGCTCGGCACGGCCGAGCCCGTAGAGCCTCCCGAAGAAGTCGAAGGTCTCGGCCGGCCGCAGGTCGGGGTAGAGCGCCACCGCCTGACCGGCCACGCCGAGCGCCAGCCGCGCCGGGCGCCCGGGCGCAGCCGGCCGCAGCTCGACCCGGCCGGCGTCGGGCGCGAGCAGCCCGCACAGGATCCCGATCGCGGTGGACTTGCCGCTGCCATTGGGGCCGAGCAGCCCGTAGACCTCGCCGCGATCGATGGCGAACGAGAGCCCCTCGAGCACGCGGCGCTCGCCGAAGCGCCGCGCCACGCCGTCGAGACGGACCACGCTCACCCGCGCCGCTCCGCCGCGAGCAGGGCGCGGTACGACACGATGCCCAGCGCCAGCGAGACCAGCGCGAAGCCGCCGAGGAAGGCCAGCTCGCCGCGCAGCGCGGCCCAGCCGGCGCCCTGCCCGACCACGCCCTTGAGCGCCTCGTTCATGTGCAGCACCGGGTTGAACCAGGCCAGCCGCAGCAGCGGCTCGGGCAGCAGGGAGATCGGGAAGAAGGTGCCGCCCAGCACCAGCAGCGGCACGCCGAACGCGATCAGCGGGCCGTTGATCTCCTCGGTGCGGCGCACCACGGTGGCGCCGAGGCAGAAGCCGATGCCCACGTAGGCCACCACCGACAGCGCGATCACCAGCGCGCCGAGCCCGACACTGCCGTGGTAGCGGGCGCCGATCAGGTGCGCCAGGCCGAACACCAGTGCCGACTGCAGCACCGCCACCACCGCCAGCGCGCCTACCACCCCGCAGAAGTAGGCCGCCGGATGCAGCGGCGATAGCAGCAGCCGCCGCAGCGTGCGCCGCTCGCGCTCGGCCACCACGATGGAGAGCGTGCCGCCCAGCCCGCTGAAGAACAGGGCCGCGCCGATCAGGATGCCGGCCGACACCGTGTCGAAGCCTTCGCGCAGCATCGGGTTGCTGCCGTAGAGCGAGCCGAACAGCAGCAGCATCAGCGCCGGGAACACCGCCCAGAACAGCAGCGTGCGGGGCTGCCGGCGCAGCTCGAGCAGGACTCGGCTGGCCACGGCCAGCGCCTGCCGCAGGGGCTCGACGGTCATCGCGGGGAATGGTCTGCATGCCGTTGCGGCGACCGGCGACTGTACCTCAGCCATCCCACTGGCAACAGCAGGGTCACGAGGAGCCGCCGGCGCCCGCTGGCGCGCCGGGCGGCGGCGCGTGGGCGCTCAGCGCACGAACAGCGTACGCAGCGGCTCCTCGCCCAGCTGCCGGCTGCGGTGGCCGTGCACCGCCGGGTCGAACACCGCGCCCTCGGGCAGCACGTCGGCCGAGAAGAAGTGCTCGCCCGGCCCGAACACCCGCGAACGGCCGTCCTGCAGCCCGATCTCCATCCGGCCCTGCAGGATGAACACCCACTGCGGCGTGCCGGTGCAGTGGAACTCGCTGCGGAAGCCGGGGGGGCTCTCGCGCAGCTGCAGTTCCGCGGCCGGCATCGGGGCCGACAGCCGCGACTGCGGCGTGCCCCCGGCCAGCGCCAGCGGCTCCTCGCGGAAGCGGGCACGGCCGTCGGTGTCGGTGAACAGGACGACGCGGGTGAAGACGGGCGCAGCACTCATTCGGGTGTCCGGGATGCGGTCGGTCGGGCCCGCGAGCTTACCGCCTGCGGGCCCGTCGGCCGGCCGGTTTGCGCGACCACCCCGGGCGCTGATAGCCTCGTCTACTCTTGCGCCCGGCCGGCCGCCCGGCGGTCACCCGCCGCCGCGGGCTCCGGCAGCGTCGGCGGGCGCGCCCCCCCACGGTGATCCCGAGGTGCCCGCCCGATGTTCGAGAAGATCCTGATCGCCAACCGCGGCGAGATCGCCTGCCGCGTGGCCGCCACCGCCCGCCGTCTCGGCATCCGCACGGTGGCCGTCCACTCCGACGCCGATGCCGGCGCCCGCCATGTGCGGGCCTGCGACGAGGCCCACCGGATCGGGCCGGCGCCCGCCCGCGAGTCGTACCTGCGCGCCGAGGCGATCCTGGAGGTCGCGCGGCGCACCGGCGCGCAGGCGATCCATCCGGGCTACGGCTTCCTGTCCGAGAACGAGTCGTTCGCGCAGGCCTGCGCCGACGCCGGGATCGTCTTCATCGGGCCGCCGCCCGCGGCGATCCGCGCGATGGGCCTGAAGGCCGAGTCGAAGCGCCTGATGGCGCTGGCCGGGGTGCCGCTGGTACCCGGCTACCACGGCGAGGACCAGGACCCGGCGCTGCTGGCGCACGAGGCGGCGCGGATCGGCTACCCGGTGCTGATCAAGGCGAGCGCCGGCGGCGGCGGCAAGGGCATGCGCATCGTGCGCGAGGCCGGCGAGTTCGAGGGCATGCTCGCCTCGTGCCGGCGCGAGGCGGCATCGGCTTTCGGCAACGACGCGGTGCTGGTCGAGCGCTACCTGACCCGGCCGCGGCACGTCGAGATCCAGGTGTTCTGCGACGCGCTCGGCGGCGCGGTCCACCTGTTCGAGCGCGACTGCTCGGTGCAGCGGCGCCACCAGAAGGTGGTCGAGGAGGCGCCGGCACCCGGCATGACCGAGGCACGGCGCCGCGCGATGGGCGAGGCCGCGGTGGCGGCGGCCCGCGCCGTGGGCTACGTGGGCGCCGGCACGGTGGAGTTCATCGCCGACGCCTCGGGCGACTTCTTCTTCATGGAGATGAACACCCGCCTGCAGGTGGAGCACCCGGTCACCGAGATGATCACCGGGCTCGACCTGGTGGCGTGGCAGCTGCGGGTGGCCGCCGGCGAGCCGCTGCCGCTCGCCCAGGACGCGCTGGCGATCCGCGGCCACGCGATCGAGGCGCGCATCTACGCCGAGAGCCCCGAGCGCGGCTTCCTGCCCTCGATCGGGCCGCTGGTGCACCTGCGCACCCCGGAGGCGGTGCACTTCACGGTGGGCGCCGCGGCCGACGGCCGGCCCGCGCCGGTGCGGGTCGACGCCGGCGTGGTGCAGGGCGACGCGATCACGCCGTTCTACGACCCGATGATCGCCAAGCTGATCGTCTGGGGCGAGGACCGCGCGCAGGCGCTCGCCCGGATGCGCGACGCGCTCGCGCGCTTCGAGGTGGCCGGCCCGTCCACCAACGTCGCGTTCCTGGGGCGGCTGATGCGCTGCCGCTCGTTCGCCGAGGCCGACCTCGACACCGCGCTGATCGAGCGCGAGGCCGAGGCGCTGGCCCCGCCCGCCGAGCCTCCCGGCCTGCAGGTGCTCGCCGCCGCGGCGGCCGCGGTGCTGGCCGGCGAGACCGTCGACGCCGATACGCCCGAGCCGTGGGCGATCACCGACGGCTTCCGGGTGGGCGCGCCGCTGCGTCGCACGCTGGGCTTCACGCACCAGGACACGCCCCTGCCGGTCACGGTGGCCTACGGACGCGGCGGCTGGACCGTCGAGGCCCGGGGCGAGACCACCTGCCTGGCCGCGCCGCGCCTGGCCGACGCACGCCTCACCGGGCTGCTCGGCAGCGAGCGGCTGCACGCATCGGCGGCCTGCCACGGCGAGGCCCTGCACCTGTTCCTGCCCGAGGCGCAGTGGCGGCTCGGCTACGCGCCGCCACTGGCCCACGCCGGCGACGACGCCCAGGACGCCGGCGGGCTGGCCGCCCCGATGCCGGGCAAGGTGATCGCGCTGTTCGTGACGGTGGGCGCCGAAGTCCGCAAGGGCCAGGCACTGCTGGTGATGGAGGCGATGAAGATGGAGCACACCATCGCCGCGCCCGCCGACGGCCGGATCGAGCGCCTGCCCTTCGGCGTCGGCGACCAGGTGGCCGAGGGCGCGGCGCTGGTGGGCTTCGCCGCGCACTGACCCGGAGCGGGCGCGGGCCGGGGCCGACGGGCCCGGCGCGAGCGCAGGCCGAAGCCGACCGCCCCGGCGCGGGGCCGCCGCTCAGCGCGGGCGCCTCGGCACGAAGCGGATCGGCGCCTCGCGCGGCGGGCGGGGCGCGACGCCGTGCTGCGCGAGCCGCTGGTCGAGCAAGTGCGGCTCGGGGCCGGCCAGCGCGGCCTCGCGGGCCTCCCGGACCGCCGCGGCCAGCGCCGGCGGCGGCAGGCGGGCCGGCTCCACCAGGGTCTCGAGGATGCGCACGAAGTTGCCCCGGCCACGCCGGTGCGTGTCGGAATAGCCCTTGACCAGCCGCGCGCAGTGGGCCACCTCGAGCGCCAGCGCCGGCTCGGCGGCCGCCACGATCGCGCCGAGCCAGCGTTCGACCAGCGCCTGCTCGGCGGCGAACCGGCTCGAGCGGCGGCGCAGCGCCTTCATCGCCGCCAGCGCCCGCAACCTGAGCCAGCCGGTGACGGTGGTCGTGCGCAGCTGCAGTCCGTCGCGGAACACCGCATCGGAGCCGCGCCGCGCCGCCCAGGCGCGCAGGCGGTCGGCCGGCGCGGGCGGCAGCAGGTCGGCGAGCTCGCTCCAGCCGGGCTTGAAGAACTCGACCACGTGCAGCGGCTCGCCCGGCCGGGCGCGTGCCTCGGCGCGGAGCCGCTCGATGCGCTCGACGCGCGCCTTGAGGTCGGCGACGCGGGCGACGTCCTCGTAGCACATCAGCAGCGCCAGGTGCCGGGCGGTCTCGCGGGCGATCGCCTCGTGTCCGGGCCAGCGGGCGGTGACCCGCGCGAGCCGCTCGCGGTACAGGCGGGCGTAGCCGGCATCCAGGTAGTCGGTGCAGCGGGCCTCGCCCAGCGCCGCCGCGCGCGCGGCGTCGAGCCTGCGGTCGCGGCCCGCGCCGGCCGGCCCGCCCGTCGCGCCGCCGGCCTGCGCCCGGCCCGGCCCTGCGCCCGCCCCATCCGCTGCCCCATCCGCTGCCCCAGCCGGCGCCCGGTCCGGCAGCGGGCCCGCTGCGGGCGCCGCGATCGGATCGGCCGCCCCGACGGCCGAGGCCGCCTGCTCGAAGCCGGCCGCGAAGCCGCGCAGGCTCGCCTCGGTGCCGCGCCCGGCCGCCCGGATCGCGGCCTCGGCGTGCTCGCGCCGCAGCGGCAGCACGCCGGCGCCCACCAGCGCGCCGAACATCACGGCCGACACCACCGTGCCGGCGCGCGCCCGCTCGGCCTGCATGTCGAACAGCACCGCCCGGGCGGCGGCGCGACGCAGCGCCGCCTCGGCCCGGCCGCCGTCGAAGCGGCCGTCGCCCATGGCCATCTTCTCGAGGGTGGCGTAGACCCGGTGGGTGGACGCGATCACGGTGGTGCGGGCGCCGACCCAGCCGGCCACCAGCGCACGCGAGGCCTCCATCAGCTCGGAGCACAGGAAAACGTCGACCTGGCCCGGCGTGGGGCTCAGGCACATCACTGGGCGCAGCCCGCCGAGCCGGTCGCGCGGCACCGGATAGACCTCGATGTAGTAGGTGGTGGCGCCGGTGCGCTGGGCCACCCCGGGGATCGAGGTGGCCTGCACCGGCAGCCCGGCCGCGCGCGCGGTCTCGACCACCCAGTCGGCCAGCACGCCGCCGCCCTCGCCGCCCAGCGCGCCCACCAGCAGCGTCGCGCAGCGCTCGGGCAGCGGCCCGCCGGGCACCTGCGGGGTGCCGTCCGCGGGGGTGTCGCGCGGCCGCGCGAGATCGCGCGCCACGAGGCTCACGACCGTGCCCCCGCGATGTCGCGGGCGGCAGCGCCGGACGCCGCCGGTGCCGGCCCGGACCCCGCGCCGCCCGCGCGGCGCGGCGACAGCCAGCCGCGCACCCGGGTGCGCCAGCGCTCCATCCAGCGCTCGCGCGCGCCGGCCTGCTGGACCACGACCGTGTGGTAGAAGCTCGGGCACAGCGTGGCCGCGTGCGCGACCTCGCCGCACAGGCCGCAGCCCACGCAGTGCTCGTCGACGTGCGCCACCGGATCCTGCTTGAGCGGGTCCTCGGAGTCGCGCACCGTCAGGGACGGACAGCCCGAGAGGCGGATGCACGAGTGGTCGCCGGTGCACACCGCGTCGTCGACCCCGTACTTCACCCGGACCACCCGCTCGCCGCGCGCCAGCATCGCCTCGCGGACCGGCCGGATGCGGCGCTGGCGCTCGAGCTGGCACTCGCCCTCGGCCACGATCACCTTCAGGCCCGGCTCCGGGGTGGTCAGCGCCTCGCGCAGCGTGGCCATCATCTGCCCCACCCGGTAGGTGTGCACGGTGCGCAGCCAGGTCACGCCCGCGCCGGCCAGCGTCTGCTCGATCGTGGTCTCGGTGTGCGTGGCGCTGCCCGAGCCGGCCAGCCGGCGCAGGGTCTCCTCGGGCGAGGACACCAGCTCCTGGGTGCCGGTGGCCGAGGTGTAGCCGTTCTTCATCACCAGCAGCACCGCGTCGCCGTGGTTCATCAGGTTGGAGGAGACCCCCGACAGCAGGCCGTTGTGCCAGAAGCCGCCGTCGCCCATCACCGCAACCGGGCGGCGCTGCTGCAGCGGCGAGACGCCCGCGATCGAGGCGAGGCTCATGCCGTAGCCCAGGATCGAGTTGCCCTGCGAGAAGGGCTCGAAGGTGGCGAACGCGTGGCAGCCGATGTCGGCGCCCACGTGGACGCGGCCGATGTCCTGCTGCACCAGCTTCATCGCCGAGAACACCGGCCGCTCCGGGCAGCCGACGCAGAAGGTCGGGGGCCGCGGCGGCGGCGGCTCGCCCAGCGCCCCGGCGCCGCGCGCGCGGGTCTCGGCGATCGCGGCGAGCGCCGGCTCGCCGGCGCCGTCGAGCAGGCGCGAGACGCCCGCGAGGATCGCCTCGGTGGTGTACTCGCCGGCGTGCTGCAGCCAGTCCTTGCCGTGCAGCTCGCCGCCCACGCCGGCGCGGCGCAGCAGCGCGGCGATCTCCTGCTCGATGTACTCGGGCTGGCCCTCCTCCACCACCAGCACCGCGCGCCGTCCCTCGCAGAACGCCACGAGCTGATCGGGCACCAGCGGGCAGACCACGTTCAGGCACAGGATGGGCACCCGGCTGCGGCCGAACGCATCGGCCGCGCCGGCCAGCTGCAGCGCCCGCACGAGGTTGTTGTAGAGCCCGCCCTGCACCACGATGCCGACGTCCTCGCGGGCGCCACCGGACAGGATGCTGGCGGGCTCGCCGCCCGGCCCGAAGCGCTCGTTCATGCCGTGCGCCTCGATGAACCGGCGGGCGGCGGGCATCCGCACCTCGCGCTTGAGGCGCTCCTGGCGGAAGGTCACCGGCGGATGCGACAGCCGGTCGTACAGGAAGTCGGCCGGCTCGGCCAGCGGCGCGCGCACCGACACCGCCGGCGCCCGGTTGGCGCGGGTGGTGAACTCGCCCTGGACGTGGCAGGCGCGGATGCGCAGCTCGAGCATCACCGGCGTGTTCGACGCCTCCGAGAGCTCGAAGCACTGCTCGACGGTGCGCACGATCACCGGCAGCTCGGGCCGGGGATCGGCCAGCCACACGGTGGACTTCAGCGCGTAGGCATGGGTGCGCTCCTGGATCACCGAGGCGCCCTCGCCGTAGTCCTCGCCCACCACGATCAGCGCGCCGCCCACCACGCCGGCCGAGGCCAGGTTGGACAGCGCGTCGGCCGCCACGTTGGTGCCCACGATCGACTTCCAGGTGACCGCCCCGCGGGCCGGGTAGTTGATCGAGGCGCCGAGCATCGCGCAGGCCGAGGCCTCGTTGGTGCAGGCCTCCACGTGGACCCCGAGCCCGGCGAGCTCCTCGCGCGCCTGGACCATCACGTCGAGCAGGTGCGACACCGGCGCGCCCTGGTAGCCGCCCACGTACGAGACCCCCGACTGCAGCAGGGCCTTGGTCACCGCGAGGATGCCCTCGCCCCGGAAGGTCTCGCCGTCGCCCAGGCGCAGCGAGCGGATCTCTTCGGTGAACAGTCGTTCCACGGGGTCTCCAGGGTTGCGCGGCGCCGTCGCGCCGCGCCGAAGGATCGGACCCCGGCCGCGGGCTGTCAAATCCCCGGGCATTGCGATTGCATGTCCCGGCCGCGGACGCGACCCGCTCCACGGACCCCCTCCGAGCACGGACTGCCGATGACCCTCCCCCACGAGCGCCTCGCACGACAACCCTCCCCCGGGCCGCCGGCGCTGCGGCGGACCTGATGACGGCCGCCTGCCAGCGCAGCGTCGCGCTGCACGCCCCCAGGCACCGATGCGCGGCGCCGGCGACACGGTCGAGACGCCGGCCCGCCAGGCGCACGAGGAGGCGGGCCGCGGCGGCTCCGGCCGTCGCGCGAGGCGCCGGGCGCCGGGACAGTGAACGGGGCACTGCATCTGCCTGGGCGCGGCAGCCAGTCAGTCTGGCGACCCGCCCGGCCGATCGCCTATCATCGGTCGGATGCACGTCGTGATCGCCCACTCCGATCCGGGCGCCGGCCTCGCCTGGCAGCAGGCCCTGGCGGCTCGGCTGCCCGAGGCCGCCTTCGCTCAGGCGGCCGGCACGCCCGACGGCGCCGGCGCGCCGGCACCCGACCGCTGGGCGCAGTACGCCGTGGCCTGGAATCCGCCGCCCGACCTGTTCGAGCGGCAGCCGGGGCTGCACGCGCTGTTCTCCACCGGGGCCGGGGTCGACCACCTCCTGCGCCACCCGGGGCTGCCGCCCGGGCTGCCGGTGTTCCGGCTCGAGGACGCCGGCATGGCGGCGCTGATGGCCGACTACTGCCTGCATACGCTGCTCGACATCGCCGGCCGGCACGACCACTACCGGCACCAGCAGTCCGAGGGCCGGTGGCTCGAGCAGGCCCCGCTGGCGCGCGAGGCACTGCCGGTGGGGGTGCTGGGCATGGGCGTGCTGGGCACGCACGTGGCCCGCGAGCTGGCCCGCGCCGGCTTCCCGGTGCGCGGCTTCGCCCGCACCCCGCACGCCCTCGACGGCATCCCGGTGCTGCACGGACCCGCAGGGTGGCACGCCTTCCTGGCCGCCACCCGGGTCCTGATCCTGCTGGCGCCGCTCACGCCGGCCACCGAGAACCTCATCGACGCCGACGCGCTGGGCCGGCTGATGCCCGAGGCCTGGCTGATCAACGTGGCTCGCGGCGCCCTGGTGGTCGATGCCGACCTGCTCGCCGCGCTCGACGGCGGCCGGCTCGCCGGCGCCACCCTCGACGTGTTCCGCGAGGAGCCGCTGCCGCCGCGGCACCCGTTCTGGCGGCATCCGCGCATTCGCATCACCCCGCACGCATCGGCGCCCACCCAGGTCGGGCGCTCGGCCGTCCAGATCGCCGAGGGCCTGCGCCGGCTGGCCCGCGGCGAATCGCCGTCGGGTCGCGTCGACCGCGCCCGCGGCTACTAGGAGCCCCCGCCCATGCCCGCCGACCTGCCCCGCCGCGTCACCCTGCTCGAGGTCTCGGCCCGCGACGGCCTCCAGAACGAGCAGGCGCCCCTCACCACCGACCTGCGGGTGACCCTCGTCGACCGGCTCACCGCGGCCGGCTTCCCGCAGGTGGAGGTGGGCTCGTTCGTGTCGCCGAAGTGGGTGCCGCAGATGGCCGACACCGCCGAGGTGATGCGCCGGATCCACCGCCGGCCCGGGGTGAGCTACTCGGTGCTGACGCCCAACCTGAAGGGCTTCGAGGGCGCCCTCGAGGCGGCGGCCGACGAGGTCGTGGTGTTCGGCGCCGCCTCCGAGGCGTTCTCGCAGCGCAACATCAACTGCTCGATCGCCGAGTCGGTCGCCCGCTTCGAGCCGGTGGCCCGGGCCGCCCGCGAGCACCGGATGCGGCTGCGGGCCAGCATCTCCTGCGCGCTCGGCTGCCCCTACCAGGGCGAGGTGGCGCCGGCGGCGGTCGCGGAGGTGGCCCGGCGCTTCGCCGACCTGGGCGCGCACATGATCGACATCGCCGACACCATCGGCACCGGCACGCCGCGGCGCACCCAGGCGGTGCTCGAGGCGGCCCAGGAGGTGGTGCCGGTGGAGCGGCTCGCCGGCCATTTCCACGACACCTACGGAATGGCGGTGGCCAACGTCTACACCAGCCTCGAGATGGGCGTGACGACCTTCCATGGCTCGGTGGCGGGGCTCGGCGGCTGCCCCTACGCGAAGGGCGCCACCGGCAACGTCGCCACCGAGGACCTGCTCTACCTGTTCCAGGGGCTGGGCATCGAGACCGGGGTCGACCTGGCCGAGGTGGTCGCCATCGGCCAGTGGATCTCCGGGCATCTCGGCCGCCGGGCCGCGGGCCGTGCCGGCAACGCGCTGGCCGCCCGTCAGGCGGCCTGACCCGCCCCACTGGAGCGCCCGCGCGAACGGCCCGGCCGGCCGAGCCATCCGAGGAGTCGCTCCAGCACGTCGGGGCGATCGAGCAGGTCCCAGTGGTCGGCCGAGGGCGCGATCCAACGGTTCGCGGCCGGGATCCCCAGCGCCAGCCGCGGGTCCGGATGGTCACCGAGCGCGCTGGCCAGCGGCACCAGCCCGTCGCCGATCAGGCGGCTGGGCAGGTCGCCGGCCGTCGCCCCCCGGGTCGCCGCCACCGCGTACGCCGGCACCCCCGCCGGCAGCGGCACCGGGCGCCGGTCGTCGACGCGCTGCCGGTGGCGATCGCCGCCGGGGGGGCGCTGCAGGTTGCCGAAGCGCAGGTCGGTGATGCCGGCGCTGCGCGCCCGGCCGAGCCGCGCGAACGGCACGCTGAACGCGTGCAGGCCCAGCAGCCGGTCGATCCGGTGGCCGCCGCGCTCGAGCGGCGCTCCGTGGTGCGGCGTGCCGAGGAACACCAGCGCCGACAGGTGCCGCAGCCAGGGCGATCCGCGCAGGCCGGCCTGATGGACCGCGCTGCGGGCCACCAGCCCGCCCATGCTGTGGCCCATGATCACCAGCCGCTCGGGCGCGACCGCCGGGCCGGCCAGCAGCCGATCGAGCAGGGCGCACAGGTCGGCGCCGTTGTCGGCCACGTGCCGGCCGCTGTTGTAGTGCACGTGCAGCGGCGCGAAGCCCAGCGCCGCCGCCAGCGCAAGCCCGTGGTCGTGGCCGCGCCGCGACCACTGCAGGTCGCTCATGCACAGCCCGTGCACCTGCAGCAGCAGGCGCCGCGGCCGCGGCAGCGCTGCGGCCCACCGCTCGGGCGCCACCGCCCGACCGCCCACTCGCAGCGTCATCGGGATGGCCAGCGGATTGCCGGTGCGTTCGAGGTGATCGCCGCACAGCCCGTTGAGCGCTGCCAGCAGCGACTCGCGGGCGGGCGACGGCGCCGCCTCCGGGGGTGCCCCGGGCGCCAGGGCGGCCCAGAGCGCATCGGTGGTGCGCCCGAGGCCGCGGGTCACACCGCGCACCGCGCCGTACACCCATCCGGTGATGCCGCGGGTGCGTTCGTCGGACGGGCGCCCCACCGGCAGCACCCGCGCGGCGATCGTCGCGTGGACGTTCTCCACCACGTCCACCACCCCGGCGGTGGCGTCGAAGCCGAGCCGCACCAGCCCGCGCAGGTCGTGGGCGCGCAGCGGCGCGGGCGGATGAGTCGGTGCCAGAGGTTCGGTCAGGGTTCGCTCCCCGGGGCTGCAGGGCCCCTGCGGACCCAGGGTGGCCGACCGGTCAGCCGGCGTCAAACCCTTCTCTGGAGGACGGTCTCGGTTTCACCGCCCGGTCGCATGGCAGAATCGCTTTCCGATGAGTTCGTTCAGCCTCACTCGCGACACGCTTCTGGACGGCACGGTGCTGTCGTCGATGCGCGCGCTGCTGGGGCCCGACGCCCGGCTGATGTCCGACGCCGAGCGCACGGCGCAGGTGGCCGCCATGCTGGCCGCCGCCCCCACCCCGGGGCAGGTCTGGGTGTTCGGATTCGGCTCGCTGATCTGGAACCCGGCCTTCCACTTCGTCGAGCGGCGCACCGCCCTCGTCCACGGCTACCATCGGACATTCTGCCTGTGGTCGCGCGCCGGGCGCGGCAGCCCCGAACGACCCGGCCTGATGCTGGCGCTCGACCGCGGCGGCAGCTGCGCCGGCGTGGCCTACCGGATCGCCGCCGAGGCCGCCCCGACCGAGCTCGACATCCTCTGGCGCCGCGAGATGGTCGCGATGTCGTACCGCCCGGTCTGGATCGCCGCACGGACCCCGGACGGCCTGGTGCCGGCGATCGCGTTCACCGCCAACCGCAGCCACGAACGCTACGTGCCGGGGCTCGACGACGCCACCGTGGCAACCTACCTGGCCAGCGGCGCCGGCGCGATGGGCCGCTGCTGCGACTACCTGTTCGACACGGTCGCGCACCTGCGGGAGCTGGGCATCCGCGACCGCCGGCTCGAACGGCTCGAGGCACGGGTGAGAGCGAGCGCCCACCGCTGAACGGGCCGCCCAACCCGGGCGTCGGCAACCCACCACCCGCCCACCCGGATCGAACGCCCGCGGATGGCGCTCGGGTAGACTCTGGCGCGCACTGCAGAACGTTCCCCCGAGAGCCCTCACCCCGAGCCTGCCCGGTGCCCATGCGCCGCTGCCGCCTGTCCGTTCCCGCCGTCCCGCCGGCTCGTCGGCGTCGTGCGCCACTGCGCGGCCCCGATCGGCGGCCCGCGCTCCCGCCCGAGGGCGAACCGACCCGGCCCCGTCCCGAGTAGGACCCCCAATGCTCCGCAAGCGCCTGCAGCGCATGATCCCTTCTGCCGAATCGGTCCGCTCGAACCGGTCGCTGCGCTGGCTCGGCCCGCTGCTCCAGATGCCCTGGCTGTGGCAGCTGACCCGTCGGCGCGTGGCCGCAGGTGCCGCCATCGGCGTCTTCTTCGGCTTCCTGATCCCGATCGCGCAGATCCTGTTTGCCGCCGCCGCGGCGGTCGTGCTGCGCGCCAACCTGCCGGTGGCCGCGGTCGCCACACTGATCACCAACCCGCTGACCTTCGCGCCGATCTATGTGGCGGCCTACTACACCGGCTCGGCGCTGCTCGGCCAGAACGTCAGCCCGGAGGCCGCCGCCGCGATCGCGGAAGGTATCGATCTGCAGGGAGGCTTCCTGACCCGCGCGGCCGAAATCGGCAAGCCGTGGATCATCGGGCTGATCGTGTTCGCGACCGGGGGCGCCTTGATCACCTGGCTGACGATCCAGGGGCTCTGGATCGGCGCGATCAAGTGGCAGCGCTGGCGCGGCCGGCGCCGGTCGCCCTCGCGGCGACAGGGACAGCCCTGAATCTTCGGCAGCCCCTGGCTTAGACTGCGCCGCCATGAAGCCCACCGACGACCCGGTCGATCGCGCGATCCGAGCAGCGGCCGCCCGCGGCGCGGCCGTGCCGTCGCCTTGCCTGTCCATCTGCCGGATGGACCCCGCCAGCGGCCTGTGCAAGGGCTGCTCGCGTACGATCGAGGAGATCGCCGGATGGAGTACCCTGGACAATGCCGGCCGGCTCGCGGTGTGGGACCGGATCGCCGCCCGCCGCGGCGCCTCGTCCGCCTGAGCGGCGTGCCCGCTGGCCCGAGACCCCGCCGGGCACGCCGATGAAGAACGCCCACTGGTACTTCGACTTCGTCTCGCCGTACTGCCACCTGCAGAGTGAGGTACTCGGCCGGTTCCACGGCCTGGCCCGGATCGAGCCCCGGCCGGTGCTGTTCGCGGCGCTGCTCGACCATCACGGCCAGAAGGGGCCGGCCGAGATCGCCCCGAAGAAGGTCCAGACCTTCCGCGAGGTGGTCTGGCTCGCGCACCGGCACGGCATCGCCCTCGGCCTGCCGGAGGCGCATCCGTTCAATCCGCTGCCGATGCTGCGGCTCTCGATCGCGCTCGGCAACGACCCCGACGCGATCCGGGCGCTGTTCCGTCACGTCTGGGTCGACGGCCACCTGCCCACCGACGAGGGCCCGTGGTCGGCGCTGTGCCGCTCGCTCGGCGTGGACGACCCCGCCGCGCAGATCGCCCGGCCCGAGGTCAAGGAGCAGCTGCGCCGCAACACCGCGTCGGCGATCGAGGCCGGCGTGTTCGGCGTGCCCACGCTGGTGGTGGGCGAACAGTCGTTCTGGGGCTTCGGCATGACCGACGCGGCGCTCGACCACCTGCGCGGCGACCCGCTGTTCGAATCGCCGCTGATGCGGCGGGCCGCAGCGCTGCCCGACGGCGTCCACCGCCCCCGGTCGTGAACCCGCGCGCCGACGCCCTCGCCAAGGCCTTCGCCACGCCGGTGGAGGGTCCGGCCTACCGGCCGTTCACGCGGATCGCGGCGGTCGTGCTGGTCGCCGGCCTGTTCGGCTGGGGCGGCTATCTGGTGCTGGGATCGGGCGGGCTGGAAGCCGGCCATTGGGTCGCGGTGGGCGTGATGGCAGCGGCACTGCTGTGGCCGCTGCCGTCGCTGCTGATGGGCCGCACCGTGCTCGATGCCGAAGGCATCCGCCAGCCCGGCTGGATGAGCCGCGAGGCCCGCTGGGCCGACGTGCACCGTGTGCGATTCCTGCGTCTGCCGCTGGCGCCGCGGCTGATGATCTCCACCGGCTTCAGACGCCCGACGATGTTCTTCTCGGGTGACGCGCGGCTCGATGCAGCCTTCGAGCAGGCGGTGTACCTGCTCACCGATCCGCTGCCCGGCCCCCGGTGAGCACCGCCGCCCCACTGCCCCCCGGGCTGCGGTTCATCGAGCGCGACTGGCTGTCATCCAACGGCATCCTGTTCGACGACGGCCGGCGCACCGCGCTGGTCGACAGCGGCTACGTCAAGCACCAGGAGACCACCGCCGCGGTGGTCTCGCACGCGCTGGGCGGTCGGCCGCTCGACCTGCTGGTCAATACCCACCTGCACTCGGACCACTGCGGCGGCAACGCCCTGCTGCAGCACCGGCACGGCTGCCGGACCCTGGTACCGGCGGCCAGCGCGGCGGCAGCCCGCGACTGGAACGACGAGGCGCTCACCTTCACCGCCACCGGCCAGCGCTGCGAGCGCTTCGCGGTCCACGGCACCTACGACGACGGCGACACGCTGGAGCTGGGCGGGCTGCAGTGGCAGGCCATTTCCGCGCCAGGCCACGACCCGCAGGCGCTGATCCTGCACTGCGCCAGCGAACGGCTGCTGATCTCGGCCGACGCGCTCTGGGAGAACGGCTTCGGGGTGATCTTCCCCGAACTCGATGGCGAGTCGGGCTTCGCCGAGCAGCGGGCCATCCTCGAGCGGATCGCCACGCTGCCGGTCGAGCGGGTGCTGCCCGGCCACGGCCCGATGTTCACCGACGTGGCCGGCGCCCTCGAGCGGGCCCGCGCACGGCTCGCCCACCTGTCGGCCGACCCGGCCCGCAACGCGCGCCACGCGGTCAAGGTGCTGCTGAAGTTCCTGCTGCTCGAGCACGAGCGGCTGCCGCTGGCAGGCGTGGCCCGGCTGCTGGCCGACACGCCGCTCACCGCCCGCGCCAACCGCCGCTACCTGGGAACCGACCCGCAGGCGCTGGCCGACTGGGCGGTGGCCGAGCTGTGCCGAGTCGGCGCGGCCGCGGTGTACGACGGCCTGCTGCTCAACGGCTGACCCGAGGACGGCGCCGCCCGCGCATCGGCTAGACTGCTCCGATGCCTCCGGAACCGACGATCCGTGACAGCCGCGACGACGACGTCGCCGCGATCCAGGCCATCTACGCCCACCACGTGCTGCACGGCACCGGCACCTTCGAGCTCGAGCCGCCCACCACCACCGAGATCGGCCAGCGGCGGGCGGCGGTGCTGCGCGAGGGCCTGCCCTGGCTGGTCGCCGAGGCCGACGGCCGGGTGCTGGGCTACGCCTACGCCAACTGGTTCCGCACGCGCCCGGCCTACCGCTTCACGGTGGAGGACTCGATCTACGTCGCGCAGGATGCCCGCGGGCGCGGCGTGGGCCGCTCGCTGCTCACCGAGCTGGCCGACCGCTGCGAGCACGCCGGCCTGCGCCAGCTGCTGGCGGTGATCGGCGACAGCCGCAACACCGGCTCGATCGCGCTGCATGCGGCCTGCGGCTTCCGGTTCGCGGGCACGATGCGCGCCACCGGCTGGAAGCACGACCGCTGGCTCGACACGGTGCTGATGCAGCGCGAGCTCGGCGCGGCCGACCGCACCCCGCCCGCCTGAGCGCGCGGGCGCTCAGCGGTCCGACCCGTCGGGCGCCACCGGCACGAGCTCGGCCCGCAGCGCCTGCACCACCGAGAGGAATCCCGCCACCAGCGGCACCGGCCGGCGCTCGGCCAGGCAGATCACGTGCGAGTGGGTGAACAGGCCCGGCCCCGCGATCGGCAGCGGTGCGAGCCGCGGGTCGGGCACGTAGGCGGTGTCGGCCACCACGCCCAGCCCCAGCCCCTGGGCGACCGCCTCGCGGACCGCCTCGCGGCTGCCCATCTCCACCGCGATGCGGATGCTCACGCCGGCCGCCCGCAGGCCGTCCTCGAACACCCGCCGCGTGCTCGACCCCTCCTCGCGGATCACGAAGGCCTCGCCCGCCAGGTCGGCGAGCCGTACCGACCCCCGGCCGGCCAGCGGGTGCGCGCGCGGCGCGAACACCATCAGCCGCTGGCGGCGGAACGGCACGCAGTGGATGCGCGGATCGTCGACCGAGTGCACCAGCACGCCGAGGTCGCCGCGGTAGTCGAGCACGCGCTCGACGATCTCGCGCGAGTCGCCCACGCTCACCACCACGCTCACGCCCGGCCAGCGCTCGCGGAAGCGCCGGATCATCGGCACCACGTTGTAGGGCCCGACCGCACACAGCGACAGGCGGCCGCTGTACTGGTTGCGTGCGCTCGCCAGCAGCGCGGCGGCGTCCTCCTCGCCCCGGAAGATGCGGTGGGTGACGTCGCGCAGGGTGGCGCCGAAGTCGGTCAGCTCCACGCGCCGGCTGCGCCGGTGGAACAGCTCCACGCCGAAGTGCGACTCGAGCCGCGCCACGTGCGACGACACCGTGGGCTGGCGCAGCCCGAGCGCGCGCGCCGCCGCCGACATGCTGCCGCAGCGGGCGGTGGCGTCGAACGCCTTGAGTTCGGCGAGCAGCGAGGATTCACGCATAGACAGGCTCTATACGTTAGGCGGCGATTGCGACGGCATCGTTAACCCGCCTGAAACGGCGCGCCGCCATGCTCCCGGCATCCCCTCCACCGGACCGGAAGAGCCTCCGATGAACGCACCCGCCCCGCGCCGGGGACCCTGACCATGGCCTCGCTGCACCTGCGCGGGATCGGCAAGTCGTTCGGCGCCACGCGCGTGCTGCACGACGTGGAGCTCGAGATCCGCGACGGCGAGTTCCTGACGCTGGTGGGCCCCTCGGGCTGCGGCAAGACCACGCTGCTGAGGATCATCGCGGGGCTCGACCATGCCGACCGGGGCAGCGTGTGGATCGGCGAGCAGGCGGTCGACGCGCTGCCGCCGAAGCGGCGCGACGTGGCGATGGTGTTCCAGAGCTACGCGCTGTACCCGTACATGACGGTGGCCCAGAACATGGCGCTGCCGCTGGTGATGCGCCGGCTCGGCACCGCCCAGCGGCTGCCGCTGCTGGGCCGCTGGCTGCCCGGCACGGCCGCCGCGCAGGCGCGGATCGCCGCCGAGGTGGGTGCGGTGGCCGACTCGCTGGGCCTGGGCGCGCTGCTGCAGCGCCGCCCGGCGCAGCTCTCGGGCGGGCAGCGGCAGCGGGTGGCGCTGGGCCGCGCGATGGTCCGGCGCCCACAGGTGTTCCTGATGGACGAGCCGCTCTCCAACCTCGACGCGAAGCTGCGGGTGGACACCCGCGCCGAGATCGCCGAGCTGCACCGCCGGCTGAAGACGACCTTCGTCTACGTGACCCACGACCAGGTCGAGGCGATGACGATGTCCGACCGGGTGGCCCTGATGGTGGAGGGGCGGATCGTGCAGCTCGCCCCGCCCCAGGTGATCTACGACGATCCGGCGGACCTTCGGGTGGCGGAGTTCATCGGCACGCCGAAGATCAACACCCTGGCCGCCAGCGTGGAGCCCGAAGGCCTGCGCGTGGGCACCGACCGGTGGCCGGTGCGGGTGCGCGCCGACGCCGGCACGCCGGTGACCGTGGCGATCCGCCCCGAGTGGTGGCTGCCGCACGAGACCGGCATCGTGCGCCCCGGGGCGGCGTGCGTGGTGCGCGGCACGGTGCGCCACCTCGAGCCGCTGGGCGGCGAGACGCTGGTGCACGTGGCGCCGCAGCACGAGGCGGCTGCGGTGGTGGCCCGGATGGAGCCCGCGCGGGCCCGCGCGCTGCGGATCGGCGAGCCGGTGGCGCTGGCCGCGCCGGCCGCGCGGGCGCTGGTGTTCGACGCCTCGGGCGCGCGGCTGGCCTGCGTGGCCGACCCGGCCCGGGCCGCGATGCCGGCCGGCCTGGAGGCCGCCGGTGGCTAGCGCGGCTGCACCGGCCTGGGCTGCGCGCAGCGGTGGCGCGGCCGCCGCGATCGGGCGCATGGAGGCGCTGGCCGGCTGGACCCTGGCCGCCCCGGCGATCACGCTGATGTGGCTGATGCTGCTCGGCCCGGCGGTGGCGGTGATCGCGCTGTCGCTGACCGACTGGACCTTCGGCGCGCCCACCATCGCCTTCGTCGGGCTGGCCAACTACGCCGAGCTGGCCGGCGACCGCGTGTTCTGGACCAGCCTGCGCAACACCCTCGCCTACGTGGCGTTCACCGTGCCCAGCGCGGTGTTCCTGGGCCTGGGGCTCGCGTTGCTGGTGGAGGCCGGCAGCTCGCTGCGCGGGCTCTACCGCACGCTCTTCTTCCTGCCGGTGACCTCCACGCTGCTGGCGATGGCGCTGGTCTTCCAGTTCGCGTTCCATCCCACGGCGGGCCTGGTCAACCAGACGCTCGGCGCGCTCGGGCTGCCCACCACCGACTGGCTGAAGAACCCCGACACCGCGCTGTACGCGCTGGGCACGATCGGCATCTGGCAGGCGGTGGGGCTGAACATGGTGCTGTTCATGGCCGGCCTGAAGGCGATCCCGAAGGACCTGTACGAGGCCGCCGCGATCGACGGCGCCGACGGTGCCTGGGAGCGCTTCCGGCGGGTGACCTGGCCGATGCTCGGGCCGGCGCTGGTGTTCGTGGTGACCATCACCGCGATCCGCTCGTTCCAGGTCTTCGACACGGTGGCGGTGCTCACCGACGGCGGGCCGAACAAGGCCACCTCGGTGCTGCTCTACCAGATGTACCAGGAGGGCTTCTCGTTCCTGCGCTCGGCCTACGCGGCCGCGCTCACCTGCGTGTTCCTGGCCTTCGTGCTGCTGCTCACCTGGCTGCAGACCCGGCTGCTCGACCGCCGCGCCCACTACGGATGAATCCGCCGTGACGACCCGCCGCTCGATCGGATTCAGCGTGTTCCGCCACCTCGTGCTGGGCAGCGCCGCGCTGCTCGCGGTGCTGCCCTTCGTGCTGATGATCTCGATCAGCCTGAAGCCGCCGGCCGAGGTGTTCGCCCCCGAGTTCCGGCTGCTGCCGCAGCAGTGGCACGCGTGGGAGAACTACGCCGAGGCCTTCGCCCGGCAGCCGCTGGGGCGCTTCCTCGCCAACGGCCTGCTGGTGACGCTGTCGATCTTCACCGCCCAGGCGCTGGTCGCCCTGCCCTGCGCCTACGCGCTCGCCAAGCTGCGCTGGCGCGGCCGCGAGGCCACCTTCGTGTTCGTGCTGCTGGCGCTGCTGGTGCCGCCGCAGGTGCCGGCGATCCCGCTCTACATCGGCCTGTGGCAGCTCGGCCTGCTCGACACCTACGCCGCGCTGATCCTGCCCTCGACCATCTCGGTGTTCGGGATCTTCCTGATGCGCCAGTTCTTCCGCACGGTGCCCGACGACCTGATCAGCGCCGCGCGCCTGGACGGCCTGGGCGAGTTCGCGATCGTCTGGCGGATCATGCTGCCCACCGCGCTGCCGGCGCTGATCGCGTTCGGCCTGCTGTCGCTGGTGTGGAACTGGAACGACTTCTTCTGGCCGCTGCTGGTCATCCAGACCGAGACGCTGGCCACCCCGCCGCTGGGCGTCGTGTTCTTCAACAACGCCGAGGCCGGCACCAACTACGGGCCGCTGATGGCGGCCGCCACCGTGATCACCGCGCCGCTGGTGATCGCCTTCCTGCTCGCCCAACGCTGGTTCATCGACGGCGTCACGATGACCGCCGTCAAGTGACGCCGCACCCCCACCGAAGGAGTCCGACGATGCAAGCCAAGACCCCCGCACCGAACCGCCGCCGCCTGCTGGCCGGCACCGCGGCCGCCGCCTCGACGCTGGCGATGCCGGCGATCGTGCGCGGCCAGACCGCGGTCACCGAGATCACCGTGGCCTACTCGATCCCGGTGCTGTTCAAGGACCTGATGGAATCGGTGGCGCGCGAGTTCATGGCGCGCCACCCGTCGATCAGGGTCACGCTGCGAGCGCCCGAGAGCGGCTACGAGGAGATCATGCAGCGCAACCTGCGCGACGCGATCACCCGCACCCTGCCGGACGTGGCCTTCCACGGCCTGAACCGCCAGCGCACGCTCGCCGAGCGCAACATCCCGGTGGACCTCAAGCCGTTCATGGACGCCGACCCGCAGACGAAGGCGCTGGGCTTCTCGCCCTCGCTGCTGTCGCTCGGACAGGTGGGGCCGAAGCAGACCGGCATCGGCTTCTCGCTGTCGACCCCGATCCTGTACTTCAACGGGCAGATGGTGAAGGAGGCGGGCGGCGATCCCACGAAGCTGCCCACCCGCTGGGACGAGGTCATCCAGCTGGCCGCCGCGATGACCGACCCGGCGAAGAACCGCACCGGGATGTTCTTCGACTGGACCATCACCGGCAACTGGTCGTGGCAGGGGCTGGTGTTCAGCCACGGCGGCTCGATGATGGACCCGACCGAGACCCGCGTGACCTTCGGCGAGGAGCCCGGCCGGCAGGCGCTCGGCGTGCTGCGCCGGATGGTCGAGCAGGGCCGCATGCCCGACATCCGTCCCGAGACGATGTTCCAGGACTTCTTCGCCGGCCGCATGGGGATGTCGATGCAGTCCACCGCCCAGCTCGGCCGCTACAACCGCGAGATCGGCGGGCGCTTCCCGCTCGCGTGCGCACGCTACCCGCTGTCGGCCGCCAGCGCCCGGGTTCCGGCCGGCGGCAACGTGGCGATGATGTTCGCCACCGACCCGGCCCGCCAGAAGGCGGCCTGGGAGTTCATCAAGTTCGCCTGCGGTCCCGAGGGCGCCACGATGATGGTCAAGGCCACCGGCTACATGCCCGCCACCACCCTCCCCGCCACCCGCAAGGACATGCTCGCCGACTTCTATGCCGCCAACCCCAACCACCTGATCTCGATCGGCCAGCAGGACGTGATCACCGGCTGGTACGCGTTTCCCGGCCAGAACGCGCTGCGCATCACCGACGTGATCAACGACCACCTGCAGACCGTGGTGGCGCGTCGCGAGACCCCCGAGGCGGTGCTGCCGAAGATGACCGCCGACGTGCAGCGGCTGGTCCCGGTGAAGGGGTGAACCGGTGACGCTCAAGTTCATCCACCTGACCGACACCCATCAGGTCCGGCCCGGCGAGCGGCTCTACGGGCTGGACCCCCGGCAGCGGCTGGACGCCGCGGTGGCCAGCATCGCCCGCGAGCATCCGGATGCCGCGTTCGTGGCCGTCACCGGCGACCTCGCGCACTGGGGCGAGCCGCAGGCCTACGAGGCGCTGCGGGAGGCGCTCGCGCCGCTGCCGATGCCGGTGCACCTGCTGCTGGGCAACCACGACGACCGGGCCGCCTTCCGGGCCGCGTTCCCCGCCGCGCCCACCGACGCCGAGGGCTTCGTGCAGTTCGCGTTCGAGGCCGGCGGCCAGCGCGTGGTGTGCCTCGACACCAACGAGCCCGGGGTGTCCTGGGGCGTGCTGTGCGAGCGCCGCGCGGCGTGGCTCGCCGATGCGCTGGCCGACGCGGCCCGCGCCGGCCGGCCGGTCCACCTGATGCTGCACCACCCGCCGTTCGCGGTGGGCATCCGCGCGATGGACCGGATCTCGCTGCGCGACCCCGGCCCGCTGCGCGCCGCGCTCGAGCCGCACCGCGCGGTCGTGCGCCACCTGTACTTCGGCCACCTGCACCGGCCGATCGCCGGCAGCTGGCTCGGGGTGCCGTTCTCCACGGTCCGGGCCACCAGCCACCAGGTGGCGCTGCGGCTGGCCGACTCCGACCGGGTGCCCGGCAGCCACGAGCCGCCGCAGTACGGCGTGGTGCTGTCCGACGCGCAGGGCACGGTGGTGCACCTGCATGACTTCGCCGACCCGTCGGACCGGTTCGACCTGTGACCGCCGCCCGGCTGCTGCAGGCGCGCAGCACCGTCGTCTTCGACCTCGACGGCACGCTGGTCGACACCCTGCCCGACCTCGTCCGCGCGCTGAACGAGGCGCTGCGAGAGCTCGGTGCGGCGCCGGTCCCCGCCTCCCTCGTGCGGCGCTCGCTGCACGGCGGGCTCGAGGCCTCGGCGGCCGAGGCGCTGCGCTACCTGGCGCTGGACCCGCGGGCCGCCGAGCCGCTGGCCCTGGCCTACACCCGGCACTACGCGCGTGCGCCGGTGCACGACTCGCGGCCCTACGCCGGCGTGCCCGAGCTGCTCGACCGGCTGGCGCACGACGGCGCACGGCTGGCGGTGTGCACCAACAAGCCGCGGGTGCAGGCCCGGGCGGTGCTCGAGGCGACCGGGCTGGCCACCTACTTCCCGGTGGTGGTGGGCGCCGACAGCTGCGCCAGCCGCAAGCCCGACCCCGAGCCGGTGCGGTACACGCTGGCCCGGGTGGGCAGCGCCCCGCGCGAGGCGTTGATGGTGGGCGACAGCCTGGCCGACGTGCGCTCGGCGCACGGCGCCGGCGTGGCCTGCCTGCTGCACGTGGCCGGCTACGGCGAGGTGCCTTGCACCGAGCCCGGCGTGTTCGAGCGCTTCGGCAGCTACCGGCAGCTGCTGGAGTCGCTGGGCTGAGCCCGGCCGCTCAACCCGCCGCCAGGTGCCGGTCGAGCCCGTCGGTGACCAGCATGTGCCCCGGCGCGTGGGTGATGCAGAACGGCGGGCGCGCCTGCATCACCGCCGCCTGCGGCGTGACCCCGCAGGCCCAGAACACCGGCAGCTCGTCGTCGTGCACCGCCACCGGGTCGCCGAAGTCGGGCCGCGAGAGGTCGGTGATGCCCAGCAGTTCCGGCTTGCCGATGTGCACCGGTGCACCGTGCACCGCCGGCATCCGGGCGGTGACCTGCACCGCGCGGATCGCGTCGGCCGGCCGGAACGGGCGCATGCTGACCACCAGCGGGCCGTGGAAACGCCCGGCCGGCGCGGTGGGCACGTTGGTGCGGTACATCGCGACGTTGGCGCCGCAGGCCACGTGGCGCAGCGGCAGGCCGGCGTCGATCAGGGCCTGGTCGAACGAGAACGAACAGCCCAGCACGAAGCCGACCAGGTCGTTGCGCCACAGCGCCGACACGTCGGTGGGCTCGTCCACCAGCTCGCCGTCGCGCCAGACGCGGTAACGCGGCACGTCGGTGCGCAGGTCGATGTCGCGGCCCAGCGCCGGCACCCGCGGATCGCCCGGGTCGGTCACCGCCAGGATCGGGCAGGGCTTGGGGTTGCGCTGGCAGAACAGCAGGAACTCGGCGGCCGCGTCGGCCGGCAGGATCACCAGGTTGCCCTGCACCCGGCCGGGCACCAGCCCGCTGGTGTGACCGCTGAAGCGACCGGCGCGGATGGCCTGGCGCGCGTCGTGCGGGTCGGTGAACCGCGGGGCAGGGGCGGTGCTCGCCAGGGTGCGCATCGGGGCGTCGGCGCTCATCGCTGCGCCCGGTCGCGCGCGTTCTGCGCCTCGATGCGCTCACGCGCCTCGCGCCACTGCTCGTCGGTCCAGTCGCGCAGCGCGTAGAAGTTGCCGCCGGTGGCGAGGTGGTTGCCGCCGTCCATGTGGATCAGCTCGCCGGTCAGCCAGTCGCAGCCGCCCGCCATCAGGAAGGTGGCCAGGTGCTGCAGCTCCTGCATCCGGCCGGCGCGCCGCTGCGGGTTGGTGCGGGCCGAGCGCGCGCCCGGCTCCTCGCCGGGGTTCAGCCGCTTGCTCATGCCCTCGGTGGGGATCTCGCCCGGGCCGATCGCGTTCAGGCGGATGCCGTACTTCGCCCACTCCACCGCGAGCGACCGGGTCATGGTGGCGACGCCGGCCTTGCTCATCGCCGAGGGCACCACGTAGGGGCCGCCGTTCTCGACCCAGGTGGTGATGATGGACAGCACCGACTTCATCGGGGCGGGCGGGGCCCAGCCGCCGGCCGCCCGGGCCTGCTCGACCCAGCGCCGCCCGACCGCGTGGGTCACGTAGAAGGTGCCGTGCAACACGATGCCCGCGATCGCGGCGCAGCCGCGCGTGCTGAGCGCCTCGGTGGGGCTGATGAAGTTGCCGGCCGCGTTGTTGACCAGCCCGTCGAGCGGGCCGTCGGCGAACAGCGCCTCGACCATCGCGTCGACCGCCTGGGCGTCGCGGATGTCGAGGGCGAACGGGGTGACGCGGCCGCCGGTGTCGGCCCGCATCTGCGCGGCCGCCTCCTCGAGCACCGCCCGGCGACGGCCGCAGATCGCCACCTCGGCGCCCAGACGCAGGAACTGCTCGGTCATGGCCCGGCCCAGGCCGGTGCCGCCGCCGGTCACCAGGAAGCGCCTGCCCTTCAGGAGATCTGGCTGGAACACGGTGACTCCTCCGATCGGGGAAGGGATGATCGCACGGGCCGCTTCAGGCCCGCAGCGACTGCAGCACCTGCTGCACGTCGAGCGTGCGGGCCTGCGCCTGGATCTGCGGCAGGTACTGCGACTGCACCTGCCTGGCCTCGGCGAGCAGGCCGGTGAACGCCGACTTCAGCGCGGCGCTGTCGAGCGTGCGCCCGCCCGCGTAGTAGCGACGCGCCACCTGCCCCAGGGCCCAGGTGGAGGCGAACGACATCGCCGAGCTGGCGGCCTGGCGGCCGACGCCGCCGAGCATCCGGCCGCCGACCTTGCGCAGCAGCCCACCCACCAGTCGCGTGGCGGCCTGCTCGAGGTACTGCGAGGTGAGCCCGACACCCACCGTCGCGATGAACTCGCGGGCGTGGCCGCGGTCGAGCTCGTAGCCGTACGAGCGGCCGATCCGGTAGACCAGTTTCATCTGCAGCGGGATGATCGCCATCGTGGCCAGCGACTCGGGCAGCAGCTCGAGGGCGCCGTTGACGATCGCGGCATTCAGGATCGTGCGGTCGAGCTCGGCCTCCGACAGCGAGGCAGGACGCACGCTCGCCGCCACACCCGCCACGGAACCCGCCACACCCGCCGCCCCGGCAGCAGCCGGGGCCGGCACCCCGTCCAGCCCCGCCGGCAGCGGCGCCGCCAGCGGCGTCTCGGCCACCGCGTCGGCCTGCTCGGCAATCACCGTGGCGTCTGCCGGGTCCAGGCCCAGCCGCTGCTGCAACTCCACGAGGAAGCGCCGCTCCGGCTCGCTGCGGGCGCCGTCGGCGTCGCACACGCCCACCGCCATCTCGTAGGCCAGCAGGCGCACCTCGGGCCCGGGCAGCGCAGCGGCGGCCACCGCCAGGCTCGCCTGCTTCATCAGCACCCGCTGGTACAGCGCCGGCAGGTTGGGTTCGCCGGCTCCCGCCAGGGCGTCGACGATACCGCGCACCTCCTCGCGCTCGCGCTCGTCCTTGCGGCCGTCGGCGAACGCGGCCATCAGCGCGATCGTGAGGATCGCCTGCTGCTCGTCACGGGTCATGGGGGGACCTCCGGTGCGGTGAGGGCCCGATTGTGCCTCGCCGCCGATGACCCTTCGCGGCGCCGGCCGATCGGTCCTTGCCGCGCGGCTCACTCGTAGGTCCGGGCGTCCTCGATCACCTTGCCGTCGTTGGGCAGGGAGCCCGGGGCCACCAGGTCGACCTCGCCGCGCAGCTGGGTGACCTCGCGCACGGTGTCGACGATCCGCGCGGCCAGCGCCGCCGGAGTGCCCTCGACCACTTCGCACCACAGCGTCATGGTGTCGTTGGCGCGCTCGCCCGACACCACCAGCCGGGCCCGGGTCACCTCGGGGTGGCGCCGCGCGATTTCGGCCACCTGGCCCGGATGCACGAACAGGCCACGCACCTTGGTGGTCTGGTCGGCGCGGCCCAGCCAGCCGCGGATGCGCACGTTGGTGCGGCCACAGGGCGAGGGCCCGGCCAGCACCGCCGAGAGGTCGCCCGTGCCGAAGCGGATCAGCGGGTACTCGGGGTTGAAGCTGGTCACCACGACCTCGCCCACCTCGCCGTCGGCCACCGGCTCGCCGGAGCCGGGCCGGACGATCTCGAGCACCAGATCCTCGTCGAGGATCATCCCCTCCATCGCCCGCGACTCGTAGGCCACCAGGCCCAGGTCGGCCGTGCCATACCACTGCAGCACCGTCTCCAGGCCCTGTTCGCGGAACCACGCCCGCAGCGACGGCGGCAGCGCCTCGGCGGCCAGCAGCGCCCGCCGCAGGCCGCCGACGTCGAGACCCAGCTCCTGCGCCCGCTCCAGGATGATCCGCAGGAAGCTGGGCGTGCCGGCGTAGGCGTCGGGGCGCAGCGTCCGGATCAGCTCGATCTGCTGCTCGGTCTGCCCGACCCCGGCCGGTATCACCGCGGCGCCCAGGCGCCGCACGCCGCCGTCGACCATCCAGGCGCCTGGCGTCAGGTGATGGCCGAAGCAGTTCTGCACCACGTGCCCCGGGCGGATGCCGGCGGCCCACAGCGCCCGTGCGACCCGCCAGGGGTCGGGTCCGGCGCCCTCCGGATCGAACAGCGGGCCGGGCGACATGAACAGTCGCCCGAGGCGGCCGGCCGGCACCGTGGTCAGGCCGCCGAACGGCGGGTCGGCCTGCTGCAGGGCCTTCAGGTCGGACTTGCGCAGCACCGGCAGCCCGGCCAGCGCCCGGCGGCTGCAGATCGCCTGCGGCTCGATGCCGGCCAGCCGCCGTGCCCAGCCCGGTGCGCGCCCGGCCGCGAGCGCGATCAGCCCCGGCAGGCGGGCCATCAGCGCGCCCTCGCGGGCCTCGGGTGCACGGGTCTCGAGGTCGTCGAAGTGTTCGGAGCGTGGATCCATGGGACTCTCCCGGTGTGCGGGAACGGCCGCCGGCCCGGGGCCGTCAGGACAGCCAGCGCTTGCGCCGGCGATAGGACTTGACGTCGCGGAAGCTCCGGCGCCCCTCGCCGCTGACGCCCAGGTAGAACTCGCGCACGTCGTCGTTCTCGCGCAGCGCCTTCGCCTCGCCGTCCATGACCACGCGGCCGTTCTCGAGGATGTAGCCGTACTCGGCGTAGCGCAGCGCCATGTTGGTGTTCTGCTCGGCGAGCAGGAAGGTCACGCGCTCGCGGGTGTTCAGGTCCCTGACGATCTCGAACACCTCCTCGACGATCTGCGGCGCCAGCCCCATGCTCGGCTCGTCGAGCAGCACCATCCTGGGGTTGGCCATCAGCGCCCGGCCGATCGCGCACATCTGCTGCTCGCCGCCCGAGGTGTAGGCCGCCTGGGAGGCGCGCCGCGCCTTGAGCCGGGGAAAGTAGCCGTAGACCTTCTCGAGGGTCTGCCGGACCGCCGCCTTGCCGTCGCGACGGGTGTAGGCGCCGGTCAGCAGGTTCTCCTCGATGGTCAGGTGACCGAAGCAGTGGCGCCCCTCCATCACCTGGATCACGCCGCGCTCGACCATCTGGGCGGTGGTGAGCCGCTCGATGCGCTCGCCGCGCAGCTCGATCGAGCCCTTGGTGACCTCGCCGCGCTCGCCGGCCAGCAGGTTGCTGATCGCGCGAAGCGTGGTGGTCTTGCCCGCGCCGTTACCGCCCAGCAGCGCCACCACGCCGCCCTCGGGCACCTGCATCGAGACGCCCTTGAGCACCAGGATCACGTGGTTGTAGATCACCTCGATGCCGTTGACGCTCAGGAGGATATTGCTCATGGTCGTTTCCGATGGCTGCTGCAGGCGCGGCACGCGGCGCAGCGCTTCGCGAGCGTCGCACCGCGTCCCCGCGCCGCCAGGCTGCGCGGCCGGCAAGCCTGTCAGGACTGGCAGTCGGACCCCGGACGGCGCGGGATGTTCTTCTCCTGCGAGTACTTGTCCGCTGCCGACTTGATCATCGGCTTGATGATCGTCTGGTCAGACTGGAGCCAATCCGAGGTGAAGTTCCACTTCGTGCCGTCCCAGGTGTGAACGCGCGCCCAGACGTCGCCGCGGTGGTCGGCGCAGCTCGTCGACAACGGACGCATCACGCCCTCGAAGCCGAGCGCATTGAGCCGGGCCTGAGTGAGATTGAGGTTCTCGTAACCCCAGCGCGCCTGCTCGCCGCTCATGCGTTTGCCCTTGCCGAAGCGCTCCTGGGCGCGAAACACGCCTTCAACTGCCAGCATCGCCGACACCAGGCCCCGCATGTACAGCACGTCGCCGACCTCCTCGCGCGGGCCTGTGCCCTGGCCCTTGGCATGCAGCTGCGCGAGGATCTCCTGGGCCACCTTGGCGTTCTTCTCGGCGCCGTGCTGCAGCGCCAGCGCGTTGTAGCCACGCGCGCCTTCGCCGACGTCCTTGACGTCCGGCTCGGCGCCAGCCCACCACACGCCGTACATCCGCTCGCGCGGGAAGCCGGTGGTCTGCGCCTGGCGCAGCGAGGTCGAGTTCATCACGCCCCAGCCCCACAGCAGCACGTAGTCGGGCCGGTCGCGGCGGATCTGGAGCCAGGTCGCGGTCTGCTCGACGCCAGGGTGCGTCACCGGCAGCAGCTGCAGCTGGAAGCCGTGCATCTTGGCACGCTCCTCGAGCAGCGGGATCGGCTCCTTGCCATAGGGGCTGTCGTGGAAGACGAGGGCGATCTTCTTGCCGCGCAGCTTGTCCAGGCCACCTTCCTTGGCGCCGAGGTGCTGGATCAGGATGTCCGCCGCATCCCAGTAGGTGCCCAGCAGCGGGAAGTTCCACTTGAACACCATGCCGTCCGTGCTCTCGCTGCGGCCGTAGCCGGCGGTGATCAGCGGGATCTTGTCGGTCGGCGCCTTTTCGGTCAACGCGAAGGTGATGCCGGTGGACAGCGGCTGGAAGACCGTGGCACCGCCGCCGCGGTTCTTCAGCCGCTCGTAGCACTCGACACCGCGGTCGGTGGCGTAGCCGGTCTCGCACTCCTCCCAGCTCACGCGCACGCCGTTGATTCCGCCGCGGGCGTTGACCAGCTTGAGGTAATCGACGTAGCCGTTTGCGAACGGCACTCCGTTGGGCGCGTACGCGCCGGTGCGATAGACCAAAGCCGGGAAGAATTGGTCGCCAGACTGCGCCAGGGCGGTGGTGGCGACGCTGCCGAGGCCGGCAGCGACGAGGGTGCCCGCAAGGGCGAGAGACTTCAGGTTCATGTCTGCCTCCAAGGGTGAGTGATGGAGCGGGAAGGGTGCACGCGGCGGGACCGGCGGGCCCGCGCCGCACGGGCGCGGGGAATCAATGCGCGAAGGGCCATAGGCGCAGCTTCTCCTTGCCGATCGACCACAGCCGGGCCAGGCCGTGCGGCTCGACGATCAGGAAGTAGACGATCAGCGCACCGAAAAGCATGAATTCGGTGTGCGAGACAGCGGCAGTACTGATGGTCAAGCCGACCAGCGCACCCAGCGCCGGCAGCGCCTGGTTCAGCACGATCGGCGTGACGACGATGAAGGCGGCACCGAAGAAGCTGCCCATGATGGAACCCAGCCCGCCAATGATGATCATGAACAGCAGCTGGAACGAGCGGTCGATCGAGAATGCTGCCGGCTCCCACGAGCCCAGGTGCACGAAACCCCACAGCGCGCCGGCCACACCGATGATGAACGAGCTGACCGCGAACGCCGTCAGTTTGGCGTAGACCGGGCGGATGCCGATCACCGCGGCGGCCACGTCCATATCCCGGATCGCCATCCATTCGCGGCCGATGTGGCTGCGCACCAGATTCTTGGCCATCAGCGCAAAGACGAGCAAGAAGCCCAGGCACAGCCAGTAGCGCTCGACCGGCGTGTCCACGCGCAAGCCGAAGGCGAACAGCTCGCGGATACCAACCGATCCCGACGGTGAATAGTTCGTGAACCAGCCGATGCGCAGGAACGCCCAGTCCCAGAAGAACTGCGCCGCCAGCGTTGCCACCGCCAGGTACAAGCCCTTGATGCGCAGGCTGGGGATACCGAACAGCACGCCGACTGCGGTCGCAAATAATCCGCCGAGCAGGATCGCGACGATCATCGGCATGCCGTCGACGCGGATCATCAGGTTGTAGGCCGCGTAGGCGCCGACTGCCATCGACGCCCCGGCGCCCAGCGAGATCTGGCCGCAGTAGCCCACCAGGATGTTCAGGCCCAGCGCCGCCAGCGACAGGATCAGGAACGGGATGAAGATGGCCCGCAGCAGGTACTCGTCGGCCAGCAGCGGTACACCTACCACCGCCATCGCCAGCAGCAGGGCGATGCCGATGCGGTCCTGCAGGATCGGAAAGATCTGCAGGTCGGCTGCGTAGCTGGTCTTGAACTGGCCGTTCTCGCGATAGAACATGGCGTCAGACCCGGTCGATGTGGCGTTCGCCGAACAGGCCCTGCGGCCGGATCAGCAGCACGAACAGCACGAGCACATAGCCGAACCAGATTTCGATGCCGCCGCCCAGCAGCGGGCCGATGAACACCTCCGAGAGCTTCTCGCCCACCCCGATGATCAGTCCGCCGATGATGGCGCCGGGCACCGAGGTGAGCCCGCCGAGGATCACCACCGGCAGCGCCTTGAGCGCCACCAGCGACAGCGAGAACTGCACCCCCAGCTTGCTGCCCCAGATGATGCCCGCCACCAGCGCCGCGAAGCCCGCCACGCTCCAGACGACCACCCAGATGCGGTTCAGCGGGATGCCGATGGACTGCGCGGCCTGGTGGTCGTCGGCCACGGCGCGCAGCGCCCGCCCGGTGGCGGTGAACTGGAAGAACGCCGACAGCGCGGCCACCAGCGCGGCCGCGATGCCGGCCGCGTACAGGTCCTCCTTGCCGACCAACACGCCGCCCTCGAACACGCTCTCGAGGAGGAACATCGGTTCCTTGGGCAGCCCGACGTCGATCCGGTAGATGTCGGAGCCGAACAGCGTCTGGCCGAAGCCGTCGAGGAAGTAGGCGATGCCCAGCGTTGCCATCAGCAGCGTGACGCCCTCCTGGTTCACCAGCTTGCCGAGCACCAGCCGCTCGACCAGCCAGGCCACCACCACCATCAGCGCCATCGCGAGGACGAAGGCCACCAGGTTGGCGGCCAGCTTGCCCTGCAGGCCCGTCCAGAGCGGGACCCACTCGGCGAAGCGCGCCATGGCCAGCGCCGCGAACAGCACCATCGCGCCCTGGGCGAAGTTGAACACGCCGCTGGCCTTGAAGATCAGCACGAAACCCAGCGCCACCAGCGAGTACAGCATGCCCGACATCAGGCCGCCGATCACCGTCTCGAGGAAGAACCCCATGTCGGCTCCCCGGGCGCTCAGTGGGAGGTGCCGAGGTAGGCGCGGATCACCTCCTCGTCGGTGCGAACCACATCGGGCGGGCCATCGCCGATCTTGCGGCCGTAGTCGAGCACCACCACCCGGTCGGAGATGTCCATCACCACACCCATGTCGTGCTCGATCAGCACGATGGTCGTGCCGAACTCGTCGTTGACGTCGAAGATGAAGCGGCACATGTCCTGCTTCTCCTCGGTGTTCATGCCGGCCATCGGCTCATCGAGCAGCAGGATGGACGGCTCCATCGCGAGCGCCCGGCCGAGGTCGACGCGCTTCTGCAGGCCGTAGGGCAGCCGCCCCACCGGGACCTTTCGGTGCGCCTGGATCCCAAGGAAGTCGATGATCTGCTCGCAGAACCGCCGGTGCTCGATCTCCTCGCGCTTGGCCGGACCGAGCCGCAGCGCCTGGGCGAGCAGCCCCGACTTCATGCGCAGGTTGCGGCCGGTCATGATGTTGTCGAGCACGCTCATGCCCTTGAACAGCGCGAGGCTCTGGAAGGTGCGGGCAATGCCGGCCAGCGCCACCTCGTGCGGCTCCATGTGCGAGAAGGTTCGCCCGCGCAGCGTGACCCGGCCCTGCTGGGGCACGTAGACGCCGTTGATCACGTTGAGCATCGAGCTCTTGCCGGCGCCGTTGGGGCCGATGATGGCCCGGATCTCGTGCTCGCGGACGTCGAACGAGATGTCGGCGAGCGCCCGCACGCCGCCGAACGACAGTGAGATACCCTCGACCGAGAGGATGACCTCGCCGATGCTGCGGGCCATGGCTCAGGCCGCCCGGCGCTGCGCGGGCGCAGCGGGAAAGGTCCGGGCATCGTGGATCCGCAGGGTGGCCGACACCGCGCCCACCCGGCCGTCCTCGAAGCGGACCCGGGTTTCGATGAACTGCTCGGCCGCGCCGCTGTAGAGCGCATCGACCAGCGCCTGATACTTCTGCCCGATGAAGCCGCGCCGAACCTTGCGGGTGCGGGTGAGCTCCTCGTCATCGGCGTCGAGCTCCTTGTGAAGGATGAGGAACCGGTGAACCTGCGAGGCCGCCATCATGGGGTCGGTGGCGAGGTCGGCGTTGACCTGCTCGATGCACTCGCGCACCAGCCCCACCACCTCGGGGCGCACGGCCAGGTCGGCGTAGCCGGCGAAGCTCACGTTGCGCCGCTCGGCCCAGTTGCTGCAGGCCTCGAAGTCGATGTTGACGATCGCCATCGCGCGGTCGCGCCGGTCGCCGAAGGCGACCGCCTCCTTCACGTAGGGGAAGAACTTGAGCTTGTTCTCGATGTACTTCGGGGCGAACAGGCTGCCGTCGGCCATCCGCCCGACGTCCTTGGCCCGGTCGATGATCTTCAGGTGCCCCTGCCCGTCGAGGTAGCCCGCGTCGCCGGTGTGGTACCAGCCGTCGGCGTCCTTCACCTCGGCGGTGGCCTGGGGGTTGCGGTGGTACTCGCGCAGCAGGCCCGGGCTGCGGATCAGGATCTCGCCGGACTCGGCCACCCGGACCTCGACGCCCTCGACCGGCGGCCCCACGGTGTCGGCCTTCACCTGGCCGTCGGGCTGCACGCACACGAACACCGCGGTCTCGGTGGAGCCGTAGAGCTGCTTGAGGTTGATGCCCAGGGAGCGGTAGAACACGAACAGGTCGGGGCCGATCGCCTCGCCGGCGGTGTAGGCGACCCGCACCCGGCTCATGCCCAGCGCGTTGCGCAGCGGGCCGTACACCAGCAGGCTGGCCAGCCGGTACTTGAGCCGGTCGGCCGGGGACACCGAAGGATCGTGTTGAAGGATGCGTTCGCCCACCCGGCGCGCCAGTGCCATGCAGCGCGCGTACAGCCAGCGCTTGGGCCGGCTCGCATCCTCCATGCGGATGGTCACCTGGGTGAGCAGCGCCTCGAGCACGCGGGGCGGCGCAAAATAGTAGGTGGGGCCGATCTCGCGCATGTCGGCCGCCACCGTGGCGGCCGACTCGGGGCAGTTGACGGTGAAGCCGACGACCAGCCACTGTGAGTACGAGAAGATGTTCTGGCCGATCCAGGCCATCGGGAGGTAGGCCAGCACCTCCTCACGCTCGGTCAGGCGCTCCATCCGGGAGGCCACCGCCGACATCGTGACGAGGTTGCGGTGGGTGTGGATCACGCCCTTCGGATTGCCGGTGGTGCCCGAGGTGTAGAACATCGCAGCGGCATCGTCGGGCGAACCGGCCTCGAGGGCCGCTTCGATCTGCCCGCGGCGGCCGTCCAGCCACTGCCGCCCCTCGCCCACGAACGCGTCCCAGGCGAACAGGCCGGGCTGGTCGTAGTGACGCAGCCCGCGCGGGTCGTCGTAGACCAACGTGGCCAGCCCGGGACACTGCTCGCGCACCTCCAGCAGCTTGTCGACCTGCTCCTGGTCCTCGACCAGCGCGAAGCGGATCGCGGCGTCGCGCAGCACGTAGACCATCTCCTGCGCGACCGCGTCCTGGTACAGCGGGACCGGCACGCCGCCCAGCACCTGCACCGCGATCATCGCCGCGTACAGACGCGGCCGGTTCTCGCCGATCAGGGCCACGCACTCGCCGCGCGCGAGACCGCGCTCGGCCAGCGCCGCGGCCAGCGCCATGACCTCGTCCTCGAGCCGTGACCACGTCCAGGCCTGCCAGATGCCCAGCGCCTTCTCGCGGATGGCGTCGGCGTCGGGCCGCTGCCGGGCATGGGCGCGCAGCAGCCGCGGGAATGTCGTGTTTCCGAGCGCGTCGACCGGCCGGTTGCCGGCAGCTGCCGCCCGGGGGCCGCTCTGGGAGATGGGGGGCACGGTGCCCGCAGCCTGGCTCATGGTCTCCTCGGTGTCAGGCACCTTCCGGGTTGCGGTGGGTCCGCCCGCCCGGCGCCGCCGCATCGCGGCACACGCTCCGCGGACTGCGCTGCCCAGGCGCCCGTCGGCGAGCTTAGGGCCGATCGGCGCGCTATGCTGTCGGCCGAACGACATTGTGCGGTGCAGAGCGAGATGGGCATTGCCGACGCCGGCTGGCGCGAGACCCACTGGGCGCGTACGCTCGACCCCGACCAGCTCGGTCGGGTGGCGGCCGGACTGGCGCTGGTCGACTTCCCCGGCGGCACGGTGGTCTGCCGCAAGGGCGACCCGGTCGAGGCCTGGGTCGGCGTGGTCGAGGGGCTCGTGAAGATCAGCAGCGTCTCGCACGAGGGCAAGGCGGTCACCTTCGCCGGTGTCCCGGCCGGCGGCTGGTTCGGCGAGGGCTCGCTGCTCAAGGACACGGTCCGCCAGTACGACGTGGTCGCCCTGCGCGACTCGCGCATCGCGTTCATGCCGCGCGCCACCTTCCAGTGGCTGCTCGACACCAGCATCGGCTTCAACCGCTTCCTGCTGACCCAGCTCAACGAGCGGCTCGGCCAGTTCATCGCCACCGTGGAGTTCGACCGGCTGCTCGATCCCGACGCCCGGGTGGCGCGCTGCCTGGCCCAGCTGTTCAACCCGCACCTGTACCCCGGCACCGACCCGCGGCTGCAGATCTCGCAGGAGGAGATCGGCTACCTGTCGGGCGTGTCGCGCCAGCGGGTCAATCAGGCGCTGGCCTGCCTCGAGCGCGCCGGGCTGCTGCAGGTGGCCTACGGCGGCGTGACCGTGCTCGACCTCGCTGGCCTGGCCCGCTACCCGGAGACCGCCCCGGCGCCGGCCGGGCGTGGCCGCTGAGGGCACGCACGCCCTTGCCGCGGCCGTGCTGCGGGTATGCTCTGCGCCATGGAATCACCCGTCACCCGTGAACACTGCGCGGCGCTCGACGCCGCCGACCCGCTGGCCTTCGCCCGCGAGCGCTTCGTGCTGCCCGAGGGGGTGATCTACCTCGACGGCAACTCGCTGGGCGCGCTGCCCCGCTCGGTGGCGCCCCGCCTGCGCGAGGCGGTCGAGCGCGACTGGGCGCACGGCCTGATCCGCTCCTGGAACGACGCAGGCTGGTATTCGGCGCCGCAGCGCGCCGCCGCCCGGATCGCCCGCCTGATCGGGGCGCAGCCCGACCAGGTCATGGTGGCCGACTCCATCTCGGTGAACCTGTTCAAGCTGCTGGCCGGCGCGATCGGCATCCAGCGCCGGCGCGATCCGCGCCGCACCGTCCTCGTGGCCGAGCGCGGCAACTTCCCCACCGACGTCTACCTCGACGCCTCGGTGGCGGCGCTCTACGGGCTGGAGCTGGTCTGCCCCGAGCCGCACGAGGTCCGGCAGGCGATGACGCTGGCCGGCGACCGGCTGGCGCTGGTGCAGTTGACCCATGTCCATTACCGCAGCGGCCGGATCCACGACATGCCCGGTATCACCGCCCAGGCGCACGCGCAGGGCGCCCTGGTGATCTGGGACCTGGCCCACACCGCCGGGGCGATGCCGGTGAGCCTCGACGCGCTCGAGGTCGACTTCGCCGTGGGCTGCGGCTACAAGTACCTGAACGGCGGTGCTGGCGCGCCGGCCTTCGTCTACGTGGCGCGCCGCTGGATCGACAGCTTCGAGCAGCCGCTGGTGGGCTGGCACGGGCACGCCCGTCCGTTCGCCTTCGAGCACCACTGGGAGCCTGCGCCCGGCATCGGGCGGCTGCAGTGCGGCACGCAGCCGGTGCTCTCGCTGCTGGCGCTCGAGGCCGCGCTCGAGGCGTTCGACGGCATCGACCTGGACCTGCTGCGCGCCAAGAGCATGGCCATGACCACGCTGTTCACCGACCTGCTCGAGGCCTCGCCCGGCTTCGGCACCGAAGCGGGCCTGGGGCTCGCCAGCCCGCGCGAGGCCGCGGCCCGCGGCAGCCAGGTGTCGCTGACCCACCCGCAGGGCTACGCGATCGTGCAGGCGCTGATCGCCCGCGGCGTGATCGGCGACTTCCGCGCCCCGGACATCCTGCGCTTCGGCTTCGCGCCGCTGTACCTGAGCCATGTCGACGTCCACGACGCCGCGCTGGCGCTGCGCGAGGTGGTGCTCTCGCGCGCCTGGGACCGCCCCGAGTTCCTGGCCCGCAAGGCCGTCACCTGACGCCCGCGAGACCCCCGATGATCCATCCCGACCCGCTGTTTCCCGGCACCTTCGCGCAGGCGCGCGAGCGCTTCCTCGCGGCGGCCGCCGCCCGCGGCGCCCGCCTGGAGCACCACGTCAACCCGGCGGGCCCGGGGCTTCAGGGCGAGGCGCTGGCCGCCGACGTCGCCGTGCTCGGCCCGCACGACGCGCCGGCGGTGGTGCTGCTGCACTCGGGTACCCACGGCGTCGAGGGCTACTGCGGCAGCGGCATCCAGCGGGCCCTGCTGTGCGAAGGCCCCGAGCTCGACGACACGCTGGCGGCCGGCGCAAAGGTCGTGCTGCTGCACGCGATCAACCCCTGGGGGTTCTCGTGGTGCCGGCGGGTCACCGAGGACAACGTCGACCTGAACCGCAACTTCCGCGACTTCCGGCACCCGCCCCCCGCCGACGACCCGTACGACGCGGTGCACGCGCTGCTGCTGCCCCCCGAGTGGCCCTGGAGCGAGGCCAACCGGGCGCAGATCGCCGACCACATCGCCCGGCACGGCGCCGAGCGCTGGCAGCATGCGATCACGCACGGTCAGCGCTCGCAGCCCGACGGCCTGTTCCACGCCGGCAACGCCCCCACCTGGAGCAATGCCACCATGCGGGCGGTGCTTCGCCGGCACGTGCGCGGCGCGCGGACGCTGCACTGGATCGACATCCACACCGGGCTCGGGCCCAGTGGCCACGGCGAGCTGATCTACGCGGGCCGCGACGACCCCGCCGACCTGGCCCGGACCCGCGACTGCTGGGGGGCACGCGTGACCTCGGTGTTCGAGGGCTCCTCGGTCTCGGCCCTGATCGACGGCCAGATCGGGCTGTCGGCCTACGACGAATGCCCCGACACGGCGTTCGCCGGAGTCGCGCTCGAGTTCGGCACGCGCCCGCTCGAGGAGGTGCTCGGGGCGCTGCGCTTCGACCACTGGGTCGCCAGCCGCGCCCCCGCCGACTCGGCGCTGCGGGCGCGTGCCCGCGAGGCCATGCTGGCCGCGTTCTTCACCGACACCGACGCGTGGAAGACGGCGGTGCTGGGCCAGGCCCGCGAGGTGTTCGGCCGGGCGGCGGCCGCGCTGCAGCGCAGCCGCTGAAGGCGGCGCCGGCCGGCCCGCCCGGGCTCAGGCGGTGACCTGCTGGATGGCCTGGCGGATCAGGGGCGGCAGCTCGTCGCCCAGAGGTTCGGCGCCGCTGATCCGGCGGCGAGCGCCCAGCCGGGCGGTGTAGACCAGCATCCCGTCGGCGCCCAGCCGCACCTTCGCCATGCGCGCGTTGGCGCCCACCCACTCGAACGCGAGCATGCCGTCGTCGTCGCGGCTGACCAGCGGCTCGGGGAGGGTGCTGGGCAGCACGCGCAGGAAGTCGCGCGCATATTGGAGCACCACCGCCGGCACCGGCGCGTCGGCCCGCCAGGGGTCGGGATCGGCCGCCTGGGAGAAGCCGGCCAGCTCGGCGTCGATCCGGAACAGCGCCTTGCTGGTGAGCCGGTTGCGCACGCCGGCGAGCTGGCGCGCCAACCGCGTGGCCTGCGAGCCGATGCCGAGGGTGGTGGCGCAAGGCGCCAGGCTGCGCGAGCCCGATGCGAGTTTCGTCATGCGTACCTGCTTGCGAGTTCTTCTGTCAGCAGCCCGAAGAACACCCGGTTCTTCAGTTCCCGGATCGTGCCCAGCACTTCCGGCAGGCGCAGCGGCAGCCGTTCGTCCACCGTCAGACGGCGCTCCCAGCTGGTGTCGATGTCGAGAATCACCGGCAGTTCGTGATCGCTTCGCGCCGACGCGTCGGTGGCCTGGGTGACCGCCACCCGCAAACCCTCGAGACCGCCCGGCAGGGTCATCTGCACCAGGAAGTCGGTCATCTCGGGCGCGAGCCCGGCGGGCGCGCGCGGCAGACAGGTGAGGTAGCGCTCGAGGTCGGGCTGGCTGCCCAGCGGCAGACGCAGGTCGTTCACATAGCGCACTCCGATCCGGCGCAGCTCGACCGGCGCGGCCAGACCCACGTAGGCGCTCCAGACACTGAGGAACCGGTCGACGAACGCCTCCCAGCCGGAGTACCCCGACAGGCAACCGTAGGACAGGCCATCGGTGCGCAACAGCACCACCGCGGCGCCGTCCTCGCTCTCGCAGCGCCAGCCGGCCTGGCCGGCTTCGACCCCCCGCCGCTCCTCGGGCAGCGGCATGGCCACCGAAGCCAGCCGGAACGGCTTGGCGTTGGGAAACGACCGCGCCAACCGCTCGCGCACCGCATCGATCCGGGTGAAGTCGACGAGCTCCGTGCGCAGCTCGATGATCGCCTCACGGATCGGCGGCTTTGCAAGCGGTCGGGTCAGGGCCATGCAGAGATTCTAGTGTTGCCTGAAGAATTGCGTCTATCTGTTTGTTGCGAAAGAGGAAACAGAAAAGCTGTCATTTTCCTCCACCGGTCAGCCGCTGGCGCAGCTCGACGCCCGCGCCGCGATTGACGAACTCGGTGGTGTAGACCTTCGAGAGATCGACCTCGCCGGCCTTGATCAGGCCGGCGGTCACCATCTTGTCGTGGAAGTCGCGGACCCGCGCCGGGTCGATCGCGCCGATCCCCCGGGTGCGCGCATCGCCGGAGTCGACGATTCCGAGTTCCTTCAGCTTGGCGACGCCGGCGTCGAGCTCCTGCTGGGTGACCTCGGGGTTCTCACGCCGGATCATCGCGTCGGCGGCGCGGCGGTCGCCGTGCAGGTAGCGGACCCAGCCCTCGATCGATCCCTCCACGAAGCGGCGCACGGTGTCCGGACGGTTCTTCACCAGGTCCGGCCGGGTCTCGATGGTGGTCGAGTAGGTAGACCACCCGTGATCCGCGAGCAGGAACAGCGTGGGTCGGAAGCCGGCGGTCTTCTCGATCGAGATCGGCTCGGCCACCGCGTAGCCCTGCTGCACCGCGCGCCGGTTGGCGAGAAAGGGCGCGCTGTTGAAGGTGTAGGGGCGCAACTGCTCGTCGCGGAAACCCTCGGTCTTCATCCACTGCCAGAAGCTGAACTGGCCGTCCTTGGCCACCAGGATCACCGGGGCGCGCTTGAGATCTTCCCAGCTGCGGTACTCGCCGGGATGGGCGATGAACACCTGCGGGTCCTTCTGGAACATCGCGGCCACCACCACCGTGGGCACGCCGTTGCGCACGTTATCGAAGGTGTGCAGCAGGTTGCCGGTCATCAGGAAGTCGATCCGGCCGGCCG
>Ga0169931_10001391_pt1 | contig 39933 bp, 29 predicted proteins | sample Kivu_15m_20L_FD_129675 | JGI IMG/M metagenome (GOLD analysis project Ga0169931, IMG submission 129675) | Freshwater microbial communities from Lake Kivu, Western Province, Rwanda to study Microbial Dark Matter (Phase II) - Kivu_15m_20L... | ecosystem: Environmental > Aquatic > Freshwater > Lake... | reverse complement strand
TTGGAGGGCGTTGAAAGGGTCTGGAAGAAGGTCTCTCACGGAGGCACAGAGGCACGGGGTAGGGTGGGTCGCAATCGCGCGCGGTGTCATTGATTTGGAGGTTGGCTCACCGCGATGCGCACCGACAATTGAAGTAAAAATGCGCTTCGGGGATTTGCAGGAGGATCCTCTTAGGCCTCAACGGTGGGTGCGCACCGCGGTCATGCGTGATTTTAGGGAAAACCTCTTGCGCGGATGCGACCCACCCTACTCTCACTGTTTAGTGGAGGGCGTTGAGAGTCTCTCTTTCTTCTTCCGCCGGCGCGGGAAGTAAACCCGCAATCGGTTCAAAGCAGCGACCGTTTGGCCAGCGGACATCGACTTCCCCTAAGTCTTCGACGGGAAAAGGCGGCTCGACGACGATTCCAACGCCGAGCCCCCGGCCCCACGAATCAAAGTCGTTGGGTTGCCAAGTAGCCGGATTTTTGATCACTCGATCGCCCGGTTGAAAAGACATGGCCAGATTCTGCTCATTCCGATTAATGAAACTAACTAGCCAGATATTATCGGCTAGCTTGGCCAGAGGGCAATCAAAATACTGAGCATCAGCAGGATCGCGCCTGTCAAGCGAATCAGCATGATTCGCGGCGAGAGTTGAGCTTCGGCGCCGCCAAACTGCCGGGCCAGCCACCAAGCGAAGAGCACAGCCCAGAGCCCGCGCAGGGCGTAGATAATGTTGATGCGGGTCGCGTCGCCGTAGTGATTCAGCGCATAGGCCATGCTCATCGACTGGAGGGCCATGACGACGGTGCCGCAAAGTAGCGGGCGGAGGACTCCGAGTTGCTGCAGTCGCCCGAGCGGGTCGCATTTCGGAAGGAAGGCGAGCGAGATGATTCCGGTCGAGACAAACATCGGCGGCAGGAATTGATCGGCCCCCCAACGCCGGCCCCAGGTTTGCAGCCCGACGTCAAACAGCGAAAAGCTCGTCGCAGACAGCACCGCGAGGACCACGGTCAGCACGGCGCGCGTTGCAGTCAGGCGAGTGCGCGCGGCAGAGCTAGCCCCCAACTGGATCACTCCGACGCCCGTCGCAGCGAGAAACGCGCCGAGCCAGACTTGTCCTGGAACGGGTTCACCAACTACGAGAGCCAAAAGCAGGGCGACGATGATGACTTTAACTCCCAGCACCGGCGCAGCGACAGAGACATCGCCGAGCGAAAAAGCGAGGTAAGTCAGAAGCTGGCCGACCACGAAGGCGGCTCCGATTAGTCCGGCTTGCCACCAGCCAGTCAGCGGCAATCGCTCTTCCTGGGTGGCGAAAATGATCCCCCAGCCGATCGCCAGCCAGAGATTGGCGAGAAAAGTCCCCGTCCAAGGACTCGCCCCGCGGCTAGTCGCCTGTTTGGTGAAAAGCATCGCCAGCACAAAGCCAAAGCTGGAGGCGAGCGGAAAGAGCAGGTGCAGTGGCATGGTGCCGGCAAAGCTTGATCTGGATTGAATCGAACCAGTGGAGCGTTCACCGGTGAGTCAGCAGCGTAACATATTCGAGTCGAACTGGAGTGGTAAATCAGGAAGATATGAAACACAGAGGACACAGGGAGCGCGGAGGAGGAAGAGAGAAGGAAAGGTAGAGATGGGACTAGGTCTGAGGAACCCAGTATCCCAAGACGGATTTTAATTTCCCTTCTTTCCTCTTTCTTTGCGCTCTCTGTGGACTCTGTGTTTAACCTTCTTCGACCAAAAGAAGATCTATCGAAAACAGTGAATTGGTTAGTGCAGCGATGACGCATGAAGTTCAAAGCCAGAGGAAATCTCGTCGTTTGCCGGCGGCGGTTTGGCTGTTGAGCTGGGTCTCGCTGCTGGCAGATATTTCGGGGGAGATGATGTTTCCCCTGCTACCGCTGTTTTTGGTTGGCGTGCTGAAAGTCAGTACAGTTGAGCTTGGGGCGATTGAGGGGCTGGCATTATTGGTGGTCGCCCTGATGTCGGCTTACGCAGGACTGCGGAGTGATCGTCGCGGCCCGAATGGAGGAGGACGGGTTCCTTGGATTCGCTGGGGCTATGGGTTGCCCGTACTGGGGAAGTCGTTGATTGCGATTGCCGGAGGTTGGTGGCTGGTGCTCGCGGGCCGACTGCTCGATCGGCTCGGCAAGGGACTGCGCGGCGCGCCTCGCGATGCGCTGATTGCGGACGCGGTCGATAAATCGCAGCGTGGTCAGGCGTTTGGGCTCCACCGGGCGCTTGATACAATCGGCGCCCTTTTGGGGGTGTTGATTTCAGCCTTGTTGCTTTGGTTATTGTCGGGTTCGCCACGAGGAGCCGGCTCAGTGCCGGTGACCGGCTTAGACTTAGCACCCGAAGCTTGGGTCTATCGCGCAGTTTTTGCGGTCTCAGCACTACTGGGGCTCGGTTCATGGCTGCTTACGTTAGTGATTCGTGAACCGCAGGTGCAGATACAGATTACAGAGAAAGACGACTCTACGTTGCCAGCAATTAGCTCTGCAGCTTCTGCGGAGGGCTGGGCTGCATTGCCAAAACGTTATTGGGTCACGCTCGGGATCTTTGCATTGTTTGGATTGGCTAATTCGAGCGATGCATTTTTGCTGTTGCGAGCTCAAGAACTTGGTTTCGCGCCTTGGGCAGTGGTGCTCGTGTATGCACTCTTCAATGTGGCTTATGCGGCCGCATCATATCCTGCTGGCGACTTGAGTGATCGCTGGGGACGTTGGCGTATGATTGGTGTGGGCTGGGGGATTTATGTCTTGGTTTATTTGCTCTTTGCTGCACTTACCTCAGAGATGGCTTGGGCAGTTTGGCCGTTAATGGCACTTTATGGTTTGTACATGGCGTTAACCGAAGGCGTTGCCAAAGCGCTGGTGGGTGACTGTGCGCCGAAAGCAGTTCGCGGTCGCGCGATGGGTTTGTTTCATGCCATCAACGGTGTATCGACTTTGCTGGCCAGCATCCTGGTCGGCGTGGTTTGGGAGGTGTGGGGGGCCAGAATCGCTCTCTTGTTGAGCGGCGTTCTTTGCGGCGTAGCGCTAGGGACCTGTGTTTGTTGGAAATACTACGGTTCGAAATTCGAATAAAAATCGAGTTTTACGAAACTAAGCGAGCCATTGCCTGTTCATCCGGGTGTAGGTGAAACCGTGTGTCTCACTAGTTTGAGGTGGGAGCGGAGCGATGCAATTTCGCGAGAAATCGACAGAACTCCTCGAATTGAGCTCGCTCTTAACGTTTCCTTAAGGTGCCTTTTGACAAAATTGGTCCGATGAGCCAGCCCAGAATCGGAATTGTCGGAGGTGGCCCGGGAGGGCTGATGACCGCGTATTGCTTGCAATCCGCGGCCGCAGTGCCGTATCAGCTGACCATTCTCGAAGCGAGCCAGCGACTGGGCGGCAAGATCCTCACACCGCGGTTCACTCAGTACCCGCATTACTACGAAGCCGGGGCCGCCGAGTTTTACGACTACACGCCTGTTGGCGAGGACCCGCTGAAGGAACTGATTCTCGATTTGGGGTTGTCGATTCGCGCGATGGATGGAGGGTCGCTACTGAGGCAGGGCAGACTACTCGGGCAACTGGAAGCAATCGAAGATGAGCTGGGCCCTGAGGTCTCGGCTGGCTGGCGAACTTTTGACCGGCTTGCCAAAGACCTGATGACTCCCCGGGAATTCTATGAGGATGATCCTCGCTGGTTGAGCGGCAAAGCGAGCGCTGAAGATCGCTTTAGTATTTGGCTTGGTCACAATTCGTCTCCCAAGGTGCGTTCGCTGATCGAGACACTGATTCACAGCGACCTTGCGACCGAGCCCGATCAAACGGGAGTCGCCTACGGACTGCAAAACTACCTGATGAACGATCCCGCCTATATGCGACTCTACAGCATCGAAGGCGGCAACGAGCAAATCGTTAGTGAGTTAGCCCAGCGAATTGAAGCGAAAATTTGTCTCGGTCAAAAGGTGCTCGGTGTCGAAACAAGTTCATCGGGAACACTTCGCGTGCGCAGCCAGTCAACGGGCGCCGGTCAAGATGCTGAAGCCGAGCGAACCCACGAGTTCGATTATCTCGTCCTAGCGCTCCCTAGCGGAGCATTGAAGGCGATTCAATTTGAGCCCGGCTCACTTGCGGCCGCTCTCGATGCGCACAAGCAGAGATTTCATCATCCGGCACACTATTTGAGGATCACGCTGCTTTTCTCCCAGATCTTCTGGCGCGAGCTGCTTCCCGATGCCTTTTGTATGCTCGAAGCGTTCGGTGGTTGCTGTTTGTACGACGAGTCGGCTCGCGATCCATCGGCAGAGTGTGGCATTCTCGGCTGGCTGTTGGGCGGCAAGAATGCTATGGAGCATGGTGATTTGCCGGACGATGCCTTGATTGAGTTGGCGCTCGCTTCGCTGCCGGAGGGCCTCGCGGATGCCCGGCGGTATCTGCTTGAGGGCCGAGTCCATCGCTGGATGAGTGAAGTCAGCGCGTGGCCGGGTGGCGTACCGCCAATTTCGCTCGATGCCCGACACCAGCCAGCGGGATCGCAGCATCCCAATTTGCTGCTGGTTGGCGACTACCTTTTCGATTCGACCCTCAACGGCGTCCTCGACTCGGCGCAGTATGTCGCGGAATGGTTGGCTGCTGACTTGAATGTTCAAGCGGCTGAAAAGGTGACCGCGACCGCGGCGCAGTAAAGGAATCCTGATTGATGAATATCCCCATGACCAATGATCGAAAATTGCTTGAGCTCCCTCCCGGCACGACTTTGTCTGAGTATTGCTGGAACGCAGCATTCGTCAGTGGGGGTAAGGGTTTAGCTCGCCTGAGTCCGCAGCGAGAAGCCGCTATTCAATGTCTTCCGGCCGTCGCTCTGGCTGACGAGCCGCTCGTACCGACAGTTGATTTGCAGTTGCTGGTCTTGCCGACAGACGACGAGCCGACTGCGGAACTGCTCAGCGGTATTCAGGCGTGGACCGAGCAGTCGAGCGATCCGCTGGAGAGACGATGCGGATTGCTGCAGCTGCAGGGGTGTCGCATCTTCTGGGGGCCGGGGCGGGCGGCGCTGATCGCAGCGCCCCGGCGGCTGGATTCGGCTCGCGTCGCCTTGCTGGAGGCGATTGGTTACGAGTCGCGGCTGCGTGCACTGGAGAATTGGCTGGAGTCTGGCTGGGAGCAATTGCAAAGCGACCTCGAGCCGGCATTTGAATTCAGCGAACGGCAACTGCGGCGGCGAACCGATTTGAGGCAGCGGTATCAGGACGTTTTGGGAAAGCGGGCCGAGTTGGCTCAGCTGACACCTCGCTTGCACTTTCCGCCGATCTATCCGCCGACACTGGCAAGTCAAATCGGCGAGCGAGTGAGGGAGCGAACGCGGTTGGTCGAGCGAGCGGAGTTTGCAAGTCAGCAGCTGGAAGTTTACGAGCGAGTATACGAGCAAGCTGGGCAGCGGCGGAACGAATTCCTCCTGCAGCGTTCGAGCAATCAGCTGGAGTGGATCATCATCCTGCTGCTACTTGCTCAGATCGTCCTGGTTGAAATGCTGGGTGGGCAGGGAGTTAACTAACCCGTGCGATACCCCACGATTGATATTTTGCGGACGCTGGCGATCTTCCTGATGGTGCTGGTGCATTTTTCAGAAAACCTCTCCGGTCTTGTCTGGCAATTTGCGGGCTTCGGTGCTCCGCATTTTGCTCTACTCACAGGCTTGAGTTATCGGATCTGGCTGTCCTCGCAGGAACGAAAAGGACGGAGCGAGGATGAGATCTCAAAGGTCACAACCCGCCGGGGTCTGTTTCTGTTTGGGCTGGGACTCGCCTTTAATGTCCTCGTCTGGATGCCCGAAGACGTCTTCAATTGGGACGTGCTGACGCTGATCGGAACTGCAATCTTGCTGCTTAACTGGGCGAGGCGAGTTCCGCCCTTGGTCCTCGTAGTTGCTGGTCTACTGATGTTTGGGCTTAGTCCCGCGCTGCGCGCGCTGGCAGATTACCCAGCGTATTGGAGCGAAGACTTTTTTGACCCGGACATGACGCTGTCTGACCTTGGGATCGGTTTTCTGGTCGTCGGTTACTTCCCCTTGATTCCTTGGCTGACCTATCCGTTTGTGGGTTTCTTGCTGGGGGGATTGCTGTATGACCAGCCTGAAATTCAACTACGTCCTTGGAAGCAGATAGCACTCCTCGGGGCTGTGTTGATTTCGCTTGGGCTGTCGGCCATCTTTTTTCGCAGCTACTTGCCTGAGGCGATCGGAAACGGCTTTTTTACCGGCTGGACGATGTTCCCACCCTCCAGTGAGTATCTGCTGACGACGATTGGAACGGGGCTGCTGACGATTTCACTAGGCCATCGCTGGATCGATCTCAACCCGGCAGTGCCCAAGGATAGCTGGTGGTTGACGGTGGCGACGACGTTCAGCCGACACTCGCTGACGATTTATCTGCTGCATCATGTCGTGCATATCTGGCCGCTTTGGATCTACGGAGCTTATGCGGGGAGCGAGCCGACTGAGTTTTGGCGAGTGGCGATGCCGGCGACAATTTCAGTCCCGCTGGCAGGTCTGTTTCTTTTGCTCAGTTACTTCCTTCTGCGGTGGATGGACCGCACCGGACGAGGTGGAGCAGAGAAGTGGATGCGCTGGCTTTGCGATTGATTATTTCTTGCCGGCGGACTGCTTGAGAAATTCTTCAACGCGCTCGAGCTGGTCGGTCCCGATGAGGTCGACTCCGGCCGACTGCAGCTCTCGCCAGAGAGGGACTGTCTCTGGCGTCGCCCAAAAGCGAACCATGCGACCGGTTGAGTGGGCCTTGGTGACGATATCGCGCAGCTTCTGCGCTTCGGCGTCTGACATCGGGCCGCTGCCGCGCCACTGAAAATGCTTTGCCCAGGCATCGCTCAGCAGCGGCATTTCATCGGCGCGCAGTGAACTCTCCAAATCGCTTAGCCGGCCATCGACCCCAGCGAGCTGCGGCCGAGTCGCGAGAATTTTTTCGATCGCCCGGTTGCAGCTGATGATGACCGTTACGGCTCGCGGCTGGAATTTCCCATCGACTGTCTCAGAGAGAATTTCCCGGTACTTCAGCAGCAGCGGGTGCAGCGACTCCCAAGTGCTGGCGGCGTCGGTCTTGATATCGATCAGCAGAATCAGCGGCTGCCCTGAGGCGTGCACTGACCCATTGTGTTTCTTTATCCACTCGACGAGCGGCTCTAAATACATTCCCTCGAGAGTTCGCTCCGGGCGGAGGTCGGCTGGAGTATGGCCAATCAGGAGTTTTCCATCGCTGAGAAAGATGTCGGCTTCGATACTGACAAAGCCGCGTTCGAGTGCCTCCAGCAGGGGGCGCTCGTGCAGATAATCGTTGTGCGCGTGGCCTTGAGTTAGCCGTGTTTCTGAGTCAGTTGTAGGGCTCTCGGAGTGCGTCTGCGCGACTGCGGAGTGGCAGTACAGGCCGACGGCGCCAAGTAATGCCAATGTCCAGAGCAGCAGTCGGCAGGGCGAGGGAGGCAGGTTTGGGGGTAATCGCATAGGGGGCTCGGAATGGGGTCAGCGGCGTGTCCCGCCATTTTAACACCCCGGCAAGCGGGCGTTGGAAGGCAAAAAAGCCGCCAAACTGGACGAATTGGTCCTGATAGTCGTTCAAACAACTATTGTTTTGACACTTTTCAGGCGATAATTTAGTGAACGGGAATGGCGGGCGTTCGGTTCAGGACGAAGAGCTTCCCTAAGACAAGGTTGAAAGAATCATGATTCAAGCTGCCACTGGACTAAAAGCACTCGTTGCCAATCCCCCGGATGTGATCGTGATCGGCGGCGGCCCCTCGGGAGCAACCACTGCGACCTTGGTGGCTAAAAAGGGTCACCGGGTGGTGCTGCTGGAACGAGAGCGGTTTCCCCGCTACCACATCGGCGAGTCGCTCATCCCGGAAACGTTTTGGGTTCTGGAACGGCTGGGGATGCTTCCCAAACTTCGCGGCAGCCGCTTCGTTGAAAAACACAGCGTGCAGTTCATCACCGAACAAGGCAAACTCTCCGCGCCGTTCTATTTCGTGGAGCACAAGCCGCACGAGTCGTCGCAGACTTGGCAAGTGACTCGGGCTGAATTCGATCAGGTGATGCTCGACAATGCCCGCGAGCAGGGTGTGGAGGCCTATGAAGGAATTCGCGTGCTGGAGGTTCTGTTCGAAGGGGAGCGGGCAGTTGGAGTTGTCGCCGTCGATGAAGATGGAACCAAGGTTGAGTTGCGAGCTCAAGTTGTCGTCGACGCCGCCGGGCAGAGCTGCCTGATTCAAGATCGATTGGGACTGCGCGAGTGGGACCCCGTCCTCAAGAAGGCTGCCGTCTGGACTTACTTCCGTGGTGCCCAGCGCGCGACCGGCCGGGATGAAGGTGCGACGATCGTCATGCAGTTGCAGGGCAAAGTCGGCTGGTTCTGGTACATCCCACTCCAAGACAACATGGTCAGCGTCGGTGTGGTTGCTCCGTTCGATTACCTGTTTAAGGGGCGCGCATCGAAAGATTTGGAGAAGATTTTCTGGGAGGAAGTCGCCCGCTGCCCGGGTGTCCAACCGCGAATCGAAGGTGCCGAATGCGTCGCTCCTTATCGCGCGGCAAAGGAATACTCTTACAAGTCGCGGCAAGTCGCAGGTGATGGCTGGGTGCTCGTAGGAGACGCTTACGGTTTCCTCGACCCGCTTTATTCTTCCGGGATTCTGCTCGCACTTAAATCGGGAGCCCTGGCAGCAGATGCTATCAACGAAGGTCTCGCCAAGGGGGACACCTCGAGCTCCCAGCTGGGTAAGTGGGGTGCGGATTACTCGGCCGGCGTCGAGCGGATGCGGAACCTCGTCTGCCAATTTTATGACGGGCTGAACTTTGGCCAATTCGTGCGGAAGCACGGTGAGCATCACAAGGGTTTGATCACGGACATTTTGATCGGCGATCTCGACAAGCCTGAACTCGATGCGCTCTGGCCGCTGATGAACGAACTGCGACGCGAACAGGAATTGGCTGCCTCGGCGCCGTAGATTTCAGGTTTCGCAGGTTGTTCAAGCGATGCGGCGATGGTAACCTCGAATCATGAGCCGCACTTCTTCCAAACGTTCCCCAACAAAACTGTTCGACTCGCCTGAGCAGGAAGCCTATCTGCAACTTTGGCGTACGTACGATCGCCTTCGCGAGATCGAGGAGCAGCTCTTCGGGCAGCATCAGCTGACGGCCCAGCAGTACAACGCCCTTCGTGTGCTGCAGTCGCTCAAGGGTGAGCCGATGCCGACCTCATCGCTCGGTTCAAGGCTCGTCTCTCGCGCGCCCGACATGACGCGGATGCTCGATAAGCTGGAGGATCGCAAACTCGTCGCCCGCCACCGAAACCGAGAGAACCGCCGCGTCGTGGAAGTTTCGATTACAGCGGCAGGGACGGCGCTGCTGAAGAAGCTTGCGGTGGACGTTCGCGGATGCAGTCGCGAGCAACTGGGGCACATGAGCCCGACCGCGCTGCGGCAGATGGTCAAGCTGCTCAAAGAAGCCCGCCTTCCGCACGAAGCCAAGCACGTCGAGGACGCTTGGGCGGGGAATCAGTAGTTTGCGGTTGGCCTGAGCTGCCGAACCGGGGGCTGGCGCGAAGCCCGGCTGAGTGAGAGCCAGAGGTTTCGAAAGGGTGTCAGGGCCGTGTCAGGGCCAGTTTTAGCCCCAGTGCTTACTGACCTTCCCGCGCAGAAATTCTGCGCTTCGCCGCAGTTGCTCCATCCCCTCGACGCCATCTTCGATGCTGATCCAGCCATCGAAGCCGACGCGGCGGAGCTCACTGAAGATCGCGTCGTAGTCATTCAGGCCTTTGCCGATTTCGCCGTGGCTCAGGCGGCTGGCGTAGCCGACCGTGCCAGCCTCTTCATTCCGCAGATCCTCCAGCGTTCCGCTTTTGAGATAGCGGTCGCTGGCGTGCATCGTGACAACGCGATGGGAAACGCGTCGCAAAAGCTCGAGCGGATCGTCTCCCGCCAAGAACGCGTTGCTGGGATCGTAGTTGACGCCGAAACGGGGATGCTGAATGCGTTCGACCAGTTGGCAAAAGATGTCCATCTTCTGGGCGAACTCGGGATACTCCCAGAAATCGTCCTTGTAATGGTTCTCCAAAATCAAGGTGACATCCAGCTGTTCTGCTCGCGGCAGGCAAGCGGAAATGCACTCTGCCGCCAGTTCGACACCGGCATCGCGAGAAAGTTCCGGCCGCCGTTGACCGCTGAGAACGCGGCAGTACCCGGCCCCGAGTTCCGCAGCCATTTCGATCCAGCCGAGTTGGCGGGCGATCTGCTTCTGGCGAAAGTCGGCATCGGGATGGGTGAAATCGGGGCTGCAGCAGAGCATCGGGATAACCATCCCGCGAGCTTCCACCGCGCGGCGAAACGTTGACCATTGGCTGCGGTCAGCCATTTCCAGAAAACCGGCGTACCACTCCAGACCATCCAGCTGCAGCGGCGCAGCCAGCTCAATCCACTGGGCAAGTGTCATCGTGCCTGTTTTGCAGAGCTGCTGCATAAATGCCTTGGGAAAAGCAGCGATCTTGGGCATGCGAGAGACTCCGTGATGTATTGAAGTTAGAGCGTCGCAGCGGGCCGTTGATTCAGCGAGCTGGTAGCGTCGTCGTGTCTTTGGGAGGATTACGACCGATGAACGGATGCTGCTCGAGGTCAACGACTTGGCCGCTGATCGGTCCGCATTCGTCAGACAACCAGTAGACGGCTGCGGCAGCGATCTCCTCGGGGCGAATCAGTCGCCGTGAGGGGGCATAAACTGCAGGCAAGTCTGCGTACCAGTCTTCGCGCAGTCCCAGGTCGCGTTTTCGCTGAGCTTCAGCTTCGGTCAGCACCCAGCCCGGATTGATTTGATTGACGCGCACGCCGTTCTCGCGGAACAGGGTATCGCCCAAATTGCGGGTCATCGTCATCAGCGCGCCTTTGGAGACGCTGTACGGAAGCAGATCAGGCTCGCCACAGTAGGCGTTTACGCTGCCGATATTCAGCACATTGCCTCGGCACTGCTGGAGCCAGGGGAGTGCGGCTCGAATCAGCAGATACGGGGCAAGCGTATTGATCGCCCAGAACTCTTGAAACCGCGTCGCATCGGTCGACTGAAGATTACCCGGAGCGATCAGGGCAGCATTGTTGACGATCGCGTCGAGTTGACCGAAACGCTCGACTGCCTGGGCGACCAGCCGTTCGGGGCTCCCCTCCAGCGTTAAATCTTCGATTCGTACGGTCGTACGGTCTGCTCCGAGTTCTTCGACGAGAGCGGCTCCGAGATCGGCGTGCAGCCCATGGATAACGACGCGGGCTCCCTCGGCGACAGCCCGGCGCGCGATCGCTTTGCCGATCCCCGTACAGCTGCCAGTAACGATGATGACTTTGTCGGAGAGTCGCTGCATGAATTACACCGGTGAAAGAACAGATTTGACGACTTCGCCCGCGTGCATCTTTTCGAAAGCCGTATGCCAATCGCTGATCGACCAGACGCCTCCAATGATCGGCGCGACGGAAAGCTGGCGGCTGGCCAGCAGTGCGATGACGCGCTCCCAGATCGGCCAGTTGTGGCTGAAGCTCCCCTGCAGCGTCACGTTTTTCTGGACCAACGGATCGAGGCTGAACCCGAGCGGGTCGCGGCCCCAGCCGACTTTGGAGATCCAGCCGGCGGGTCGCACCAAATCGATCGCCACTTTCAGCGTCGCGCTCACTCCGGCTGCATCGATGACGCCGTCGGCCCCCAGTCCATCCCGCGACTTGGCCCACTCGGTGGCGCTGCCGATGATCGGCTCACAGCCGTACTCACGGGCGATCTCCAGCCGTCGTCGATCGGCTTCGAGGCCAACTAGCGCCACCTCAGCCCCGCAGAGCCGTGCCATCGCCGCGCAGAGAATGCCAATCGTTCCCGGTCCGAGTACCACGACGCGATCACCCGGCTCGATCCGGGCGTTTTTTACAACGGCGTTGTAAGCGACACAGCAGGGTTCGGTCAGACAGGCGTGCTCGAAGGGGAGCGAGTCGGGCAGGGCATGAAGAATTCGCGAGGGGACTCGGACGAAGCGAGTCATCGCGCCGTTGACGCCGTAGCCAAAACCTTTGCGCGTCGGGTCGAGGTTGTAGAGTCCGCGGCGGCTCATCGGATTCGTCGTGTCGATGACGGCAGCCGTCTCGCTGGCGACTCGATCGCCGATTTCCCAGCCTTGGACATTGGTGCCGACTTGGGCGATGCGGCCAGCGAACTCGTGGCCGAGCACGACTGGATAGTTGACCGGCCAGGAGTGGTCGGCGGTCCACTGATGCAAGTCGCTGCCGCAAACGCCGACGTTGGCGACCTCCAGCAGCACATCATCAGGGCCGATCTCCGGAGTTGGGATATCGCGGAGTTCAACCGAGCCTCGAGTCGGCGCGAAATTCACAACGGCAGCATTCATGTTTGGGTTCGCAAGTGAGCAGGAACAGGTTGAGCGTGAACGGCGTCGCAGATCAGTCGCAGCGAAGACTCGAGATCGCCACTGGCCGTCTTGAAGGCATCGGCATCGATTGTCAGCGGTGCGCCAAGCACGACTAGCGGAGCGCCGTAAGCGGGACATTGAATTGCTTGTTCAAGGCTCAGCCCACCAACGGCTTGTACGGGGACGCGGACTGCTTCGCAGATGGCTCGGAGCTGGTCGAGGGGGCTCGGCATCCGCTGGCCACGAGCGGCAATCCCCCGGCGTTCATCGTAGCCGATGTGGTGAATGACGATGTCGCAGCCGAGATCTTCAAGACGCCGAGAGGCTGCGACCAAGTCGCTTTCGATCATGTTATCGCCCATCACCTGCACGCCGTAGTCCTGTCCGGCTTTGACCACACAGCGAATCGTCTCTTCATGGGCCCGGGCCATGACGACGACATGGGTCGCGCCTGCTTTGGCCATCATTTCAGCTTCGAGATAGCCGCCGTCCATTGTCTTCAGGTCGGCAATAATTGGGACGCCGGGGAATTCGGCTCGCAAAGCTCGCACCCCATGCAGTCCTTCGGCGAGGACCAGAGGCGTGCCGGCTTCGAGCCAATCAACGCCCGCGCGAATGGCGAGATGGGCCGTTTCAATCGCTTCGCGAATGTCGGTTAGGTCGAGCGAGATTTGAACGATGGGGTGTTGCATGAGGACTCGGTCGGGTGCAAGTGGGAATGTTATTTTGGGCGATTAGTGGTCGCTCGCCCAGAGTGGGACGCTTGGGACGAGTGGGACTCTTGGGACTATTGAGACTACTGGGAGTCAGCAGTTGGAAAGCCAATTAGCCGCGGAATTCATGGGGCGCGAATCCGCGCGTTCCGACATCGGCGATGAACAGCGCGCCGGCCAATGGTTCCTGCGCGCGCTGTGATTCAGACAGGCCGATCGAGGCCGTTGTGATGAGGAGTTGGTCGAGGTTCGATCCGCCGAAGGTGCAGGCGGTTGGGATGCTGACGGGTAGGATTACTTCAGCAAGAATTTCTCCCGCCTTCGGGCAAATCCGAACCACGCGATTGGCTCCCCAAAGGGCGACCCAGAGTTTGTCTTCCGCATCGATCGTCATCCCATCGGGATAGCCGAGGTGGTCGGGGACCTGAAATGCGACTTTGCAGCCTGAGATCTCGCCAGCGTCTTGCTGGTAGTCAAATGCGTAAATCAAACGCCGCGGCGAGTCGATGTAAAAGAATTTCCGGGCGTTGCTGGACCAAGCCATTCCGTTGGAAACACCAATCGTTCCATTGCCCCAGTGAGCGCGAATGGAGCGATCGGTTTCGAGCGAGTAAAGCGTCCCCGTGTGCTGTGTCATGTGTTCATCGATCCGCATCGTGCCCGCCCAGAAACGGCCAGCCGGGTCGACCTTGCCATCGTTCAATCGATTTTCCAGCCGATCGGGCTCCGGCGACTGGAGCATGGTGAGAGTCCAGTCCTCAGCCAAGTTTCTAATTTGATCGCCAGTGGCGGCGGTCGAACGACCTAAAAACCTTTCCGCTGAGAGTGGCTCGAGAAGCGCGAACCCAAATTGCAGCGCCATCACCAGCCCGCCACCCTGTCGCAGGGCCACCGCGCCGGGAATTTGATCGAGTTGCCACGCTAGGCTCTGTCCCCATTCCTCGCGAAAGCAGTGCAGGCGTCTCAGTTCGATATCGATCCAACAGTAACACTGGTACCTGGCATCCCACAGCGGCCCCTCGCCCAGCACCGCCCGATCTGAACTGATTGCACTCGCGACGAACCGCATCCGTTACTCCGGGAAGGAGAACCACTAATTAGCACTAATGGCAATGAACAAGAAGAAAGAAAGCAAACCACTAATTTTCGCTAATGGGAAAAATGAAGTTAGTGAGAGTGGAAAGTAAGGGTAGGGAAATTGGTTTTGAGAGGTAGGTTTTCAAGGAGAACGGAAATTGTCGGAAAGGTTTAGTCCGCGGAGTGGTTTGGTTTGGCCGTTGACGACGAAACGTTTCCATTCCAATGCTCGCAGCGGAGCAAAGTTGAGCAGGTAGCCGACAGACTTGTCGGAAATCCTGAGATAATTGAACAGTTGAGCCGCATGTTCGGGCAATAGTTGGCTGACCGCTTTCAATTCGACAACGAGCCCATCAAAGACTAGAAGATCGGGAAGATATCGCTTGCGCAAACCAAGTCCGCGATAGCTGAGAACTAATTCCGGTTTGACTTGGAATTGGATCTTGCGATGCTCCAGTTCAATTTCGAGACATTCCTGATAGACCTCTTCCAGCAAGCCACCGCCCATTTGGTCATGGACTGCAAACGCCGCTGCGATTAACTCGTATCCTTCTTGTTTGTACAGATTCGCCATCACAGACTCCAAAGTAGAAAACGAAAGAGATGGCATCCCTGCAGGAAAAACCACATCCCTTTGGAGAGAATCTGAATGTTAAACACTTGTACACTAAACGAAAAGATAGGGTTGAAGGCTTATCAAGCCTTTTCCTCTCAATTTTCTCCTCCTTTGTTCCGGCTCTTCTAACTCCCCATCCTCTCTTCCTCCCCAACCAAACGAATTCCACTTGCCCCGCCTACTTCTATTCCACTTCTTATCAGCGGAAATCAGTGGTTCCCTTCTTCTTCATTTTTCTTCCATTAGTGCCAATTAGTGGTTCCCCTTCTTCAGCTCCAGATATCCGAAGTGCTATCCCCACCGGGGAAACGCATTTCGTGGGCTCTCGCGGGGCCTAGTGGTTCGCGCCCGAAGTCGACGAAGAACTTTGGATTGACTTGCATTCCACCTGCGGTGGTGTCGCAATCGATCTGCACCAGCCAAGAGCCTTGTTCTTTGATGCCGGGATAGAACTGATTGTCCCACGGGCTGTAGAGCGAGTTGGTCGCATAGAGCCGCTTGCCGTCGAGGCTGAGCTGCAGCATTTGCGGGCCGCCGCTGAGTGGTCGACCGAGCGACGTCGGCTTGCCCAGTTGCCCGCCCAGCCAAACCTGGCCGGTCAATTTCGGTTTAGCTGGATCGCTGACGTCATACTGGCGAATGTCGCCGTGCAGCCAATTGGCGAAGTAGAGGAAGCGATCGTCCATCGAGAGGACGAGGTCGGTGATCAATCCTGGCACGGGCATATCCCAGCCGGGGACGTCTTTAACCGGATCGACGGCGATCACTTGGTCGGCTTTCCAACTGTCGCCCGACTTGTGCCAATGCCACATCGTGCTGCTGAGTGCGGCGCCGACGAAGCCGTGCGTGCTGTCGGGATTGTGATGGAAGCGGACTTCGAGCGGGATCAGTCCATTGCTGCCGAGGTCGATCGTCTGCTCGATCTTCTTTTCCTTCCAGTTCCAGAAATGAATCTGCTGGCCGTATTTTCCTGCTTGGACATCGGGCACCTTGAAGCCTTGAGCAACGGTATTCGGCGCGGCCCACTCGCTGCTGACCATCACGTTCTGCCGTGGCTGGTACCAGAAGTCGTAGCTGTACTTCATTCCGGTGGCGTCTTGCTCCCAGCGACCGAGAACTTCGAAATTTTGGTTCAGTAAGGCAAAGCCGCCTGGGCCATTACCGGCCGCGTCTCCCAAGCAGGAGATCATGATGTGTCCATCGGCGAGGCAATGGACCGTATGTGGAGCCGAGAGGTTGGCTTTGGTTTTCAGCTCATTCGGCTCGACCACTTTGTGAATCTTCGGCGCTTTTGGATCAGCGGTGTCGACGACGTAGATTCGGCTGGAGGCGATGCCGGGCAGGAGCATGAAGCGGCGATGCTCACCGGGTTGGCCGTGGCAACTGCTGCAGGAGTTCCAGCCGAAATGGTGTAGCTCATCGCCGACGTTTAACATCGGCAAGCGATGGATCACCTGTCCGAACGTAGCGGAGGCGGGGTCGGCGTCGATCGTCGCCAAGTAGTCGGGTTGCTTGACGTCGGTGCCGGTGTAAATCGCCGGGACGTAGAGGAGCGTCTCGCGCGGTGACTTGATCGCATCGGCTACCGTGGCCCAAGTCCGGTCGCAGCAGTCGGCTTCTTTGTCTTGTTCCTGACTTAAGGCTTGAAGCGCCGAGCCACTCATCATGGCAAGTCCGAGGCTGGTCGCCGCTGTAGTCTTAATAAAGTCGCGACGTTGCATGGTCTGGTTCCTTTTATCTGCTGGAGTTGCTCGAAGCCCGGGTGGGGAACTTCGAGCGGTGACCTCGTAGTGAGTTATTTTCTGTGATTTTCAGGATGAAATGCCCGTCCGCAACGGGACTGCAGGTTTAGCTAGCAATTGGTTTGAATTTTTACAAAAATAAAAACGTAGGTTCCCCCCGAAAAAATGACGAAAAGAGGAAAGTCAGACCCGCCCGATAAAAGTTGTTTTTCAAGGCCATGATCCTCCTGTCGGGAGCGAGTATCCATGTTTGCAATCAATTCAAAACGTGGCGATACGATTGCGATTGCCTACCTGATTGGGGTCATTGTCTGTTCGTCTCTAACTGCTCAGGAGGAGCCTGGGACCCTGTTCCGCTGGAATTCCTCGGCTGAGCCCAAAGGCGGACCGCCGGGCTGGGACGAGCCACTGGCGAGCGACCGTCCGGACTTTACTGAAGCCTCCTGTACCGTGGGGCGCGGAGTCCGGCAGTTGGAAATGGGTTACACCTTTTTCCACGATAAAGAGGGGACCGACTCGCTTCAGGCTCATTCCTATCCTGAGTTTCTCTATCGCTACGGAGTGCTTGCTGATTGGCTCGAGTTACGGGTTGGCTGGTCTTACAACTCGGAGCGTTTGACCGTGAGCGGAACTTCGGGAACTGCTCATGCGGCTGATGATCTCTATCTCGGAGTCAAATTAGGGCTGACCCCGCAGCAAGGTTGGCTGCCGGAGATGGCGATTGTTCCGCAGATGATCGTGCCGGTTGGTGGCGAATTTTCCGCGGGGAGAGTTCTGCCCGGTGTGAACTGGCTTTACGGCTGGGATTTGACCGACTTCTGGTCGCTTGGTGGCAGCACGCAGTACAACATCTCAGTCGACGAACTGACTGACGAAGTGCACGGTGAGTTTGCCCAAAGCTTAACCTTGGGTCAATCCTGGCATCCCCGACTCGGCAGCTATACCGAGTGGTTCATGCTTTCACCGAATGGAGCTGAAACCGAAGTGACTGAGCATTACTTCAATGGTGGCTTTATCTTTCGCGTGACCAACAACTTTCAGTTGGATATTCGAGCTGGCACGGGGTTGAGCGGACAAGCAACCGATTTCTTCAGCGGTTTGGGAGCAGTCACTCGTTTCTGAAAATTCACCTTTGGGAGAATCCGCAATCAGCACGCGACTTTTGAATGAGCGTGGCCATCGCGGGACGAGGCCAGAGCGAGGAGGTTTTGCGATCCAATCGCTCAGCCAAGTAGTACCGGGGACTTACACTGTTTCACTTGGCGAATACCGCGAAGTGAGGTGTACGGGATCCGGCAGTATCGATTCAAAGGCCCTATTTGTCGACGGTCATGACAACTCGAAACCCTATCGTGCGGAGTTTGACACCTGAAGCAACGGCCTCGCGGTGTGCTGAGCGGCAGTTGGAGGCGAACGACTCGGACCAGTTTCCGCCGCGAGAAACGCGTCGCCGTCCATTAGGCGGGCCAACTGGATCGCTCAAACTCTCCCGAGTGTACTTGAGATGATAGTCAAGACACCATTCGCTCACATTGCCGTGCATGTCGTGCAGCCCCCAGGCGTTGGGTTGTTTCTCACCAACAGGGTGGGTGGTTTGCCCCGAATTGTCAGCGAACCAGCCAAACTGTTCCAGCAATTTAGGATCGGATCCATAGGAAAAAGCCGTCGTCGACCCGGCTCGACAAGCATACTCCCACTCGGCTTCAGTCGGTAAACGGTAGACTCGGCCGGGTCGGGCTTCTTCCCGCACTTGGCTGAGTTTTTCACAAAACCGAACGGCGTCTCCCCAGGCAATCCGATCAGCGGGGTAGCGGTCTCCGTCTAATTGCTCCCTTTTTTCGGCGCTAATCAGGCGTCCGGTTTCAGGATGACGGACTGCTGGGTAAACCAGTGCTTCTGGAAAGAAACTCGGGTTCTCACGTATCACTCGCCGGTATTCTGACTGAGTGACTTCGTAAACACCGATGTAAAAATCTCGAGTCAGGGTGACCTCGTGTTGGCACTCATCGTCTTGTGAACCGACTTCATCGACTGGCGAGCCGCGAAGGAACTTCCCCGCCGGTAGCTTAACCAACTTCATGCCAATACTGTTCTCAAGTACCTCTAATTCCTGGGCGGCAGCACCCGAGAGGCAGAAAAGTGCCAGCGATAGCGATGTTATTCGGAGTAAAACGGCATGCATTTCCGGACCTCGACAATGCTCCCTCAACACAAACTATCCGAAAAAATTTCTGTCCCTATCATAAACTCAACTTTTTGAATCTTCTTGAAAAATTCGCATTCGAAGCAAAAAATTCCCTCAGTGGCCCGTTGGGGCACCCGGCCATTACGGGCTAAAAATAATCGAATTGCTTCTGGATCCTGCCTGCTTTCACAGTTGTCCGGCAAAGGCAAACGCGACTTGGAACACAGGGGAGTCCGAAGGTGACAATTCTCGGGGTTTTATTCCAGAGAGATTTCTTGGCCTAACGCATGCGCAGGAACTCCTGAGAGGCACTTTTTTTCACTGAGTTCGATGCAAAAAGACGCTATCGATTTTTTGCTTTGGACGGGTTTAAACGAGCCGCTCGCCAAGTTTTGCCCGAGCCCCCGTTATCACTCAAAATCTCCTTTGAGGCTCGAGCTGCGTGCGATATTTGGAAAGCCAATTGCAAGATTTTGTCACTTGCCAGTCTGATCGCTAGACTACGGGTTTTTGCGGTCCCCAAAAGCTGTGGCGTCTTGAGCCTTGAATGACCTTATTTGGGCGGTCTTTCGCGGTCGTAATTTTACGGATCGGTAGTATGGGAGTCACGATTCACTATCGCGGGAAGCTTGACGACCTGGCGCGGGTTGAAGAGTTTGAGGATCGCGTGCTGGACGTGGTGGCGGCTCTCGGTGGTCATGCTACGATTTGGCGGTCGTTTGGTCAGGAGGACCCAGGCCGGGTCGTTCGTGGTTTGCTCGTTCAAATGTGTCCCGGTCAGGACACGCTATCGCTGCTGATTTCGCCTGAGGGCGAGCTGCTCAATTTGTTTGAGATCAAGGATGCCGAGCAGGGGCCTTTACCCGAACCGCCGTACTGTTTTGTGAAGACTCAGTTCGGCAGCCTCCAGGGTCACGTCGCCGTTGTCGCTTTGCTCGACGCTCTGCGAAGCGAGTTCTTTGGCAAGCTTGAGGTCTCCGATGAGTCGGGATACTACGAGCATCGCGACCCGAGGGAGCTGGCCCGCAAACTGAATTTTCTTGGCTCAGCGATTTTGGCGCTGGGCGAGTCGCTGGAAAGCTCGTCGCTTTCGCCAGAGGCGGCTGAAGATCCGGAGATTCTTGCGGCCCGAATTCAACGAGTTGCCGAGCTGGTAGCGCGGAAGATGCAAACGGGCGGAACTTCCGAAGTGAGGCCAGATGATCAGGCTGATGACTTGAGAGGGGAAGAGGCGACGCTGGAAGAGCTGGTTCGGCTGCATTCGCAGGTCCGGCGCGAGGCCGAGCTGCGCCAAGAGCGGCTGATGCGGCGAATCGAGGAAGGAAGAGGCAAAGGGCTCTCGACCGACGATGCGCTGATGGATGCGCTGCAGGAAGTCGAACGCGAGGAAGCCGAGACAGCCGAGGACGCGGAGCTCCCCTTTTTGCAAGGGATCGATCGCGAGGAACTCAGCAGCTATATCGAATCAGAGCTGCAGATGTGGATCGCGGGAGAGGAAGACGATGATTCCGATGACGACGCGGACTCGTTTGCCGAGGAGGATTGGGAAGAGCAGGATAGTTTCGAAGAAGGGCTTGCCGAGGAAGCTGCTCGCGGGAGACACCCGGCGCTGAAGGCTGCCGAGGCGCTCTACCTTCGCTTGGTTAGTGTCGGGAGCAAAGTGCCGGGAGGCAATGGCTTCTATTTGACCGCTTTAAATGGAGTTGGCGAGTTACTGGGTGGCTTGGCTCAAGCCACCGGGATGGAGATTCAGAGCCGACGGTCAAGGGCAGCGTTGATTGTCCAGCTGAAACGCGCGCTGAAGGGGCTCGCCTTTTGCCGTGGTGGCGTTTACGGACTTCGCGCTGCCGATCTGATTGATGAGGAGAGTCACCGGCAACTTCAGGAACAGCTCCGAGCGATTCTTGAGCAGTTGCATGAGCTGTTGGCCCAGGCTTGGGCCGAGTGACTCTTAGACTGCGGGATTTTGGGGCGAACCTCTTTGGTGTTTGCCGGTCTAATTTCTGCCCCCGCAAAAGACTCTCAAATGGTTTCGCCAAGATGATTTGAATTAGCGCGAACCAGTTCCTTTTTCGGGGCTCTGAGTAATCAGAAAGCAAGTGAAAAAACAGCCGTACAGGCTGCATCAATAAAACTTGTCGTCGACTGCCTGGCTGGATTACACCGATTCGCGGCAGCTGTGAGCTCAGTGCTCACCGGTCCTTTTGTCGAAAGGCGGGGCCGGCGCCATGTGGCGGTTCTGCAGCACCTATTCTGGCCGAATCTTCGTCGACAACGAGTTTTTTAAGGCTGCTCGGCTGGAGGTCCAAATGGATCGCTTGTCCGCGGCACCAATAACACAAATTTGATTTCGGGACTGATTGGCTTGACAGTGGTCAGCCCTTTGTCCGCACAGGTTCGACTGCCGGATGGGAGTACATCACGGTTAAAGATGGTCCGCAAGGACTACTCTCGTTCACCCTTCGTCGAACTTTTTTACTAGGAGTTTGTTTCCATGGCTAACCGCAGCTTGTTTCGTAGTTTGATGAGCCGTTTTCAGAAGACGGACGCAACCAACGAGGCTGGTGGCTCGGCTTACCAGCTCGAAGCGCGGCACGCCCTCGCTCAGTTGGCCGCTACCGGTACTTTCGGCGATGTGTTTTACACCACAGCCGAACAGCAACTGGAGACTCTTCAGCGGCTGGCGGCTGAAGTGGATGACGAATATCTGGCGAAGCTCGCGCTGTACGCTCGAGAAAGGGCCGCGATGAAGGATATGCCGGCGGCATTGCTGGTGATCCTCTCACTGCGGAACACGGAGCTGATGCATCGCGTATTCGACCGCGTAGTCGACAACGGCCGGATGCTCCGCAACGTTTTCCAGATGGTGCGTTCTGGGCAATTCACTCGAGCCGATGGTCGGCGCCGGGTGGGGCTGAGCAGCAGCCTGCAGCGGGCCTTTCAGCGGTGGCTGAACGAAGCCTCTGTGGCGCAGCTGCTGAGCGCTTCGATCGGCAACGATCCGAGTCTGAGGGATATCTTGCGGATGGCGCGTCCGACTCCGCGCGATAACCAGCGGCGGGCGCTGTTTGGTTGGCTGGCCGGACGGGATGAAGCCAAGTGGGCCCCGGCGACTTGGGCCGATTTACCGGTCGAAGTTCGGCAACTGGAAGCGTACCGTCGAGCAGAGACCGAGACGGATCAAGTCGCGGCACTCGAGGGCCTGCGTGGAGTTCGTTGGGACCTGCTCGTCGATGCGGCTCGTGGTCCGTTGGTTTGGAGACAACTTGCTCGAATGATGGGGCATCAAGCGCTCCGAATGAACCTCAACACTTTGCTGCGGCATGGGGTTTTGGAAGACTCGGAGATGGTCGCTTACGTGGCCGAGCGCTTGGGTAGTGAGGTTGAAGTTGCCCGGGCAGGGCAATTTCCGCACCAGTACTTTGCGGCTTATCGGTACTCAGAGGATTCACTTCCGTATGCTGTGACCGCGGCCCTCCAGCGAGCTGCGGAACTGGCTTGCGGCAACGTCCCGGCTTTTGCCGGGCCGGTAGTCGTGGGGCTGGATGTCTCTGGGTCGATGCGAAGCGCGGTGACGGGTTTGCATAACGGTCGGGTCAGCAGCGCAATGAACTGCGTCGACGCAGCTGCCTTATTCGCTTCGGCAGTACTTCGGCGCAATCCGGACAGCGTTGTGATCCCGTTTGACGATTCCGTCTATTCGGCGGATGTCGATCCGGGCGACACGATTCTGAGCTTGGCGGATCAACTGCGGAACTATGGCGGTGGCGGTACGAACTGTGCCTTGCCGCTGGAGTTCGCAAACAGCCAAATGGCTGACCGCTCGTTTGCCGGCGTGGTGTTGGTTAGTGATAACGAGAGCTGGATCGACTCGGCAACCGAAAAAAGCGGTTCGACTGGAGTATTGGCTGCTTGGAACGCGTTTGTCGACCGACAAGCGAAACTTGGCAACCGCTACGGTGCACCGAAGCTGGTCAACCTTGACCTTGCTCCGTACACCACGGTCCAGGCTCCGGAACGGAGTGACATCCTGAACGTCGGGGGCTTTGGTGACTCCGTGTTCGAGACGGTCGCTCGTTTCCTGAGGGGCGAGGAGCGTTGCTTCGTCAGCGAAGTCGAGGCGGTCAAGCTGTAACCCCAGCTGGGGCGTTTAAACTCAATTTCCCCGAACCCGGGGCTGAGCCACGCGGCTCGGCACCGGGTTTTTTGCGTTGATTAGACTGAATAATCGTTATCTTCCGCAAACTTCCAAGACACTGTCATTCCGCAGAGTTAGTAAGAGCTAAACTCTCGCGAAACGTAATGCAGCCCGATTTATTGCGAATAATAACCGGGTTTAACTGAAGCATCCGAGAATTGGTGTGAACATGGCAACGACCAACCCGAATATTGGAAAACAAACAGCCGCTGTGGTGACGCCTCCGGCAGGAGAACTGCCGACGGCATCCGAGATGCTGACCGACCGCCAAGACTCGATCGTCAATCCAATCTGCAAGTTGTCACACGAAGTAGCCCTTGAGCAAAACGCGGGGGCCGGTAGTGAGCCGGCTGAACAGACTTGCCGGGGTCGCGAGAACACCCAACTCTCTACTATTAAACGGGAACTGCAGTACTATCGCGCCAAAGCGATTGAGCAAGACATCGAAATCTTTGAAATGCGAGCTTTGCTCCAGTCCGGCAAGGGCTTGAGTAACATTTTGAATTTGAAGCAACTGCTCGAGACCTTCATGGCCGTTGTTCGCGAGAAGTACAGTGCGATCAATACTTCCGTGCTGCTCAAGGATGACTTGGAAAATTCGCAAGACTTCTACCGCGTTAAAGCCCATTATGGGCTGAACGACAAGTTCATCCACGAAAGTGGTATGGAAGAGTCGATCTTCATGTTCAAGTTTCCCAAGAATGCTGGTCTGCTTTGGCAGTTGATTCAGCAGGGGAACGTTTTCAGTGTACGGGACATGCAGCGAGGAGCTCGCTTCCGACACGCCTGGCAGCACTGGGATCTCGATGTGCTGAAGTCCGATGTCTGGTGCCCGCTGATAAAAAGCGGCGAGGTGCTCGGTATTCTGACGATTGGCGAACGCGAAGATGGATCGCAAATCCCCGAAAGCGATTACGCCTTTATTCAGGAACTGGCGTCGATCGCGATTACCAATATCGACTCGACTCTGAAGTACGAAAAGAACGAACGAATTCTGAAGAACATTCAGACGCTGTACGACATCAACCAGCAAATCGCCAACGTCAACGACTTCAAGAAGCTCTGCATCGAAACGCTCAACAAGGCGGTCGATGTGCTGATGACTCAAAAGGGTAATCTGATGATCTACAACAAGATCACGCAGAAGCTCGAAATTCGCGTCGTCTGGGGCAACATCCCGGTGAATGTTCGCGACGAAATCAATAACGGTTTGGTGGAGACCAAATCGTTCGAATTGGGCGAAGGCGTTGCCGGAATCTGTGCCCAAACGAAAAAGCCGATTCGGGTCAACGATCGGACGCAAATCCCGCAGGTCGGCCAGCATGCGGTTTACTGCATCGCCAGCGTGCCAATTCTCTACGGCAATGAGCTGGAAGGCGTAATCACCATGACCAACAAGGTCATGCTGGATGAGAACGGGAATAAGGTACTCGACCCGCTCGGTCGATTTACCGAAGAAGACATTGCCTTGCTGCTCGGCTTGGCCGACCAAGCCGCGGTCAATCTGAACAAGACTCGGCTCTACAGCCAGTCGATCACCGATCGAATGACAGGGCTATACAACAGCCGCTACTTTGAACAGGTCTTCTTCGACAAGCTGACCGAGTCGAAGGCGAGTGGAAGTCCTTTGACCATCGCGATCTCAGATATCGATCACTTCAAGAAATTCAATGACGTCCACGGACATGCGGCTGGTGACGAGGTGCTGAAGCACGTCGCCAAGATCTTCAGTTCCTGCGTTCGTCCCAATTCGGAAGATGTTGCCTTCCGCTACGGCGGCGAGGAATTCTGTATGTTGCTGCCGAACACGACTCCCGTCGAGGCGATGCAGGTTCTCGAGAAGTACCGGGCGAAGGTTGAAAGCTCCGCGTTGGGCTACCTCGACAAGGAACTGAAAGTTAATGTCTCGATTGGCCTGGCGACCTCACTGGTCGATGCAATTGAGTGCAAAGAACTGTTCGAGCGAGCCGATGAATCCTTATATGAGTCCAAGCGCGGCGGTCGGAATCAGATTCGCCATTGGGCTGGAGGCGCAAAGCTTCGTTACGACGCGGACGATCTGCTCGGAAAGCTGACCGCTGCTTACGAAAACAAGTCGGCCGAAAGTCTCTAGTTCAGGAAGTGTTCCAGAACCGAGCGAATGCTTCATTTGAGCAACTTCTCGACCAGCTCTTCGATGGCTTGATCGCCCTTGGCACCTTGCCAGTTCAGTTCGCCTTGCCACCACAAGCGGATGTAACCTTCGCGATCGATCACGTAGATCGTGGGCCACATGGTGTTTCCCCAAGCCTCCCAATTGGCGTTCTCAAGGTCGATCAGGACTGGGAATTCAAACCCTTGTTCCTCGGCGGCCGCCGCGACCTTCAGCGGGTCCCGCTCGTCGGCGAGTTCCGGAGTCTGGATTCCGACTACCGCCACACCGCGCTCTGCTAACGTCTGTTGCCAGCGATTGTAGTGTTTGAAGTTGGCTTTGCAGTTGTGGCACTGAAAAGCATAAAAATGCAAAAGGACAACTTTTCCTCTCAGGTCTTCCAGCTTCACTTGCCGGTTGCCGACCCAAGCCTTTGACTCGATCAATTCGGGTGCCAACGGGTAGATTCGGCTGAGCTTGGCAGTCTCAAAACTCGCCCCGAGCAGTTCGGGTAGTGCGCGCTGCTGTTCAGGTGTTAGCAGTTTCAATGCCGCGGCGAGTTCATCGCCTTTGGCTTGCCGCGCGGCGTTGAGTTTTGTTTCATCACCGCGATTCGCAGGAAGACTCGCTTCCGAAATTAGCTTTTCGGACTTCGCGAAAATGGAATTGACCTCAGTTTGCTGAGCGGCAGTAAGCTGTAGAAAGTCGATCACCTCCGACCGCAGCAACATGCGAGGGCCTTGAGCCTGTAATTCCAGTTGACGCAGTCTTTTGATTTGCGATTCGGAAAGCGTCCGACTGAGTAAGTCAATCAAAAGCTGCTCCTGCTTGGCAACAATACTGCGCCGTTCGGACTCGGGAAGGATGCGGGATCGCCACCAAGGGCCATCGATTTCCCGAAGTTGGCGAAGAAAGTTTTCGCTTGTCGCATTCTCCAGTCCGATCTCCTGCTGAACCTCTGGGGCGTGAATCAAGCCGAGCAGAGTCTGAGGAACCAAGTTGAGTTCAGGCGGAAGATTCCCATAGCTTGCTGAAGAGCCCGCCGCGAGTTTAGGCTCGGTTTGAGCGATGGCGCTGCCGGCTAGACAGAACAGTACAAGCCAGGAAATGAACTTGATGTAAGCCATAGAATTCACCTTGCAGAGAGTCGGTTGGGGCAATTCTAGCAGTGGGACTGGCCGAGAAAGGAGCTATCGCGGACTTGGGAATGATTCGGCTTGAAATTGTCTATCAAATGTTACTGAGAGCGAGTTGCTCAAGACGCGTTTTGGAGACGTCTTGAACTGTCTAGTGAGGAAGTTCGCAAACCGAGTCACCGCGGTTCTTCCTTTTACCTCTCCCCGGGATGGCTCTTTGCGACTATTTTACAGCAATGTCTCACTCCAACCGCAAACGTTGTACTCGATCCGGCCCGGTGCCTGCTGCCACCGTCTCGCGATTGACGCTTTATCTTCGCGAACTGGAAGATCTTCTTGCGCGGGGTGAGGAGAGTATTTCCAGCGGGAAACTCGCCGAGCGACTGGCAGTAACTTCAGCCAGTATTCGCAGTGACTTTCAGTTTATTGGTGTCAGTGGAGTAAGCGGACGAGGTTACAACATTCGCTACCTGATCGAGCAGATCAGAGACTCGCTAGGGCTCTCGTTGACCCAGCGGACGATTGTGGTCGGCATGGGTAACTTGGGCCGAGCCTTGATATCGTATCCCGGTTTTCAATCTCGGGGATTCGAGATTGTGGCCGCTTTCGATACGGACCGGAAAAAAATCGGCCTACGGATTGGCCGGCTCATCGTCCAGGATTTGGCAGCGTTGGAGCAAGTTGTCCAGCAGCAGCAAGTGAATCTGGCGATGCTGGCGGTTCCAGCCGACGCGGCGATGGACGTGGCGCGGCGACTTTGGGGTGCGGGAGTGAGCGGCATACTCAATTTTGCGCCGACTTCGCTGGGTGAAGGCGAATACGTGAATGTCGATGTGGCGGCTCAGCTACAGCAACTCTCATTTCGAACACGAGCCCGAACGACTGCTCAAGCCGCGGCCCGTCCGGCGAAATCGGGCAAGAGGAAACGGAGCCAACCGCCGCGGAAATCGTAGTCGCCGCGGAAATCCCAGCCGCCTCGAAACTCATAGTGCGAGCGGCTCAGTCCATCAGGAAGGTCAGAAAGATGGCCGGATGACCCGGTCCGCGATCGGCGGCGATCAACAGGCCGCTGTAAGCTTCGCCGTCTCCCAAACGAAAGATCGAAAGCCCGTCGATCGCTGGGTCATCGAAGACTTCGGAGAGGGTTGCATGAGCTGTCTCTGGTTCGTCGATATTATCGAGGATCATCGAGCCTGCCATGGAAGCGGTGTGGTCCTTCAGGCCCCGCAACTCCTCAAGGATTTTGCCGGTTTGCCCAGCCGGACGGCGGTAGACCTCTGCCCACTGGCTCATCCAATTCTCGGGACCAAACCGCTCCCAAATCTCGCCGCAGAATTTTTGGTAGCGCTGCTTGGCGATTTCCTCCAGCTTTCCTGGCTCGGGCAAAGCAACCTCGGTGACGCTACTTCCCATTCCCGTCACTTCAGGACCTCCGTAGATTTTTTGCAGTGCCGCGAAGGCTGTCGATGATTCAGGCATTTTTCCTCCCGCGAAACAGGTCAGTAATCCAGTCCTTGCCAGCTTGCATAAGTAACCGCCGCATCAACTTACCAGAATCGTATCCTCATGCTCATAACCGGGGGCGCAGCAACAAAGAAAAATCAGCTCCGTCGCGCCAACGTTTTCAATTGAGTGAATTCGTCCCGGCGGAATTGCGATGGCATCTCCTGGGCCAACCAACCGCATCTCTCCATCGAGGAACATCTGTGCCTCGCCCGAGAGGATGTAATAAATCTCTTCGCTTGCCGGATGATAGTGCGATTGGGTGCGGATTCCTGGAGGGACCCGGGCCTCAGCCAGACTCTGATTGCGAATCCCGGAGTTCCGATGCGAGAGAAATTCGCGAATCGTCGAGCCATCCTTTGTGATAAAGGAATCGAGCTGAGAGTGCTGTTTGACATCCATCGAATGACCTGAAAGTGAAGATTTCTGTTACCGATCCGCTTACAATTTAACCTCAGCCTTTAGGCCAATGTCGGCAGCCACCCGTTTTTCGCAGGTGCCCTCATGCAGAGTGAGCAGAAACTAAGTCGAGTTCAACGCTTCGCCAAATGGCTGCTGCCTCGCAGCTGGAGCGACTCGATGGAAAAGGACTCGCGACAATGGATCGCCCAGTGCCCTTGCGGAAAAGACCGGTCGATCTGGGAACTCGGCGGCATCCGCTGGAAAGCAGCCGGCGAGCCTCGCAAATTGCTCCGCTGTCCAAGCTGCGGAAAGCTGACTTGGCACAAAGTCGTCTGGCGGGGAGAGAGCGGAAAGAAAGAGGGTAAACACAGAGACGCAGAGAACACTGAGAAGAGAAGGCGAGTTTGAGGTTAAATATTTTGATGGATCCAGCAGCCGAAAAAATTCGTCAGCCAAAGCTCTCACAAAACCAAAACCAAATCGCAAGGCCCCTAGCATCCCAACGCCACTCTCCCCACCCTCCTTATTCTCTTCTTTTCCCTTTTCTTCCTTTATCCCCTCTCCACTCTTCCTCTCCGCGCTCCCTGTGGTCTCTGTGATTACCCCTGTCTTTCCTTCTCAAGTCGCTAAGTTTGGCTCAAGCCAGGATCGGCGTGATCACCTCGCCCGCGACATCGGTCAGCCGGAAGTTGCGTCCGTTGTAGAGATAAGTTAGTCGCTTGTGGTCCAGCCCAAGCAGGTGCAGGATCGTCGCGTGCAAGTCATTCAGATGGACGCGATTGACAGCGGCTTTGTAGCCGATCTCGTCGGACTCGCCGTGGCTAACGCCGCCCTTCACGCCACCTCCCGCGATCCAGGCACTGAAGCAATGCGGATTGTGATCGCGGCCTGGTTTGTCACCCAACTGGGCGATGGGCAATCTTCCAAACTCGCCGCACCAGATTACCAGCGTATCGTTCAGCAGTCCGCGTTGCTCGAGATCGGTAAGCAGTGCGGCAACCGGCTGGTCGGTCTCGCCGGCAAACTCGCGGTGGTTGCCCTCGATATCAATGTGGCCGTCCCAAGACCGCTGGTTTTCCATTCCGCCCGAATAGATTTGCACGAAGCGAACGCCTCGCTCAAGGAACCTGCGAGCCATCAAGCATTGGCGAGCGAAGTGATCGCACTTCGGGTCGTCGATACCGTAGAGTTTCTGAATGTGTTCTGGTTCATCCGCCAGATTGATCGTCTCAGGCGCCGTGCTTTGCATCCGATAAGCGAGTTCGAAGCTCTCAATCCGCGCCGCGAGATCGGTCTCTGCGGCGTGCTGAGACAAGTGCAACTGGTTGAGTTGCTTGAGCGCGTCTAGCTGACGGCGCTGGGTTGTGGCCGTTAGCTGCGAGGGGAGTTTGAGATTATCGATCGGGTCGCCCGTTGGCCGCAGGTGAGTCCCCTGATAGACGCCCGGCAAAAAGCCAGCGCTCCAGTTGGCGGCATGTCCTTTGGGCAGGCCTCGGCCCTTCGGGTCACTCATCACGACAAAGGCTGGCAAGTCGCGACTCTCGCTCCCCAGGCCGTAGGTCACCCAGGAACCAACGCAGGGAAATCCCATCCGTGCCATTCCCGTGTTCATTGCAAACAGGGCAGGGGAGTGGTTGTTTGATTCGGTGAAGCCCGAATGAATGAAGGCCATCTTGTCGACGTGCTCGCCCAGGTGCGGGAAGATCGAGGAGACCATCTTGCCGCAGTTGCCGCGAGGACGGAACTCAAATGGCGACTTCATCAGGTTGCCGACTGCGTCTTTAAAGAAGCCAGTCGTGTTCGAGAAACTCGCGTCGAACTCTTTAATCGACTTGCCGTGGGCCCGCTCCAATTGCGGCTTATAGTCCCATGTGTCGACCTGACTCGGACCGCCGTTGACGAAGATCCAGATAACTCGCTTGGCCCTTGGTGCAAAGTGCGGCTGGCGCGGAGCGAGTGGGTCGACGCTGGTCAAAGTGGAATCATCGGCCGCCGCCCGAGAGACGAGTCCTTCCTCAGCCAGCAGACCTGTCAAACCGAGGAGCCCGAAGCCACAGCCCATTCGCTGCAGCCAATCGCGCCGCGATCGGAAGAGGCCCGAACCATTCAAGTTGTCCAGCGCGAGGTTGTGGTTATTCATAAGGCTAAATCCTGTCGAGCAGGTTTCTCGTTATTGGAATTAGTCGACGTAAATGAACTCATTCAAGCCAAACAGGAGCTGACAAAAATCAGCCAACGCAGCTGCGTCGACTTCGGTTTGGCCTTGCTCTCGGCGGAGCGACCTTGCACCCTCGATGAAATCCGCAGCGACTTTCAGCTCGTCACCGCTCGGGTCGCGCGACAGCGCGAGTTGATAAGCGAGCCGCACGCTCGCCGTTTCGTCACCGGCACTGGAAATTCGCTGGGCAAACGCTTCGGCGTACTGTCGCCCTTGGGGGCTGTTCATGAACATCAGCGCCTGGGGCGCGACGGTCGTCGTCTGCCGCTGGCCGATGCTGACCAGATGCTCGGGCCAATCAAACAGCATCATCATCGGAATCAATCCGCTCCGCTTGATGAAAAAGTAAACGCTGCGGCGACGCATGTTCTGGTCGAGCGTCCCCGGGCCATACATCGTTCGGTCGAGTTGCCCTGAGGCTGAAAGCATCGCATCCCGAATCGCCTCGGCTTCCAAACGCCGTGGAGACTGGTACCAAACAAAGTGATTGTCCAAGTCGACAGCCAATCGCGGATCGCCTGCCAGTTTGTTTCCTTGCAAATACGTGTCGCTGGTGCAAATCGCGTGATGAATCGGTTTGAGTCTCCAGTCGCTGCGAATCAGTTCGCCCGCCAGATAGTCCAAAAGTTCCGGGTGCGTTGGCCGCTCGCCCACGGTCCCAAAGTCATTCGGCGTCGCGACGATCCCGCGGCCGAAATGATGTTGCCAGAGCCGATTGACCATCACGCGGGCAACCAGCGGTCCAGCTCCCGAGTCGAGATTGGTCAGCCAGTTGGCGAGCGCGGCTCGGCGATAGCTCGTCGCCGAATTGCGTTCCGCCGGAGGCGCGATCTGCAAGTCGGTATCCGCTGCCGGTCCGCGGTGCAGTACCCGTGGGTATCCGGGCGAGACGACCTCAACCTTCTGGGCGACATCGCCGCGGCGGAGCAGATGAGTCTCTGGATAAAAGTGTGGGAAGCCGCGATCGTCGGCGTGATGCGGGAGGTGAGGCAGTCCCTCGGCAGTGACGAGGACGCGCGTCATCTTCGCGCCGGAACCTTTTCGCTCGATTTCAGCGACCTCCGCAGCAAGTTGCTGGTGACGGACGGCTTGCGGGCGATACCAAGCGGAGACAGCAGCCCAATCCTGATTTTGTGTGAGCTGCGACAGTTCGATTTGCTGGTTGGCAGCGATCGGTGCAAGTCGCTCAATCGCTTCCACTATCTCGCGCGGCGGACCGGCCTCTCCGACTTCTGCCGCCAAGTCAGGGCGGTCGCTCCAGGAAAGTCGCGGCCGTCCAATCGCATGCCGCGCATTGGGGTGATTGAAGGTCAGCGTGACGCGCAGTTGGTCTCCCGACCGCAACTCCAGCGGCTCAGCCAGATCAAAGACGGCGGCTTGGCTCTTGCCGATCTGTCCATCGACCGCCCAGCCGGAAACCGGGTCGCCGTCGATCGAGGCGGCAAGCGAAAGTACCTCGCCGTTTTGCTGGTGAGTTGCCCGCGGATTGACGAGCTTGAGCGATTTGGCTTGTCCCTTCTGATCGACAACTTCGACCGCAAAGTTTCCGAGCGCGAAGTTGCCGTTGTCCGCGCGGCCGGGGCCGCTGCGGGGAAGGCTGGGGTCGGCGAGCGCTTCCAGCCGAAGGGTTTGCACGGTTCCCGAACCTGCTGCTGCTGTTATTAAAGTCAGAACTTCTTGGCTCGGAGCTTGTCCGCCGGCCAGATAAGAACCGTCGGCTTGCAAGACAAACTCAGAGCCGCCACTGGAGCTGAGTTCGCCGGTCAAAACTTGCCAAGTTGATTTCCGGGCATCCTGACCTGCTTGTCCGGCTAGCCATTTTCGCAGCTCGAGTGGCAGATCGTTTTGCTCGTAGGCGGTGAGAGTTTGTTGAGCTGCTCGCAATTGCTTTTCGTAAGCTGCTCGACGTTCCTGATTGCCGATCGGATCGAGATCGAATTCTTTTTCCGAGCGGATCGCTGTCGTGAAGGCGGCAGCGAAGCGGTAGTAATCATCGACTCCAATCGGATCGAATTTATGATCGTGACACCGCGCGCAGCCGAGAGACAGGCCGAGGAAGGCAACGCCTGACGTTGCCGTCATGTCGTCGAGTTCATCGTAGCGAGCCGACTCGAATTCGGTTTCCGTCAGCTGAGTCGGAAACGCACCGCCGCCAAGGAACCCGGTTGCCATCCAAGCGAGCGGTTCGTTGGGTTGCAGTTCGTCGCCGGCAATTTGCCACTGAACGAATTGGTCGTAGGGGAGGTCGGCGTTAAAGGCTTTGATCAGAAAATCGCGATAGTGGTAAGCGGTGGGGCGATCGTAATCCTGTTCGTAGCCGTGTGACTCGCCAAAGCGGGCCACATCGATCCAGTGCCTCGCCCAGCGCTCGCCATATTCCGGCCGGGCGAGCAGCGTCTGGACCAATTCGCTCCAAGCTTGCCGATTGAGAGTTTGCTCTGGCGTGAGCCCTGCGGTCAGACGCTCGGTCCAAGCTTGAACTTCCTCTGGCGTTGGTGGCACGCCCAATAAGTCAAACCAAACGCGGCGGATGAGGACTCGCGGCGCGGCGATTGGCGTGGGCTCGATCTTTTTCTCGATGAGCTTTTGGCGGATAAAGCGATCGATTGGGGAGAGTTGGTCGAGGTCCCCGCCCAAGTCGGGTGGCGGTGAATTGCTGAGGGGCTGGAATGACCAAAACTGTTTGCCCCCTTCGATATCGAGTTTTCGGGTGGGAGTTGCGGCAGCTCCTTTTCGCGGGTCGGCGGCACCGGTTTCGATCCATTTGGCGAAATCGGCGATCACTGCGTCCGGCAGTTTGCCCGCGGGAGGCATTTCGTAAGTCTCGTAATGAAGCACATCCAGAAGGAGGCTTTCGTCGGGTTTGCCTGGAACGAGAGCTGGGCCGCTGTCACCGCCCGCGATCAATCCGGCCCGCGTATCAAGTGTCAGTCCGCCTTCCAAATCGCCCGCCTTGGCTGCTTCGGCAGAGTGGCACTTGTAGCAGTGCTCGACCAAGACAGGCCGGATTCGATTTTCGAAAAACTCCAGCTGCTCGGGGGAGTAAGTCGGTTCGGCTTCCTGAGCCGAAGATCCTCCAGCCAAAGAAACGAATAAAATCCAAAAGCCAAAAAGCAACCCGCGCGACAAGGTAGCTGAAATCGTCCAATGATTAGGCATGCGAGACTCGCTGAAACGATCGTGTGAGAGCCATTATTCTACACCAACCGCAAGCCAGTGTCCTGATTCGTTCCGCAGCATGATTGCCGGTTGCAAGCAAACGCGCGCTCGAGGTCGTGCTCGACAGCGATGTTTTTCGCATACGGCAGTTGTCTGCAGCTTGCGGCGAGCTTGAGCTTTGCCCCGCAGTCAGTCATCATGCAACGGTCTTGAAGAGCTATTCAGCAACCGAATCGACTATCTCGAGTTGGGGATCCTGATCCATGCAATCTTGTTTGTGCAAATTTTTTCTCGTTGGAATGTTCCTTGTTGTTTCGGCTATGACAGCCTCGGCGCAGGAAGCGAAACCGCTGTTTCGTAGTGAGGTCGTCACGAAGGGGACCCCGAATCATGCAGTTCAGGTGTCGGTTGATATTCGCGGCCTCAAGCAGCTCTATCTGGTCGTTGATGATGGCGACAATGGTTTCAGTCACGACTGGGCTGATTGGGCAGATGCCAAACTGATCGGGCCGAAAGGTCAGCTCGCGCTCTCTTCGCTCAAGCCGACGATGACGACTTCCGGTTGGGGCAGCGTGCAGATGAACAAGAACTGCGAAGGGCGTCCGCTGCGGATTAGCGGCCGGACTTTTGAATCGGGGATCGGCACGCACGCCAGTTCGGTTGTCGGTTTTGAACTTCCGGAGGGCTACGAGAAATTCGAAGCTCTCGCTGGACTCGATGAGGGTGGAACGAGCCAACCTGGAGGCGACAACGCGTCGGTCCGCTTTGTCGTCTATTCCCAGAAACCGAAAGGAGGCAGTTCGGCCGTCGCTGCAAGTCGCGAACCGGAAGATGCGGTATCCGGACTCGATGTGGCCGAAGGACTAGAAGCGAAATTGTTCGCGGCCGAGCCGCAATTGCTCAGCCTAACCAACCTCGATGTCGACCATCGCGGCAGGGTTTGGGCTTGTGAAGTCGTCAATTATCGCGGCCACAATGGCGAGCGACCCGAAGGCGATCGCATCCTGATCTGCACCGACACCAACGGAGACGGCGTGAGTGATGAGGTCAAGGTTTATTACCAAGGTCGCGACATCGACTCGGCGATGGGGATTTGCGTTCTGGGAAACAAAGTGATCGTCTCTTGCTCGCCCAATATCTGGGTCTTCACTGATGACAACGGAGACGACGTTCCGGATAAAAAAGAATTGCTCTTCAGTAAGACCGGCAGCGCGCAGCATGATCATGCGGCTCACTCATTTGTCTTTGGTCCTGACGGCAAGCTCTACTGGAACTTCGGCAACGAAGGTCACGCTGTGCACGATGCGGCTGGCAATCTGCTGAAGGACAAGCAGGGCAACGAAGTCGCGGGGCGCGGCAAGCCCTACTGGGGCGGGATGGTGTTTCGCTGCAATCCCGATGGGACTGAGATGGAAGTCCTCGGCCACAACTTTCGCAATAACTATGAAGCGACAGTCGACTCGTTCGGCGCCGTTTGGCAGTCGGATAACGATGACGATGGCAACCGCGGCGTGCGGATCAATTTCGTGATGGAGTATGGCAATTACGGTTACCTTGAGGAGCGGACCGGTGCTGGCTGGCAAGGCAAGCGCACGGGCATGGAGAGCGATATTCCCCGCCGCCACTGGCATCAGGATGATCCTGGTGTCGTTCCCAACCTCTTGGTGACCGGCGGCGGATCGCCGACCGGGATCACGGTTTACGAAGGCGAGCTGCTTCCCGAGGCGTTCCGCAATCAGATGATTCACTGCGATGCTGGGCCGAATGTGGTGCGCTCGTACGCCGTGGCTCCCATGGGCGGAGGATTTCGCGTGACGGCGGTGAACAACGTGCTGCTCGGGGCTCGCGACAATTGGTTTCGTCCAGCTGACGTCGCTGTGGCTCCCGATGGCTCGCTATTTGTATCTGATTGGTATGACCCGGGGGTTGGCGGACATGGGATGGGCGACACGGCTCGCGGACGGCTGTTCCGGATCGCCCCGCCGGGTGCGCGGTATGAAGTTCCCTCCTATGATCTGAGCACTCCCGCCGGCGCGGTTGCTGCGCTGCGCAATCCTTGCCAGTCGGTACGCTACCTCGCTTGGCAGGCGCTGAATAAATTCGGCGCGGAAGCGACAGAGGCGCTGACACAGATGGCGAGCGATTCGAATCCGCGCTATCGAGCCCGAGCTTTGTGGCTGCTTTCGCTGATCCCGGGCCGAGCGAGCGAAGCACTTTCGGCGGCCGCGACCGATGCCGATGAGAACGTGCGCGCGATGACGGCTCGGATGGCGCGGCGTCATCCAAAGTTGCTCGGCGAGTGGCTGGCGATGCTGATGGAAGACGATTCGGCCATGGTCCGGCGCGAAGCCGCAATTGCGCTCCGCGATTATCCCCGCGAGGACGCGCCAGTTGTCTGGGCGGAACTCGCCGCGCGGCATCGCCGCGGAGACCGCTGGTATCTCGAAGCTCTCGGAATTGCTGCTGAGGGGCGTTGGAACGAGTGCCTTGCCGCTTGGGAGGAACTGGTTGGCGACGAGTGGACCAGCCCCGCAGGGCAGGACATCGTTTGGCGGAGCCGCGGTGACAAGACGAGCGAATTGATTGCCCAGCTATTGCAGGACCCGAGTCTCGATGGAGTTCAGATTTTGAGATTGTTCCGGGCGCTTGATTTCCAGTCCGCCGAACAGCGGGCCGCCGCGATGCGCCAGTTGGCGCTCACGATCGAGAAGCGAGCCGAGCAGCCACAGGCGATCGCTCCGCTGTTTCTGCTGGAGCTCGCCGCGCGCACTCCGGAGTTCGTCAGCCTGGAAGTGCCTGAGCTGCGCAAGTCGCTGGGCGAATACCTCAAGACGACCGCGCCTGATGATGAATTTGTGGAGTGGGCGGGAAAGCTGCAGTTGGGTGGATTGGGCGAGCGATTGCTGCAGACAATCCTCAGCGCGGGCGATGATCGCAATCGCTTGGCGACAGCGACTCGCAGGCTGATCGAGTCTGGCGGCGTCGACTTGCTGTTGGCGAAGTTCATTGCCGTCGATGAACCGCTTCAGGTCCAAATGGTCCGCGGCCTCCAGTGGTCGGGAGCTCAGGAGTCGCGGGCCTTGCTTCAGCAGTTGTTGGCGAACGACGCGGTCTCAGCGCTCGTTCGCAGCGAAATCGTCAAGTCGCTCAGCCGCTGGCCCGCAGGGCAGAAGTACATGCTCAAGCGCATTGCGGCCAATGACTGGCCGGAAGAACTCCGCTTTCCCGCGGCAAATGTCTTGCTGACCAGCGAGGATGCGGCGATCCGCGAGCAAGCGGGCCGGTTTCTGACACTTCCAGCGAGTGCCGACAACCAGCCCCTGCCGCCGCTTGCCGAGCTGCTCAAGAAACAGGGTGATCCTGCCCGGGGGAAATCGGTGTTTGCGGAAGCCGGAACCTGCGCGAAATGCCATAAGGTGCGCGGCGAAGGCCAGGAAGTTGGTCCCGACCTGAGCGAAGTCGGCAACAAGCTTTCGGTCGAGGCGCTCTACGAATCGATCCTAAACCCGAGCGCTGGGATCAGTCACAGCTATGAGATGTACTCGTTGCTAAGCTCTGATGGACGCACGATCTCGGGACTGTTGGTCAGTCAGACCGATGAGGAGATTGTGCTGAAAGATAAGGACGCGGTGCTGCACAAGGTACCGCGGAGCGAAGTTGATGAGTTTGCCAAGCAGCAGAAGTCGCTGATGCCCGAAGACCTGCAGAAGCAACTGACTGAGCAGCAATTGGTTGATGTGATCGAATACCTCAAGACCCTGAGAAAATAATGCCACAGCGCTGGACGACTTGGCGGCGATTTACCAACATCCTGTGGTCCTTTCTGCTGCTAGTGGGACTGACCCCTGCCAGTTGGGCGGTGGCTTATCAGAGTGAAGCGAAGGCGGGGTCTGCGAGTCTCTACTTGCTGACCACTCCGGAAGGGGCTGACCTGCCGGCGGAATGCGAGTTGAAAGATTTTCCGCTGGTGGTGCGGCTGAATCGCGAGACGTTCGATTTCGGGTCAGCGCGGCCTGATGGGTCCGATTTGAGATTCTATTCGGCCGATGGTCAGCCCCTTGCGCATCAAGTCGAGGCTTGGGATGCGGCGGCAGGTACAGCCGTCATCTGGGTGCGGATTCCGCTGGTGCGGGGCAACGAGCGGCAGGAGCTGAAACTCGTCTGGGGCAAAGAAGCAGCCGCAGCATCCTCAGCCGTCTTCGATGCGTCCAATGACTTTGCCAGCGCTTGGCATCTCGGTGAGGATGTTCGCGATGAAGTTGGCACGCTTGAGATGAAGGATGTCTCGACCAAGCTGGTTGATGGAGTGATTGGCAAAGCGCGGCAGCTGGATGGCGGGCAAGGTTGGTTCGGCGGTGAGCAGATTCCGGATTATCCGTCGGGAGGCCAGCCGCACAGCACCTCGGCTTGGTTCCGCCCCGAGCGGTCCAACTGCACGCTGATTGGCTGGGGCAACGAAGGTGGCGGTCGCGGTTCGAAAGTTCGCATGCAACTCCGCAGCCCACCGCACTTGCACATTGACAGCGACTTCTCGGACGTCGACGCGCCCGAGCCAGTTGTACTTGGGCAGTGGCATCACGTCGTTCACACTTATGCAGACGGCGAGGGAAAAATCTATCTCGATGGAAAGCTGGTGGGGCGCGATACGCCCAAGCTCGATATCAAGAGTCCGTCTCGACTGTGGCTCGGTGGTTGGTACCACAACTACGATTTTGTCGGTGGCCTGGATGAGGTTCGCGTATCGCGAGTCGCCCGCTCGGCAGAATGGGTCAAGCTGGAATACGAAAACCAAAAACCGAATCAGACCGCGGTTGGCTTGATCGTCCAGCCCGGGACTGAGTTTGGCGTATCGACGAACGAAGCAACGGTTCGAGAGGGCGAAGCGCTGGAGATCAAAGCTCAAGCTGGCGGCGCTCAGAAACTCTACTGGATATTGATTGAACCTGCGGGCGAGTCGATTTTGGCGGTCGATACGCTGAATTATCGTTATCGTGCGCCGCGTGTTGCCGAGCAAACTGCGACGCGGATTGAATTGCGAGCGGTCTATCCACGCGAGGTTCGGAAGTCAGAGGTGAAGCTTACGATTCCTAATAGTTTGCCCGAGCCCAGTGCGAGTTTGTCGGGGCTGGCGACTTGGAATGGGCGGGATCCGCTGACGGTAGACCTGAAACTGAGTAACCTCGTCGCATTACAGGCCGCTGGTGTTGCTGATTGCGATGTGCAGTGGAGCTGCGAAGGTGTCGCGACGATTCGCCGAGCAGAGCGGGGGCGGCTGGTCTTGCTGCGGGCTCAAGGCAGCGGTCCGCTGGTTGTTCATTGCCGCGTGAGTAACGGTGGCCCAGGGGTTGAGGTGACACACAAGATTGAAGTCCGCGAGCCGGGCGAAGCAGAGCCCTGGATCGAGCCCACACCTCGAGAGGAAGAGGCTCCTCAAACCGGACAGTTCTACGCGCGCAATCCGGCGACAGGAAAGGGAACCGTTTTTTATCGAGGAAAACTTGCGCAGCCAGCGGAGAAAGTGTTCGCTCGACTGTTTGGGGGTGAGCAAGTTGAGCGTGTCGAAGCGGTACCCGGTGCCGACGGCAGTTACTCGCTGAAGTTGCCGATCGCCGCCAAGCTGCGGGCTTACACTAGCGAGTTGGGCGTTGTTCGCGAAGGTAAGGAAGAGATTCTGCAGCGAGCCGCCGACTTGGTTTGCGGCGATGCCTTTTTGATTATTGGCCAATCGAATGCGGTGGCGACTGACTTCGGAGAACTCGACCCGTTTCAGCCCTCGATGTTCCTGCGAACTTTTGGAGCGACGGACGGAAGTCCACAGGGATCGCGGCTACGTCTCTGGGCGAATGCCGTGGCCCGCGCGCCGGGTGGCAAATCGGAAATTGGTTACTGGGGGATGGTACTTGGTAATCGCCTGGTCGAGAGCCATCAAATTCCGATCTGCATCATCAATGGTGCTGTCGGAGGAACGCGAATTGACCAGCACCAGCGCGACCCCGAAGACTCGATTGCAGTTAATACGATCTACGGACGACTGCTGTGGCGTGTGCGTGAAGCGGGACTGACGCACGGGATTCGCGGAATCTTCTGGCATCAGGGCGAGAACGATCAGGGGGCGGATGGACCGAGTGGAGGGTACGGCTGGGAAACTTATCGCCAACTCTTCATCGATCTGGCCGCGGCCTGGAAGCAGGACTATCCCAACGTCAGTCACTATTTTGTTTTTCAGATCTGGCCTAAAGCGTGCGCGATGGGACGAGATGGATCGGATGATCGGCTGCGCGACGTTCAGCGAACCCTGCCGCGTCACTTCTCCAATTTGAGCGTGATGTCGACGCTGGGGATCAAGCCGCCCGGCGGTTGCCATTTCCCGGCCGCCGGCTATCAGCAATTCGCCGAGTTGATTCTTCCCGTGGTCGAGTGGCG
>Ga0169931_10001389_pt1 | contig 39967 bp, 43 predicted proteins | sample Kivu_15m_20L_FD_129675 | JGI IMG/M metagenome (GOLD analysis project Ga0169931, IMG submission 129675) | Freshwater microbial communities from Lake Kivu, Western Province, Rwanda to study Microbial Dark Matter (Phase II) - Kivu_15m_20L... | ecosystem: Environmental > Aquatic > Freshwater > Lake... | reverse complement strand
TCATTTGAGACACGATTTGACTTGTAGGCGCCTTTGTAGAGTTCAAAGGCGTTTATTGTTGTTGTGTGTATTGATTCTTGCCTGCGGTCAAGCTCCTCCAGCTTGTCTTTAGCTGCTGATTCTTCCCTCAAGTACGCAATTAAAAAATCCGTGTCTAGGCAAACCAAATGGCACTCAGATCCTCACATCACGGGTTTTGAAGTTTTTACGAAATTTTTTACTTTCTGCCTCGATATTGTCTGCAAGGCTTGGCGAATGTAACTCGTCCATCATCTCAAGTAATTTGCGTGCGCTCCCCGTGTTTTCAGTTAGTCGAAGTATGACATCAGTAAAAGATTCGCCCTTTTTCTTCTTGGTTTTGAGGGCTTGGTATGCTTCTTCTTTTATTGTCAAAGATCTGGTAGGCATCAATATACAATACACGTACACGTATTTAACTTTGGACGGCAAAATCTGCGGTACTTGTGGTGTGGGCTAGCGTAATTATGTCCCTGCAGGATGCGCAAAAAGCCAGATGTTCCATGAGGCATCTCAGGCTGTAATGTAAGAGAATCTCATCCAATACCTTAAAAATTCCGACTAGTTTTGTTCCTCATTGAATATACTTATTGTGTCCCCAACTCTGCAGGGAATAGGCGGAACTGCCCAGCACGCAAGGGACCTTGTCAAGTTTCTAAAGGAAAAGGGCCACACCGTTGACGTGATGTCCTCTGAGAACACGTTTACCATTCCTATAAAGAAGCTGAAAAACCCAAGCTTTCTTGTCTCGTCATTTCTAAAGACAAAATTCATGAAAAAGTACGATATAGTCCACGCCCAGCACCCCATGGCGGCGCTTGCGATGAGGGGAGTCTCCGGAAAAAAGGTGCTCACCATACACGGGGTCTACAGCGAGCAGGTCGGCATGCTACACGGAAGCTCCAGCTCCAAGATGTCGGCAAAGTACGAGAAAAGCGCAGTAGAGTGGGCCGATGCTGTCACCGCCGGCTCAAGTGAGGCGTACGACCATTATAGCAAGATGAATTCCAAGGTCAGGTTCATCCCAAACGCAATCGATATGGACTCGCTGCCCCCCGGCTCCGACACAAGGTATGAAAAGCAGGTTGTGTTTGCGGGAAGACTCTCAAGGGAAAAGGGCATACTCACGGTTCTGGAGGCTGCGAAGAGTCTGCCTGGGGATATACATCTGATAATAATCGGGACGGGGCCTGAGGAGGGGCAGGTAGTGGAGGCGACAAAAAACAGCGAGAACATACACTATATCGGGTACCAGCCAAAGGAAAAGACTATCCCTCTCATCCGTGGCTCATCTGTTCTGATTCAACCGTCTCTTGCGGAGGGCATAAGTGCTACTTTACTTGAGGCGATGGCCTGCAGGGTACCTGTGATAGCTACTGACATCGGAGGAAACAGACAACTGTTCACACACGGAAAGACAGGCATACTGATTCCGCCTGAAGATCCGGATCTGCTTCTCAAAGAAATCGTGGATTTGATGGGTGATGGGGAAAAAAGGCGCAGGATTGCAGATGCTGCCTACGAGGAGGTTCAAAAGTACGGCTGGAAGAGCGTCGGACAGATGTACCTTGAGGTGTACGAAAGTCTGCTAAAATGAGTCAAAGACCTGCCTTAGGCCGTCTTCGAATTTTACCTTCGGCTGCCATCCTGTAGCGCCTTTGATTTTTGATATGTCGGCCCTTATGTCTGGGATGTAGCTTTCCATGTCTTGCTCGTATCGTATGCTGAGCTTTTCTCCTGCAATATCCTGTATCTTTTCTGCCACCTCTGCAAACGAGTGGGACTGACCTGAGCCCACATTGAATATTTCAAACTTGGAATCATGATCCTTTATCCTAAGTAGGAGATCCACAAAGTCGTCCACGTAGAGAAAGTCTCTTTTGCTGTCCTTGTTTGTGATTGTCGTCTCTTTTCCTGTCTTTGCGGAGCTGACCAAATTGGATATGAGGTATCCGTCACGCATGGACTTTCCGAATATGTTGAACGGCCTCAGTATCGTGACGCTCAGGTCGGTCCTGTCGCAGTAGAACCGGCACAGTCTCTCGCCGATGTACTTGCTTTCGGTGTATGCGTTGTGGGGCCTCACTTGGTGCGATTCGTCTATTGGGCAGCTGTTAGGCTTTCCGTACACGTAGCTGCTGGCGTAGATCAGATTCCTTGATTTGTTTTTTTTGCAATATTCCAAGATGTTCAGGGTCGCGGACACGTTGTTCTCAAAATACTCGCTCCAGGGGATGCCGTTTTTTGGGGTCCTGCCCCCAAGGTGGATTACCGTGTCAGCTGAACCTAATCTCAATACCTGATTTCTATCTGCAAGATCTATGCGGGATGAGTTGTCAGAATCGGTTATGACGTCTGATGAGTCAAGTCTCTTTACAAGCCGGGAACCGATAAACCCAGAGGATCCGGTGACAAGTGTCCTGCCCATCAAACACACAATGCCCAATTGCTATCTAAAACTTGCCATGTCTGTTTATGCGTGACTAAACGTGTTAATCTGACAGTCTCATTTTGCCGGTTGCTGCGTTTTACATGTTGTTTCCGAGCGTTTTCTCTTGAAATACATCTTCAAATGCGTTGGTGCTCTGGATTTGAGTTTAATTCCTTAATGTTAATGGGTCTCTAGCTTTTTCAGGTACTGGATTCGTTCCAATACCTCTGTCTTCTTATCGCCCTCGTTCATCAAGCTTTGAATCGCCTCAAGCGTTATGCGTTGCGTTCTTATCAGTTCCTTCTGCTGTTGATACAGCAGGTCTTGATCCGTTGAGAGTTGTTTTGTTCTAAAAACACCTCCTATTGTGATAAACATCACGATCAGCCCGCCGGTAAACCCAGCCGCAAATATTGGAAACGGAATTATGCTAGCCTGCGTGAAATTGTATGCGATAAGCACGAAACTGGAATACGAGAATATTGGTGTCGCTACGGCAGAGCCGTATCGCATGTCGGTGTACCATTTTTTTATTTTTGACTGTAACATATCACAATAAATCCCTCAAAAATTTTATCTGATTGTATCTGTTTTTCGTGGCATAATCACAAGCCGATTCTGCATCATCTTTGATATAAGGATATCAGTTGAGCAGCGGCGTGGCTTGCCGTTGGTTTATTAATCAAAAACAAATATGCGATTTCACCCTAATACCGTGTGAAAGGGGTTATGCAGTAACAATGAAGAGCAGGGTGGCAATGGCATATCTGTAGCCTAGTTAATGGATAAATTGTGGACTTGCTTGAAAGTCTAGTATGCAAGCTTCTTTTGGATTGGTATCTTTTTTAGGTCAAGTCCCTCAAGTATGCGGACTATTCTTTTTGCGGCAGTGCCGTCGCCGTGCAGACTCTTCTGTTTTTTTACGGCTGCAAGGAATTTTTTGTCGCTTAGTGCCTTTCTGATAGCTTTTTTGATTTCCGCCCTGTCGTATCCTACGTTTATGATACTTGCAGTCTTGCCCCTTCCCTCCTGCCTTGTGCCGACGTTCACGGAGGGGACTCGCAGGAACGGCGCCTCCATTATGCCGCTGCTAGAGTTGCCCACTATGGCGGAGGTATGCCTTAGGAGGCTGATGTATTTTGTGAATGTCAGGTGGTCGTAGTGGGTCATCTTGGAGTTTCTGATGATCTTTCTTATCTTCTGGGATCCTGCATCGGTGTTTCCCGCTATGATTATGGACTGGATGTCCAATTCCTTGACTGCGTGTATGGTTTCCAAAAAGTACCTGTCTATGTCGTTTATCTCGGTAGTTACCGTATGCTGCACCACAAGAATGAGCGGCTTTTGTAGGTCTATTCCAAACTCTTTTTCCAGCTCTGATCTCGGGACGATCTTCAGAGATTTAATAGCGTCAAGGGAGGGGTTCCCCACCGTGAATATGTGCCTTGGGTCCTCGCCCATCTTTACGAGCCTCCTTGTGGCTTCTTTGTTGCTTGTAAAGTGAATGTGTGCAAACTTTGAAGTTGCGTGCCTTATGGGCTCGTCTATGGTGCCAGTTATCTCGCCCCCCTCTAAATGTGCAACATGTATGTTCATGTGGGCGCCAATTATCGCAGCCGCAAAGTTTCCCCCGATGTCAAACCCGGAAAATATAATGTCCGGCTTGAGCGATCTGATTATCTTTGTCAGGCTGAGTACTGCCCTCCCAAAGGCGGCAGTCATCGCGGAGGGATCGTCTGTCTCATTCTCGCGGAACATTTTGAACTTTTTGTAAATTCTAAAGCCGTCGCTTTTTATCTCGTTTATCGTGTACCCGTGCCTTTTCATAAGGTGGCTTCCAGTGACCACCAGGTAATAGTCGAATTTGCCCGAGTCTATTACTGCCCTGATGACCGGGCGCAGCTTGGAATAGTCAGCTCTCCGCTCTGTCACAAATAGGATTTTCTCTCTCAAGATACGTCACTGTATAGGAGCTGTCTGTTTTTAGGGATGCTCCTTTTTGCCCTTTTTCCTAATATTCTGTAATAGTCCTTTGCTGGGATCTGGCCGGTGCTGGGCCTTTTGGTAGTCAGATTCCTCTCAGAGAAGGTATCGCCCTTTGATATGTCCTGCCTTGTGACCACTGACTCCCTTGCGAATCTGAGAACCGGCATCTCTTTTTTTAGGATTTTTTTGGTGTTTCCAAGGGCCTGCTTTACCGCCTTGCATCCTTTGACAAGCTCTGCAAGCTCGTGCGGCTCCAAGGACAGCCTCTGGTCAGGTCCTGGCATCTTTTTGTCAAGCGTTATGTGCTTTTCCACTATGCAGGCGCCTTTGGCTACTGCGCCAAGTGCAGTGTAGATTCCAAACGTGTGATCTGAGATTCCGATCGGAATGTTGAAGATCTTTTTGTATATGTCTATCACCCCAAGGTTTACGTCTCTATAGTCGCATGGGTATTCTGACGTGGTTTGTAACAGGGCAAGCGGCGTCTTGGATTTTTTAAACAGTGTGACTGCCCGTTTTATTTCGTCCATGTTTGACATTCCGGATGAGAGGATTACAGGTTTTTTCTTTTTTGCAATGTGGTTCAGAAAGGGCAGGTTTGTCAGCTCGCCCGAACCTATCTTATAGGCTGGCATCCTTATCTTTTCCAGCCTTTCCACCGCCGCGATGGAAAACGGAGTTGACAGAAACAGGATGTCTTTGTTTTTGCAGTATCTGCTGAGCTTTTCCTCCTCCTCTACAGTCAGCTGGCAGTCTTTTATTATATCCCATAGGGGCCTTTTTGAGATCTTGCCGGGAAGGATGTTGGTCTTTGTCATCTCTTCTTCCACTATGTGGGTCTGGAACTTGATGCAGTCGGCTCCTGCCTTTTTTGCCATGTCGACCATCCTTTTTGCTATCTGGAACGAGCCGTTGTGGTTTATCCCGGCCTCGGCTATTACGAAAACAGGGCGGTTCGGGCCGATTAATCTGCTGCCTATTTTTATATCGCGCACCATCTCTCAGTTTTCACTGTCACGTATTAATTTTTGAAGGGCTTGATTATCCACATGTCGTCCTTCTCGATGGCGTTTGCCCTCTCGTCGGCATTCAGCAGTATCTCTTGCAGCTTTTCGCCCCTGCGTAACCCTATGATTTTTTGAGACTTTGAGATGCTATCTGCCAGCTTTTTGATGTTATACTTTTTCATCTTTGGGATAAAGATCTCACCGGTGCTTGCCAAAAGCAAGCTGTTTAGAATAAAGTCGGCTGCTTCGTCGGCATGGATAAAGTATCTCTGCATCGAGGGCTCTGTTATCGAGAGAGGCTTGTTGTTACTTTTCTCCTCGTTCCAGATCTCAAAGACATTCCCTCTTGACTCTATGACATTTCCAAATCTTACCGTGGCAGACTTTGTCCCCTTAATGTGGTAGCCTGCCCAACTTGTCAGCCGCTCGCCAAGCTGCTTTGTGTTGCCATATAAGGTAGATGCGTCGGCCGCCTTGTCTGTACTGATGTTGATGAATTTTTTTGGCTTCTTTTTTGCCAGCATCTTTATCATGTTTACCGTCCCGTTGACATTGGTGTCTATGGTCTCGATTGGGTTGAATTCTGAAATCTCGATGTTCTTTATTGCCGCAAAATGAAACACAATGTCTATTCCGTCCCCCGCCATATCGAGTCTATCTTGGTTTAGGATGCTTCCAAGAAGAGTTCTAAGTCTGGAATCCTTTAGTCTTTTGCTCATCTTGGCCAAGGCGTACTCGTCAATGTCTAGTACCCTAACTGACTGAACGGGATATTTTAGGAGCCTTTCCACCAGAACCGAGCCAATGCTGCCAGCCCCGCCTGTCACAAGAATTGATTTATTTTTTAATTCTTTAATCAATGCCGCCTTCTGGGATTTTATCATAAATTACGTGGTGTGTCACGTGCGTCTATTTTTAATCTTATCTAAAAACTAGTGAACTTTTTGGTCTGGATTTGCAGTTCGATTTTCATTCTCAGCCTTGTAGAATCTCGCCCAATCGGGATTATCTATGTGTGATGATGGAAATTTATTTAACATACAGCAATGTAGTCAAATAGAAATTTTGAAAACAATTTGCTTTATCGGTGCAAGAGGGGGATCAAAGGGGGTTCCGCGAAAGAATATCCGGCCTCTTGGCGGCAAGCCGCTTATTGCACATGCAATCAAATCCGCACTTGACTCCAGGATATTTGATCATGTGGTGGTGTCTACTGAGGATCCTGAAATTGCAAGGATTGCAAAAAAATACGGAGCAGAAATTCCCTTTATGAGGCCAAAAAGGCTGGCAACTGATACAGCGGGCTTTGCCGATGTCATGATTCACGGAATCGCTGAACTGCGCAAGATGGGATATGAGTTCGACACACTTGTCAATCGTGACTGCACGGTTCCGTTCGTTCGGGCCTCTGATATGAAAAACGCGACAAGGTTGCTAAATACCAAGAAATGCGATGCAGTGTTTGGTGTTTACAGGCAGCATTTCAATCCGTACTTTAACATGATGGAAAAAGACTCCGCTGGGTTTCTTCGGATGTGCAAAAAGCTCAAGGTGAGGCCAAAAAGCAGGCAGGAGGCACCTGTTGTGTATCAGCTGAACGGCCTTTTCGTGTATGATGTGGAAAAATTTCTAAAATACAAAACCCCCATACTCCCAAGATCCCTGCCGTATGAAATGCCGGCAGAGTGTGGCCTAATGATAGATACCGAGCTAGAGTTTCAGACAGCTGAGATGATACTGAAAAAGAAACTGGTCAGGGTCTAGTCACCAGGCGCTCCAGCCGCCATCCAGAACCAGATTCGCCCCGGTCATGTATGACGACGCATCAGACAAGAGGAATAGAAGAGCGCCGTTGTACTCGTCGCTGTTCGCCATCCTGCCGAGCATGGTCTTTTCCGAATAGTTTTTGACAAACTCTCTGCTCATGTATGACTTGTCCAAAACTCCGCCCAAAGTCATGGTGTTGACGCGGACGTTCTTTCTGTGCCAGTAGGCGGCAAGGTATCTTGTGAAATTGACTATTGCCCCCTTTGTCGCAGCATATGATGGCGGCGAATTCAAGTTACTTTTGCCGTAAATTCGCTGATCCGCACCGTTAATTCCGTATATTGAAGAGACGTTGACGATGACGCCGCCCGTCTTTTGCCTTGCCATTATCCTCCCAAATTCCTGGCAGCAGTGGAAGACTCCGGTCAAGTTCACTGACACCACCTCATCCCACAGATCCGATGGGTATTCTTCAAATCTCATTGCGGACCTTTTCACGTCCCGCCTTGGACTGTAGAACGCATTGTTTATGAGCCCGTCTATTTTGCCGTATTCTTTTACTATCTGCTTGGCAAGCTTTGCTAACCCTTGTTTGTCGGTTATGTCTGCACTTGATACGAGAGGTCTTGTCTTGCATTCTTTTCTTATGATATCCTTTAGTGCTTGGTTCTTCCTCTCATCAACGTCCACTAGTATCATGTCGGCCCCGGCACGGCTGAGGCTGCGCGCAAAATTTACTCCCAGTCTTCCCGCGCTGCCGGTCAGGATTATCGTCTTGCCTGAAAGATCGAACAGTCTGAATGGGTGGTTTTTGTTCATGGTCTAATTACCTTTCTTGCTTTTGATGATTTCATTATGGCAAGCCCGATCTTTAGGGTATTGATACCGTCAGTTTCCGCCGGGTTTATCGTGGTTTTGCGTTTCTTGACGCAATCCAGGAAATGAATCAACTCCTCCTTAAACATAAAGTTCCTGTCGTAGTTTGGCCAGCCTGCTACTTTAACCCATTTGTTTTTCTTGTTATCATAAAGCATTACCGTGTTTGCATCAGAGTCCCAGTATGCCATTCCCTTTGTACCTATTACCTTGCAGCTCCTAAAGTCTGGCTTTTGGAAATAGTCAAGGTGCAGCTCGGCAATCACGTTGTTCTTGAACCTGATTGTCGCAACGGACAGATCGTCTGCTGACATCTTCAGGTGGCTGCGTCTTCCTGTCATGGAAAACGTTTCTGCGGCATCGCCAAAAAACCAGTACAGGTAGTCTATTTCGTGGATGTTTGTGAGCACCACGCCTCCCCCAAGGTCGTCCCTTGCCGCATAGCTTTTGGTATAGTCCTCGTAGGGGTGCCAGTCTGGAAGGAACGAGCCGCACTCTGCCCTTGCCGATATTATTCTTCCAAGCTTGTTGCTTGCAATCAGACCCTTGATTTCCTTGATGCACTTGTGAAAGCGGAACTGGCATCCCATCTGTGTGATCAGCTTTTTCCTTCTTACCAGCATTGCAAGCTCTTTTGTTCCCTTTGTGGAGTTTGACAGCGGCTTTTCTATGAAAAGATCCACTCCAGCCCTTGCGAATTTGGTGGCAGCTGAGATGTGCTGGCTTGAGACGTTTGCGATTATGCACGCGTCCGGCCTCTCCCTGAGGCACTCTTGAAAGGTTCTTACTATCTTGATCCTGTCTGGGGAGGGGCTTACAATTCTCTGTTTTGTATATATTACAATCTGGGCGTCAGACAGCGACAGCAGATTATGCACGTGCCTTTTTCCTACAGAACCAAACCCGATAACTGCTACTTTCAAGTGATTTTCAGTTGGCTGCTGTGCATATTAGTTTTAACTCTAGCTTTGAATGTGGCGGTGAACTCCCAAGGCTTTCGGGTGTGTTTTCGGTTTTTGGAAATCTCGTAATTTTGAATCTGTTCACATCAGTTCCTTGTAAATCTTGATTACCTTTTCGATCTCTATCTCCGCGTTGTACTTTTTTGAGATCTCGTCTCGAAGCTTTTTTCCCAGGTTGGTTCTGACATTTTCGTCTTCTAGATAGTGCATCTGCTTGACCAATTCCTCCCCAGTTTTTCCAATACACACGTAATCGTTTTGAAAGTCCACATTTCCCACGGGTGTTGTGATTATGGGCATCTGGCACGCGGCAGCCTCCAGAAACTTGGTCTTTGATCCAAGATAATACGCGTAATCCGGATACGGGGAAAGCAACACACTGCAGCTTCTTAACGTCTCAACATAATTGTCTACCTTGCCAACAAACTTGGCATTCTTGAATTTTAGTGCGTCCTGAAAGCTTTTGTCCGTGGGTCCTATGAAAACAAACTCTATGTTCTCAAATTGCTTCACGACAAACCTGATCATGCCTAATCCGAAATAGTTTATCTTTCCTCTCTGGAACGGACCGACAAGGGCCACCTTGAGAACTTTGCAATCGGTAGGCTTGTATTTTTCCAAAAATACGGCATTCCGTACCACGGTAGCACTTTGAATGTCCTTTACCGCATCGTATATTTTCTCTCCGGCGCATATTACATGCTTTGATTTTTTGAATATGCGATGCTCCAGTTTTTTATAGTGGTGGGACTTTGCCTTGAACGACCATCTTCTCCACGAGTGTATCGGATAACCATGTGACAGGTGAGCAGAATGAACATACTCTAGTCCGTGGGCATCGACTACGTATTTTTCACCTTCTAGCAATCTGCCGCTAAGCTGCTGCGCATGGACTAGACTGCCGGCAATCTGTGAAACCTTTGTCTTGTCAAACCCGTCAATTAATTTGATGTCTGCGAATCCTTTTTTTGCAAGCGCATCAATCTCCCACTGTGCCCTGTTGCCGCTTGCGTTTACCCCGTCAATCTTGTGCTCTGTAATCATGAAAACCTTGGTCATGCTTTGATGTGGCTGCGGTTTTAATTAAAAGGTATACTGGTTTTCTATGGGAATACACAAAACATTATTTATGGAGGGTGGAAAATTTTTACTGGTGTCTTTTCAAGAAAAACGCTTTCTGGTAACCGGAGGTGCTGGCTTTGTTGGCAATGAGGTTGTAAGGCAGCTTTTGGCTAAAGAGTCAACAGTTACAGTATTTGACAATTTTTCATCTGGGAAAAAAAACTACCTGCCCAATCACAAAAAACTTAAGGTCATACGTGGAAACATCACAAATGAAAATGATGTCAAAAAGGCGGTTAAAAATCAAGAAGCTGTAATCAACTTGGCAGCGCTGCCGTTCATCCCGGATTCGTACGATCATCCTGCTGATTTTTTTAGTGTCAACACCATGGGAAGCGTTAACATGATTCTGGAGTCTATCCGATCAAAAACCGTGGATATTTTCGTGCAGATCTCTACCAGCGAAGTGTATGGTACTGCGCAAAAGATACCGATGGATGAGAACCACCCGACTTTTCCACATTCTACATACGCGGTGAGTAAGCTTGCCGCAGACAGGGCTGCATTCACACTACACAGAGAGCACAATTTTCCAACCGTGATCATAAGACCATTTAACTCGTATGGGCCAAGGTTTACGCAGCCTTACATAATTCCTGAGATAATACGGCAGATATCTGCCAATAGAAATCTGAGACTGGGAAATGTAAAGTCTTCGCGTGACTTCACCTTTGTGGGTGACACTGCTAGGGCCATTTTGGCCGCAACAAAGGAGAAAAAAGCGATAGGTGAGGTAATCAACGTAGGCTCCGGCTATGACGTAACCATTCTAAAGCTGGCTAATACGATCTTAAAGCTATCACACATGAAATCAAAAATCGTCTATGACAGAAATAGAAAGAGGCCCTTTGATGTCAACAAGCTTGTATGTGATAATTCAAAGGCAAAAAGAATACTAAAGTGGAAACCCGTGGTTTCGCTGGAAGTTGGCCTAAAGCAGACTCTGGACTGGGCAAAAAACAACGATATCTCGCTGAATTCGGCGTTTGGCTAGCCATTCTGTAGCAAAAACATTTTAAATTCTATTCTCAACTTTGATTTCTGAGAGTACTAATCACCGGTATCAGCGGTTTTGTAGGAAGTCATCTAGCGGATTATGTAATTGCAAACCATGAACAATACGAGGTTCATGGGCTAGTCCGTCCTTCCAGCAACCTGGATAACATTGAGGGTATCAAAAACAAAATCCGTCTTCATTCCGTTACATTAAACGATCCTGAAGTAATATCTTCTATTCTCCGCAATGTGCAGCCTGACAAAGTTTTCCATCTTGCAGGACAATCCACCGTGATGCAAAGCTTTGAAGACCCAGTAGGCACATTTCAAACAAATGTTATCGGAACATTAAATCTGCTTGAGGCGATACGACAGACAGGAACAGATCCTGTCATTCAAGTTTGTTCCTCTTCTGAAATTTATGGTCAGGTAAGAGAGACAGATATTCCAATTACAGAAGATGTTCCGTTTTACCCTGTCAATCCATACGGTGTTAGCAAACTTGCCATAGATCGATTGTCTTTTCAGTATTTTCAATCATACGGAATGAAAACTGTAATCACGCGCGCATTTCCGCATACTGGACCACGAAGAAATCCGGCCTTTGCAGAATCAAGCTTTGCAAAACAGCTGGTCGAAATCGAACAGGGGGGAGATAACACAGTAACTGTGGGAAATCTTGATTCAGTAAGAACGTTTTTGGACGTACGGGATATGGTGGATGCATATTGGCAAGCAACAGAAAAATGTGATTTTGGCAATGCCTACAATATAGGAAGCGAAATCCCAATCACGATAAACGAGCTGCTCTCTAGATTGGTAGATCTGAGCCATGCAAACGTTTCCATAAAAAAGGATTCTTCCCTGCTTAGGCCTAAAGATGCCCCCAATCATGTGCCGGATATGACAAAGTTCAAAGAACGAACCGGCTGGGAGCCAAAAATACCGCTTGAGAAGACGCTGATTGATCTGTTGAATTATTGGAGAGATCGAATCTCTGCATACGATGTTAAGCAATGAATCAATTTACCGTGTTGATGTTTGATACCATGACAGCAGTTTGGAATAAATCTCCGACTAGGTGCTTAGAATAAGAGATGATATGTGTTGCATTTACTTGGAATAGATTTTGAGGACTGGTATCACCCACAGCTTGTAGCACCGTTCGTTTCTGAGGAGAAAAAAACTCCTACCATGTTTAGGGGAGTTGACAAAATACTGGATTTATTAAGAAAAAATGACTCAAAGGCTACCTTTTTCCTCGTGGGGGAACTACTACAGAGTAACCCCGAGATATCTGATAAAATAATTTCTGGCGGACATGAAATCGGTTTTCACACCATGAGGCACACGAGGTTGGACTCGACAAACTTCCAGCCTGCCTTTAAGCAAGAACTGAAGCAATTTGGGCAAATTGTGTCAAGAAAAGTACTGGGTTTCAGAGCACCTACATTTTCACTAAATCAAGCAAGCTCTTGGGCCATAAATGAGCTGGTTGATGCTGGTTACAAATATGACAGCAGCATCATGCCTGCCAAGACCAGCATGTACGGACTTTCGTCAGCAGAAAAATCCCCTTATAGAATAACTCCGTCCAGCTTAGACAAAGACAGCAGCAATGGGGCACTGTTTGAGTTTCCCTTGTTGGTCACAAAGTTTCTGGGCAAGACCATTCCTGCCGCGGGAGGTTTTTACCTACGAACACTGCCGTTTGGCGTTATAAAAAACGCAGTAAAGTCGTATGAGAAACAAAACATACCTGCAAGTCTTTACATACATTCCTGGGAGCTGACACCAGAACACATGCCGAAAATCCAACTTCCACTAAAAAACCGCTTTATCACTTTTCATAACATAGAAAAAACGTTTTCTAAAATGAACGAGCTTTTACAGACATTCGAGTTTTCATCGTTTGAGTCGTATCTTCCAAATCTCTCATGACTGTTTGTGTTGGATTGTGCAATCTGTTGTCCGTGTTTAACTGGGAATAAATTAAACCTCAATCATGGCCTTGTTGCTGGGAGGATGCCCTCTGTGTCTGCCATCAACAACTTCGCCATATTTCGGTGGCCTGTACAATTCTTGTATTCCCTTTATTTTGAACCTCTCAACTAACTCGCTTTTGCAAAAAAAGGCGTTGACACCATGATCGTTGCAACCAACTAACGTGTATCCTTTCTTTAGACCAAGATTTTGCAAAGCTAAAAGACTTGCACCGAAATAACTTGTACCGTCCCATCTGGCATCTGGGTCGTATGGAACAGCCCTGCTCTCGGTGGGAGGTATTGAAGAATTGTATTCTATTACGACTACTCTCGGGGAATAATCCGTAATTGCCTTCCATACCCAGTAGTCATTAAAGTCGATGTCGATTGACAGAAGATCAAAATCCTTGGGAACGCCATATTTTTTGAATAGTTCTTGAATGTTTCCGGCCGTGACTCTTTCCGTTTTAATATCGCGCTGGAAACGCTGTGAACGGCTTTTCTGACTCAGCACTTTTTTTGCAAATTTGACATACTTTTGCATGTTGTATGAAAACCCCAAGTTTCTGTTGGACCACGCCTTCTTCATTACACTATCCCATTGGATGTCTTGGTCCGCTCCATAATCCATCATCAAGCCTTTCCACCCCTTTTTTTCTAAGAGATATACGGTGTTGCATTCAAATCCGTTTCCTACCCCAAATTCCACACAAAACTTGTTCGTTGTCCCAATCTTGGAGAAGATATATTCTATTATACCGTCCTCGCCGTTCTGTGAATACACTTTCTTTTCATGTGAATTAATGTCAAATTCAACACCTTCTGCAGCCTCATTCATATCCATCCACAAACTGTAGACTAATTAAAAGTCTTAACGAAAAAAGCAGCGGACAGCAATTCGTCGATTTTAGCTTGACACTGCCATTCATATCTGATCACGGGTACACTCATACTCTCCAGCTTTTATTTTATTGAAAAAATAATCTATTGATCAACAAATTTCTTTGATTCTTAATATATGCGGATTTTCGGTTATGTAATGTGTCATAACATGGATTCTAATGTATCTGCATCTGGCAAAGCAAAGAGGAATGTTGTAGTTTGGCTGGATTTTGGCCCCTACGCATACATAAATTTTGGAATAATCTCTGCACTCTCAAAATTAGAACAGTTTAACTTCATTGGTGTTGTTACTACGAAATCAGATGTTGATTTTTTTCAAAAACAGACCATCATTCCTTTCCATAAGCTGTTATACTATCCGGATTGTTATATCGGCAAGCCCAGATTTGATCTTGATACAATAGCAAGTTTTGAAAAACAACTTGGCGCGAACATTTGGCTGGATGTGTTTGCCGAAAGAAGTTTTTACAAATACTGGACGGATTTTCACAAGTTTACCAGGGATGAAATATTGTCAATATCTGGAAATTCAATCTCGTTCTTTTTGGATGTTATGAAAACGCACAAACCTTCACTGGTGCTCATGCAGCAGGCGGGAGAAAACATATCAAATATCCTACTTTATAGAGTGGCCAAAAAACTCGGAATCAAAATCATAATGCCAAACCAGCTTTATCTGAGAAACAAGATAGTGCTGTCTGACAACCTTGTAAGCAGAGAGATCTCCGACGAGTTCTACAAATTGGTGGAAACTTCTACCGATTCCACTGAAGTTTACGATACCGAATTTATCAAAAAACAAGACCGATCTGAATCCATAAACCTGCTGCTCCAAGAGTCGAACTTCAAGCAAGGATTGTTGCAAAGAATCAGACACTATGCTAACAGGCTGTCCTACGATCGTGAGCCGGTCTATAAGAATATGGGAAAAACCAAACTAAAACTATTCAGATATCGGCTACAATCCCGTTTTGATGCCAAAAAAAGAAAAGAATTCCTAGATTCCAATTCAATTAAAGCAATCGTGGACGAGAAGTTTCTTTACTTCCCATTATCGACCGAGCCTGAAGCCAGAATTTTAGCTACCTCTCCATTCTATACAAATCAAATTATGCTGATTGAAAATATTGCAAAATCTATTCCAATCGATTACGTTTTGTATGTGAAAGAACATCCGGTACAAAGACTAAAGCTGTGGAGATCAATTGACGATTACAAAAAAATACTGGCCATACCAAACGTCCGATTGGTCCATCCGGATGTTAAAAATACCGATCTGCTTCTCAAAAGCAACGCGGTGACAGCAATATCTGGCGGAACCGCATTCGAAGCCATTTTTCATAAAAAACCTGTCATTTTGTTTGGTGATGAGTATTATGACGTTCTTCCAATGGTAACTAAAGTCGAATCATTTGATACATTGCCTCAAGTCATTAAACGCGCATTATCTGATTTTAAATTTGATGACAAAAAACTCGGCACGTTTATGCAGGCATTTAACAAGCACTCGCTTGATGTGCCGTATCACTCATTGATAGTTGATGGCGATGTCCTCTCAAGTGTCCAGAGTCTAGGTTACGGCAGCGATGTCACTATCGGGAGATTTCTTGCATATTATGAAAAATACCGGAGCTATTTTGAACTGATGGCGCAACATCTGCATTCAAAAATTCGGTGAATCATAGGTAAATTTGGGTTCCCTCTCCAAGTAAAAGACTTTTTTCATCGCTGTTGTCTTTTCGAAATATTTTGGAGTTTGACCCGATTATACTGTTGGTTATTTTCAGATTGCCCTCAATAACACAGTTTGGCATTATGATCGAGTTGTAAACAGTACAACCGTCAATGCACGAATTGTCGCCTATGCTTGTGTTCCCACATATCCTTGCACTGCCTCCAATAGTGCAGTTTTTTCCTATTATGGCCGGACCCGTAACACTTGATCCTTTTTTTATTATCGTTCCCTCGCCTACCGAAACCTTGCCCTCCACTGACGCGCCCTCGTCTTTTCTGCCCTTGAAATAATCCTTCATGCCCTCAAGAACCAGTCTGTTTGCCTCAATTATGTCGCTAGGAGTACCGGTATCCTTCCAAAAGTCGGTTATGGTGTCGTAAGTGACCTCTCTTCCTTCATCAAGCAGTATCTGCAGGGCGTCTGCAATTTCCAATTCATTTCTCCAGGACGGCTTTAGCTTTTTTATCACGTTGAATATGTATGGCGTTAAAAAGTAAATCCCAGTAACGGCAAGATTCGATGGTGGAACCTTTGGTTTTTCCGTAATTTTAACGATCTTGTTATCTTTTATCTCAGCCACTCCAAACTGCGAAGGGTTGTCTACCTCGCAAAGCAACAATGTGGCCGTTGCATCTGATCCTTGAAAGTTTCTTACATAGTCGACGATCTCTCGCTGTATTATGTTGTCACCAAGAAATACAACAAATTTTTCATCACCTATGAAATCTTCACAAAGTGAGACTGCGTGAGCAATACCCTTTGGATAGTCTTGCTCAATATATGAAAACTTGGCACCAAATTCCTTGCCGTCTCCATAGTATTCTGTGACCTTGTTGGAGCCTACGCCACCTATAATAAACGCAATGTCGTCAATTCCTGCTCTGATCATAGTCTCCACACAATATTGTGACATGGGCTTGTTCGCTATGGGGAGAAGCTGTTTTGGACCGGTGTGGGTCAAAGGACGCAGCCTTGTTCCGTGGCCCCCATGTAGGATTATGCCCTTCATATAATGCTGAAAAAATTCTCTTTTAATTAAGTGATCTGATGGTTTTTCATTGACAGCAAATGCGTGCTACATAGATCCTAAAATTCCTTGATGTCTTTTTTTTCAATTTCTAATATGAAATTTCGAAACTCTTCAATTTCTTCCTTTGTCGCCTTTCCGGTCTGCACATCAAGCAAACCCCTAACCATTTTTGCCGTAATCGGATCCTCGAGCATTTTCATCGTCATCTCTACGCTTATCTGAGTGTTTGTATGCCATCTTCCAATTAAAATAGCGATTGGGAAATACAACGCCATGAAAACAATGCTAAACAGCCACAGTTCTGATATGAACTTCTCAAAAATCATGTTTCCCTCAAGCAAATAGCTGTATGTTATCAGGATAAAGTTCACAAAGGCTAGCAAGAACATGAGGTATGTGGTATGGCCCATCCGACCGTCCCACCAAAGCTTTCTCAGAAAGTTCTTTCCTGTAGGCATTTTATTCATCTGATCTTTTTTCTATTTTTGTTAGCATCTTTCGAAACTCTTCAATTTCTTCCTTTGTCGCCTTTCCGGTCTGCACGTCCAACAGAGTTCTTATCATTCTGGCTAGTACGGGGTTTTGTTGTTGCACTAAAGTAGTTTCCACCCTTAGTTGGGTCCTTCTGTGCCAAAAACCGATCAATGTAGCTGCAGGAATGTAAAATATGATAAACAACAATGCAAACATCCATAGTTCCGGAACCAACTCCTTAAAGGCCATCACTCTTTCAATCAGCAATCTGTATGCTATGAGTATGAAATTAACAAACGTTAAGACAAAAATTAGGTATACGCTGTGCCCCTGTCTGAATTCCCACCATCGCCGTCTTGCCCATCCTTCCTTCATTGGTTTCTTTTCTCACAATTCCTCATAAATAAAGATTGAAATCAATTCCTACTCTCTATGTTTGCTAAGTCTATTGATTGGTTATCAATTGATTCAAATTTTTGTAAATCAATTTCAAAAAGCTTTACACGGTGCTTAAAACCTAGATCCTTGGAATCAAACACCTTGTTCAGATATCCATATCTTTCCTCGTTGTAATATATGTACTGTAAAAACTCTGGAAGATCCATGTTGTCATCTACCAACAGGTGTGTTAGGCCATTTTTTTTCGAATCCGAGATATACTTCTCAATACTGAAGTATCCTTTTGTGGATATTGACTTTATCTTGTGCGTCCCATCGTGAAACAGAAACGGCCACTCGTTTGGCAGTTCTGCAGCCCTTATGTAGCGGGTCTCGGAAGGATGAAAGTTTATGCCATTTGTCATATCGGCAACTATCCTTGCAATCTCGTTTAGCTCTTTTTCCTTTTCATAGTCCATTTTTTTGTATTCATAAAAGCCAATGGATGATATCAAAATACCAGCTATGATAATTACAATTGCGAGGTTTTTCTTGGAAACCTTTGCCAGATAGGATTTTACCGCAAATAATGATATCAGGCAAAAAATCGGGTACAGAAAATAAAGATATCTCGTGTCTTGGGCTTGCACCGTATATGCGTATAAGATCGGAATTGAGCTTGAAATTAAAAATATAATTATAAAGTTGGTCTCCTTTGTCCTGTTCCTCAGATACTGTATGAACCCGAACGGCAAAAACACCAAAAACCCAGGTATCATTACCCATCCAAGGTATTTTGTGAACAGCTCAAGTCCTGAAACAATCCCCGTTGTGGAACCTTGACTTGTATCAGATAGAATACGGGTGCCTTCGCTTGAGACCCTGAGGAATATTCCGTCGCTCCCTATGGTCTCCATCCTGTAGTTCATTATAGGAGTCAGTATCAAAAGAAAGACCAGCAGGCTTGGAAGGTATGTCTTTACAATGTCCTTTGAAATCCGGTATTTGAGGACAAAGAATACGGTGAGCGTAAAGAAAAGAAAGATTCCCTCAGATCTCACCACGGTACAACAGGCGGCAAGCGCAAATGCTAATGCCGTCTCTTTTCTGCCATGTCTTAAAAAAACTACAAGGGAGGTTATGCCAAGCAGGATGAATAGGGGCTCTGTAATTCCCAATAGTGAATTTAAAATGATTCTGGGATCAAATACAAACAGTGCAGCCCCCACAAGCGCCAGTTTTTCGTCAAAAAATCTCTTGCATAAAAAATACACAGGAACTGCAATGAGGCTCGACAGAATTACCGAGATGAGCCGTTGTAGTTGCATGTATTGAAAGGAATTCTCCAAATTAATTATTGAGAACCAGAATGAAAGAAACATGGGCCATCCATTATTAGCCGGTGTCCATTCTGTCGGTAAATGACCATAGTAGTTTATTGCTGTAGCGTAAGTAAAGTTATCCATTGCATCAATTACCAGTGGTAATTCATATGGAAAGTAAACCAGTCGGATTATAATTCCGACAATAATGATAGATAACAGTGAAACTTTTAGCTTTACTTTTCTGCTAACTGAATCTAATTTCATTAGTTCGTTCATATCAAAGCAAAAAACATCCTACTTAATACTTGTCGTTATATTGTGCTGATATTTTGTTGTTACTTTGCTAGCGTTGTTTTTGCAAAACATCAATTTTGTTAGTTAGTCGTTAAAACGTCATGCAATTACTTGCTGTCGGCACGGGAGAAAATCCTACACGTGTAACCCTTGTCTAATTCAAAAGATTCGATTTGTTTTAGTCCGGTCTTTTCAAAAACCGTTTTGTAGTTTCTAGGGAAGTTTTTCTTCGCCGCACCTTTTTCATGTTCCATAACCACCAGATGTTTTTTCGTAATCCTTGCAATGTGCTCAAAGATCCACTCGCTTTCTTTATGGATGTGCATTAAAACGGCCATTGAGAATACCAAATCAAACTCCCCATCCGCACATTCCTTAATTCTGTCTTCAATGGATCCTTCGAATATTTTGGCGTTTGAAAACATCTCTGGAAATGACTCTTCCATCAGCTTGATGGCGTTGGAGTTGATTTCTATTGCATAAAGACTCTTGAACCCATCCTCATACAGCTTGTTGAGGTTTCTTCCAACATTGCACCCAAGCTCTAGAATTTTGATCTGTTTGTCGCTAGAATACTTGTTAACGATATCTGCAAGAATCTGCGTGTTTTTTGTTTTTGATTTCAGGTATGCCTGTGGCGAATTATATTGGGGGTCTGTTGGGTTTTTCCAATAATCTTGGACCTCGTTCCTTGATTTTTGTCGAATTAATTTTCTAACAAAAGGTAAATTGACAATTTTTTTCATCACTTAATATCACGTTACAACTTTCAAGATACGATATAATAAACATAGTTTTCATCATGCCTCATAATATGCCCGTTGTTTGTATAGCTCATTTAATTGAGATTTGTATTATCTCTGGAAGAATCTGCAAAGAAATCCATATGCTGTTTAAGCTCAATTTAGTCATAGTCGTGCTGGAATTATATTTTTGTGAATTGTATTCAACTGACATTTCAATTCTTGGTTGCTCACCATCAAAAATGTCACACAATTAATTCCGCTAGATTAAATAGCAAACGGTCCTTTTTCAATTCAACCATTGAAACAAAATAAAGAATTAAAGAACTTTTACGATCACGTGTATGTCAAAGGATATAAAAAACATTTTACTACCTTTGTACTATCTGCACCGACTTCAGATATGAAGGAAGTGTTAAACCAGATTTCATGGAAATCAAAAAAAGTGCTTGAAGTAGGTTGCGGTGCAGGACTTTTTTCATATCATGCAGCAAGGCGCGGTGCTAAAGTTCTGGGAATAGATTACTCCGCCAAGGCAATCGATCTGGCTAAATCCCAATATCGGCACCCAAACCTTGATTTTCAAAACATCGATGTAAAACTCATTAAAGAAAAATTTGATGTGATAGTGTCTAATGGCACGTTAGAGCATATGGATGATCCTCTTAAAACATTAAAATTATTTAAACGGCATTTGAATCCTAAAGGACGCATAATCATCACGTCTCCTAACTGGACTAATCCGCGTGGTTATATTTTGCTCACATTACGGTATCTGTTTAAAGCTCCTATAACGTTGGCTGATCTCCATTATTTTACTCCCATTGATTTTCAAAACTTTGCTAAACAATTACGCATGAAACTAATCTGGAAAACCTTTGATAGATCGTGGAGTCACGGGGATGTTTTGATTAAAGATTTTGAAAGAAGGATTCCAAACATACTCCGTGATGCAAACTTGCCTAATGACAAAAAACAAATCAAGTCTTTTATCAAATGGATCAAAGATAACGTAGTCGCAATAAATAATGATCTTCCACATAGCGGCGCAACAGGACTTTACGTGTTTTATTCCAAATAGCTCTCCTCGAATCTAAATAATGGTTTATTAAAATCCGACTGCATGTACTAGTCAATTGAACTTGTCCGAAATAAAAATCACGTTAGTGACTGAAAGCGATATACCAATTTTATATGAAATGTTAAAGGAATTCAGAGAAATCCCTAATGCCTGCATTCACGAGCGACCACTCCCACCGTTTGAAGACTCTAAAAAATACGTAATGAAGTATCTTTATGATAATGAAAACCACGAATTGGACAAGTGGTATGTTGTAATTGATGCACAAGGCAAGACTGTTGGCGCAGTCAATATTACAAATAAAAACTACGTCAATTATCAGATCCTGCTTCCTTTTCAGGGCATGGGGATTGGCACCAGGGCTGTTGAGCTTTTAATGCAAGAAAACCCGCGAAATAGATATTTCATTGCGGTGCATCAAAAAAATGAAAAATCCCAAAATCTTAGTAAAAAATTAGGTTTCAAACCCAAAGGATTAATTTTTGAAAAAATTATGGATTAAGATTTTTTGTTGATTGCAGTGTATATGACTAATGAACAGAATTATGAATAGCTAAATGCTGATTTATTTTCTGAATATCCTGTCTTTTTTCCAGAAATGAAAGAATTTCTTCTGTGAGAAATATTCTGCCGTCTGTGTATAGGTTCTCATAAATATTTTTTACAAATTCAAAGTCTTCTGGAAAGTCCACAGTCCATCTGTGACTCATGAATAGATTTTTACCATTAGGCATCACCACATTGCCGATCCGAAATTTTTGTGGATTTGACCAAATGTATGTTGTCGTGTGTTCTCTATGGTTTTGTTCTACTGCTTCTTGATGCGCTTTTTCTAAAGCAGCAAGACTGAACACCTCAAAATCTAATCCGTCTGGCCATGTGGGTGGATGTGCATTACTAACATAATCGTAGTCGTCCAAATTTTCTAAAAAATATCCTAAGACTTGATCTACAATCTCTGGATCAATCAAAGGGCAGTCCGGAGTGATTTTTGCAACATATGATGCGTTATATTTTATGGCTGCTCTGTAGTGCCTATCTAGACAGTCGAATTCACTCCCACGAAACACGCTGTAGTTGTTATTTTTTACACATTCGAATATCACATCATCATTAGGATTGGTTGTCGTTGCTACAACTATTTCGTCAATAAGTTTTGATTGGGACAGTCTCTCTAACATAAGAAGCAACATGGGCTTGCCGCAAATCTGCTTCATTACCTTTCCTGGAAGTCTGGTTGAACCCATCCTTGACTGAACTACTGCTATTAGTTTTCCTTTATTTTTCAAGTATCATCATCGACTATGCTCTGAATTTATTATCTCATTAATTGACTCTTCTAATACAGAAATCCCTTCACGCAGAGCTTCATCCGGTATCGTTAATGGAGGACCAATTTTTATCGTGCCAGTTCCAGTCCTGATCATCAATACGCCTTTTTCCATACATCGCTCGATAATTCTGTCAACTAATTCGATATCTCTTTTGGTAGTCGCAGGTTCTACTATGTGTAATGCGTACACCAGACCTTTTCCCGCAACATGCTTTATCCGTGAATAATGATTTTGCTGTATTCTGTGTAGCTCTCTTTCTAAAATAGTTCCTTTTCTTTTTGCTTCATCGACCAAGTTTTCCTTTTGAATTGTCTCCAAATTAGCTAGTGCGGCAGCACAACATACAGGGTTTCCGCCATGAGTGCTGTTTAATGACGGGTCTATGTCGATTAGTTCTTTTTTTCCAATTATGGCCGAAAGCGGTAATCCTGATGAGATTCCTTTTCCACAGCAAATTATGTCTGGTTGAACTTTGTAGTGTTCGAAAGCAAATAACTTTCCGGTCCTGCCAAATCCTGCTTGGATTTCATCAAAAATAATTAGGATGTTATTCTTTCTTGCCCACTTTTCTAATTCTTTGATATATGATTGAGGATAAAACAACGCTCCCCACCCTTGATAGGATTCAATAAATATCGAGGCTATGTTGGACGGTTTTACTTTCTTTGTCAATTCCTTGATGCTATTAATAAAACAAGTTCTTCCACATTTGTGATTTTTCCCTTTTGCCCACGGACATAATTCCGGAAATGGAAACGGAATGTGATGAATATTCGGATCATGACTTCCAATCCACGATTTTTCTTTTGATTTACCTCCAACCATCAGTGCGCCCAGTGTTTTTCCATGCATTGCACCCTGGAAAGAAATTATTCCTATTTTTTTTTCATTAATTTTTTTACCCCATATTCTTGAAATTTTAAGCGCGCATTCTGTTGCCTCGGCCCCCGTGGTGAGTAGAAAAACGCTGTTCAATTTTCTGGGAGACATCTCTATAATTTTTTTTACTAATTTTGCTCTTACATCCGACGGAAAGTAGTAATTGTGTATAAGGGGTTTTTTTAGCATGTCTTTAATAGCACTAAGAATTTTTGGATGGCTGTGTCCTGCGTTTGTAACGAAAATTCCAGAGCAAAAATCAATCCAACAATTGCCAGATCTATCAAAAATCTGATAACCGGAAGCTCTATCCCATAAAACTGGTAATTCTAAGTGCATCGATCTCGGTTCGTATTTTTTCATTAGTTTTATTCTATCAATGGTTTCTTTGGGTGGTATTGGAGAAACTATTCTTCGATGATTTGTTTTTACTTTTTTCACTTTTTTGGGTTTCAATTTAAAATCATAGTTAGACAATTTTTTTAACCTTGTTCACTAGTGTACGTGATTTCGTATCATTCGATGAATATAAAATGTTAGTCTTTCTGAATTCATGTCTATGTCTAGTATACTCCGTTAGTTTATTTCGCTTATCTTCACATACCTTTTTTCATTGTTGGAAATTCTAGCTGCCTCCATTACCTTGGCTTGGTAAAATAAATCGTCTTCAAAGTTATGGTTATGGGATTTTCCATTTTGTATTTCATTACAAAAAGCCATGACCATTAATTGAAAGTGATCTGCGGTATCTATCAAAATTCTATCTTGAAGATCATCAGAATTGATATCCAATGTTACCATCATATCGGGGGGAACATTATATGCTCGTGTCAGGTTTAGATGCCCCTTACTCCCCCACAAGCCATATACTGACTGGTAAAAGAGCTCATAGCCTACGACACTTTGAGAGTACCGCTCATGTCCAAAGTTCATAAAAATTGCGGCTTTGATGTCTACTTGTTTTTCGTCATCTATCACCAAATTACATAGAATTCCGTCTGGTTCGCATGCAAATAACATCCTTGATGCATTGATTGGGTAACACCCAGCATCATTTAAGATGCCGCCCCCCAGTGATTTGTCATACCTGATATTGTCTTTTGAAATTGATGGAAAACCATACCTTGATGAAAACGAGAATAATTTTCCAACCGTGTTGTTATTGATTAATTCTTTTACTTTTTGATGCGATGGATGAAAGCGAAACATAAAACCTTCCATTATCCTTACATTGTTATCCTTACACGCTTTGAGCATTTTTTTTGCTGAATTAAATGATGTTGTAGATGATTTCTCACAAATAACGTGTTTTCCAGATTCTGCAGCTTTGATTACCCATTCTTCATGAGTTCCAACTGGTGTGGAGATATAAACCGCATCAACATTGTTGTCATTTAACACGTCTTCATAAGAACCGTATTTTCCACAACCAAATTCGTGAGCAAATGTTTTAGCTTTTTCTGTGGAACGGCTTCCGACAAACTCTAATTCTGAATTGGGTGATTTTAAAATGGCTTGTATGGTGGAGTTTTTGGCAATTGTGGAGCAACCAATAACGCCCATTCGAATTTTATCATTCATTGCTTTGTGTCATTACCACGCTGTCCAACCGCCATCAACAACAATTGTTGAACCTGTCAAATACGATGAGTCTGGCATGCATAGGAATTCTACAAGTTTGTTTAATTCATTTTTTTTCATCATTCTCTTCATTGGTGTTAAGGAAGAATACAGATCTTTGAAATTCTGATCCTGATCCAACTCTACACCTCCCGGGGCTATGCAGTTGACTCTAATTTTTGGCGCCAAGTGAGTTGCAAGGAATTTAGTCAAATTTATCACTCCTGCTTTTGATACGCTGTATGCTGGATGTTTATGACCGCCATTATACAAATCCGGCCTGGCTGAAACTATTCCGGTTGTAGCCGAAAAATTCACAATAGTTCCAGTATCGTTATTCCTTGCGTACTCTCTACACACTGAAAAAAGAGAGGTTAAGTTTACTTGTAGAAATTCGTTAAATGATTCCAATGATACGTCAAATATGGTGCCTCGCGCCTTGCCTTTTTCTACATGATCATTTAAAGCAAAACAATTGATCAAACAGTCGCATTTGTTTTCCGAAAACCATTTACGAACAAAATCCTCATTATTTAGATCATGACCTAAACGAAGATCCAATTTGAGTACTTTGTTTTTCTGACTAAGGTGTCGTGTAATTTCAGTTCCAAGCAAACCTTCGGAACCGGTTATGGCGATTTTTAGAGGATTCTGTCCTGACATCTCTTTAATTTTGTATATAGTACTTATCTACATATTGTTTTACAAATTCTTGATATTTTTTACATGTGGTCTCGGGAGTCTCATTGTTTGCTACGCGCGCTCCTTGTATGATCAAGTCTCCTGAATATTGAATTTCAGAAAGAGTTGAGAAACAATGATCGAAATTGGTGTCTCCAGAACCTAATGGGACAGTACCACCATGAAGTTTTCTATCTTTTATGTGTACATTTTTTATCCATTTTTTTAATACTGTTATCTCTTCTTTTGGATTATAGCCTAATGATGCGCTATTTCCTGAATCATAGTTTGCCATAACACTAGGATGATCAATATCCGACAACAGTTCTTTAAAATCAAGTGGAGGTAAATCTGTCTCCAATACTAGTGTGATGTCGTTTTTTTCTGCGGTAGGAATTACACGCTGTAAGTTTATTTTTAGCTCATCTTTGTTTTTAGTTGTTTTTAGTGATGATGCATCTACAAATGGAATTTCTATAATGGTTGCATCGATTTTTTTAGCCTGTAGAATTAACTCTTCAAGAACACTGATATTTTGTTCCAAATTAGATTCAGGTTCATCAAATAGCTTACAATCCATGAAATAATCTGCACATATGGAATTAATCACAATATTGTGCTTTTTGCATAACGAATTTATGTCCAGAATCCCGCTTGGTGTTAAAATTGGATTCGGTTCATATTGGTCAAAAATCCATTCAATCACTTTAAACCCATTTTCTGCCGCCTTTTCAAATTCTTGCCTCCACGACAAAGCGGGAAAATACTGAATTTTGCCATCAACCGATGATGAAAGTCTACCTTGCATTATTCCTATTTTTGGAGTTTTTGCCAACATTCAAAATTGTTTAATTAACAATATTAATGTGAAGTAGGTTTTAGTAAAATCCCTAATTTAGTTCCGTTTTTATTTTCTTAAACGAATTAGTTTCTCAATTAAAGTTATCAGACACTGATTACTATAATCGAGTTGACCCTCATTTCATAAAGTCGTTTATCTGTGTAGCAAGCCATGTTGTATCGATAAAAAATTAATCGTATTACATCAAATCAGTTTGAAAAATATTTTAGCTATCTTTAATATGTGACTGTAAAACGTACATGTATGAAAAAAAAGCCTAGGATTCTTTTTTGGATATATGGGTTTTTCCTACATTACTGCCTTGCCTATCATCTTCAATCGCACTTGGATGCTGATTTTTTTGCAATAATTGATATTAACTCTAAGCCTAAAATTTTTTTCCAAACCCAAAATTTAGTTAAATTCCAAAAACTTTGGTTCCTTCATGATCAGATTAAAAAAACTAAAGCAGATCCTGACATGGATTATCTTTCACAATTTGAAAGAAAGTACGGAATAGATCTCTGGAAATTGGCGCTTAATGAACGAATATTCTATGAACATAATCGTTTTTACAAATTTAGTAGACGGGAAATTCTTACAATCCTGGAACAGGAGACCAAGTTTTTTGAGGGTGTTTTAGATGAGATTAATCCTGATTATTTTCTTACCTACGAGCCAATGTTTCATCAACAAAAACTCTTGCTGGAAGTTTGTAAAGCTAGAGGAATCAAGGTTTTATCAATTTCTGGTACCGGCATTGAAAATAATCATATTATAACCGAAAATGGCGCAACGTTTGATCTAGATCAAAGTCATAATGTTGATAAGAAATTAACGCGTGAAGGAACTAACTCTTCCACAAAGCATGACTATGATGCGCTATTTCAGGATAATCTGAAATACCATAATATCAAAATTTCAAATAAATTACGAGCATTAATGGACTATCTGTCGGATTCTGATGCAGATCTTGTTAATTCGAATTTTATGTACTATGGAAGAAGCAAATTCAAGGTTGTTAAAGATGCGTTGCTTTTAGAGATACGACGAAAACAGAATTACAAGTTTCTCCAAAAACACTCTGTCTCCTCTCCTAGCTTGAAAATTCCGTTTGTTTACTTTCCAATGAATATCAATATGGAAATGAATCTTTTACATTATGCTCCGTACTACACGAACCAAATCGAAGTAATTCGCCACATCGCAAAATCTTTGCCTGTTGATTATGTTTTGTACGTGAAAGAGCATATTGCAGCTGGACTGAGAGGCTGGAATAGTATTAATTATTACAAACAAATCATTGAAATACCTAATGTGGTGCTTATCAGTCCTAATTTTGATAACAACACGTTATTGCAAAACGCAAAACTGATTATGACAGTTAGAGGCACGGCCTCATTAAAAGCCCTAAAGTACGGTAAGCCGGCTATTGTTTTCGGCGATCAGCCTATTCAAATCATGCCGTCTGTGTTTAAGGTGGGATCACTTAGTGCTCTTCCGGAATTAATCAAGAAAGCATTAGAGTATAAAACCGATCCCGCGGATTATGACAAATACAAGAATCTTTTGAGTGATAGACTGTTTCAATTTAACACATTTGAATTTGAAAATAAAAGAGACGCTGGTTTCTTTTCGGGGGGTATTTACTCCAACGTGTTGTTTTCAGAAAAAAACATGACTGAGTTCATTGATAAAAACGAAGGGATGCTTTCGGGTTTATTGAATGCCCATTTGAAGATCCTATCTGGCGATATAACACCCCTTAAATAATCATGCAAGATTATTTACGATAAATTGAAGACAATAATCGGCATACCTGCATTCAATGAAGAAAAAAACATAGGACCTATTGTGGCAAAATTAGTAAAAAAATATCACAAAGTCATTGTTTGCGATGATGGATCTTCGGACATGACCGCAGTCATCGCTACTTCCTTGGGTGCATATGTGGTTAAACATGAAAAAAACCTCGGATATGGCTCCGCAATAAAAACAATCTTTACTGAAGCCAAAAAACTTGATGGTGAAGTTTTAGTAACCCTGGACGCAGATGGACAGCACGATATTTCTGAAATTGACATGATATTACAGCCAATTGCCGATGAAAAAGCAGACATTGTCATCGGTTCTCGTTTTCTGGGAAAAACAAAAGATTTGCCTAAATATAGAAAAATTGGAATTAAAACAATCACAGGGTTAACAAACGTTATGACCGGCTCTAAAATCACCGATTCACAAAGTGGCTTTAGGGCATACACGCATAAGGTATTACAAGAAATATCTCCCACAGAATCAGGAATGGGAATTTCTACTGAAATTCTGATAAAAGCCTCAAAAAAGGAATTCCGAATTATAGAAATTCCTATCACCATAAGCTATGTGAACAATTCACATTCTCAGGAGCCTATATCTCACGGCACCTCAGTAATAATGAGTACAATAAAACATGTCGCCATTGAACGACCGCTTCTGTATTACGGAGTGACCGGATTGTGTTTCCTTGCACTGGGATTGATATTTGGTGCTTGGACGTTGCAGATATATTCTGAAGAAAGAGTAGTGATGACCAACATAGCTCTTGTTGGAGTTGGTGGGGTGATTTTGGGAACCGTGTTGTTGATCTCCGGTACTATTCTTTATTCGATAGTTAACGTGGTTAGAGAAAAACGATAGGGCTGTTACACTTTACTAACTTGATATACATTCATTCCAGTTTGGAACATCACACGCAATTATTTTCCCTTAGTCTTTTTAGCTTTGGCTAATTCTTTTTCGACAATATCGCATATTGCATGATAAATAACTCTGTGAACCTCCTGAATTCTTGCTGTATTTGTAGATGGTACTTCAATTGAAACATCCACAAAACGCTTGATCGTACCTCCGCCATTCCCAAGTAATCCTATGGTGATGCCGCCCTTCTTTTTCGCTATTTTTATTCCCTCTTGAACGTTTTTTGATCTGCCGCTTGTAGAGATTCCTATGATGACATCACCTTTTGAAACAAGGCTTTCGCATTGTCTACTAAAAACCACGTCAAACGAATAATCATTTGCAAGAGAGGTTATGATTGAAGAATCCGTAGTTAAGGAAATTGCGGGTAGACTTTTTCGCTCTTTTTGAAATCTCCCAATCAATTCCGCCGCTATATGTTGGGCATCAGCCGCACTTCCCCCATTCCCAAAAACAATCACCTTGTTTCCTCTTTTGAGACAAGTCACTATCTCATTGACAGCTTCTGTAATTTTCTCAGATAAAAACAACGAATCTTTGATAAGTTTCGAACTATCCGTAAAAATTTCTTTAATTTTATCTTCTGTGGAAATCAAACTAGTCTTTCTCTTAGCTTTTCCATGGCTGGCTTTTCTGAATCCCATATGCGCTTAACTCCGTCTCCAAGTATGCTATCTAGCGTTCTGATATCTCTGACCAACCTCCATAATCCTTCAGGTTCTAATGATGCAGCCTGGTCGCTACCATACATGGATCTGTCTAGCGTAATGTGCCTTTCAATCGAAGTTGCTCCAAGCATTACTGCTGCAACACACACAAGATATCCAGAACTTTCATGTCCGCTATAACCGACATCGCATCCAAATTTCTTTCTCAGAGTTTGAATTACTTTGAGATTTGCCTCTTTAATTTTCATTGGATAACTGCTATGCGAATGCATTAGTTCAAACGGGCAATCGTGCTTTTTGAATATTTTTACAGCATTTGTAATATCGTCCATCGTACTCATGCCGGTAGATATGAATGTGTATTTTCCCTCTTCAGCTATTGCATTTAGTAATTTTGTATGAACTAACATGGCTGAAGCAACTTTGTTGTATTTAGTCTTGAATTTTCTCATGCGGAACTGACTTTCTACGTCCCAACATGATACATACCATGGAATTTTTTTCTGCTTACAATATTTATCGATATTTCTATACTGATCATACGAAAATTCTAGCCCTTCTTTTTGCTCACGTTGCGTTTTTCCCCACGGACTATCGCGTGGTGAATCTAAGAATTCCTTCGTATACACTTTGTCAATTGTTCTTTTTTGAAATTTAACAGCATCACAACCTGCCGCAACTGCTACATCTATCAGCTTCTTTGCAATTTCTATATCCCCATTATGATTGATTCCAACCTCAGCTACAATGAATACCATGTAAAGTATGAATATGATGAATTATTAAATCTGACTCAATACCATTTGGTTTTTTGTGGAAACTTTTCTTTAAGAATTAAATCAGCAACTTCTCTTAAAACTCCTTTTCCACCCTCCATTTTACAAACATACGCGGCAATTTTCTTTGCCTGAGAAATCCCATCTTGTGGTGCAGCCGACAAACCCACTTTTCTCATTAACTCTAAATCATTGACATCGTCGCCAATAAACGCAATTTGCGACGGTTGTACTCTATATTTTCTACAGATCTGTTCTAATTCATTTTCTTTAATCTTAATTCCGGAATACACTTTAGAAACATTCATGGATTTTGCCCAATAATTGATCAATTTCGCACTTTCTTTTGTTAGAATTACGGTGTCAATCCCATTACGGAGTAGTAAATTTATCCCCATACCATCCCGAACATGGAATTTTTTGAAAATTTCTCCGCTGTTTGAATAATACCTTCCGCCATCTGTAAGAACTCCATCTACATCCGTTATGAGCAATTTTATTTTTTTACATTTTGCTTGTAATGACTTTTCCAATTTATCCAAATTCACCCGTGCCGTTCATTTCTTTTTTAATAAATTAGTTAGACATTTCTATTTTTCATATCGGCTTTGATATTGTAATGACACTGGTAAAATATTATTAAGTCATGGTTCGCTTGACAAATTTATTTTGATTATGTCGTTCCATTAGCAGATTTGAGTTAATGTTTTGATTGTTATGTTATTAATCTTGTAACAAGACTACCCTACAAATCATCGATATTTCTTATCTGTTTTATAAATATCTCCAGACCATGTTCGATCGGTTCTGGTTTATTGTCTAATGTCTCATTAGCCTTTGACACGTCAAGTGATGAATCCTCCGGTCTCCGTGCCTTCCAATTAATTTCTTTAATTTTTGTTGGCTTTAGTAACGTTTTATCGAGACCAAGACTCTCTGCTATTTTTTTAGCGAATTCGTATCTGGAGATTCTTGTGGCTCCAGCTAGATGAATTGTACCTGTGATTTGTTTTTTAGCGATTTCAATCATCATCTTTGACAGATTTGGGACGAAAGTTGGCGATGTAAACTGATCCACAAGAACCGGTATCTGTCTGTTGGATTCTAGGCTTTCTTTAACCCATGATGGAAAGCTCGTTTTTTTTGGATGAATTCCGAATGGCGTGCTAGTTCTAATAATTGCATGTGGAATTGTTAGTTTTTTTAATATATTTTCTCCATCAAGCTTTGTCTTTCCATAGAAATTTAGTGGGTATGGGATATCTGTTTCCTTTCTCATGCCCTTTTTACCATCAAATACGTAATCAGTTGACATGTAGATAAAAAATGAATTCTGTTTAATTGCTTCTAATGCTAAAAATTCTGTTGATTTTGTATTGATGAGAGTAGCAGTATCCTTTTGATCCTCACACAAGTCAACATTGGTCATAGCAGCTAAATGGATTACTACATCCGGTTTTGTAGTGTGCATAATGTTTGTAACCTCATCTTTTTTTGTAATATCTAGGTGCATAGCCACTCCGAACTCTGGTTTTTCTGCATTGTAGCACGAGTAAACATAAAACCCGTTTTCAAGAAGATCTTTTACTACCTGCCTGCCAATAAGTCCAGCCGAACCAGTTACAAGAACCGTTCTATTCATTTGAGCTTCCATGGCTGTGTATGTAAAGAGTCATCATCTACTAACGGCTCCCACCATTCCTGATTTTTCTCGTACCACTCCACCGTTTCCTTTAAAGCCAGTTCAAAATCATATTTTGCCTTCCATCCAATTTGCCTATGTATTTTCGATGCATCTATTGAGTATCTTTTATCGTGACCTGGCCTGTCTTCGACAGATTCGATCATACCCTCTGACTTTCCTAACAGTTTGAGAATCTTTTCCACAATCTCCCGGTTTGTTATTTCGTTCCATGCCGTGATGTTGTATTTTTCACCTGGCACCCCTTTGTACAATAATTCCTCGATTGCCTGTACGTGATCATACACGTAAATCCAACTCCTTATTTGTTGACCTCCTCCATACAGAGGAATTTTAAGATTTTTTTTAGCTCGTATGATGGTCTTTGGTACAAGTTTTTCTGGAAATTGATGTGGTCCAAAATTATTCGTGCACCTTGTTGTGATGCACTTTATCCCGTATGTCCTGTGATATGCCGCAACTAGGTGATCCGCAGAGGCTTTTGTTGCAGAATACGGGTTGCTGGGATTTATTAAAGACTCTTCTGTAAATGAGTCTGCACTTTCTGCATCTCCGTAAACTTCGTCGGTGGATACGTGGATGAATAATTTGTCGTGGTTTTTCGCAGCCTCCAGCAAAGAATATGTTCCGAATATGTTTGTCTCAATAAATGGTCTTGGGTTTGAAATGCTTCTGTCAACATGGGACTCTGCTGCAAAATTTATTATCGTATCCACATTTTTTGTCAAACTGTTAACCAATTCCTGATTTTTTATATCGCCCTTTACGAATTGATAATTTGCATTTTTTTCAACTTCTTTAAGATTTTGCAAGTTGGATCCAATTGTAAGCAAATCAAGGTTTATGATTTCATGCGTTGGATGATTGTTGAAATAATTTCTAATAAACGCACTACCGATAAATCCAGCTCCTCCGCAAACTAGAATTTTCATGATTACAAGTTTGAAATTAATTATTTAACTCTATGTTGATTAATTTACTGATAGGCAAAATCATTGTTTGTATCTTCTAATAGTCGTAACTGACCATCCTTGCTTGAAATAATTGGGTTTTTTATTGGCCATGCAATATTTATCGCAGGGTCGTTCCAAATCACGCCATCCTCGTCTTCTCTTGAATATTCGTTACTAACCTTGTACAGAACGTCCGATTCCTTACTTAAAACACAAAAACCATGAGCAAATCCTTCTGGCACATATAATGATCTGTGGTTAATCTCTGAAAGGATTTCTCCGACCCATTTTCCGTATGTTGGAGAGTTTTTTCGAATATCCACCGCCACATCAAAAATCTCTCCTCTGATCACAGTAATCAACTTGGCTTGAGCCTTTGGAGGGTTTTGATAGTGTAAGCCACGTATTACCCCATATGCAGAATGGGAGAAATTATCCTGCACAAATTTTTTTGATATGCCATTTGCAAGAAAGTCTGATTCCTTAAAGCTCTCAAGGAAAAACCCTCTGTTATCTGTAAACACTTTGGGTTCTATGAGTATGATTTCTGGTATCTGCAGCCTCTTAAACGTGAAAACCATTAGATTCGTTATTGGATTGTGGAAATACGTTTTAATGTTTTCTAGACTTTTTCTTTATAGATTTATTGCGTTAGTTTGATAATTCAATATTCGATCTTTTTTACAACACGCGCTGGGTTTCCTACTACTACACAATAATCTGGAACATCTTGCGTCACTACACTACCCGCCCCAACTATTGAGTTCTCTCCTATGGTGACACCTGCAATGATTATGCAGCCAACGCTCACCACCGCGCCTTTTTTGATCGTCACAGGTTTGACGGTTCTGGGATATCCATGTTTTTTCAGAAATTCATTTGCTGATGGATTTACATGTGCAAAAATCATGGAATTGGAACTGATGGTAACGTTGTCTTCGATTTTTATCAATTCTGGATGTAGCAAATCAATCAGAACATAGGGTGATATGTGACAGTTTTCCCCAATTTTAACGCCTCTCATACGTTGAAATTTAATTGCACATGACGGTAATGGGGTCGAGTATGCTAGAGAATGAAGAATCCAGCTCTTTGCAAACTTGATTCTAATCCTAAGTTTGCCCATGCTTCCTTTGTAGCCATAAAATTCCATTAACTCGCGCTCATTTGCACTAAAATTGTCAGAGTTTGTCATGATGATATTATTTTAACATAAAGCGTTTAACCTTTCCGTAGTCTGTCTTCGGTATACTTTCCACAAAATCAATCTTTGTGGGAATTTTGAACTTTTCAAGATTTTTCATACAGTGAGTCAGTATTTCTGATTTCTCTAAATCAGAGTCTTTTGATTTTACAACATTGAGTTTTATCGTTTGACCAAAAACCTCATGCTTTATTCCAAATGCAGCCACATCTTCTACACCGGAGATCTGCTTAACTATTTCCTCGATTTCGTAAGGAGCTATCTTTTCACCGCCTACATTGATCATATCATCATTACGACCTTTCAGAAAAAGATACTGCTCTTCGTCAAAATATCCGATGTCTCCCGTTTGTAACCAGCCGTCTACCAAGTTTTTGTCAGCCTCTGGATTATTCCAATATTTTTTGATTACATTGTTTCCCTTGATCCAAATCTGACCTGTTTTGGAATCATCATCGTGATTGTTCACAATTTTCACGTCAATTCCAGGTGCCGCCTTCCCCACCGACTCTTCTCTGTGATTAGCCTCGTCAAATATCATAAAAGTTGAACGTGATGCCTCGGTAAGTCCGTAATATGTGGCCAGATGTCCTTTTTTTAGAATTTCCTTGAACTTTAGTACTGTATTCTTGGGGATGGGAGTACTGTTTGTCATGATTAATCTTATATTCAAAAAATGATCTTCAAGAATACTCGTATCGAATTGTAAGAGCTTTGTAAGTGTAACCGGTATCGCTGCTAAGGTTGTGACATTATATCTCTTCAAGGATTCAAGAATGTTTTGTAGGTTATTTGCATTTTTTAGCAGAACCAATGTGGAACCGACACATAAGGAAGTATGAAAGCATCCCAATCCAAAAGAATGATACAAAGGCAACGGCAACAAGTCAATATCTGATTCGACATAGTCTAATATTCTTACGATGTTTTTAGTTGTAAATTCTATCATTGCGTGGGATACTGCTACCCCCTTTGGTTCAGCTGTCGTTCCTGACGTGTATATTAAATATGCCAGCTCGTTTTTTTTAGGAATTTTTACATCCTCTGTAGGCTCGGATGGTAATTCATTGAACGCAAACACTGGTACTTTAATTGAGGTAAAGTTTGAAAGATTCTTTTTTATCGCACTGGAACAAATTACAGCACCGCAGTTGGCAGATTTTAACTGGTTTTTTAGATTCTGCTCGGAAATTTCAGTAGGTATGAGATGTGCTATTCTTCCCGAGTTAATTATCCCCAAATATGCGATTAAAAACTCTGCAGAGTTTTCAGAAACTAGGCTAACCACATCTTTTTCACTCAGCGTTGCAACAATGGAGGAAAAGTCTTGGACTTTTTGACTTAGTTCTCGAAAGGTCAGATGATGACCATCATCAATGATGGCCATTTTTTCTGGATAGTTTTTTACGTTTTCCTCAAGGTAGTTTATTACAGTCATTTCAGGTGGGAAATAACGCATTTGAAAAGATCGTTTGCAGATTTGATTCCGATTGACTCCTCTAAGGACAGCGTGATGTTAAATTTTGCCTCTGTAAGGGTTATCAGGTTCAATTGGGTAAAGGAGTCCCAGCTTTCGTAATCCTTCTGTTCTTTTTCCCACGAAAAATCAGCCTCTGTTAAATTTGAAAATACCTCAAAGAAAATGTTTTTTATCGCAGTTTTAATTTCCGTTTCATTACTCAATACATCTGCGAGAATCAATAGATAATAAATAAACCTTCTTGATAATTTCTACATGTTAGAAAAATTTGGAATTGGAATAGACATTGTAGAAGTTAATCGTTTTAAAGAAAAGCCTTTTGAAAATAACGAAAATTTTTATAAAAAAATTTTTCATGATTCAGAAATACAATATTGTTTGAATAACAAAGATCCATCACAGTCATTTGCATCTAAATTTGCAATAAAAGAATCTGTAATCAAGTCTATAAATAAACAGATTGACTTTCTGGATATACTGACAGATCATCTGAACTCAAAGCCAACAGCCGTTTTACTAAATGATGATTCATACGATTTTTTAGTCTCTACAAGCCATGAAAAACTAAATGCTATCGCGATTGTGATATCGGAAAAACGAATTTAATCGAATTTTTACAGGAACGTCCTCGTAATTTTTGAGATGCCACTTAGAAATTTATTAAAAAACTGATTAATTTTGCTGTTTAACACCCATCCCGGAACGTCGACCTCATTTTTAAACTGGTCAATTAATTCCCGGTCTGACACACTTTTGACCTTTTGATTTTGTGAATATTTTTCATTCACTGTTTTCAGGTTTTTGAGAATCTCAATATCTGCCTCAACTTTCATCCTCATCAATCCTTTACTTAAATAGAAAAAAAATACTGCAAGATCTACTAGTAGCAAGGCAGGAAGCATCTTGTAAAACGTTGAACGATCATATAGCGTAAGCAAACAATATTTCCTGTTCCTCTCCAGAAGCTTGAATTTCAGTTGGCTCCATCTGAAACTCGAACCTTCTATGGGGTGATAAACTATAGATTTTGGAACATAGAATGAGCTAATTTTGTTGATTGCAGCCCGCCAACAAAGCTCCAAATCATCGTGGAATGCGAATAAGAAGGGGTCAAATAACCCAATTTTTTCTAAAATTCTTTTTGAGGTGAAGAGACATGTTCCAGAGGCATAATCAATTTTTTCAAACCTCTCATGCTGTTTTTCATCCATGTGTCCTTTTGAACGCGAATATCCAAAACCAAAAATCTGGATCATGTTCCCGGTGCTTAACAACATGGAATGATCTGTTGAAGCCAGAAACTTGGGTTGATAAATCCCATCGCCATTTGTTTGATAGGCTGTTAGTAATTCGTCCAACCAATAAGGATCCACTATGGTATCGGGATTCAAAACCGCAATAAACTGGCCATTTGCAGCCCGTATGCCTACATTATTGCCTTCACAATACCCAAGATTTTCAGTATTTTCTATTAGTTTGATGGTGGGAAACGACTCTTTACATTTTTTATGGCTGTTGTCTTTTGATGCGTTATCGACAAGAATTATTTCAAAGTTATCATAATTCGACTCTTGGATGGAACTAACGCAATCTAAAAGCAGTTTATCCGCGTTGTAATTAAGAATTATTATGCTGATTAGCGGTTTTGAATTACTCGTCATAGGTTTTTTGTCCGTTACCACATTCATATGGTTTTAGCTCTGCTTTTTGTAATAATTGGCTATCAAATAAAATCCGGCTTCCAGCTATGGGGGACCTCTCTCATATGCTGACTTTTAGCTTGTCTTAGGCTTTGAGTCTTCAATAAATCCTGTATGTCTTCTATAGATAAACTGGAAAGTTTCTGAATATCATTTATTGGCATATTGTTTTCGCGGGCATATAATATCAAATCAACCACATCATAGGGAACACTGTAGAAAAACTCTTCATCTGTTGTAGCAAAGCTCCAAACATCCGGGGATGCACTTTTTGTCAAGACTTCTTCTGGAACATTCAAAAATTTTCCCAATTGATATATCTGTAGTTTATACAAATTGATCAATGGTTCTATGTCTGAACCGCCGTCGCCATATTTCACAAAATATCCTTGAAGATACTCTGATTTGTTCGTGGTACCAATCACACATTGGTTGTTTTTTTCACCATAAAAGTACAGCATAGTCATTCGTACTCTGTGCTTAATTGATGTTGCAGCAGTTAAAGTAAGAAACTCAGATGATGATATTTTCAATTTATGTGACTTGTTTTTATCATCAAGTATTTCCAAAAAGGGGATTCCGACGGTATTCTTTAGTTTAGGTGGAACTACTACTCGATATTTACAATCTCTGCTGAAATTCGGAAATTTTTCCTTAATAATTTGCTCTTTATTCTGATAAACACCAAAGGAATCTAAAATTGAAGTTATGTCAATAGTTTGTGTTTTTATGTTAAATTTTTCTGCAACTTTTTTTGCATGTGTTACGGTTGTCGGGTCGGATTCCCGCTCTGGTAAAACTAAGCCCAATACCTTCTCAGAACCTAATGCATTTACACAAAGTGCTGTGGTTACCGCAGAATCAATTCCACCGCTTAACCCAACAACGGCACCAGATTTTTGAAATTTATTTGAAATTTCGTCTTTGATAAAATCACATACATTGTTAACCGCTTTTTCCAAGTTATTTATTTCGATTAACTCGTGAATAGATCCCATCGGATCACTTCAAATAAATGATTAATTAAATATGTGGCTAAAAATTCTTTTAATATTCAAGGAAGATTGTATTTTATGACTGAAGATGATCTGATTACCCAAAAAGTAGAGCGCATGTATAAGAAATTCCCATACCCATCACCATCAATAGAATCTATTCAAACCACTGAACTGCTTAACCTTTTACGAATTTTTGAATTAGAGTCTAACACAAAACTAGAAGGAATGTCTGTTCTGGATGCCGGTTCTGGCAGTGGACATAGAATCACCAATGTTGCTGAATTTTTTACTGGATGCAACTTTCTTGGAATCGATATATCTGAAAAGTCATTAGAAATTGCAAACAAGATAAAAAATATAAAAAATTTAGAAAATATACGATTTCTCAAACACAACATCATGTCCGGAATTGACACTCTAGGTAAATTTGATATGGTGTTATGTATGGGAGTGTTGCACCATCTTTCCAATCCTGAAAGAGGATTACAAATGTTAACACACGTGTTGAAAGACGACGGTATGATTTTTCTTTATTTGTATGGAAAACTAGGTGGTCACAAAAGAATGCTAAACAAAGAATTAATCTCTATTCTACTTGGTGACGAAAAATCAAACTATGAATTAGGAATTAAACTAGTTCGTGATCTAGGCCTAAACAAGTTTGAATATGGTTGGAATCTGAATTTCCATAACGATAATGAAGAGGATGCACTAATCGTCGATTCGCTTTTACATGCAAACGAATTGCTCTATGATTGCACTGATATTGAAAACTTGTTCAAAAAATCAGGGCTATATGGATATGCAATATTTGGTATTACCACAGGCACAAAAGGCCTGTTATTTGATTCTGCTACAAACGCGGATGGAAAATTGTCTATGCCTCAAACGAATATTGCGCAAACCTTCAAGTCAGATCTTTCGTTATCCAGATATGAATCGCTAAGCTTGTCCGAGAAATACCGCATCCTTGATCTTCTCTATGAACCAAACGGATACACGATTATCGGTTTTACAAAAAATGCATATGAGAAGTTTTCTAATGATAGGATCAAAAGAAATTTTATTGTGTGTGACTAGTTAAGTTACTTAATTATCCAAGTCAATGGTGAATCAAAAATTTTTCTTATTTGAACATATTTGCGGCAACTAATAATGCAGGCCGTGTAGAAACCATCGATTTTTGACCATTTTGTAGATCAGATTCCATGGGCAGATCTAAAGCTGACAGTGCCGTTACCATATCCCGTGAAGCCATCTCGATACGTGAGGATGGCTCGTA
>Ga0169931_10001388_pt1 | contig 39974 bp, 38 predicted proteins | sample Kivu_15m_20L_FD_129675 | JGI IMG/M metagenome (GOLD analysis project Ga0169931, IMG submission 129675) | Freshwater microbial communities from Lake Kivu, Western Province, Rwanda to study Microbial Dark Matter (Phase II) - Kivu_15m_20L... | ecosystem: Environmental > Aquatic > Freshwater > Lake... | reverse complement strand
TCACCACCTTTTCCACCACTGGAGTTTTGGCCACCATCACCACCATCACCACCACCAGAGTTTTGGCTACCATCACCACCTTTTCCACCACCTGAGTTTTGGCTACCGTCACCACCTTTTCCACCACCGGAGTTTTGGCTACCATCACCACTTTTACCACCATTTAATCCATCGATTGGATAACCGTCTGGGTCTTTTCCGCCAACGCCATCGTTACCTGCAAGTTCAGAACTATCTTTCCCGACCCTATTTTTCTCATTTCTTTGAAATGCTGTGTATAAATCCTCGGGACATCCATCAAAATCGGCAGATCCAGGAATGTCAGGACATTTATCAAAGAAGTCAGGAATACCATCACCATCTGAGTCGATTTTTCTTAAACTGACCCCTCTACAGTTTACAGCATGACCAATTGGTGTGTCTAACTCATCATCCATGATATTTAGAATGCCGTCACCATCATCGTCTCGAAGATGATTACGCATCGCTTGATTCAAACTATCCAACTTACGATTTTCGTCCTCCAGATAAGACATATCAGGAAAACAAGGAGTGTAAACCCAGTCGTAGTGTGTAGCATGTTTACCCAAATAAATGTGTGTACCAATAGCTCCCTTTGCCGTAAAACCGTCAAATCCACGCTCAAAAACACCGCTATACATATCGAAGGTATATTGTTGATAAATGTGCCAAATGAAGGAGGCATCAACAAATAAAACGAGGCGATTATTAATTTTTATTTGAGGGGTAAGTCCAAACATAAAATTTACCATTCGGTCAGTATTTGGATTAACTTTACTTTTTAAAAAGGAGGCTCCACCACCCAAATGAAATAGCAAACTGTATTTGTCTGTAAAATTTTCGAAGGTAAAAAGTCGTCCTAAATTCAAAACCAATTGCAGTGAGGTGCGGAAATAATGAGACTTAAATGGCAAACTGTTTCCTGTATTACTAATAAGACTAACCTCATCGTGTTTTATTCGGTCGTAACTTCCGTCTAGTAGTAACCCATAGCGGTTGTTAAACATATATCTAACACCCATTCCTGCGTGTATTACCCCGATAGTATTTGACCAATATCCTGGAGTATAGGGCTTTACAGCGTTGTTTATACCGACTCCTGGTTCAAGCGACCAACGGTTATTGTATCCGTATTGCCCGCACACGTTGCCAACCAAAAACAAGGCAAAAAAACAAAATAAGAGTATGTTTGATTTGAGTAGGTGCATATCTTGAGGCAAATATAATGATAATCAATTGGCTAGAATTACTTCTTTAATACAAATCGAGTCAATCTAAACTTTTGGGTGTCATAATATTCAACCATTAAAGACTTTTTTGTGTTTAACATAATCCTTAATTCTATTGGTGTTCCGTTATTTTGGAAGGCAAAATAACTCTCATTTTTAACATCAAAATCTAACTGATTCCAAATAACACTATCTATCATTTGTGTACCTTGAATATTCCTAAAACTAAAATTTAGATAACAATTAATTTTCTTTTCCAAGTAGTCAATCGAGAATTCACCGGAAATATCATTACTCAAATAAGAGAATCCTTCACCATCTTCAATCCGAAGTGTGTGAACATTCCATAAGCCATCCGTTTTTCGCAGTTTATTCTCCTTACCACAGGCAACTAAAATCAATAAACAAAAAAGGATTAATTTTTCCATGAAAATGGTGCTAAAGTCATCATGAGCATTCCAGTATCAAGTGCTGAATTGTCGATGTTGAATTTTGGATGATGAACTCCGAAATTGAGATTGCTATCTTCAAAGCCAACTCCAAGGCGCAAAAAGGATGCTGGAATTTTTTGTCCGTAAAATGCAAAATCTTCTGCAGTCATTCTCAAGGGCAATTCTACCATGTTTGTTTCGCCATTTACTTCTGACAAAATGTTTTTCCAGTTTTCGGTTAATTGTTCGTCATTACTCAAAAAAGGATAACCAACGGAAATATTAAGAAGAATTTGTCCTCCATACTTTTCACCAATTTCTTTTGCTTTTTTTCGAAAAAATTGATGTGCTTTGAAACGGAATTCTTCGTTCATCGTCCTAAATGTTCCTTTGATAAAGGCTTTTTCTGGGACCACATTTGTTGAACCCTTTGCCTCGAAATACCCGAAGGTTAGCACATGCGGAATTTCCTCTGGATACCATTCATTCAGTTCTTTCTTGCATTCGAGAATAAATTCAGATCCCATGTACAGAGGATTGACACACGCATGGGGAATTGCTCCGTGTCCGCCTTTTCCTATTACTTCAAGTTTGATTTCGTCACTAGAGGCCATGTACATGCCTTTGCGGTAGCCAATTTTTCCCGCTCTTAATTCAGGAAAAACATGCAAACCGAAAATCGCATCAACTTTTGGATTTTCTAATGCGCCTGCTTTTATCATCAAACTTGCACCTCCAGGATGTTCTTCTTCTCCTGGTTGGAAAATCAATTTTACTGCACAAGGCAAATCTTTCTCAAGGGATTTTAATATTTTGCTTGCACCCAACAAAACGGAAGTGTGAACATCGTGCCCACAAGCGTGCATTATGCCTTCTTTCTTTGATTTGAAAGGTAAATCGTTTTGTTCGTTTATCGGAAGAGCATCAAGATCTGCACGTAAAGCAATACAACCATTCGCAAGTTTTTCTTCACCCAACAAAGCAACAATTCCAGTTTCTGCAACTCCGCTTTGAAACGAAATTCCCCAATCCGATAATTGTTGAGCAACGAAAGCCATTGTTTCAAATTCCTGAAACGACAATTCAGGGTTTTGGTGTAAATATTCGCGAACACCTTGAATTTCAGGATGAATTTGATGAATTAATGCTTTAATGTGAGCAATAAAATCGATACTTAAATCACTTGCCATAAACCGATTGATAACCAGTAGAAATTAAGCGAATAGAAACATATAACATGAAAATCCCAAAAATTAGCTTTACCATTCCAGTTGACATTTTAAGGGATAATTTGGACCCAAAATACGCGCCGATAAAGAAAGTTGTGGCAATAATTAACCCAAATTTCCAGTTCACATTTCCTGCTTTCCAATAATTCATAACGGCTAGAAAAACAACAGGCATCATTAGCACAAACAAACTCGTTCCTTGTGCTTCGTGTTGAGTAAGACCCAAGAAAAAAACCAAAGCCGGTACTATAATTACTCCTCCTCCAACACCAACAAAACCACTCAACATGCCTGCGAATAAACCAATAATGGTCAGAGCGACGATTGTTTGTTGTGGTAACATTTGGAATGAAAAAAGGCCGGTGAAATTCCGACCTTGAAAATTATTTAATTACGTAGTTGTAAGTGTAAGTCAGGTTAATTGAAGGAAAACGCTCTTCAATCGTAAGTGATTTACTTCTTAACTCACGAATGGTGAAAGTATTGGTTGGATCTTCGCTACCATTTTCGTAAAGAACAAGTTTGGTTTTTGCCTCATCGAACAACCACTTTCCATTGGAAAAAGTCCCTTGAAATTGACCTAAGGCATTAATTACCCTACTCATAGAATATGTGCCATCTTTTTCAATAACCAGTTTCACGGTTTCTTCTTTATCTGTAATGTCGTTACCGTTTTTTTGAGCAAAATTTAAAATCCAATCATTACAAAGTCGATTCTTTTTTGTTAAAAGAGAAATCGTAGGACCATCACTATATTTTCTACAACCAGTAAAAACTAGAACTATACAAACTGAAAGACAAAGGGTTAAAATGCGCATGAACTTAAAATTTTGTCGAAATTAATGAATTTCTGTTAAGATAGAACTTTAAACGAGTAGTTCTGAATAAAGTTACTTTGGCTGAAGAACTTGAATTAAGGTGTCAGAGTTATTGATATTTCTGAACTTTAATTCCTCTTTCATCAATTTAACAATTCTCCAATTCGCCTCATTTCCAGAAACTATTTCCTTGGTTAGTAAGAAGTTTTTATCCGGACTAAATTTCCAAGTTCCAGCTTTGGAGTCTGTGAAGTTTTGTCCAAATACGGAAAAAATAACATTCTGCACATAGGTGCCGTCGTCTTTAATGCTATACTCAACTGTTGTTCCGGGAAGACTTTGGTCAACACCATTTTTTGTGATTGAGGTAACTTTCCATTCACCTACTAATCTTGACTTTTTGGACTCCAAAGAAAATTTAGGTCCTTCTTCGTATTTACCACAAGCAACAGCAAGAGCAATAACACCGAAAAAAAGCACTTTTCTTATCATTTTTTGTTAAAATTAGGTTAGTGCAAAGAAAGTGAAAATTAAGGTTTTACATTTGTTAAAATTTTTGGAAATGAAGAATTTCACCTACCTTCTCATATTATTAGTTGTTTTTGGCTGTAGTCAAGGGTCAGAACCTATTGCGAAAAAGGACAAAAAACAAGAAAATTGCTCCGCAAAAGACGTTAAATCAGATAGGGTTTTAGTCGCCGAAGTGGAAGGAATGGTCTGTAAAATGGGCTGTGGCGGTGCAATAAGAAAAGAATTATTAGGAACTTGTGCCGTTAATCTTGTAGAAGTAGAATATGAAGAAGAACGCGAAAAACAAATAGTTCGTGTTCATTTTGACAGTAAGCTTATGTCTGAAAGTAATCTTGTGGCTGTAATGGAAAAAGTGAATGACGGACAGTTTTCAGTACAAGCAATAGGCACACAAGATGAAGGCTCAACTTCAACAAATTCAAGAAAGGCGGAAAATGCCACAATTAAAATGACAGAACAATCATTTGAAATCCCTTCGTTTCTTGATGCCTTGTTGGGTATCTTTGTGACGAAATGAAGTTAGCACATAAAATTTACGGGGAAGGAAAACCTCTTGTTATAGTTCATGGTTTATTCGGTTTTTCTGATAATTGGGTAACCCACGCCAAAAAGTTCGGAGAATATTTTCAAGTGATTGTTTGCGATATGCGAAATCACGGTTATTCACCTTGGTCTGATGAATTTTCTTATCAATTAATGGTGGATGATTTAGTTGAACTACTCGATGATTTAGGTATTGAAAAATGCAGTTTGATTGGTCATTCAATGGGCGGAAAAGTGGCAATGCATTTTGCACAACAATATGAAAACCGTTTAGAAAAACTAATTGTGGTGGACATGGGTGTAAAGGAGTATCCAATGCATCACCAACATATTCTAGCCGCTTTTGAAGCAATAGATTTATCTCAAATGTCGGCAAGAAGTGAAGCTGAAAGAATTCTCGCGACTTTCATCGATTCAGACGGTGTTCGACAATTTTTATTGAAAAACCTTTACTGGAAAGAAAAAGGTAAGCTGGCATGGCGAGTTAATTTTCCTGTTCTTTCCGCTGCAATGACTGAAATTTTAGGAGCGCTTCCAGAGGGAGAAGTTTTTACGCCAACCTTGTTTATTCGTGGGGCTTTGAGTAATTATATTGTAGAATCAGATTACGAAACCTTAGAAACATATTTTCCAGATATTCAGGTTTTAACAATAGAAAATGCTGGGCATTGGGTTCACGCTGAAAGTCCTGATGACTTTTTTAATGGGGCACTTGAATTTTTAATTCGATAACCTGAATCCATTCCGAAAAGACCTTTAACACCTTTTTATTTTTCAGTAGTCGATAAATATTCGACAAAAAGCCAAAAATTTATAAAGTATAGTAAGTGTCGGTTTCTCTTGGTTGTCAGATGTTAACCAAACGTGCGTATTGCGTTTGATTATCAATCAAAATAATAAAATGAGACAGCTTAAAATTGCCAAGCAAGTTACCAACCGAGAAACAGCGTCGTTGGACAAATATCTTCAAGAAATTGGACGTGTTGATTTAATTTCCGCTGATGAAGAGGTGGAGTTAGCGAGAAGAATAAAAGCGGGGGATCGCGTTGCATTGGAAAGAATGACAAAAGCCAATTTGAGGTTTGTCGTGTCGGTTGCAAAGCAATATCAAAATCAAGGATTAGCATTACCCGATTTAATCAATGAGGGAAATTTGGGTTTAATTAAAGCTGCTGAAAGATTTGATGAAACAAGAGGTTTTAAATTCATTTCTTACGCTGTTTGGTGGATTCGTCAGTCTATTTTGCAAGCCTTAGCAGAACAAGCCCGAATTGTAAGATTACCTCTTAATAAAATCGGAAACATTAATCGAATCAATCGCGCGTATTCAGAGTTAGAACAAAAATTTGAGCGACCTCCGTCAGCAGATGAATTGGCTGAAATATTGGATTGCACAGCGGAAGAGATTAAACAAACACTATCTCATTCTGGCCGTCATGTTTCGATGGATGCGCCTTTAATTGATGGTGATGAAGCATCTTCGAGTATGCACGATTTAATGACTGGTGACAGTTTGCCAAATCCAGATCAAAACTTAGTTTTAGAATCATTACGTAAGGACATTCACAACTCACTTCAAACCCTAACTTCTCGAGAATCAGAAGTTGTGGCTATGTTTTACGGATTAGATGGAAAAATGCCTTTATCCTTAGATGAAATCGGAGCAAAATTTGATCTCACAAGAGAGCGTGTAAGACAAATTAAGGAAAAAGCAATCCGTCGATTAAGACATGCTTCACGTAATCGAAATTTGAAAACGTATTTGGGTTAATTTTTAATTCAGGAATTTATATCGGATCTACATCTACTACTACTTTAACCGATTTATTTACAGGTTTTTCGTAAAATTTATTAAGGAGGTTTGCGACAGTTTCTTTTATGGTTTTGTCGGAAACTTCCTTTTCGTATTTCAAGTAAATCTGACGCAAGAAATAATTATTGATTCGGGAAATAGTTGGTTTTTCAGGCCCCATCACTCTTTCCTTGAAAACATCTTGAAGCAAACCTGTAAGTTCAACTGATGCAGTCAACAATTTGTTTTCCTCTTTGTGTTTCAAGGTGATGTGTATCAATTTGAAAAACGGTGGGTAATAATAGTTTCGTCTTTCGATTAGTTCGTGATTGAAAAAGGAAGTGTAATCGTGCTTTTGAATTAAGCCAAGCACCCAATTTTCTGGGTCAGTCGTTTGAATAATCACTCTTCCTTGTTTTCCTTTTCTTCCAGCCCTACCAGCAACTTGGGAAAAGAGTTGAAATGCTCTTTCATTTGCGCGAAAATCTGGACGTTTCAATAAATTGTCGGCATCTAAAACTCCAACTAATCCCACGTTGTCGAAATCTAGACCTTTGGTTATCATTTGTGTGCCCACTAAAATGTGTATGCGTTGATTGTCAAAGTCTTCTAAGATTTCTTCGTATGCATTTTTAGATCTAGTGGTATCTAAATCCAACCGTTTGATAATGTGGTTTGGAAAAAGCGTTCGAAGTTCATCTTCAATTTTTTCGGTTCCAAATCCCATCATCACAATGCGGTTGCTTCCGCAAGAACTACATGTCCCAATTGGCGGAGTTCCATAACCACAATAGTGGCATGTTAGTGTATTGCTGTGTTTGTGGTAAGTTAAATGAACATCACAATTGACGCATTTTGGGGAATTACTACAAACTTCACAAGTCCAATAAGGGGTGTAGCCACGTCTGTTTTGAAAAAGTATAATTTGCTCTCCATTTTTTAGTTTCTCGTCCATTTCCTTCATCAACATTTCACTAAAGTGGGAAAGCATCGTGCCTAATTTCGTTCGCGTTTCAGGTCGGCAAAGAGAATTTCCGGCATTTCCATTCCTTGATAACGTTCTGTCAAATTGACTAAACCAAATTTTCCTTGCAAGGCGTTTTGTTGTGTTTCAATGGCTGGAGTTGCTGTTCCGAGAAGAACTTTTGCTTTATGGAGAGCGCCGAGATAAATGGCGGCATCGCGTCCGTTGTAGCGGGGAGAAGGATCTTGTTGCTTGTAAGAGGTTTCATGTTCTTCGTCCACAATTATCAACCCTAAATCAATGAATGGTAAAAAAATGGAAGAACGAGCACCAACAACAATTCGGTAGCGATGAGGTGCGTTTTCCAAAACCTTATTCCAGATTTCAACACGTTCATTTTGGTTAAATCGCGAATGGTAAATCCCAACCAAATCGCCGAAAAACTTTTTCAAGCGTTGAATTAATTGGGTAGTAAGTGCAATTTCTGGAAGAAGAAAAAGAACTTGTTTACCGTTGTCTAAAGCCTCTTGAATCAGCTGAACATAAATTTCTGTTTTTCCAGCGCCTGTAACTCCGTTCAAAAGCACCACTTGTTTTTCTTCAAAAGCACTTCGTATTTCTTCCAAAGCTGTTTTTTGAGGAGGGGTAAGAATCGGCATTGTTTTTTCTGCTTCTTCACCACTTTTTAAACGGTCTATTTGGTAACGGTCAACAATAAAAATGTCTTTTTTCTCCAAAGTTTGAATCGTACTTGGACTAATACCTGCCTCAACTAAATCTTTTTTTGGAACTGGAAAATCTAATCCGCCTTGGTCAGATGAACGTTTAATCATTTCGATTAATGCTTCCACTTGTTTTTCGGTTCGTGGTGAAGCTTCCAATTCCATAAGTGTTTGTTGTAAGGCATCTTCCTCGTGTAAATTGGGATGCAAACAAACCACCAGAATTGTTTTCGGCGTGTATTTCTGATTTATTTCATCCACCGTTATAACAATCTGTTTTTCAATCAATTTTTTCAAAAACGGAACAACGGAAACCACGCCAGCAACTTTACCCAGCTCACTCAAATCAATTTGTTCGTTTATTTTTAGCAGTTCTACGACGTCTGATTCACGGTCGTTTAGCTTGTGGTGATCGAAAGAAAATTCTGGATGTAAAAGAATTTTGGTTTCACTTGCCAATTTAAAGTTGGATGGTAAAGCGGCATTGACAACATCCCCAATTGGTGCCATGTAATACGTTGCCAACCAATGCCAAAATTTGAGTTGTTGCAAATTAACAATAGCGTGAGCGTCAAGAATGTGTTCAACGTATTTTGCTTGGTAACCTTCAGGAACTTTTTCATGCACACGAACTACAATTCCCGTTAAAAATTTACTTTTTCCAAAGGGAACGATAACCCTTAAACCAATGGCAATTTGTTCATTGAACTCAAAAGGCACACGATAAGTAAATGTTGTGTGCACAGGAACTGGCAACAACACATCGACAAAAAGCGTTATGCGCTCCATGTTTGATTGAGATTATGGACAAGCGAAAGGCTCAGGATTGGTTGCAACGTTGTCTCCTGGGTGATTGGAACAAAACAATAAATTTCCAGTAATAGTACCAATGCACAAAACACGTGTACTGTTTTTATCTATCGCACGAATGAATGCCTGCTGTGCAGAAACAAAGAACGGTTTGTAAAAACTCAATGTTTGACGAGAGGAGAAAATACCTACAACCCTTTTTCCGTTTGTGACGGAAAGGTTGGTGTACGTTGGCTTACTTTGAGCTAAAGAAGAACTAGGTTTGTTTACCGTCATATAATTGTAAAGTTCTTCGGCACCAGCAGTTATGGTGATTTCTAAACCACTAAATGTTCTTTTGGTAATTTGTGGGTCAATAGTCACGTTATCTCTAATAATTTCGTAAAAAGTTTGTCCGACAGCAGAAAAAGTACGTGAGGTGTTTGGCAAAACATCCGCTTCGCCCAAGGTCCAAGGAATGGTTTTTTCTGTAAAACTCGTTCCCCTATATTCTGCGATTTTAACTCCCATTGATGCGTTTACAACAAAACTATTTCCTGTGTTTGAAACTGCAAAGCCTGAGGAAATTAGTGCGCCCGTGTTATCAGCAAATTTGAAAGTGAAATTTTGTGAAGAAGTGTTTGTTGCAAGACCTTTGACTAAAGTTGTTTGACCCGTAACTTCAAATTCACCATTGTTAATCACCGCACGTAAACGGTAGGTTGCATCAGGATTTAAAGAAGTTAAAAGTGGATTAGGGGAGGTTTGAATCGTTCCACCGCCTGTAGTTGGTTTTGTTTTGAAATAGTAAACCTTTTGTTCAGGCGCATAGAAAGCACCGTTTGTGTTTTTATTAGTAACAATTGTGTCTTTTAGCGTCCAAGTTCTGGTTACGTTTCCATTCACAACCTCTTGAACAGTTGCGTCAACTTGATTAAAGTAGCTGGAATCAGGGATTTGTGCTAAATCCAAAGCGCTTCCTGGCCCAATAAATGCACGTGTAATTTTTATGAAATGCAAAGAGTCCGCGTGATTGAGCAAACCAAAGATTACGGCAGTTTCTTTAAAATCACCTGTCAAATTTACTTTTTCGCTACAAGCGTTGGAAGAGAAAAGCACAATTCCGATAATTGCAATTTTAATGAATCGGAGGGAGAGAATGTTTTTAAGCATGCACGAAGTTAATCAAAGGTTTTAATCAACGAAAAAATCAGTTTTTTACAAAGGTTCCTTCGGGAGCAAAATCTATTAATTCCACATCAAAACAAAGTGATTCTTTTCCAGCTTCTTCGCCGTAAGCTAAGTTCCACGGAATATAAATTCTGTAAGTACCACCTTTTTTCATTTTAGGAATGGAATATGTCCAACCTGGGATTACTCCACCGTTTAGCTTCAAAGCAATTGGTTCAGAAATACCTTGTTGATTCTTCATTTTCTTTGAATCTTGGATAGTGTCGCCCATAGCGGACATAAGCACATAATGTACCTTCACGTCACTTTGAGGACTTGGCATTGCACCTTTTCCTTCTTTTATGGTTCGCATCACAATTCCGTTTTCAAAAACTTGTGCTCCAGCTTCATTTCTTGCGCTTTCCAACATTTTATCACCGTTTTTTACATTTAAACCAGTCATAAATGTTTGCATCATATTGCGCATTTCTGCCTCTTTGATGATTGTGTCTCGGCGATATAAACCGTCGGCGTATCCCTTTTTCACCAAGTTTAAATCCACCATTTCAAGTCCGCCCAATTTTTTGATGTCCACATAAAATGCATGTCCAGTCATTCTCCCCATACAAAGTGAACCTTCTTTGACATAAGCTTTATTGAAATCTTGATAAGTTGGACCAAACAATTTTTTCAAAGTCTCCAAACAAGCGTCGGCGTTAACATCACTTAGATTAGAATTGAATCCTTTGATGAGTTCTTCTTTATCCAAGTTTGCGAATGAACTTTCTTGCGAACGACTGATGGTTTGTGCGTTCATCGCTCCAAGAACATAAGAAAGTTTCTCTTTTTCGTTTTTAAAGGAAATTGTTTCAGCTTGTTTTTCTTCATCTGAACAAGCAAAAAGGGCAAGTAAAAGTGTACTTGCAAAGATTAGTTTTTTCATGTTTTTTACAGAATTTCTAACAATTCAACGTCAAATATAAGTGCTGCGTAGGGTTCAATCGGTCCGCCCGGACGAGGATTTGATCCGTAAGCTAATTCTTGAGGAATATAAAAACGGTATTTCGCACCAATATTCATCAATTGAAGTCCTTCTGTCCAACCACGAATTACTTGTGTAAGTCCAAAAGTAGCGGGTGTTCCACGTTGGTAAGAACTATCAAAAACAGTTCCGTCGATAAGTGTTCCGTGGTAATGAACTGTTACTTGATTATGTGCTGCTGGATTTGCGCCATTTCCATCTACCAAAACTTCATATTGCAAACCCGATTCAGTGGTTTTTACATTTTCACGTTGTCCGTTTTGTGCCAAGAATTGTGTTCCCTCTTCAAGGTTTTTTGTAAAACGTTCTTTTTGTTTTTCTTCCAAATAATTTTGAATCAGATGGTTGGCAGTTTGGTCGTCCATGTTTGTTTGACCGTTTGAAAGAACAATTTGCATCGCTTCTGCAAAAGCTGCAACGTCAATTTCGTTGAATTGTTGACTTTTTAGACTGTGAGCAACATTCATTCCTAAGGCGTAGCTCAAATTTTTGATTTTTTCATTCATAAGGGCACGAAGATAGGGATGTTTTAGTGAAGAGTTGAAAGTTGAAAGTGAATAGTGAATAGTGAATAGTGAATAGTGAATAGTGAAGAGTTGAAAGTTGAAAGTGAATAGTGAATAGTGAATAGTGAAGAGTGAAGAGTTGAAATGATCCGCCGCGGAGTGAATAGTGAAATCCGCCGGGGCGAAAATAGTAGCGGACTGAGCGGAGTCGAAGGCCGAAATGCGCGGAGCCAAAGGATTATCGTTTACAGATCTTAAACATGTGAGATTTATGTCCGACTTTAAGTTGCTAATCGTTTCTTTCTGGAAATGAGATTGATCCTTAATTAGGAAATCAAACATGAAGATTGGTATTAAATAATGAGGAATTTTATAAATGACATTGTGCGTGGTATTAGGTGTAAATCATCCTACCAATTCCAAATCAATTTGTCTCTTTCGGGTGTTTACATCAGCAATTTTTACTAGAACCCTGTCGCCAAAATTGTATTCCTTCTTAGTTCTCACACCCACAATTCTGAATTTGTCGCCGTCAAAATAAAAGCGATCTCCTGGAATTAAAGGCATTGGAACCATTCCTTCGCATTGATTTTCGTCCATTCGAACAAACAAACCGTGTTCAGCAATTCCGCTGATTGTTCCGTGGAATGTTTCCCCAACTTTATCCACTACAAAAAGCGTCTGGAAATATTTGGTACTTTCTCTTTCTGCTTCAGCTGCTTTGCGTTCATTGCGCGAAATACGTTTACAAACTTCATTCAATTCGTTTCCGTAGCGATGCTTTTGAGTGGTCAACTCTTCTTGCAGAATGCGATGAACCAACAAATCGGCATAACGTCGAATTGGAGAAGTAAAATGCGTGTAATGTTCAAAAGCAAGTCCGTAATGTCCAATGTTATCAGTGTCGTAAGCTGCTTTTGCCATTGAACGAATCGCCATCGATTGAACCAAACTAAATTCATTTTCCTCTCTCAATGATTCGAAAAGTTTGTTGAGGTTGATAGCGATTTTTTTCGGGTCATTCAGGTCAATTTTGTGCCCAAACTTTTCAATAAAGGTTGAAAACATTGCCATTTTATCTAAGTCGGGCTGGTCGTGAACGCGATAAACTACGGGGAATTTTTCTCTTCCTTTTGGCAAAACAGTTAAGAATTTAGCCACACTGCGATTGGCAAGCAACATGAATTCTTCAATTAATTTGTGTGCGTCTTTCGAAGTTTTAATCACCACTTCTTGAGGTTCCCCTTTTTCATTCAATTTAAACCGCATTTCCTCCGACTCGATACTTAAGGCACCATTTTTAAGACGTTTTTCCCTTAAAATTTTGGCGATTTTGTCAATCGTTCGCAATTCTTCTGCATAGTCGCCGTCTTGTCCTGTTATTATTTCTTGTGCTTCTTCGTAGGTAAAACGACGATTGGAATGAATGACGGTTTTTCCGTACCATGCATCGTAAACTTTTCCATTTTCATCCATTTCAAAAACAGCGGAAAAACTGTATTTATCCTCGTTTGGACGCAAAGAACAAGCTACATTCGACAATTGTTCAGGCAACATTGGCACCACTCTATCTACCAAATAAACAGAATTGGAACGTTTGAGTGCTTCTTTGTCCATTGCTGAACCAGGTCGCACATAGTGACTTACATCCGCAATATGAACCCCTATTTCCAAGTGACCATTTTCCAAAACACGATAAGAAATCGCATCATCAAAATCCTTCGCATCGAAAGGGTCAATCGTGAAGGTTAAAATTTCTCTAAAATCACGACGTTTTGCGATTTCCGATGCTTCCAATTCAACTGGAACTCTTTCTGCTTCAGCCATAACCTCATCCGGAAAAACAGGGTCTATACCTTGACTGTAAAGAATGGATAACATTTCAGTGTCATTATTTCCTGGAAAACCAAGACGCGCGATAACTTCTCCGTAAGGTCTATCAGCTGATTTCGGCCAAACCGTGATTTTTGCTAGAGCCTTTTCTCCGTGTTGAGCTCCGTTTAATTTTTCAAGCGGAATTTCCACCTCAATTCCCGTTCTATTGCTATCTGGAATCAAAAGAGCAACTTGACGGTTCACCTTTATTGTTCCAACAAATTGCACTCTTTCTCTTTCTACCACTTGAACAACAGCACCTTCATCACGTTGAGCGCCTTTTTTGAAAACGCGAACAGTAACGCGGTCACCATTCATTGCTTGACCAACATTTTGTGGTGCAACGAAAATATCTTTTTCTCTACCGTCAACCATTACAAAAGCCGCTCCACGTTGTGTAAGTTGAATAATTCCTTCCTCTGGTTTTGAGCCTTTTGGTAGGGAAAAAGAAAAATGATTCACTCTTGTAAGTGTTCCTTTATTGGCAAGTGCTTGCATTGCATCAAAAACCTGCTGACGGGCGGCTGGATCCTTAGCATCAACCAGGTAACAAATTTGTTTGTGGGTTAATTCAGAATCTGGATTTTTTTCAAAAACATTCATAATTAATGCTTTGATTCCAGACTGTTTAGGAGATTTGTTGGTTTTAAAGAATTTCTTTTTTGACATGGTACGAAGGTACTCAATAAAGTTCCGCATCAAATTTTCACAACCTAAAATTTGAATTTGTTTGTAACTGCGGAAAAATTGGTATTGAGTTAATTCTTGTTATCTTCGGTAATTATGAATAATCCAATAACGCTTAAATTCCTTGGTGCAGCTCAAACTGTTACAGGTTCAAAAACACTTCTAAACTTCAATAATTTCAATGTTTTAATTGATTGTGGTTTGTTTCAAGGTTTGAAGGAACTAAGACAATTAAACAGAAATCCTTTGCCAATTGATCCTTCAAAAATTGACGTTGTAATCCTCACACACGCACATCTTGACCACTGTGGTTATTTGCCATTATTGGTAAAAAATGGGTTTAAAGGAGAGATTCATTGCACCTTTCCCACAATTGATTTGGTTGAAATTATCCTTAAAGACAGCGCGAAAATTCAAGAAGAAGATGCAGAAAGAGCAAATTCTCATGGGTACAGCAAGCATCAAAAAGCTGAACCTTTGTACACTTTACTTGATGTAACGAAATGTTTGAAATTGTTAGTTGGTCATGATTTGAGTGAATGGGTAATTCTTAACAATGACATTAAGTTTCAATTTTTGAATGCAGGTCATATAATGGGTAGTGCTTTTGTTGATATGGAAGTGGATGGTAAAAAAGTATTTTTCTCTGGTGATATTGGTCGGATGGAATCTTTTCTACTTTATCCTCCAAAAGTCATTAAGGCAGCTGATTATTTGATTTTAGAATCCACTTACGGCGACCGAGTACATTCTAAAAGTGATGTAAAAGAAGAGTTATTGTCAGTAATAAAAGAAACTGTTGGCAACAAAGGGATTTTGATGATTCCATCTTTCGCTGTTGAACGAACACAAGAATTAATTTACCTCCTACATCAGCTTAGAGAGGAAGAACGCTTGCCGAACGTTCCAATTTATCTCGACTCACCAATGGGGATTGATGCCACACGAGTTTACTTGGAGTACAAAGACTGGCAAAAGCTTTCAAGGTTGGAGATTGAGCAGATGTACAAAGACGTTTACTTCGTTGGAGATACTGCGCAATCTAAATTATTGGTTCAAGATAAAAAGTCAAAAATCATCATCGCGGGTAGCGGAATGCTGGAAGGAGGAAGAATTTTACATTATTTGAACAATCACCTAGATCATCCTGAAGATACCTTGTTATTTGTTGGTTATCAAGGAGCTGGAACTAGAGGTCGGGCAATTTTGGAAGGCAGTACAGAAATTAAATTTTTTGGTGAATTCAAGCAGGTAAAGTGTCAGATTAGAAGTATATCATCCTTGTTAGGCCACGCTGACAGAAATGAAATTTTGACTTGGTTGAATAAATTTAATCAACTTCCAAAACATATTTTCCTCAACCACGGCGAACCTCATCAAAGTGATGCTTTGCGATTGAAAATTGAATGTGAGCTTAAAGTGCCTGTTACAATTCCTCACTTGATGGAGGCTTTTGAGATTTAATACCGTCGATGGCATACAATGTCGTATTCGAATTGTATCGAATGCCATGTCGGCATTATACCACAAGTAATTTATCGCACGACATTATTCGTGGCAATTGGTATAATACTGGACATGACATATATTTTTTTTATCCCCGCGAGGACGATATTTTAGTCATCATCGGTAATAATCCGAATTTAGAAACGAACTAATGCCGACTGTGACTTACAATGTCTCTGCAGTTGCGGATTCGAATAACATCGAATATCACTGCCTTGGCGGAGGCATTACACCACGAATCATTTCTTAGGCGACAAATTGCATCGTAATTGGTATAAAATCAATAACTACTTGTCGCCCCACCAATATTCTCAATTGGATGCCAAGTTGTCTTTATTTCTTGAGTATCTAAAATAAAATGAAGTCCTTGTGCGGTTGGATGCATCCAATCCTGAGTAAAATCAAATTTTCTTTTCAGATTTTCAACCGCCTCCAACGACATTTTTTGCCTGATTTCTCCTTGTAAATTTGAAACTATCAACGCGTTAACATCCATGTGTGAGGCCAGAGTTGGACCCATTTCATCTACTTTTCCAGTTAGAATATTTACCACACCACCTGGAACATCTGAATCATTCAAAACTTCCGCAAAAGTTATTGCACTTAACGGCAACTTTTCTGATGCAAGTACCACTGCTGTATTTCCTCCACAGATAATTGGCATTATAATGGAAACAAGACCGATTAGCGAAGTTGTTTGTTCTGCCACAATCCCCACAACTCCCATTGGTTCACAAGTTGAAAAATTAAAATGTGAGCTCGCTACAGGGTTGACAGAACTTGCTATTTGATTGTATTTGTCGCACCAACCAGCGTAATAAACAATCCTATCAATAGACAACTCAACTTCCTTTACAGCATTTGCTTTCGAACTTCCTTGCAAAATCAATTCTTCTACAAATTGCGCCTTTCTTCCTTCCAACATTTCAGCGATTCTGTACAAAATTTGACTTCTATTAAAAGCCGATCGTTCCGACCAAGAGCCAAAAGCTTTACGCGCTGCAACAACAGCATTTCTCACATCTTTGCGTGAGCACAAACATACATTTGCCAAGGTTTTACCTTTTTTATCGGTTAAGTTGTAATAACGCCCAGATTCTGTTCTAGGAAACTGACCACCGATGTAGATTTTATATGTTTTTTGAATTTCTAATCTTTCCATTTTTAATGATGTTTGGACTTTAGGATTTTAGGACTTTAGGACTTTAGGACTTTAGGACATTAGGACATTAGGACTTTAAGATATTAGGACTTTAAGACATTCGCACATTAAGAAATTATCAAATTAACTCATTTTCAAATTTTCAAATCAACCTAACATAAGCCCCCAAACCATGAACTCCTCCTTCTCTTCCGAAACCGCTCTCCTTGTAACCACCAAATGGTGAAGTTGGATCGAATTTATTGTAAGTATTTGCCCAAACCACTCCAGCGCGAAGTTTCGTCGTGAGATTAAAGATTCGAGAACCTTTGTCAGTCCAAACTCCAGCGGCTAAACCGTAAGGCGTATTGTTCGCTTTTTGAATCACTTCATCAACAGTTCTAAAAGTTTGAATGGTTAAAACAGGACCGAAAATTTCTTCTTGTGCAATAATACTTGATTGTGCCACATTTGTGAAAATCGTTGGTGGACAGAAAAAACCGCTTTTCGGTAAATTACACTGGCTTTGGTACATTTCCGCACCTTCCTCTTTACCTATTTTAATGTATTTCTTAATAGTCTCAAGTTGTTCTTTCGAATTGATTGCACCGATATCTGTGTTTTTATCCATTGGATCTCCCACATAGAGCGAATCCATTCTTTGCTTCAATTTTTTAATCACTTTATCAGCCACACTTTCTTGAACAAACAATCTCGAACCTGCACAACAAACATGACCTTGGTTAAAGAAAATTCCATTTACAATCCCTTCAACAGCTTGGTCAATCGGGGCATCGTCAAAAATGATGTTGGCAGATTTTCCCCCAAGTTCGAGTGTCGCTTTTTTGTGTGTACCAGCAATTGAACGCTGAATAATTTTTCCTACGGCAGTTGAACCTGTAAAAGCTATTTTATTGACATCAGGATGATTTACGATTGCCGCACCTGTATCACCAAAGCCCGTAACAATGTTAACCACCCCAGCAGGCAAACCAGCATCATGAATAATTTCCGCCAATTTAAGTGCAGTTAAAGAAGTACTTTCTGCTGGTTTTAGGACAACAGTGTTTCCAGTTGCAAGCGCGGGAGCAATTTTCCATGCAGCCATTAAAAGCGGAAAATTCCAAGGAATAATTTGTCCAGCAACACCGATGGGTTCTACTTTACGATTAGGAAAAGCGTATTCTAATTTATCAGCCCAACCAGCGTAATAGAAAAAATGATTACAAGCTAATGGAACATCAATATCCCTCGATTCACGAATTGGTTTACCACCATCCAAACTTTCGATAACCGCAAATTCGCGTGCGCGTTCTTGCATCAATCTTGCGATACGAAAAATATACTTTCCTCTTTCTGCACCTGAAAGTTTTGACCATGAACCGAAAGCTTTTTTTGCGGCTTTAACGGCCAAATCAACATCCTTTTCATTGGCGTGAGCAACTTGCGCTAAACGCTTTTCATTCGCTGGATTTATACTATCGAAATAGGTATTTGAAATGGGTTTTTGCCATTTTCCATCAATGTATAAATCATATTTATCTTTCAATTGAATATGACTTGTACTTTCTGGTGCTGGCGCATAATCCCAAGAATTTAATTTTTCCATCACTTTACATTTTATCGTGAGAACATAAGAAATCGGAATGACTTCCTAAATAATTTAATCAATTGTGAAATAATCAGCAGACTGATAACGACCTGTTTCGGTTTTCAAAATTTGCATCAACACATCATTTGCCAAACTACTCGCACCGAATCTAAACCACTCGTTATTCAACCATTTTTCACCTAACACTTCCTTAACCATTACTAAATTATGAAGTGCTAATTTAGCTGTTGAAATCCCACCTGCTGGTTTCATTCCAATCATCACACCTGTTTCGTCTAAATAATCGCGAATAGCCATCAACATGGTATAGGTCACTTGCATAGTCGCAGCGGGCTGAATTTTCCCTGTAGAAGTTTTAATGAAGTCAGCTCCAGCATAAATGGCAATATCACTCGCTTTACGGACATTATCTAAAGTTGCTAATTCTCCTGTTTCTAAAATCACCTTAAGTCGTGCTTTTCCGCAAGCTTCTTTAATTGCGGCAATTTCATCAAAAACAAAATTGTAATCTCCAGAAAGAAATTTTCCTCTTGAAATCACCATGTCAATTTCGTCAGCACCACTTTCAACCGCAAATTTTGTGTCGCTGAGTTTCACATCCATTGGCGCTTGCCCAGAAGGGAATGCCGTAGAAACTGATGCAACTTTAACATTTGTACCTTCCAACTGTTTTTTCGCTAGAGCAACCATGGACGGGTAAACACATACTGCTGCAACGGTTGGTAGGCCAGGATGAAGATCGTGAAGATGATGTGCTTTGTAACACATTTGCTTCACTTTACCAGGGGTATCTTTTCCCTCAAGGGTCGTCAAGTCAATCATATTTAAAGCAAGACGAAGGCCAGCTGATTTAGTCTCGTTTTTTATACTTCTCGATTGAAAGCGAGCCACGCGCTCTTCAACTCCAACTTTGTCAACAGCTGGTGAGCTGGGAATTTTATCTATAGTCATGAAAATAAGTTGTTTGCTAAAAACAACCAAAAATAGTAAAAGAAGTTCGTTTAATCCTCTTCCTCCTCGTCGTCAACTTCAGGTTTGTCGTAATCATCTTCTTCGTCGTCAGATGAATCATCGTCGTCCATGTCATCATCTTTAACCCCAGGGATTTTATCAAAGTCGTCATCGATTTCATCATCGTCATCATCGGCTACAGGCTTGATTTTCGGCATAACCTTATTGATTTTGACCAAATAAATAACTTCATCTGTTTCCCATACTAAAGCATCAAGGATTTCTCCCGTTGGTGTTTTAATGGTCGTCAAATGATTGATGTACCCATCAGGGAAATCACGAAGAATTTGCTTCTTCTGTTCGATGGTAAGTTTATCGTAACTGATAATCGATCTTCTTTTTGACATTTTGAGGTGCTTTATTTAACTTCGGGCAAAATTAAATTTTTTGTTAGACCGCCAAATATTCATTTACATTTTATTAAAAAAAATTATCAGACACCCGAAAGTCATACCAATGCTTGATTTTACTATTTTAGCACGCCATGTACAACCTATTTAACCTAACAAAGCACCTTAAATTTGCTTTTTTATTCACTGTTCTTCTTTTTCAGATTCAAGAAAACTTTGCACAATCTCCCAAAAAATACAAAGAATTCATGGCTGCCAAATTGAACATCACTTCCATTTTCGCAGGCGATATTTGCCCTTCTTTTGAACACGCTTTCTCAAAAAAAGTAACGTATGAAGTGGGTGCAGGAATTGTTACAGATAATTACATTCGAAATTTTTTTCTTGAAACACCTGCTGTCAGTGCAAGACGGGTTGTTGTTGGTCCGTCAGCTTATGGTTCTTTGAGATACTATCCAATGCGAATGGGTGAAGGTATTTACTTTTCCTCTGAAATGCGATATAGGTTGTATCGAAAGAAGTTTTCACAGGATGGCGGAGCAATAATCATTAATGAATTTCATCAATATTTAATACCAAGATTTGGTATTGGTTTTCACAAATTCACAGACGATAAAATGTTTTTTGATATTTCTGTAAATACAGGTTTAGGATTTGAAAAATATTTACGTGCAGGTGATCTTAATGCAAATAGTGTAGTACGCTTCCATTTTGGGGTAGCCGTAAAAGTTGGTTATGCTTTAAAACATCAAAAATAGTGTCCAAAAATAAAAGTGCGTATTTCTGTCAAAATTGTGGTTATGAAGCGCCTAAATGGCTTGGCAAATGTCCTTCTTGTGGTGAATGGAACACTTTCGTTGAGGAGCTTATTATTAAGGAAAATAAATCAGTAGTAGCTTTTTCCGCGGAGTCAAAAAATGTTTCACCACAATTAATTCAAACTATTCATCAAGGAGATGAACAACGCATTGAATTAAAAGATAAAGAACTCAACAGAGTTTTGGGTGGAGGTTTAGTCCCAGGCTCATTGATTCTTATTGGTGGAGACCCAGGAATAGGAAAATCAACTTTATTGTTGCAGTTAGCACTTTTGGACAATCTTACAACCTTGTATGTTTCTGGAGAAGAAAGTGATAGACAAATCAGGATGAGAGGTGAAAGAATTGGATTGATGAATGATTCTTGTTATTTACTCCCAGAAACTAACCTTCAAAACATTGTCAATCACGCACAAAAACTTCAACCTCAGCTTTTAATTATTGATTCCATTCAAACTCTTTTTTCATCGCATATTGAAAGTTCACCAGGAAGTATTTCACAAGTACGTGAATGTACTGCTCAATTACTGCGATTTGCAAAACAAACGAACATCCCAATTTTCCTAATCGGCCACATTACCAAAGACGGAAGTATTGCGGGACCAAAAGTATTAGAACACATGGTTGATGTTGTTTTACAATTTGAAGGTGATAGAAATCATTTGTTTCGATTATTGCGAACCATAAAAAATAGATTCGGTTCAACAAATGAGTTGGGCATTTACGAAATGTCGGGAAGTGGATTAACCCAAGTTGTAAACCCTTCCGAGGTTTTGGTTACCGGAAATGCCTCGCTCAGTGGAATTGCGATTGCTTCAACAGTTGAGGGTATGCGTCCGCTTTTGGTGGAGGTACAAGCTTTGGTCAGTTCCGCTGCTTATGGAACACCCCAACGTTCGTCAACTGGTTTTGATGCCAAAAGATTGAATATGCTCTTGGCTGTTTTGGAAAAACGTTGTGGATTCAAACTTGGTGCAAAAGATGTTTTCTTGAACATAGCCGGAGGAATTCGTGTTGACGACCCAGCGATTGATTTAGCTGTTGCGCTTGCCGTTTTGTCCTCCAATGCAGATTTAGCGATTCCAAAAAATGTGGCATTTGCAGGAGAAATTGGTCTTACCGGAGAAATTCGTCCTGTTAATAGAATCGAACAACGAATGGCTGAAGTTGAAAAACTTGGCTACAAAACCATTGTTATTTCGAGTTATACCAAAGGTTTGACAAAGAAAATGAAAGGTTTAAATGTTGTTACATGCGAAAAAATTGAAGATGTGGTTCGTAATGTTTTCGGTTAAAAAATGAGCAAGGTGAACTTCATATCATCCCAATTTGTCCAAATAGAATTTGAATTGGCGTCAATTCCGCAAAGGGTTGCAGCTTATATTATTGACAACATTATTCTTGCATTTTACCTTTTTATTGCAATGATGGCATCTGACTTCGATAATTTGTTTCCAAGCTACGGAAGCCAACTTTTTTTTACTGCACTATTCATCAAATTACCCTGGATTTTTTACCAATCTATAATGGAATATTTAACTGGTGGACAAACTGTTGGAAAAATGATTCTAGGAATTCGAGTTGTTCAGAAAAGTGGCGAAAGAATTAGTCTTCGACAAGTTGTGATTCGTTGGTTTTTCAGAGGAGATTTTTTGTGGGTATCGCCAAGTTTCTTCATTCTTTTTTTACCAAGTTGGAATATTCTCGACACGGTTCTTGCGGCACTTTCTTCAAATAACCAACGACTTGGAGATATATTAGGGAACACCATTGTCGTTAGAAATAAATCAATTAGTCAGTTTTCATTAGAGGATGTGCTTAAAATCCAGAGTAATGAAAGTTATGTTCCAACTTATCCAAATGTTGTACGATTTACAGACGACGACATGATTTACTTAAAACGATGTTTGCAACAATTGAAAAAACGACCACGACCAGAAATCAAGAAACTTTGTGTTGACTTGGCGGATAAAGCTGCGAATCTGTTGGAATTGGCGGAAGTTCCTACTGAAAAACATAAGTTTTTGGAAACACTTTTATCAGATTACGTAGTTTTGACAAGATAATGGCTACACTCACTTTAGTTCCAACTCCAATTGGTAATTTGGAAGACATCACATTAAGAAGTTTGCGTTTACTTCGAGAGGCAGATTTAATATATGCAGAAGATACCCGTGTGACTTCGAAATTGTTGCATCACTTTGAGATTGAGAAAAAAATCATTCCGTTTCATGCCCACAACGAACACAAAACGCTCGAAAAAGTATTGGAACATATTGAGAAAGTTGAAAATGCAATTTTAGTTTCCGATGCGGGCACACCCGGAATTTCAGACCCAGGATTTTTGTTGGTTCGTGCAGCCATTCAAAGAGGAATCAATGTGAGTTGCCTTCCAGGTCCAACAGCTTTTGTTCCTGCGTTGGTAGGTAGTGGTTTTCCATGCGACCGTTTTGTTTTCGAAGGATTTTTACCTCACAAAAAAGGTCGTCAAACAAAACTTTCAATTTTAGCAGAAGAGGAAAGAACAGTAGTTTTATACGAATCACCTCATCGTTTACAAAAAACCTTGGAGCAGATGATTCCGATTTTTGGCGAGGATCGGGAAGTTTGTGTTGTTCGGGAAATCTCCAAGTTATTTGAAACTTTTCATCGTGGCACTGTTTCGTCTTTAAATCAATACTTTAAATCAACTCCTGCAAAAGGGGAGATTGTGATTATTGTTCAAGGCTGCGAGAAACCAAAAGAGAAAAAAGAAAAACAAAGGAATTTCGAAAGTAGATTAATTTAGAAAGATTAGGACTCAATTTTGGAAATGGGAGGAGGATGTTTCGTTTTCAAAAAACCATAACATTCAGCAAACTACATCGCCCTTAAATCTTTGATATTCATTTGTAAGGACTTGCGACCGTTGTATTCATTCGTTTCCAGTGTGAAAAGCATTTCAAAGGGAACACCTTGTGCAGCAAATATTTCTTTGTCCGCCATGCGAAAACCGATTGCGTCATAAGCATATTTAGAATTCGGCTGAACGACCTTCAATTTCAAATGTTCTTCCTTTAGAATTCGGCTATCATTTGCATACAAATTACTAGCATGAAAAATCGGTTTCATATTTCCAGGTCCGTGTGGTTCGAATTCTTCAATGATTCGTTTCAAGCGCGGAATTTTGTCAATTGGCTCATTTCCATGTATTTCGTTCAAATCAATTTGTAGGTCAATTGCTAAGATGGGTTGTTTGTTTTCAGTAGTTCGTTTGGATTGAACCACTTCTTCAAAGCGTTTTTTGAATGCGGAAAGTTGGTGTTCATGAAGGGTTAAACCTGCAGCGTGTTTGTGTCCTCCAAATTGAATTAAATGTTCTTGACAAGCCTCTAATGCTTCGTACAAATCAAAATTTTCAACTGATCGCGCAGAGCCAGTGAGTGTTTCGCCACTTTTGGTCAAAACTATTGTTGGACGATAATAAGTTTCAATTAAGCGGCTCGCAACTATTCCAACTACACCCTTGTGCCAATCGGGTGAATACACTACCGTTGAACATTTCTCCGAATTACTCGGGTCGCTTTGAAGCATTTCCAGTGCCTCGGCAGTAATGTCCGTATCCAACTCGCGTCGTTCTTGGTTGTAGGTTTGAATGTCGCGCGCCAATCGTTGAATTTCCTCCAGATCATCCGAAACCATCAGTGCAACCGCATGTTTTCCCGTGTAAAGTCGTCCTGCGGCATTGATTCTTGGCGCAATGGTAAAAACGACATCGGTGAGTGAAAGCGGAAATTTTCGAGCTGCCAATTCAATCACCTCTTTAAATGCTGTTCGAGGGTTTTCGTTCAATTGTTTTAAGCCATGAAAACACAAAATTCTATTTTCACCCGTAACAGGAACGATATCAGCACCAATACTCACTGCCAGCAAATCCAAGTGTTGAAACAATTCTTCTTGTGACCAATTCATTCTCGCGCAACACGCTTGCATTAATTTAAAACCAACTCCACAACCCGAAAGTTCCTTGTAAGGATACGCACAATCCACACGTTTTGGGTCTAAAACAATGCAAGCAGGTAGTTCTTCCCCCGGTTGATGGTGGTCACACACAATAACATCCACCCCTTTCTCATTGGCGTAAGCCACTTTATCCATTGCTTTTACACCGCAGTCAAGCGCGATTAATAAGGTTTGCTGGTTTTCAACTGCGTAATCAATCCCCTGAAAACTTAGGCCATAACCTTCTGTGTATCTGTCAGGAATGTAGTATTCAATGGTCGGAAAATATTTCTTAAGAAAAAGGTAAAGAAGCGAAACAGCGGTTGTTCCGTCAACATCATAATCGCCAAAAACCAAAATTTTCTCCTTATTATTTAAAGCCTTTTCAATTCGTTGGACGGCTTTATCCATGTCCTTCATGAGAAAAGGGTCGTGTAGGTTGGTGAGCTCGGGACGGAAGAACTTTTTCGCATCGTCAAAGGTTTCGATTCCACGTTGAACGAGCAATTCCGCCACAATTCTATCTACTTTAAGAGCTGTTTTTAAATCATTAACTTTCTTAGGATTTGCGCCATCCCGAATAATCCATTTTTTTGTCATAATCGCCTAAATTTTACCTTAAATTAGTAAAAAATACAAAAGTTGAATTGGAATCTAGAAAATTTAGTGGATAATTATACCAATTAAGATTCTTTTTGTTGCCTAGAAAATTCATTAGAGTTTATAAGCCTCCGACAAAGCGGAAAGGTTTTAAATGAAATTTAAATCAGTCCTCGACACGGCGAATGAAACCTTCTTTGGTATTACACGCAAAAAATTCCTTTAAAACAACGAGACATTCAGGATTTAAAATAAAAGTTCAATCCGAAAATTCTTCTGCCATGGTGACTCTTCAACAATTTGTTGTTCCGATTAGTACTGAAACCGATTAAGGTTTATTGCGATTTGACTTTGATTGATTCATTGAGAAGAAAATCATCCTTTCGAAATATATTCAATTACCTATTTTCCTCCCAAACCATCCTACTCAAATAATCCAAGGTTTCCAGATGACGTCTAGCTTCAAAGAGATTTTTGCCCCAAGCATAAGTTCCGTGCTTTTGAATAATAAAACAATGATGCCTTAGTTGACTTTTGTTTTGCAACAAAATCTCATCGAAAAAATCCATGTCTTGATGGTTGGGAAAAACTGGAATACTAACTTTTCCCTCATGTGTGCTCACGCCGTCAAATCCTTTCTGAACTTCAAACCCTTCAAAATCAACGCATTCTTTTTTCATCGCAGCCAACAATGGATAAACTCCATGACTGTGTAAAACAACATTAATGGCTGGAAAAAGTCGATACAAGGTGCAATGTATTCCCGTTTCTGCGCTTGGTCTCACCTTTACAAATTCGCCTGTTGCGTTTCCGTTTTCGTCAACCGTCATAAAATCATCAACTGTAATTTCTGCCTTATCAATTCCTGAACGTGTCACCCAAATTTGTCCGCTTTCGTCTTTAAAAGAATAATTGGTTGAAGTTGCTGGCGACCAACCCATTCCGTTGTAGCGACGAATTGTGTTTATCATCGCTTGTTTCATTTCAGCTAAAGTTTGCATGTTATTTCAAGAGGTATTGTTCAATTAATTGTATTGTTCCGTCCACCCACAATTTGTAACTTTCACCTGTCGCGGGTCCATTAAAACCAGTGTGAACGGCAACAATTTTTCCTTTTCGATCTAAAAAAACCGTTGTTGGGAAACTGCTAATTCCACTCAACATAGGGAAATGTTTTGCCGCAACATCTTTACTTGAGGTTCCACACAATAAAACCTGATACGGAACTTTTAATCGCTTTTTGAATTCCTTTAAACGTTTGATTTGCGCCGACTTATCAGTTCCCCTTTCGTAACCAAGCGCAATGATTTCCAGTCCTTGTTTGTTGTATCGACTGTACATTTCTTTGAAAAGTTGTGTTTCATCCATGCAATTCGGACACCAAGTTCCCATGATTTGGAAAATGACCATTTTGTCTTTGTAGCGCTTTCCGGGAAAAGTAAATGGCTTGTTTTTCAAGGTGACAAAATCATCGAATTGAAAGGGCAAATCATTTACTACAGTCGTTAAATCATTTGGGTTTCCCAATTCAAACTTGGTGTCGCGTACTGCAAAAAACGGCGTTCTTCCTGAAGCTCCGCTGTAGAAAATTCCTTTCAGCGTATCGTTTTCAAAATTAGCATCAACCAAAAATGCCCAAACACCATTGAAAGAGGACATTTGCCACGAATTCCCGTTTACATTTCCCTCCAAAAAACGATAATCACCTGATTCAGTGAGGAAAGTTCCAGTGATTTTTTGCTCATTCACTTTAAACAAACCAATGGCATTGCTGGCTTGAGGTGTTTGAGGTGAAAAGACTGTTTTCCATTTTCCCGAAAAATCAATTTGTGTGGCATTTCCCACAGGATTACAACGCTTTTCATTAGGAGCAAAATAGGCTTGAAAGGGAACGGAAACAACAGTTTTGGCATTCAAATTTCGCCAATAGCCGCGTAAAGACTGTGGATTTTCAAAAGCGAAAACCAACTCTGCATCCGCTTCTGGAAAGGTAGCTCGAAGTGAATCCCTACCGTGTTTTTTTACAGAAAGCAAAATATTTTCGTTTCCGTTGCTTATAGTATATTTTCCTTTTTCAAGGTGAAGAGAAAACGGAACTGACAAGCGGTCGTTGGGCATCACTAACCCTTTCCAAAGTCCTTTTTGATGTTGATTTTTTTGAGCAAAACCAACAGAAACAAGACAAAACAAGACAAAGAATAATTTCAAATTTCTTAAAATTAGAGAGTAGCAAAGATAGAGCATGAAAAAGAAAAATGAATGGAATGCAACTTTTTGCGATTTTTAGGGTCAAATAACCCGAGTCTATGGATGAAACAACCTTGGTGAATGAATGTTTGAAGGGGAGTCCCAAGGCTCAAAAAACGTTATTTGAATATTTTGCTCCGCGGATGATGGGAGTTTGTTTGAGGTATTTGAAAGAGGAAGAACGAGCGCAAGATGCTTTGCAAGATGGATTTGTCAAGGTTTTTTCAAAATTGAAAGACTATAAAAACGAAGGTGTTTTGGAGGCTTGGATTAGACGGGTTATGGTGAATACGTGTTTAGACCAATTACGCAAAGACTCCAAATTCAAAGATTCGATTTCGGTGGATGATATTGGCTACAAATTGGAACACCAGGATTATATCGCTGAAAGGTTGATGGCGGAAGACCTTATGAAAATGGTACAAAATATGCCAAACGGTTATCGAGTGGTTTTTAATATGTACGCAATCGAAGGTTATTCGCACCAAGAAATTGCGGAACATTTAGGTGTGACGGAAAGTACGTCGAAATCACAATATTTAAGAGCTCGCGCTTATTTGCGTGAAAGAATTGAAAAAAAGGAAGTTAAATGATGGAAAAAGACCCAATAAAAGATTTGTTTCAAGATGCCTTGAGAAACGTGGAAATTCCAGTTAAACCAGAAGTTTGGCAAGCGGTTTCCAGTTCTTTGGGACACACAGCGGCTGCAAGTGCTTCAACTGGAATGGGTTTGTTGACTAAATTAGCCATAGGAATTGCTAGTGTGGGCGTGATTTCTGCAGGAGTTTTTTACTTCACCGATTCAACAGAAAACACTCAACCTCTCGAGGAACAACAAAAAACTGAAATTCAACCTACCATCGAAACAAAAGCGAACGAAGAAATTAATTCGAGCGAAAATGTTATTTCAGAAACAGAAAAAATTATTGCAAAACCAGCAATTCAAACAACTCTAAACAATGAAGTAATTCAAGAGCAAGTAACAACTCACAAAAATCACGAAGTTTCCTTACCGATTAGTGAAACTTCAATTGCTCCTGTTTCTCCTGTTGTTCCTCAAAAAATCACAACCGTTACAAATCAAACCGATGTTAAGCATCAAGCCCTAGTTGTGAAGGAAACAAAAGTGGTTGAAAAAGCTCCAGCACCCGTTCAAGTAGAAGCGGAAACTGTTATTGTTATGCCCAACATTTTTACTCCGAATGGCGATGGAAGCAACGATGAATTGTCCTTAAATCTTCCTCAAATCACCGAATTTTCTTTAGCGGTATTAGATACCAAAGGAACAGCAGTTTTCCGAACCCAAAATCCTGATTTTAAATGGAATGGTGAAGGAATCGACGGTCAAAAAGTTCCAGCAGGTGACTATGTTTATTTCATTACGGGTAAAGACGCTAAAGGGAAAAGCATCTCAAAATACAGTAGGTTGACTATTAAATACTGATGAATTACCTTTGTTGTGCGAAGAAACAAGAATTAGTTTCATTCGAACGAACACATGAAAATAGAATTATACACAGACGGTGCAGCAATCGGAAATCCAGGTCCAGGAGGATATGGTGTTGTACTTCGGTTTGGAAATCATGTAAAGGAATTTTCTGATGGATTTCGCCTTACCACCAATAACCGAATGGAATTAATGGCGGTTTGTGTGGGTTTAGAACAACTCAAAACGGACGCATATCCCATCACGGTGTATTCAGATTCCAAATACGTGGTTGATTCAATATCAAAAGGTTGGATTTTTGGTTGGGTACAAAAAGGATTTAAAGGAAAGAAAAACAAAGATTTGTGGTTGCGTTATTTGGAACTTCACAAGAAATATAAAATCTCAGTTCAATGGGTAAAAGGTCATGCCGGACATCCCGAAAACGAACGCTGTGATTTTTTAGCTACACAAGCCGCGAAAAAGAATCCTCAACAAATTGATGAGGCTTACGAACAAAATCCAGATGAGGCAGAGACTTTGTTTTGAGAAGATGAATTTTTATGGAAGCGGAGGGTGAGAGTTGAGAGTGGAGAGTGAATAGTGAATAGTGAATAGTGAAAAGTGGAGAGTGGAGAGTGGAGAGTTGAGAGTTGAGAGTTGAGAGTGGATAGTGAATAGTGAAGCCTGAGCGGAGTCGAAGGGGGGGATGAGAATGAGAATGAGGATGAGAATGAGTATGAGTATGAGGATTAGAATGAGAATGAGAATGAGGATGAGAGAATTTGAAAATGAGGGTCCGCCGCGGATGAAAATGATATGAATGTGGGAAGAAGGATGTTTTTGGGCAGTTCATTAGCACATTATGAATCCGCCGCGGCAGAAACACATTAACACATTATGAAATTAGCACATTAGCACATTAAACCATTAGCACATTAACCCTTGTCTCACGCATAAAAAAAATTGATACTCAATTCCACACCGACCCGTTTAATAAATCTAACTTTGGAACAACCAATGCTGTGAATGGTACAGGTGTTGGATTTCCAGCGATTGGAACGGGTTGGACCTATTACACACAAGTCGGATACAAGTTTCGCAAAGAATTACTTGGTGAAAAATTAGGGACTTTACAACCTTACGGAAGTTGGGAAGTAATGCAAATAAATTATTTCAACAAAGCATTTTCTGCCGTTCATGTTGGGTGTAACTGGTTGATATTAGGTCATCAAGCGAAAATTTCCCTTGATTATCAGCTTCGACCAATCATTCAACAGCCAAATCCGAACGTTTTTGAAAGAAGTAAATACAGTGGAACATTTGTGTTACAATATCAGGTTTTGATTTGATAATGCGATAGGGGTGTCGCGCCAAAATCGAAGTCCTAAATAGGGTCTGCTGAAAAAGTCAGTGGTGCATTAGATTCGCAGTAATACTGACGAAAATTCTTTTGTCAGTATCTCTGAGGTGTTTGAAGATGTATATTAATACATTGAAAAACAGCTTACAAGAATATGATGTGCCAATGGCTAGGCAAATAAAAATTCCAAATAAGAGGACTTTTCACTAAGTATGTGCATGAAAATTAAATAATTTGCTCAGAAAACCTTGCACGAAAGTTCAAAAATATCTATTTAAACATTTAAAAATCAGAATATTTGCCGTTTTTCAGCAGACCCTAAATAAACTTTTCCGCCTTACCCACGTCTTTTCTCCCTACCCCTCACTCAAATAAGTCAAAATCGCGATTTCATCTTCTGAGAGTGCTAAACCACGGCGATTCATCATATTGTTGGCGTACTCGATGGCTTTGTCCAAACGGAATTTTTCAAAACCTGTGCTGCCTCCCCACGAAAAAGAAGGGATGTACTTTGGTGGAAAATCTCCGCCCCAAATGTTGCTCGAAACACCTATCACTGTTGCTGTGTTGAACATCGTATTTATCCCGCACTTCGAATGATCGCCCATGGCAACCCCCATAAACTGAACGTCGGTTTTGATTTCTTTTCCAGCTTCATAACTGTAAGTTCCAACCATTCCGTAGTTGTTTTTCAAGTTTGAGGAATTGGTGTCGGCGCCTAAATTACACCACTCGCCAATCAAGGCATTTCCTAAAAAGCCATCGTGTCCTTTGTTGGAGTAAGCCTGAAAAATAACGTTGTTGACCTCACCTCCCACCTTACAATGCGGACCTAATGTTGTTGGACCATAGATTTTTGTGCTCAATTTTAACGCGCTGTGTTCACACATTCCCAATCCTCCACGAACAACCGAACCTTCCATGATTTCGGCATCCTTTCCCACGTAAATCGAACCAGTGTTGGTGTTCAAAATACTTGCTTCAACAACTGCTCCTTCTTCCAAGAAAATGCGTTTTGCATCTCCGATTAAGGTGTTTGATTTTGAAAGTTTTTGGGAAGTTCTTCCTGCGGTCAAAAGGTCGAAATCTTGTTCTAAAACTTTGCCGTTCAGGGTGTAAAGGTGCCAGCGTTGCGATAAGATTACGGGTGTATCTCCCACGTATTCCACTTTTTCGCCGTCGCGTTTTCCAGCCAACCACAAATCATTTGCGAACAAACCTTGATTTTTGTTTAAGTTAAAAACCGTTGCCACAAAATCTTCATTCGGAATAACGCAGGCATTTACCGCAATTCCACCTTCAAGCGAGGGGAATTTTCGGGACAAATATTTTTCGGTTTCAAATCCAATTTCCGCGTCTGGAATAAATTTTTTCCATCTTTCATCATTGGTGAGGATTCCCATTCTCAAATTGCTAATTGGTCGCATCAAAGTCAATGGTGCGAATCTTAAATTTAGTCCGTTGTCGCTGAGATTAATTTTCATTTTGTAGGATTTGTGGTTTACTAAAGAGGTACAAAAATAGAAAGGTTAAGGCTCCATTTATGATGAGCATTTCAAAACCGAATTGATAGCCGTTGAACCATGTTGGCGCATTTTTATCCAAATAATAACACAGAAAAGGCACCGAAATAGTAACAACAGGAACCATCCAATTGATGGGCATTCGCTTGGTGAATAAACCAAAGGAAAACAGTCCAATTAAAGGTCCATACGTGTAGCCCGCAACGGTTAATATGAGGGAAATTATATCTGTTTTTGGGTTGCTGTCAACATACCATTTCGTACCGAGAATGATGAGAAGAAAAAGTACAGAAAAGCCAATGTGAACAAGAAATTTCAACCGTTGTCGGGAAGCTTCGTCGCGCTTTTCGAAATTCAAGAAATCAATACAAAAACCCGTCGTGAGAGCAGCCAAAGCACTATCCGCAGAAGCGTAAGAAGAGGCAGTAATTCCTAGTAAGAAGAAGATTCCTGCCAATTTTCCGAAATGAGATAAGGCTAAAGTTGGGAATACGTGGTCGGACTTTTCAGGAAGCGCAATTCCTTTTTCCGCAGCAAAAACGTACAGAGCACCACCAACTAGCAAGAAAAGAAAATTAGTTACAACAAGCACTCCTGTGAAAGAGTACATGTTTTTTTGTGCGTCGTTGATGTTTTTACAAGTTAAATTCTTCTGCATTAAATCTTGGTCGAGTCCCGTCATGGCGATGGTTAGGAACATTCCACCGAAGAAATGCTTGAAAAAATAATTCTTTGCCAAAGGGTCTTCCAATTGAAAAATTCGGGTCATTGAAAATCCGGATGTAGTTGGTTGAGAAGAAACGCGATTGTACAAGTCAAACCAGCTGATTCCTAGCTCGCCAGCGATAAAGATGCTGCAAATTAAAACTGAACTCACCAAGAAAAATGTTTGAAAAGTATCGGTGTAAACAATGGTTTTTATTCCACCCTTAAAGGTGTAAATCCAAATGAGTAAAATGGTCAAAATGGCTGTTGCCCAATAAGGAACATTCCAATCGTTGAAAAGAAAAATTTGAAGAACGAGTGTGGCTAAATACAATCGAATTGCTGAACCTAAGGTACGTGAAAACACAAAAAATCCTGCGCCAACCTTGTAACTCACTGTTCCTAAACGCTGTTCTAAGTATTGATAAATCGACGTGACATTCAATCGGTAATACAAGGGCATCAACAGTTTGGCGATGACGAGATAACCTAAAGTGTAGCCCATCACCACTTGAAAATACTGAAAACCATCCGATGCTACTTTCCCTGGCACGGAAATAAAAGTCACGCCTGAAAGCGATGCTCCAATCATTCCAAAAGCGACCAAGTACCACGGACTTTGTTTGTCACCAGTGAAAAATGTGTTCGAGTCTGCGTTCCTTGAGGTGAGGTAAGAAATCAACAATAAAACCGCAAAATAAGCGACAAGAATTGTAACAATCAGTTCTTTTGACATGAACGCGAAGGTAATTAAATGTTCACCCTAAATTGAATAATTGCCACATTCAAAAGAATCTAAACGGTCAGGCTTACTTTAAAACATGAACAAATCCTGTTTTCTCTACATTTTTCTGTTGTCCACCTGAATAGTATTGAAGTTTGTAAAAGTAAACCCCGTCAGGAAGGGCGGTTCCCGAGCTTGTTTTACCAGAAAATGGAGTTCCTCCTCTTCCGTGAGTCATGATTAAATTTCCCCAACGGTTGAAGTAAGTAATCGTGTAGTCGTCACATGTTTTCAAAAAACTATCTAAGTCCAAGGTTTCATTGACGTTGTCATTGTTTACGGTAATCACGTTTGGCAACACAAAATCATCGAAGGAATAGTTTTCTGTAACAGTTAAAACTAAGTTTGATTCAGGTGAGATACAACCGTTTGCATCTACAATTCTCGCTGTGTAAATGCCCAAAACCGCGGTAGAGGAAACTAGCGAAAACGAGGCTTGACTGGATTCAAAGGCATTTGGACCTTCCCAAAAAATCTGCGCACCACTTGGAATATTACTTGAAAAAGTAACTTCATCACCAAGACAAATCAACTCAGTAGCTGAAAGAGCAGGAGCATTTGGTTGTGGATGTGCGGTTACTGTTGCGGATGTATTACCTACACACCCATTTCCGTCAGTTGCAATAACACTGTAAGTTCCTTGTTGAGCTTGAATTGATGCATTTGAGCCAATTGTTGCACCTCCAGCGTTTAACCATTGATAGGAAACACCACCACTCGCTGTTAAAGTTGTATTTACACCCGGACAATGCACTAAAATCCCTGAAATTGATGGTGTTGGCGCAGGAAGTTGTGATTGTACGGTTAAAGCAGTTGATGGAGAAGAAGAACAACTTCCATCGTTTGAAATAGCAGTGTAAGAAGTATTTGGAGATAAACCCGTAATCACGCCACCCATTCCAACTGTTGGGCCTGCCGGCGTAAAAGTATAGGTGTTGGAAGCCAGATAGTTACTGATTACCGCGCCGCCATCAGCAGTACAAGTTGGAGGTACTATGGTAAAGGTTGGAGCGGGTGGGGGAGGAGCAACACTAACATTACTGAATACATTGCTCGGTTGAGAATCACAAGTCCCATCATTTGCAATTACGGTGTAATCGGTATCTAAAGTCATTCCTGAAATGGCACCACTCGCACCAACAGTAGGCCCTGATGGAGAGAAAATATAAGTGTGGTTTGAGTTGAAATTGCTGATTGAACTACTTCCGGGAGTCAAGCATGTTGCAGATACAGAAGCTATTGTTGGCGAATTGGGCAAAGTTAAAGCTGCGTTTATACTGAAAGAATTGCTTGCTTGTGAAGTACAACTTCCGTCGTCGGCTATAACCGTATAATTTGTTCCAATTTGCATATCTAGAATGTTACCTGAGGCATCAACGGTTGGACCTGCAGGTGAAAATTGGTAGGTGTAAGCAGCATTAAAATTAGAAATCGAACAAGTTCCTGCTGAGGTACAAGTAGGAGGCTGATTGGAAATTGTTGGATTCGCTGGCGGACTTGACACACCACTGTTACTAAAAGCAGCACTAGCCAAGGATTCACAACCTGCAACTGAAGCAACAACGGTGTAACTTGTACCTACCGTCATTCCAGAAATTGCACCGCCAGCTACTACTGTTGGACCAGTTGGGGTGAAAATATAATTTGCCGAAGCATCAAAATTTGAAATGGTACTCGAGCCAGCAGTTAAACAAGTTGCCGATGTTGAAGAAATAAGAGGTGTATCAGGTAAAGTAACTGTTGAGTTATATGTAATTCTTATGCCGCCTGCTGCACCTCTTCCGCCAGCTGAGTTGCCGCCACCTGCCCCACCACCACCAATTGCAGTTCCGGCAGCAGCTGTTGTTGCACCACCGGCACCACCCGAAGGACCTGCACCATTTCCACCGCTTCCACCTGTTCCTCCACTACCATTGCTACCTGCGCCACCTGTAGTATTCGTTGTGCCACCACTCGCTGTTCCACCTGCTCCTCCCGAACCCGTACTTCCATTGGTACCCGAACCACCATTACCTCTAACTCCGCCATTCGCGACAAGATTTATGTTTCCTCCACCAGCGTCGGAACCAGTGAAAGTTGTATTTCCTCCGTTTGTTCCATTTCCACCACTACTTCCATCTCCGCCATTACCTCCGCCACATCCACCAGCACCTATTGAATAATTAAAAACACTTCCAGGGGTAACGTTTAAGGTTATGCTTGTGTAACCACCACCACCGCCACCGCCACCACCGCGTGTGTTGAATAAACCACCGTTACTTCCACCACCACCACCACCAGCACCACCGCCACCACCATAAACCTCTACAATAATAGAAGTCACACCACAAGGTACTGTCCATGTTCCGGTTGTTGCTGCTCCGTTACAAGCTGTTGGACCATTGAGTGAAACATCTTGCGCAAAGAATCCAAATACATTGAGTAGTAAGCCAAAAAGAAGTATTAAAAACTGCTTCATTATTTTCTGTCTTAGACGGTTAATAGTTGTTAAAGCTAAAAATTATTTATTGTACAGATTGTGCTGACAAATGAATTTTTAAAGAAAAGAAATTGTTAGTTATTTGGCTTTGAATAAAAATGGCTTGAAATTCAGACTTTATTTTGGAAGAACGATACTATTCCAATAGAAACCTCATTGAAAGATGAAGTTGATGTTTACCTTTGAACATGCAACTATTTCTAAATTCCAATCAATTTATTGAAACCAATGAACCTTTGGACATTTCACTGTCATTGGTCAATTCACTTGAAAATGTACGTGCTTGGTATGTAGAACCACCTGAATTTAAGGTTGTTCGCGCTAATGGTTTCGTTGGTTCTATTGCCGAAGGAGGCTCAACGAATTTCAGGGATGTGTATTTCAATCCACACGGACACGGCACCCACACGGAATGTTGCGGGCACATTACACCCGAAATTCACTCCATTAATCAACGTTTAAAAACCTATTTTTTCAAAGCACGTTTGATTTCCGTTGAACCTCAAACTCTTGAAAATGGTGATCGTGTCATCTTTGCTGAACAACTTGAAAGTGCATTGATGGAATTTAAAGGTGAAGCGCTTGTAATCCGGACTTTACCGAATTCTTTAGAAAAGAAACACTTGAACTATTCCGCCACCAATCCACCTTATTTGGATTTGTCGTTGATTCCATTGATTGAAAATATTGGAATTAATCATTTGTTGGTGGATACGCCAAGTGTTGATCGAGAATCAGACGAAGGCAAGTTGCTCTTTCATCATGCATTTTGGAATGTTCCGGAAAATCCAAACTTCAAAACAATCACGGAATTAGTTTTTGTGAAAGATGAAATTCCCGATGGCGACTACCTACTGGAAATGCAATTTGCCCCCTTCGAGAACGACGCGAGTCCGAGTAGGCCGGTATTGTATGAGTTGAAGGAGGTGTAGGTGAATTTCAAACCGCTTTCGAATAAGGCATTTACAGTTGCAATATATAACCTTGAGGACAGCAACAGGAAATAATTATATCTGAATAAATTGTTATTTTTAACATCTAATTCATATATAATGTATGTTGAGTTTAAGAATCACTTTGATAAAAAACCAGTAATTTCTCTCGTTGAAATTCAAAAAGCCTTTCCCAAATTGGATAAACGAAGGCTGACGGAATGGAATAAAAAAGGATATATCGAAAATGTCAAACGTGGATTTTATCGTTTTACAGATCAACCCTTGAATCAAGGAACAATCTATTTCATTGCCAATAAAATTTACAAACCATCCTATATTTCCTTGGAAAGCGCTTTAGCATTTTATCTGATCATTCCAGAAGCTGTTTTTAGCGTTACTTCAATTTCGAGTTTAAATACAACGCAATTAAATTCCTCGGTTGGAAATTTTCGGTACAATCACTTGAAGGAAAATTTGTTTTTTGGATATGAATTAGTTGAACTAAACGGACTGACGATTGCACTTGCCAAACCCGAAAAAGCAATTCTTGATTATTTATACCTTCATTCCAATTTAAGGAGTATTGAAGATTTTGAAGGATTGAGATGGAACAAAGAAATTATAAAATCATTTGATTTTCAACGATTTTCTGATTATCTTCAACTGTTCAATTCGAAAATTGTTTCCAAACGCTTTCAACTTCTATTAAAATATATCCATGCTTGAATTAAAAGATATTAAAAGATTTTACGATGTTTCCTTGCATCCTCAGGAACGGTTTCTACTAAAAGAATACCTTCAATATAAAATCCTTGAAATCGTATTTTCTAGTAAGTACGCCTCGAAAATGGTGTTTATTGGCGGGACTTGCCTGCGGATTGTTCACCAAAACCAACGATTCTCTGAGGATTTAGATTTTGACAACTTTAATTTGACAGCAGAAGAATTCAGCGATATGGGACTGCTGATTAAAAGCCAATTAGAACTACAAGGGTATGAAGTGGAAATTAAAAATGTAATACGAGGTGCTTTTCATTGCCATGTTCGTTTTCCTGGATTGCTGTTGAAATCTGGTTTGTCGGGCTATCAAGAAGAAAAAATACTCATTCAACTCGACACGGAAGCTCAAGGCTATAATTTCAAAACAGAACAACAGTTTTTAAATAAATTCGATGTTTTCACTTCCATTTTTGTTGCTCCTTTGTCTTTGTTGCTGGCACAGAAATTCTACGCCGTCTTAAATCGTAAACGAAACAAAGGCCGTGATTTTTTTGATATTGTTTACCTGCTGAGTTTAAATGTGAAACCTGACTTTGCATTTTTGGAACAAAAACAAGGAATCACCAACGGAACGCAATTAAAGTCAACGATTTTGGAACATTGTCAGCAACTGGACATGCTTGAAATGGCCAACGATGTCGCACCTTTTCTTTTCCACGCAAATGACGTTAAGAAAATCCAGCACTTCGAAGCGTTTTTAGAAATGGAAAAATTGTAGCGGTTGATTATCCTTGTCTTATACTTGCTAATTGTACTTTCATTTGTCGTTTTTCAAAAGAAAGATTTTCAAAACCCCATTTTTCGTTCGGGGAAGAACGTTGTTTGGTGGGTTTCGGGAATTTCGTTGTACATGCATTATTTGTCTGTCGATACGGGGCAGTTGATTGCTGGAGTTATCGGAACTCGCGGAATGTCGGGAATGTGGATTTTGTGGGCAAGTTGGATAGGTGCTTTTGTGATTCCGTTGGTATTTGCGCCGTTATGGAAACGCTTGGATTTCATGACAGATAATCAATTTCTTCTGTTTCGGTTTCCAGGAAAAAGCGGGAGAATTATACATCAATTTCGGGCAATTTATGTGGGAGGATTTGTGGTGTCACTCGCGCTTTGTTTCCACGTTATTGGATTTTCAAGAATTCTTTCCATCTATTTTGATGTCTCACAGGGCTATTCACTTTTGATTACAGGAATCATTTTAAGCGTGTATGCTTTAAAAAATGTGCTTTCACTCAAATTAAAAATGGATGTTTTTCACGCTTTTTTGTTCTTTTTAAGTCTATTGATCGTTTTAATTTCGCTGTGGCAACAACATCCAAATCTTGAAAATTGCGCTACATTTTTCAAAGGTCATCATGAAAAACGACAACTTTTTCCCACAACAACTGAAACCTGGTTTACGCTATTCGTTTACCTTGGAATTCAATGGTGGAGTTGCAATTTATTTGATGGTGGCGGTCCAGAAATGGCACGATTTACAGCGGTGAAAAACGAAAAAAAAGCACTTCTAGCTGGACTTTTACCACAATTCATTGGTATAATTGCGGGTTTCCTAATGGTTGCTCACGTAATTTGGGTATTGGGTTTAAACACCGAAAATCATTCGCCTGAACTGTTTTATGTTGAAAGTGTATTTGGTGCCGTTTCTTCCTCATTGAAACCTTTGATTTTATTAGGTTTCTTCGGGATGTTCATTACAACAGCCGAATCATTACTGAATTGGGGCGCATCTTTCTTGGTAGTTGACGTAATTAAAGGTCGCTATTTACCAAAAATAGAAGAAAACAAGGAGCGCAAAATCAGCTACTTGGTAATGCTAATTCTGAGTGTACTGTCTGTTGTTTTTGCTAGCCAAGTAGAAAGTTTACAAACCTTTATCCAACTAACTTTTTCCATTTCTGCGGGCGTTGCACCTGTTTATATTCTTCGTTGGGTTTGGTTTCGTATCAATGCTTGGTCGCAATTAAGCGCAATGCTCGGTTCTGGAATTTTCACCTTGATTTACCCATCGTTGCATCCTCATCTTCTACTCCATGCCTATCCTCTTGCGGAATCACGTGTACTGGTAGTTACTGTTTTAACAACACTACTTTGGCTAACGGTTACTTTCCTTACACCAAATCAAAGCGCTGAGGTTCGATTAAAAATGCTGCCGATTTTGGGGAGTAGAAAGGTGTTTTTAAATCGTTTTTTACTGGCGATCCTCTTCGGAGTTGGTGCTTTGGGTTTTATAAGTGTTGTTTGGTTTTCTGTTTTGGGGTGAATTATACCTATTGACACAAATATTGTCGTGTAATAAATTCCTCGTGGTATAATGCCGACATGACATTCAGCTATTTTCTATTACGACATTATATGACATCGTCG
>Ga0169931_10001387_pt1 | contig 40051 bp, 29 predicted proteins | sample Kivu_15m_20L_FD_129675 | JGI IMG/M metagenome (GOLD analysis project Ga0169931, IMG submission 129675) | Freshwater microbial communities from Lake Kivu, Western Province, Rwanda to study Microbial Dark Matter (Phase II) - Kivu_15m_20L... | ecosystem: Environmental > Aquatic > Freshwater > Lake... | reverse complement strand
TGTTTGTATCACCACCCACCGCTTCCGGGTCAAAGCCGAGCTTTGTCGCTGCCCAATCGCTCAGGGAGTCGCCATTGCTGTCGACGTCGCTTACCCGCAGCTTGTAGAACTGCTTCGTGTCCGCTGGCCGCGTCACCGTCACAAACGACGGCACGCCGGCCGGACTGTCCGCCGACGGGACATAGGCGGCCAACGCCGGAGTCTGCGCCACTCCGTTGACCGAAGTGATGTTCACAGGCGAATAGGTGCCCGCCACGCTGGCGTTCGCCACTATTTCATACTTCTTGCCTGCTTCGGAATCGAAGAAGAACGTCACTGTCGTCGTGCCCACCACCGTGCTGCCCACCTTGAAGCAGTCGCCTGCCACGCGGGGATCGGTGCCCGCGATCGACTCAACGAAGTTCGTGCAACCATCGTTGTCATCATCGTCACCCGGATTGAGATCCCACGCGTTGTAGAGCGTCTGCCAGACATCATCCAGCCCGTCCGCCCCCAGAACGCCAGGACTCGTGTAGATGTCCGAACCCGCCCACCCTGGCGAGGTGCTCAGGAGGGCAAAAAGGACAAATAGGAAAGACAAACGGCACGAAACTGGTCGGCGCTTCATGGCTGGTGGCAGGCTTTTCAGGGGAGCTTTGCGCCGCGCATGACCGACAGCGGGCATGTCCGGCGCAATTCTTTGAATTTCAAACCTGACAATACTCCACATCCCGTTCTTAAGAAAGAACGTTTTACGCGACCAGAACGGTGTTTGTTGTCTCAGAGGCTTTAACGCTTTGGGCTCTCCGTTCGGCGCACCCGCTGCCGTCCATATCAAAAGAATGTCAACAGACACGTCAAAGCAGGGACTGGACGCACATGCGGCAACTGCTGTGCTACGAACGGTTGACCGATCTTGAGATGGTGGCGGCGATCAACGCGCTCTACAGCGAGTTGTGGGAGCCAGTGCACAACAACTTGGGCGATTTGTCAGGCAGACAAGATGGCTGACATGTCCCTGCGGGAATTAGATGACAGATGACTTGAAATTTGGGATAGTTTCCGAGAAGGAAAGTCATCCACTTTTTCCGCCCCCTTGTTTTTGACCGCTGATGGATCCTACAGTGCCAAGTCCTTGGATTTTGCTGCTCAAAAGGTTGTCTTCACCTTTTGCTTGCCTCGTCTGGCTGTTGGTTGTGGTCATGGTCTTTCTTGGCGTCAGGATCGCTGCGCAAAAATGGGGCATTGAGTTGTTGGGCGGCTCCAAGAGATTGATGGGGAAGGCCAGGGTGGCTGTTCAACAAAGTGACTGGGAGACAGCCAGGGAGGTCATTCAAGCGATTCCAAGCACCCAACATGGGAACCCGGAGTATCTCCGCTTGGTTGCAGACTATTTGAAGGGAACTCGGTCGGATCCGGTCATGCTGTCGAAGGTCTTAGCCGTTCTTGCCAAAGAAGGTGCCATCAATCCCGAGGATTTCATCTCGTTGTGTCAGGATCATCTCAAGGCGGGCAGGGTGGATGCCGCACGTGAAACGCTGGGACTCGTTCCGGCCTCCTTGCGGTCCACGCTGGCCTTCCTCGAGATGGAGATCGCAATCCTGAGGCAGGAAGGCCGGCCACGGGAGGCCGTGGAACTGGAAAAGGGGGTGTTTGTGCGATTTGCAGAAGACCCAGAAGTGGCGCTGAACAAGGCGGTCCGGGAACTTGATGGCACGTTCCCTGAGATCCAGCGTTCAGCGCTCAACCGCCTTTGGGAAATGGCGGCTCGCGACGATGCTTATGGACTGTCGGCCATCCGCCTTCTCGCAAAGCGCACCGGGCATCAGCCTTCAGACGCGGAACGCCTCCTGCGCTTGACCGAGCGGCACCCGGCGTCCAATACCTCGGACAGGCTTGACGTGCTTTCTCTCATCATGCGGCTTGTTCCTGAGAGAAGGAAGGCTGTGCTTGACGCGGAAATGGAACGTTCCGTCCACAATCCTGCGGACTCACGTACGGTCGCCGCCTGGCTCGCTCGGGAGGCGGAATTTGACAGGATGCAGCAATGGCTGGCCAAGAACGCATCCATCAGCTCCGAGGACATGTTCATCCTGACCGCCCAGGGACTGGCGGAGCAGAAGCGCTGGACGGCTCTCCTAGAGATGTTGAAGAAGGGAGGGACACTGCCTGTTTCCGACGCGCGTGCCGCCACCTGGCGTGCTTTGGCGGTCAGGAATCTCCGGCCAGACGATGTTGAGGAGGTGCGGCAGCATTTGCGGGAGGCCATCTTGAACGGCGCGGCGCAGAAGAATGAACTGGCTGTTCTTGGTGCCGCCCGTATGGCTGAGGAATGGGCGCTGCCGGACTTGGCGTTGAAAGCCTACCTAGCGCTGCTGGAACCTGGTTCCCGGCAAGATGGTGAAATGATGGAAAAGTGCTGGCAGGCAGCCAATGCTTCAAAGAATGAAGGTGTGATTGAAGATCTCGCGCGCAGGCTGGCGGCCGCATGGCCGCAAAACACGCGATTCGGGCTCCGGTATGATTACTTTCGACTCCTGCGAGGGGAGAAAGTCGCCACGGCAATTCTTCACGAATCGCGTGATCGGCAGACATTCAGCACTTTTTTGCTGGTTGAGGCGATGAGAGCCTACCGGGCGGATGATCCTTTCCTCGCAGGCTATTTCCTGCGAGGGATCGAGGACGTTCAGGAACTCACCGTCGGGCAGCGGGCTGTCTATGCCGGGCTTCTTGCCGTGGTGAGTGGAGTGGAAGCCAAAGCGTATCAAGTCGCCGAGAAAATTCATCCTGAGGCACTGCTCAAGCGGGAGAAAGAATTTCTAGATCTAGCCTTGTGACCCCCTTCCCATTCCAGAAAAAGCCTGCTAGGCACAACCCAGGCGGGTTTCACATAGATGGCTTTAGCAGCGCAATCACCGCGGCTACGAAGGATCACAGCACCCAAACCGACCAGTCTGAGCAATGTGAGGCGATGCTCAGAAACAACTCCCGCAACGGTCAGAGAGGGGTTGCCGGCTTTTGCAGGGTTCGCCGCAGAAGCGCCAGGACTCAACTCAGCGCCGCAGCTTGGCTATAGGCTGAGATTGATAGCAGTGCGTGTTCTTAGTCTTTCCTGCCAAGCATAGGTCGCCACAACGCGAAAATGCCTTGGAGACGGGGTCAAGCAGAGCTGGCGGGTTTGTTTTTTCGTTCTTCTGTAACGGCCGGTCCGAAACGGGGTATTTGAACAATGGAAGGCTGACTGAATCCAAACCACGGCCCCCCAGAAAATCCGTCTCGACAGTCGCTTCATTTTACCGTACTTTCACTCTGTTTATGATGAAAAAAACTCTTTCCTTGGTGGTTCTGCTTACCCTCCTCAGTTCGGCCAGAGCGGTAGAGTCCGATCCTGCTGGTTTCACCACGCTCACACTCTTGGGCAACACAGACTCTTACATTTACATTCCCTTCAAGCGCAACCCGGCCTTCGTCGGCATGGCCAGCAGCTTGGCCGGAGGCAATGTCATCTCGATTGCGGGAACACCAGGCTTCACGGCCAACCAGTTCGTTTATGCCGCTGGCACCCAGCCAAATCGCTACTACGTCTTCCTCAAGTCCGGCACCCGCGCTGGTGTTTACTACACCATCACCTCTAACGACACCACCTCCATCACCGTGGACACGGCGGGAGACGACCTCACCTCCGCCATCACATCCACGACATCCCTGGAAATCATCCCCTACGACACTTTGGGAACTATTTTCCCTTCAGGTGTCGGTGTGCATCCCAGTTCGAGCCATTCGATTGCCGTCAGACAGTCAGAAATACTACTGCCAAACAACACCTCCGCAGGAACCAATCTCGCCTCTTCGATTTCATACTACTATTACTCGGGCACGGCCGGAGTGGGTCCTGGCTGGCGGAAGGCAGGTGTCACCGGAACGATTGCCAATGACGACATTCTTGTTCCGGACACGTTTTTCGTCGTTCGGCACAACATCGGCACTAACACCAGCCTGACTTTTACAGGGACCGTCCAAATGTCACAACTGGCCACTCCTGTTGGGACCATCAACACTTCAACAGATCAGGACAATGCGGTCGCCCTGCCTTTTGCCACGGAATTGACCTTGGCGCAGTTAAAGCTCTTTGAATCAGGAACATTTGCCGGCAGCAGTTCGCATTCCATCGCCACGCGTCAGGATCAGGTTCTGGTGTGGGACAATACCGTGTCTGGCAAAAACAAGGCTGCGGACGTGAGTTATTACTATTATACCGGCACCGCAGGCGCAGGCGCAGGCTGGAGGAGGTCCGGGATCACAGGAACTGTCGCAAACAATGATGTCGTCATCGGTCCCAACAAGGGTATCATCATCCGAAAAAAGAGTGGCGGTGCACCTGCCACCGCACTTTGGAGCGTCAAACCCCCCTATGTTCCCTGAATTGGCTTTTATCATCCATACCACTCCGTGAAAAAATACACCCACATCCTCCTCCTGTTAATAAGTTGCATTTTGGCGGGTCGCACTCACGCCTCTATTTCATTCCTCGTCCAAAGTGACCTTTTGAAGACCTCGGGCGGAGTTCCCATGAGCCAGTCCGGCCTCGTGCTATTCGTCTCCAGCACAGCGGACAGCACGTTCGATAGCATTTTGGCAGGTTCTTCCACAACAGTGGGCAGCACTTTGAATGGCAGTGATGACAAAATCATCTTCCGGACTGACCTTTCTAGTTATGGGGCCAATGGCGTGCTCGACCTCACCACAGGTGCACTTGACCTTTCCACCATTTCTGGATGGAACACTGGAGATCCCCTTGCCTTGATGTGGTTCCCTACTCTGACCACCGCATCGTCCACCATCACTGCGGGAACCGAGTATGGCTTCTACCGTAACAGCACCGCAGTCGATAGCACGCAGGCTTGGGTGACGCCTGCCGACCCCACGAGCAATTATCTACTGGGATTCTTCACCAAAGACGGCTCAGAATTGAGCCCTGGGGCCAGTGCTTCAAATGTCGCTTCCGTCGGCAATGCATCTCTCACCGTGGGAGGAGTCGTGCCTGAGCCTGGACGGTTCATGCTTGGCATGTTGGGCATGTTGGGTCTGGTCATGCGCCGCCGCCGCTAACCATCGCGAAGCCCGCCTGATCTCGAATAGAAGAACCCGGCCGGTCTGCCCGCCGGGTTCTTTTTTTGTCCCCGTCATCCCGCAACGTGCCGCCGGGAAATCCTTGGCGTGCGTTTCCGAAACGCCTCCGCCATGGATTGCTGATAAATGAATCCGCCGCCAAACGCAACGAGTTGATCTCTTCAACGCTCGATCGTCACGCCCTGCGCTGCGGCCCAACTCGCCAGACGCGGGCAACAGGCATCGTCCAACTTCATGATTGCAGGACATCGTCATTCCAGATATCTTGGACTGATGTGAGGCGGCATCTGGGAATCTTTCCAAACATGGGGTTCCAGATGGGCTTTTCACCAGCACGACGAAGGGTGTGAACCTTCCGTCGCTTGAGCACCAGATCCGTAGCATGCCTCCTCATGCGGGCGAACCACCAACTCCACTTCCGCCACGACTCCGCCTCCGGTGGATCGGTGCTGCTGGCTGTTTTGTGCCTGGTGGCCGCTCTGTCATTTCTCGTCGTCATGGCCATGGCGGTTTCGAAACAGCACGGGGACTTGCAAATGGCCAGTCAGGGGAGATTGCGCGCCCGGCAGTTGGCGGAGATGGGCGTTGCGGTGGCGGTCCACCCGATGGTGCCGCCCGGGGACCCGCTGCTGCGGCGGCAAATCTCGGACATCGAGCGCTTCGAGGCCGTTCGCAGCACGGAAGAGGCGCGGTTGAATCTGAACCTGCTGCTCACGGAGGAGCGCCTGCCGGTTCTCGAGCAGGTTTTCAAATCGTGGGGCATGTCCCCGGCGGATGTGCAGAGCCTGGTGGCACGTTTGATGGACTGGACGGATGCGGATGACCTGAAACGACGGCCGGACAGCATCGAAAAGCTCGACTATGCCGCCGCAGGACTGCCTGGAGTGCCCTTGAACCGAAAACTGGCCACTCTCGATGAACTCGACGCGATGCCGGGCATTGAGATGCTTTACGAGGCGAGAGCCGACTGGCGTTCCTTCTTTACTCTGAGAGGCAGCGGTCAGTTGGATGTGAACATGGCCTCTGCGGACGTGCTGGCTGCCGCCACGGGGGCACCGCCCGAAAATGCTCGTCAGCTTGTGCGGAGGCGCAACGGTCTGGACGAACTCCCCCAAACTGCCGATGACACGCCGCTCGCGACCTTGGAAGAGGCGCTGTTCCTGCTGGGATTGGCGGGCACGCAGGCGGCGGAAATCACGCCGCTACTCGTCCTGCATGGCAACACGCTGCGCATTGAGAGCATCGGCATCGCCGGAGACGCACGCTGCGGCTTGGCGGTGGTCGTGGGAAACAGTGGTGGCGCTGCGCGCATCATTGAATGGCGTGAATTTGGCGTGGAGGAAGCCAGCGAGTCGTGAAACTGATGCCCACCCAACGCCCATCCTGCACGCTGCTGAGTTTTCCTGGCGAAGATGCCCGGGAATCTTGGAGCGTGGGCGCGGACGGCCAGTGGAAGCGTGTCGAAAGCACTCTGGGCGGCTTGACGGGCATCGAGCTCGCCTGCTTCGACAGCGCCCCGTTCTGGTCCCTCAATCACGCCGAAGCATCGGATGACGCTGTGGCGCTGCGCTGGGAGGCCTTCAGCTTGGCGGGTGGCGAGGGCGCGCGACCCTGGACGCACTGGGCAGTCGCGCAAAAAGGAAAGCAGTCGCTGGTGGCCACGCTCGCCCTCACCGACGAAGGCTTTGCCACGGGGCGGGAAATGCTCGGAGCGGAGAGTTTTGAGCCCAGCGCCCGCCTGCTGCCGCTGCCTCAGGACAGTCTTGTCGTTTGGAAGGAACTCGGGCGTTTGGTGGCGGCCTTCACCCGTGGCTCCCAACTGCTCCACACCACGCTGCTGACCTCCCGTGTTCTGGATGCTGACGCAGCTTTTGAAGTGCGTGATTTAGCCCTGGCCTTGCAGGTACACGGTTTCATCACCACGCCCGCCGCCGTCCATGTCTGGACGCGCTGTGAACCAGATTTTGCACCACAGATGGCCTGTTTGTTTGAGGAAGCCGCGGTCATCAAGCAGCCGCGGCCAGATCCCCGCCCTCCGGCGCAGGAGGGCGGCCTGGTGCCGGTGAAGGTTGCGTTGCTCCGGCGGGAGAAGCAACTCCGCCAGGGACGTCTGCTGCTTCTCGCAGCCGCAGCGATGATTTACTGCGGCTTCTTCGGCGGCTGGTGGCTCCGCCTGGAATGGCGCGAATCGCGTTTGAAGAAAATCGAGCAGGAGATCGTCGCTACCCAACCCGAGGTGGACAGCGTCCGCCAGGCGCAGGAGCACTGGCTGGCGATGGAAGGCGCGATCAATCCCGATCATTATCCGGTGGAGCTGTTTCACCAGATCGTCTCGCTTCTGCCCGATGAAGGCATCCGTTTGAAGGAGTTTCAGATTGAGGGCGAGAAACTGGTGGTCAGCGGCGAGGCCACCACCGTGAATCATGCCCTCGGATTCAAAGACCGCCTGGCGGCGTGCGAGCCCTTGCAGCACTACACATGGAATTTCCCTGTTCCCGCCATCCGTGAGGACAACCGAGCGGAGTTCCGCGCCGAGGGCATCTTGGAAGGAGGGAGCGTCAATGAAGGCCAGTGAACGCCGATTGATCGCCATCCTGGCGGTGCTTTCCCTGCTGTGCGGCGGGGCCATCCTTTCGCAGCGGCTGCTGCAGAGGCTGCGCGCCCTAGAGCGCCGCGAGCAGAGCCTGGAGCTCAAGCAAATGGAGTCCCGCGCCATGCTGGCGGAGGCCGATCTTTGGAACCAGCGCCTTGACTGGCTGCATGCACACCAGCCGAGCATGACCAGCGAAAATCTGGCCAGCGAGAAGTTGCTCGAAGAACTGCTCGCCTCCGCCGCCACGAACCGCCTCGTGGTGCAGAAAAAGCAGCTTCACGAGGCCTCCAGCCAGGCATCCTACCACGAAGTGGCTGTCACGCTCACCTTGCTCGGGGATCTTCCGGATGTTTTCCGCTGGATGCACAGCTTTCTGGCCCCGGAGTCCTTTCAAAGTGTGTCCAGGTTGAAAATCACCCCAGATGCCACGGATAAAACGAAGGTCAGCGCCATCGTGCGGGTGAACCGCCTTCATGCGCCGGTCATCACCGCCACCCCGGATGCCAGGGAGGGGCCGGGAGCATGATGCGCCGCCTCGCAGTCCTCTTCTTGCTTTCCGCCTGCTCGCTCCGTGCGCAGGAGGCGGCCTTCAGTGCCGCGGCACCTTATCCCGTGCAGCGCTACGAGGCAGGCTGGGGAAAAAATCCTTTCACCCTGAAGACGGCTCCCGTCCTCATGGAAAACGCCCCTTTTGCCACGGATCTGGCCATCGGCACCTACTACGGAGACGCCGCTGATCCCACCATTGTCCTCGTCAACACGAAGACCAACGAGCGCATCCGCCTCAAAAAAGGCCAGCCAGCTCCCAACGGCATGAAGCTCGACAAGGTTCAATTCGGCAGCGGTCGCAAGGACATCGCCGCCACCGTGACCCTCGGTGCTGAAACCTCCGAAATCCGCTACAACGACAGTTATCTTAAACAGGTGGCCTCCGCTGAAGGTGCACGGACACCTGTGGCTGGCCAGCCGCCGCAATCCAGCCCCCAACAACTAACCCCCCAGCAGGCCCCGTCTCCAAGAAAAATCCCCCTGCCCCAGCTTCCTGTCCAGCCAGCCGCCCCGCCACCCGTAGGTGCTCGCGCCGGTGTCAATCCGGCCTCTGGCGGCATGCCTGCGGTCGCTGCCGCTCCGCCTGTGGCGCCAGCTCTACCCCAGATGGGCCTTTCCGCACCCGCCGTGACCTCCGCAGATTCTGCGGGCAATGCCCTGACGGCACCTTCCGTCACCCTCAGCACCCAGCCATCCACTAGCGCAGGCAATCTGACCGTCTCCGTTGGCCTGCCGGCTCCTTCCTCGGCACCGGCTGCACCGGCAGGCGCGCAGACGAACGCAGGAACCGTCGCCGAACTGCCTCAGCGGCGGCGTTTCATCACCCCGGTGGTCAATGCCACTGCGACTCCCTGATCTTGTCGTTTTCAGACCCCATGACCTTGCCCGGCAAAACCCTTCTGCTCTGCACGCTCTTCGCGGCTGCGGTGCCCGTTTTTTCACAGGCCCCCGCTCCCGCCGCTCCCGCCGCTCCCGCCGCCCCCGCTGCCGCTCCTGCTGCCCAAGCAGCCTCGGGAAAGAACGTGATCGGCTTCACCGCCACACCGCTCGCCGAAGTCCTCGGCGAATACCACCGCGTGACCGGACGCCGTGTGCTCAAGGATCGCGGTCTCGAAAACGCCACCGTCACCATCGAAGTGCCCGGTGAATTCAGCGACGAGGAATACCGCTCCATAATCGAAAAAGGCCTCCTCATGCACGGCTATGCCCTCGTGCCCAGCGGCAAGGATCTCTTCAAGCTTGTCGCCGCCGAGCAGGGCACCACCCCCTCCTCCCAGGGCGTGCCCATGATCCTGCGAGCCGAAGATCTGCCTGAGACTGATCAGGTCGTCACCCACGTCATCGAATTGAGCAATCTTCAGGCCGAGGAGGCCTCCACCGCCTTCCAGCAGGTCATCCCGCTCCATCCGTATGGCAAAATCCTCGCCATGGCCAATGCGCGCGCCCTCCTCATCACCGAGGCCTCGCAGACCATCCGTGCCTATCTCGACCTCGCCAGGCAGGTGGACGTGCCGCCCATGGAAACGATCCAGAAAACCATCGTTCTCCAGCGTTCGGATGCCACTGAGGTCGTCGAGCAGCTCAGCACTCTGCTCGGACTCGGCGGTGGTGGCGGCGCGGCTGCCGTGCGCCCTGTGCCAGGGCAGGTGCCGGTGCCTGGTGCGGTCGCGGGAGCGGCAGCAGCGGCGGGCACCGCGGCATCCCTTGGCGGCGTCAGCCCCGAGGGGTCGAAGCCCATCATCCAGCCCATCACCCGCACGAACAGCCTCCTCATCGTCGCCCGTCCGGTGGACATGCAGCGCATTGAGAGCCTCGTGCGTGAACTCGACGCCGAGTCCACCACCTCCCGCTACATTTCGCGCAAACTGAAGTACCTCGACCTCACCGTCTTCCTCGGCATCGCGGAAAAGGCGTTGCAGCGGAACGCAAAAAACGCCGGCACCCAAAGCGGCCTCCCGCAGCAGCAAAACACGCCGCCCTCGCAGAACACCAGCCCCTTCGGCTCAAATACCGGCTCCGCCTTCGGTTCGACCAATTCCGGTTTCAACTCCGGCATGGGTGGCACTGGTTCCGGTATGGGAGGCTTCTCCTCCTTTGGCTCTGGATCCGCCACGCCGCTTGAGGTCACCAAAAAGCCCCTCAGCGTCCTCATCGGCAACACCCTCGTCATCGCCGACCCCGGCACCTCGAAATTCTTCGCCAGCGGCCCGCCGGAGCAGATTCGCGCCCTCGAAGAACTCGCGGACGAACTCGACGTCCGCCCGCGCCAGATCCTCCTCTCCGCCATCATCGGTGAATTCACCCTCGGTAACGACTTCAACTTCGGGCTCGACTGGATTCAGACGCTCAAAAAGGCCGGGGACGAAGGACTCGTCGGCGGCGTGCTCAACACCCAGGGCACCGCCTTTGCCAATCCCGCCAATCTGCGGGACATCGCCGGCTTCCTCGGCGCCGGCAATCCTGCCGCGCTGAGCGGCCTCACGGCTTACGGCCAGATCAACAAAAACCTCAACGTCTTCCTTCAGACCCTCGAAAGCACACGGCGCTTTCATGTGCTGCAAAAACCAACCATCACCGCCCTCAATCACCAGACCGCTAGGATATACATCGGCCAGCAGATCGCAATCGCAGGCCAGACCTTCACCAATGGTGGTGTCGTCGGCGGCGGCGGTCTCGGCTTCACCAGCACCACGCAATACATCCCCGTCCGTCTTCAACTCGACATCACCCCGCACATCTTCAACGACCAGGAGGTGATGCTCGAGTTCAAGCAGCAGAACAACGACGTGTCAGGCTTCAGCACGATCAGCGGCAACCGCGTGCCCAACATTTCCGAACAGGGCTTGGAAAACAGCCTCATCGTCCCAGATCGCGCCACCGCCATGCTCGGCGGCCTCATCACCGAGCGCGACACCAACAACAAGTCCGGCCTGCCTCTTCTCGTCCGCATCCCGATCATCAAGCACCTCTTTGGCAGCACCAACAGCAACAAGGAGCGCCGCGAACTCATGATCTTCGTCCAGCCGCGCATTCTCGATGATTCCTCCGCCCACATGCTGGAGCAGGCTAGGCTCGGCGATGCCAGCGCGAACTTTGACCAGACGGCCAGTTTTGCCGGCATGCCTGAAACGATTGTCCCGCGCGCCATCCCCGCACGAGATGACAAGCCCAACGACCTGCTCCCGCCGCCCACGCCCCCCTCTCCATCCCCGGAGAAAAAGAGTTTGTTCAGCAAGGTGAAGTCATGGTTCAGCCGTAAACCGTAACCCATGGTCCGGGCAGCATGGCGGCGACAAACAGCAGGATGATTAGCGCGCACGCACTCCAGATAGCTCCACAGGCCTCCACTGCAGCATCTCAAATCGCATGGGACTCTGGTAACTGCCCAAGGCCAGTGCCATGCCCTGCATAACGCGGCCCTGCTCCCAGTGCGAAATGACGGTGAGAGGCAGGCCCTTGGTCACAAACGTCTGTTTAAACACACCATCCACGCTCACGCGCACGTCATCGGGCCTCACCTCCACCAGCAGGTCATGAGGTTCACCGTTCACCATCGGAAAACGGAAGCCGTAGCCGGATGTCAAGTCTTGGCCGTCGATCATCTGCACGCCGGCGAGGCCTTGTTGCCATGCATCCAGTTCCACCGAGGCCATGCCGCCGCTGGCGCGGAAGAACAGCGCCGCCGAATGCTTGCCCTGCAGCCGCGTGATCCGTACGCGCACATCGTAAGCCTCCGGCATTTCGCTCTTGAGCCTCACAATGCAGGTGCCATCACCGGAAGTCAGCACGCCGTTATCGTTCCACCATTGACCGCTGAACACATCCTGGGTGATCCGCACGCTCGCAGCGGCATCCCGCCACTCGCCGACGACTTCGACTGGCGCCGCGTTCCACTTCATCATCGCCAAAACTCCCGCCAAGAGCGCCAGCCCCGCCAGCCACGGCCACACACGCCGCGGACGCGCATGCAGCGCCATCATGAACCCAGAGATGCTCCCAAAACGCTCCCGAGGCTCGGGGCGCAGCGCTCGCATCACGGCTGAGCTCACATGGGCCGGAATATCCGCCCGCAGGCGATGCGGCGTGTCAAAACTGCCTCGCGGTGTTTGGCCCGTGAGCAGTTCATACGCCATCACACCGAGCGCGAAGACATCCAGCCGCGCATCCGCCTCCGCGCCGCGAAATTGCTCCGGCGCCATGTAGTCCACCGTGCCCACCGCTGTGCCAGCGAGCGTCAAACGCATGCTCGCGTCATGCAGCGGCAGTGCCAGGCCGAAATCAGTGACCCGCGCCGTGCCATCCGCGCCGATGAGTACATTCTCCGGTTTCATGTCGCGATGAATCACCCCGCTCGCATGCGCCGCCTCTAGACCGGCGGCGATTTGTCGCAGAATACGCAGTGCTTCGGCCACCGGCAGCCCGTTGGGATGCTGCTGGAGCTTCTCACGCAGACTCCCGCCCTCCACGAACTCCATCACAATCGCCGCGCCATCCTCCGTGCGCTGAAAATCATGCACCGCGACGATGTTCGGATGTCGCAGCCGAGCCATCACGCGCGCCTCACGCTCCAGTCGCTGCAAAAACTGCGGATCATCCGCCAGCTCGCTCGCGGCGGGCCATTCGGCGCTCACATCGACATAGGTGTCCGGCTCGAAGCCGATCGTGTGACCGGGACCGTTGTCATACCAAAAGACGCGTGAGGGTCCTTTGGCATCGTCGCGGCCGAGAAGGCGTGCCGGTTGATACAAAGCCGCATGGCAGATGGCGCTGGCCGCCTCGTGGTCGGGATGGCGATCCCGCGGCCACAGCATGAACGCGGTGTCCGGCTTCACCTCCGCGACGACCTCCGCCACGGCGCGCTTCGTTTCGAGCGTCGGCTCGAAGCCCATGCTCTTGTAAGGCAGAAAGCGCATCTCGATGCCACGTTCGGCGGCAAGTTGCTTCGACAGCTCGATCAAGCCCTGTTCCCTGCCCTTCACCGGCGGCCAGTTCGTATAATCGCCGATCAAGCTCAGGATCACCACCCGCTGATGCTTCTGCACCGCCCGCAACAGCGTGCCGGGGATGCCGAACGGACAATCATCGTAATGCGCGCCAATGGCCAGGAGGGTGCGTGTCATGCCGAGATGATGCCGACATCCTTTGCCTAGAGCAAGAAGCATTCAAGACGAGGCCCCTCGCCTCCCCGATCCTCTACAAATCCTGCTCCGGCTTGAAGTCCGCAGCGTGATACGAACTGCGCACCAGTGGGGCGCTGGCGACATGACGGAAGCCTTTGTTGAGGGCGATCTGTTTGTAGTTCTCAAACGTGTCCGGGTGGATGTAGTCGATGACCGGCAGATGCTGCGGCGAAGGACGCAGGTACTGGCCCAGCGTCAAAACGGTGACGTCATGCTCACGCAGGTCGTCCATGGCCTGGAAAAGCTCCGTCTCCGTCTCGCCGAGGCCGAGCATGAGGCCGCTCTTCGTGGCGCATTTCGTGCCGAGTTCCTCGGCCATGGCCTTCGCACGCTTCAGCACATGCAGGCTGCGGTGATACTGCGCACGGCTGCGCACCAGCGGCGTGAGGCGCTCCACGGTCTCCAGGTTGTGATTGAAGATGTGCGGCTTCGCCTTCATCACGACTTCGAGCGCGTCGTCCTTGCCGTTGAAGTCGGGAACGAGGATTTCGATGGTGATCGTGGGCACGGCCTCACGCACGGCTTCGATAGTGCGGGCAAAATGCTCCGCGCCGCCGTCTTTGACATCATCACGCGCCACGGCGGTGATGACTACATGGTTCAAGCCCATGCGCTTCGTGGCCTCGGCCACCCGTTGCGGCTCGTCGGCCTCCAGGGCGAAGGGTTTGGCCGTTTTGACGGCGCAGAAGCCGCAGGCGCGCGTGCAGCGGTCCCCGGCGATCATGAAAGTGGCCGTCCCTTGGCTCCAGCACTCCCAGCGGTTCGGGCACTGCGCCTCCTCGCACACGGTGTGCAGCTTCAGGTCGGTGATCAGCCCCTTCGTGCTCCAGAACTTCGGGTCACGCGGCAGAGTCACGCGGATCCAGTCCGGTTTTTTGTCACGATGCAGGGCGGGGTCGATTTTCGGGGTCATGGGGCGATTGGGGGGCTCCATGAATCGCGCAGATGAGGGCGAATGCAAGCCGTTGGCTGCACCCGACAACCTGGGGAAATCCCTGGCACCGACGCAGAGAAAACTTGCCATTGGAAATGCGATCCACCAGCATCCACGCGGAATGCAGCACTACGCGGCCCGTTGCCGTGTCTCACACCCACCCTCTACCACGCCAAGCACCATGGGATTCGAAAACGTCGGCAAAGTCTGGACTCCTGTTTCTCTCGAAGAATACCTTGAGTCACGCACCCCGCCCGCATGGGCCACCAGCATCACCCTGCACCACACAGCTTCGCCCTCGTTGGCCGACCGGCCAAATGGCCTCACCGTGCAGCACATCCGCAACATCCAAAGCTTTTACCAGAACAAGCTGGGCTGGAAGTCCGGCCCGCATCTCTTCATCGACGAGGATGAAATCTTCGGCATGTGCGACTTCCGTGCGAAGGGCATCCATGCTGTGAGCTTCAACGCCAGCTCCATCGGCATCGAGGTGCTCGGCTACTACGACACCGGCAGAGAGGATCCGAAAAGCGGACGAGGATTGCGCTGCTGGACAAACGCGGCCGCCACGGCCCGCGTGCTGCTCGACTGGCTGGGATTGAAGAAGAGTGCGAAGACAGTCCTGTTTCATCGCGACGATCCGAAGACGAAAAAAAGCTGCCCTGGCACCGCGGTGACCAAAGACTGGTTCCTCGGCCTCATCCCCGGCGAAGCCGGTGATCCGGTACATCAGCCCGCATTGCCAGCAAAGCCTGAAACGGGCATCGCGTGGAGCGACTGGCACTTCGTCGGCGAGCGCTGGTGCGTGCCCATCCATGATTTCCTCGTCGCCAAAGGCATTCCGTCGGCGGAAGTTCTCAAAAAGCTCAAAAGCATCAACGGCAGGCTGCATTACGATAACGAGCTCATCGAAGGAGCCTTCTATGTGCCGAAGGGCAAGACCCCCAAGCCCGATGAAACCTCATGGGCGCCCGTGAGGGAGCTGCTGGAGATCAGCACAAAAAAGTGACCTAAATCACACCTCCCCGAAACTCATGGCCCAAGAACCCGCTCCCGCAACCAAGGCCAAAAAAGCTTCCAACAGAGCACCCAGGCCCCGCAAAAAACCGGACGCTCCCCTGACCGCCGGCATCGGCCGCCAGGTCAAGATCAAAGGCGGCTTTCACGGAGCGCTAAGTGTCGAAGAAATCAACGCGCTGGAAAAAGAGGCCGTCTTGGAACGCCGCAGGCTGTTAAACAGCGCGGATCCAGGCACGGAACTCCAGGACGTGAGCGGTCTGGCCTTTTCCGGCGGCGGCATCCGCTCGGCAACCTTCTGCCTCGGCATCGCGCAGGTGCTGCAACGTCGCGGACTGCTGCCGCGCTTCGATTATCTCTCCACCGTTTCGGGCGGTGGCTACTTCGGCAGCTTTTTGAGCTGCTACCTCGGCACGGGCGGCCCGGTGAAGGCAGAAAAGCCTGAGGACGCGCCCCACGAGCGATTGCAGAAGCGTTTTGCCGAGGCGTTTCAAGCAGGCGGCAGCCCGGAATCCACCGCCGTGCGCCATCTCCGCAACAACAGTTGCTACCTGCTCAACGGTGGCTTGCGGGGTCGACTGTCCATCATGGGACTGCTCGTCTCCGGCGTGATCTTCAACATCATGCTCGTGCTGCCTCTCGCACTGCTCGGCGCCCTGGGCATCAAAGCGCTCGAGACCAGCGGTTACTTCGGCAAGGCGGTCTGGCTGGTGAACAAGCCGACGGAAATGATGGCCGGCCTGGGCAACGCGAAAGAACTGCTCGGAAGCCTCTCCTCCCTCTCATGGATGAGCGGCCTGCAAAACGTGAGCGCCGCCCTCGGGCAGTCTGCCAGTGTGGTCGAGGCAGCTTGGTTTCCCGGCTGGAACACACCCGCGTCATCGGTGCTGCTCACCTCCTGCACGATCTTGCTGATCCTGCTCTTCCTGCTGCCATTGTTTCAAAACATCGCGCACGGCGATCCCCCCGCGAGCGCGGACAAGACCTTGCGTATCTCGTGGGAATCGGCGGCGCTCATCACGTTCGTGATCACACTGATAGCGCTGGCATTGTGGCTGACACCGGCGCTGTTCCGCTTCTACGGCATGACGCGTGAGGGGCTCGATGTGGTGGCGCACTTCAAGCAGTTGCAGGGACGGCTGGACACCGTGCTTGCGGTCGTGGGGCTGGGTTTTTCCTCCATCTTTGGCTACATCTCGGTGAGGCTGAAGGAATCCGGCTGGCGCAAAAAGCTGTCGAGCCTGCTGTTCATTCTTTCCGGCCCGGCACTGCTTGGTTGGGTGTTTTTGTCCGTCGGATGGCGCCTTATGGTGAAGATCCCTGAGCCCACATGGAATTGGCAGCCGGTGGCGTCTGTCATGCTCGTGCTCGCCGTCTGGGGCTGGTTGGGCGTGAACGTGAACACCTACTCGCCACACGGTTACTACCGCAATCGTCTGTGTGAATGCTACCTCGCCACGCGTGACCGCAACGAGGCCGGCTGGTTCCTGCGCACGGTCAAAAAGTGGTTTTTGACGCTTTGGTTCGGCGCTGACGCCGCAGAGAAAAAAGTCTCCCCGGTGCAGAAAAATGTCTTCGGCACGCTCCAGAAGCTCCCGCTCAGTGAAGTGGGCCTCAATCGCGTCGCGCCGTATCATCTCATCAACACGACGGTGAATCTCACCGCGAGTAAATCACGCGAACTGCGCGGCAGGAACGGCGACTTCTTCGTGCTCAGCCCAAAGGTCTGCGGCAGCCCGGTCTGCGGCTACGTGCGAACAGACGAGCTGGAAAAACGGGACGCGCATGTCGATCTCGGCACCGCCTTCGCCGTCTCAGGAGCCGCCGCGTCCTCGAACATGGGCAACAAGACCATCGCCAGCCTGCGCATGATCATGACGCTCGCGAACGTGCGCCTTGGCTACTGGTTGCCAAACCCAGCTTACAAGCCTGTGTCTGCCTGCCTCCGTGGCCCTGGCCCCAAGTATCTTTTCAAGGAGATGTTCGGCTCCATGAGCGAGCAAGACCGCTACCTGAACCTGTCCGACGGCGGCCACATCGAAAACCTCGCCGTTTATGAGCTGTTGCGACGTCGCGCAAAGTTCATCGTATGTGTGGATGCCGGACAGGAGGCCGGTATGGAATGCAGCGATCTCGTCCGGCTGCAGCGCTACGCGGAGATCGACCTCGGCATCCAACTGCATTTCGATTTGAGCGATCTCACGCTCATGCCCAACGGCAACTGCCGTGCCTATGGCATTCTCGCCAAGATCCTATACCCAGCCGATGCGCAACGGCCGGACGATCCGCCGCCCGTCGGCTGGATGCTTTACCTCAAACTGGCCATGACCGGCACCGAGCCTGCCTACGTGCTCGACTACCGCCGCGCCCACCCAGAATTCCCGCACCAGTCCACGGGCGACCAGTTTTTCGACGAGGAGCAGTTCGAGGCCTATCGCGCTCTCGGCGAATGCGCGATGCAGAGTTTTTTCCAAGGCAAGGTCGCCGCTGCGGACAACAGCATCAGCATGAGCGAATGGTTCGAGCAACTCCGCACACATCTGCTCCCAGAAAGCAAAACGCTGCTGGCGCAAAACGACGACAAACCGGAAAAAAGCCCGGACTGAAGAATCGCGCTGGCCTTTTGCGGATTACCGTCCACGCTCTGCCCGTCTGATGAACCTCAAACCTGCCAGCCGAATTGAGCTTCGCGCCGCCCTCGTAGCGGTACGCGCCATTTGGCATGCCTAACCCATAGGTTTGAGGAACCTCGCTAAAGCGACCATCATTTCAAAATTCAATCAGACATGATGCCAGAAGGTAGCCCTCAAACCGGCGCCTCCATGAGCACTCACACCTCCGAACTTCAACATCATCCCCGGCGTGGCACGCTGGCGATGCTCGTCTCGCTCACCTGCTTCACCGGCAACGCGCTGCTGCTCAAGGTGCTCGCCTCCAGCCGTCATGTCGATCCATGGATGTCGCTCACATTTCGCGCGGGACTCGGCTTGCTGGTCACCATCGTGCTTTTCGCCCCGGCGGGATCGCTCAAGCTGCGCCGCTCGTTTCAGAGCTGGCTGCTAGCGTCACGCGGTGTGCTCGGCGCGCTCGGCACAGCGGCGTACTACATCACCATCGGTCCGCTCGGCGCGGGCAAGGCCACGCTCATCGGCAACACCTGGTGCGTCTTCGCATCCATCATGGCGGCCTTCGTTTTGCATGAGAAACTCGGCGTCGTGAAGGTCCTGGGCATTCTCCTCGCAATATTCGGCCTCGGTATGCTCACGGGGATGACTCCGGGCACTCTGACGCAGTTTGGTCATCATGAAATGATCGCGCTCATCGGTGCCGTGCTCGCGGCGGCGGTCGTGGTCGTCATTCGTCAGCTCACGCGCACGGAGACGAGCGCCACCATCTTCGCCTCGCAGTGCGTTTACGGTCTGCTGCTTGGCGCTCCTCTTGCGCTGATGCATTTCACCTCGCTGGACTGGATGGATGTCGCGCTTCTCTCCGCGGCCGCGATGTGTGCCACCTTCGGCCAGCTCGCCATGACCGAGGGTTTCCGTTACCTATCCGTGGCCGCCGGTGGTGCGTTCCAGAACACCGTGCCCGTCATCATCACACTTTGCAGCATTAGCCTGTTCGCCGAGCCATTCAGCACGCCGCAGGCGCTTGGTGCCGTGCTGGTGCTGTGGGGCAGCTTTCAAACCGTCGTCGGCGGAAGATCGAAGAAAGCCGCCTGATGCGCGCTACTTCGCCAGCTCATGCTGCGTCCAGAACCCCGAACGGCCCGCTGTCGCGTCGCGGACGGCCTTCACCTGCGCTGGCGTGACCCCCGGAGCCTTGTTGCCAAAACTTGCGCGCACGTAACTGAGCACGTCGGCCATCTGTTGGTCATCCAGGCCCATCGGCGGCATCGGCAGCGGAGCGAGTTGCTTGAATTCCTCGCCATTCACCCGGATGGGGCCACTCAGGCCGTGCAGTAGCACTTTGATGATGCGGGCGGGATCGCCTTTCAGCCAGTCACTGCCGACGATCGAAGGATAAATGCCCGGCAGGCCTTTGCCTTCGGGCTGGTGGCAGTTCAGGCAAAGCGCGTCATACACCAGCTTGCCTGGATGCTCGACCACGGCGGTCGCGCTGGCGATCTGCTTCACATACGCCGCCTGCTTGGCATTGCCGCCGAACGTGAGACTGGCGAGCACCGGCACGAACTGCGGCTTCAGGCTCTTCACCACCTGCTTCAGCGCATAATCGATGAAACGGTCGGTTGGCTTGTCGAGCACCTGCACGGCGACTTCCACCGCCTGCGGCTTCAAAACATGCGCGCAGGCCACCACGGCCTCCAGACGCACGCGTGGATGCTCATCTCGCACAGCGGGCGCGAGCAGTTCGAGCGCGTTGGGCAGTTTTCCTGCCACGCGAGCTCCATAAGCTCGCACTCCGGCATCTTTGGCCGCCAGCAGCCGTTTTACGAGTCCGGCATTCGCGGCTTCATGCGATTCAAAGATGCCGCTGACCTCCATCAGCACACGTTCATCCTCATTTTTTGCGATGAAGGCCTCCGCAGCCTTCAAAACATCCACGGCAGGCAGATCGAAGAGCAAGCGCTTCGCTTGATAACGCGTCCAGCGCTCCGGCGACTTGAGCTGTTCGAGTAGCTCTGCCGGTTTCATGTCCGCCAGCACGGGTTGTTTCACCAGCGGTCGGCCTTTCGCGGTGATGCGCCAGATGCGGCCGTGCGTGCGGTCACGGCGAGGATCGGCGTAGCTGGCCTGATAGTGACCGATGACCGGATTGAACCAGTCGCAGAGATACATCGCGCCATCAGGCCCGATGCTCACATCCACCGGACGGAACGAAGGATCGCTCGACTTCACCAGCTTCGGCAACTGCGTGCTCTTGAAGCCTGCCCCGTCATCTTCGAGGCGATGAAGCTCAACCACACTGCCGAAATAGCCGCCGATCAAGGCGCAGCCCTGGATATCATCCGGCAAAGCCTTGGTGCCGACGAAGTCGAGGCTGTTCGTCTTCGGACTCGTGTCAAACAGCGCTCCTGTCGGGTGATACTCATCAGGATCGGGCAGTGAGACGAGTCCGGGCACGCTGTAGTAGCCAACCGGACGGTCGCCGCTCTTGTGAAACACCTGCAAGCGGTCGTCAAACGCCACACCCCAGCAGTTGTGACCTGCTTTCCCGCTATTGAAGTAGCCTTCGAGCTTCTGCGTGCGCGGATCGAGCCGCCACACGCCCGCTTTGTCGAGCCGTGCGAGCCCGTGCGCCGTTTCCACGCGTGAAAACGCATGCAAACCCTGCGTGAACCACAATGCGCCATCCGGGCCGTGGCAAATCGAGTTTGCGAGCTGGTGCGTGTCCCCGATGCCGAATCCAGAAAAGAGCACCACCTTCTCGTCCGCCTTGCCATCGCCATTCGTGTCCTTGAGATGCACGATCTGGTCGAAGTCGCAGACATAAACGCCACCCGCACCCGATTCGACCCCTTGAACCATCGTCAAACCTTCCGCGAAACGCGTGGATTTGTCCGCCTTGCCATCGCCGTTCGTGTCTTCGAGCACGAGGATGAAATCAGAGGGCTTCACACCCGGCATCGTCTGCGGATACGTCGGCGAGCAGGCCACATACAAACGCCCGCGCTCATCCCACGAAAACTGCGTCGGTTTCGCCACACCTTCGGCCTCGGAGGCAAACAGGTTCATCTCATAACCTTCCGCCACGTTGAACGCGGCCATCTGCTGCTCCGGTGTGAGCACAGGAGTGAGGCGGGCACTCTTGCCCGCCATGTCAGGCTCCGAGCGGGCAGGAGTGCCCGCTTCACCACGAGCAATCGCGTGAATGCGTTCATCCAGCTTCGCGACCAGCGGCCTCCGAACCTCAAAACTCTCACGCAGCGAAGACGCGTCCTGCGCCGGCTTGCCAAACATCTGCGTCACGCGGTCGCCATACACGAAGGACCAGTTCGCCGGACGCCAGCAGTCGAACCACAGGCGGTTTTTCTCCACGATGGTGTTTCGCAGCGCCGAAAGGTCATCCGCGTCGCTCGACGAAGCGCCGAGTTGCTGCGCGATCTCACGCGCCACCACGCGCAGGCCTTCCGCGTTCAAATGCAGGCCATCATCGGTGAGGCGTGGCTGGTTGGCACCGCGGGCCGAAAGCGGCGTGAACAGATCGACAAAGATCGCGCCGCGTTGCTGCGCCACTTCGCGCACGGCTTCCGCATACTTCTTCACTTCCGAGTTCCGCAACCTCAATTCAGGCGCATGCGAGGCCAACGGCTTCTCAAAGGGCATCGGTGACACGAGCACGAGTCGCAGCGTCTGCGCCGAGAACTGGTCCAGCAGCCGATGATACGCCGATTTGAACTCTGCGAGGCGTTTCACACCATCAAAAGACTCCACCTGGCCGAATTGGATGATCACGACGCCCGCACCTGCCGCATCGAGCTGCGCCTTCCAGTCGCCAAAGTTCAGATCACGCCACTGCTCATACACCGTGTCGCCTTCCCAGGCCATGGAGCGAAATCGGGGCTGCTGCGCAGCAAAAGCGGTGCCGAGCACGGACTCCAGCTCGCCTGCCTTTTGGTCACGCACGAGGTTCTCCTGGCCGACGAAGACGATCACCTCGTCTTTTTCGAGCGTGAACTTGCCGTCTTTGAAGGGCTCGCGCTTCACCACATTCGCTCCGGGATTGCCGAAGCGGTTCAGCACGGTCTTTTCCTCCGGCACCATCGCATCCGGCAGCGCTTCGATGGTGATGTTGCGGAAGGATATCTGCGCTTTGCAGTTCCCGTGGATCTGCAAGGCAATGAGCCCTTTCAAATCGATGCCCGGCTCACGCTCGGTGTAATCGACGGTGCGCACGCCGTTCAAGAAGAGCTGCATGCGCTGCTCTTCAGCGCGAATCATGTATTGATTCCACTGCCCCGGCTTCTCCGCCTTTTCGATCAGTTCCTTCGCTGGCTGCTGCAGCATCTTTTTGCGGCGTGACTCATCATAAAGGCAACCCGAGTAGCCCGCGCCGATGTCGGCTTGGAAACCGCTCATCTCATTCGGCGGCTGCGGAATGCGAACGCTCCGGAATTGCACGCCACCGTTCACAAAACCCTCCGTGCCCTCCAGCTTGTATTCCAGCTTCAGGACGAAGTTCCGATACACCTTCTTCGAGGTCAGGAACTCGTTCTGCGGATTGCCTTCCAGCGATCCGCCCACGATCACGCCTTTCTCCACACGCCAGACCTTGGTTTTCTCGCCCTCCCAGCCGTTGAGCGTCTTGCCGTCGAACAACGGCACGGGCTCCGCAGCGGCGGCAGACAACAAGGAAAGGGCAACTAGGGGCGTGAACAGGCGCTTCATGGCGTATTGGGGTTCGATCAAACGCGGCTCGCAGAGCCGTGCATGCTCAAAGTTTCTGCAAACATCCCCGACAGACGTATGTTCTGTCTCCAAACCATGCGTCCCCTCCTCTTCGCTCTCGTTGCTTCGTCCACCCTCGCCCAGACAGAGGCCGATTTCATCACCAACCCACGCCAGCTCACCTTTGAGGGCCGTCGGGCCGGGGAAGGCTACTTCAACGCCGACGGCACGAAGATGATCTTCCAGTCCGAGCGCGAGGAAGGGAATCCATTTTATCAGATTTACCTGATGGACCTCGAAACGGGTGATCAGGAGCGCATTTCGCCCGGGATGGGCAAGACGACCTGCGCGTGGATTCATCCCGATGGCAAGCGCGTGCTCTTCGCCAGTACGCACACCGATCCGGAGTCCAAACAGCTCCAGCAGGCCGAGTATGAGGAGCGCAAGAACGCCAAGGTGCGTAAATACTCCTGGGACTACGACGAGCACTATGAGATCTGGGAATACACGCTCGCCGACAAGAAGCTCAAGAACCTCACCAACACCCGCGGCTATGATGCCGAAGGCGGCTGGTCGCCGGATGGCAAGAAGATGGTCTTTGCCAGCAATCGCCAGGCTTATGAAACGAAGCTCAGTAAAGAGGACGAGGAGCGCCTGAAGATCGACAAACAATACTTCATGGAGATCTACACGTCCGATGCGGATGGCTCGAACGTGAAACGCCTCACCAACGTGCCCGGCTACGACGGCGGACCGTTTTTCAGCGCCGATGGCCAACGCATTTGCTGGCGTCGCTTCACGCCGAAGGGTGATGTGGCCGAGGTCTGGACCATGAACGCCGACGGCAGCGATCAAAAGCCTCTCACGAAGCTCGGCGCGATGAGTTGGGCCCCGTATTTCCATCCCAGCGGCGAGTATTTGATCTTCACCACGAACCTCAACGGCTTCGCCAACTTCGAGCTCTACATCGTCGATGCCGCCGGCAAGCACGATCCTGTCCGCGTGACGACTACGGATGGTTTCGACGGCCTTCCGGTCTTTTCACCCGATGGCAAAAAGCTCTCGTGGACCAGCGGACGCGCCAGCGGTGGCCAAAGCCAGATTTTCATCGCGGATTGGGATCATGATCACGCCCGCGTCGCTCTCGGACTGGGTCAAGAGGTCAAATCGGTCAATCAGGTCAAGACGCCGGATTTGAACACGATGGGCTCGGAAATCGCTGAAGCGGATTTGAAGCAGCACATCTCATATTTGGCCTCCGACGAGCTTGGTGGCCGCTTGACCGGCACGGATGGCGAAAAGCTCGCCACACAGTATTTCGCCGATGTCGCGAAGCAAATCGGCCTCGCGCCGTTTGGCGATGAAAACACCTACTTCGACAATTTTGACTTCACCGCCGGTGTGGCGCTCGGAGAGGGCAACTCTTTGACGCTCTTTGACCAATCCTTGACCGTTGACCAAGATTGGAAGCCTCTTTCCTTCTCCCAAAACGGCGAGGTGAAGGCCGCCAAGATCGTTTTTGCCGGTTACGGCATCGAAACGCCGGATTCCGCCTCCATCGAGACCTATTCGAGCTACGCGCATCTCGATGTGAAGGACAAATGGGTGCTCGTGTTCCGCTATTTGCCGGAAGGCGTCACCCAAGAGCGGCGCAACGACCTCAGCCGCTACTCCAGCCTGCGCTACAAGGCGCTCACCGCCCGTCAGAAGGGCGCACGCGGCCTCATCGTAGTCAGCGGACCGAACTCGAAAGTCGTTCAGCAGCTTGCACCGATGACCTTTGATGCCTCGCTCGCCTCCAGCGGCATCGCCGCCATCAGCGTGACCGATGCGGTGGGCGACAAACTGCTCGCAGGCACTGGCAAAACGCTCAAAGAACTCCAGGACAAGCTCGACAATGGCGATTTGATGGGCGGCATCGACTGCAAGGGCACTCTCGGAGCGAACATCGTCATCCAGCAGGAGAAGAAAAAGGGCCGCAACGTGCTCGCGGTGCTGCCTTACGGCCAGCAGCCTGACCCGCACGTCGCGCCGCTCATTGTCGGGGCGCACATTGATCACCTCGGCAGCAGCGGCGGCTCCAATTCGCGTGCGAAGGGCGATGAAGTGGACAAGATTCATCACGGAGCCGATGACAACGCCAGCGGTGTCGGTGGCGTGCTCGAAATCGCCCAGTGGCTGGCCGATTTGAAGAAGCAGGGCAAGCTCACGCTGAAGCGCGACATCATCTTCGCCGCGTGGAGCGGTGAGGAGCTCGGTTTGCTTGGCAGCAATCACTTCGTCGAAGCTTACGCCAAGATGATCAAGGGCGACGCCAACGCGAAGCTCACAGGCATGTTCGCCGCGTGCCTGAACATGGACATGATCGGCCGTTTTCAGAAGGCGCTCGTGCTTCAGGGCCTCGGCAGCAGCTCGCTGTGGGCGAAGGAGATCGAAAAACGCAACGCGCCCATCGGTTTGCCCATCACCACGCAAAACGACGCGCATCTGCCAACGGACAGCACCGCCTTCTATTTGAAGGGCATCCCCACACTGAACGCCTTCACCGGCTCACATGCGGATTACCACATGCCGAGCGACACGGCGGAAAAGATCGACTACCCGAACGCCGCGAAGATCACCAAGCTTATGGGCCTCATCGCACGCGGCATCGCCACCGCAGACGCCGCGCCGGATTACATCGCCATGGAAGCGCCGAAGAACTCCGGCGTGCGCACCGGTCTGCGAGCCTATTTGGGCACCATTCCCGATTACGCGCAGGGTGACACCAAAGGCGTGAAGCTCAGCGGCGTGTCACCGATCGGCCCGGCCGCAAAAGCGGGCGTGAAAGCCGGCGACATCATCATCAAGCTCGGCGGCAAGGACATCGCGAACATCTATGACTACACCTACGTGATGGGTGACCTGAAGATCGGCAAGGAGACGACCATCACCGTGCAGCGCAGCGGCAAAGAGGTCGAAATGAAGATCACGCCGGGATCGCGGGATTGATCACAAGAAGAGCGCTTCTTGGATGACCTTTCCCTTGCGGCGGCTCGCTTGATGCCAGCCGCTGGCATCGTTCAGGACGATCCACCGACGCTCCTCCGTGCGATAGAACCAGTCCTTGTCCTGCTGGAAGTAGATCTGCGAACCCTCACGCTCGAGGATGTTGATGATCTCGTTGCTGTGCGACTCCGTGTCGCTGATGTCGGTGGTGGCCTTCTGCCCCATCTCGCTGTAGATGTGGTTCAAGTCGAGGAGCATTGAGGCGACATCCGGGTCCATCGTCACGGCGTTGAGGCCGATCTTCCGGGCCTCGTCCATCAGGATCGGGTAGGCGTGCGAAGGATACTTGGAGTTCAGCGTGGCCGCGATCTCGCTGCGTTTGGCCTGACTGCGGATGTGATGCGAAAGAATCTCCTCGCAAAGCATCAGCGATAGGGAATCCGCGCGATCCACCGCACCAATGACGAGCGGGTGGATGTATTGAAACATGGCGTGGTAAGGGTTCATGTCCCGTGTGGCCGTTTCGTTCTTCCTCCACAGATTGATGACGCGCTTCACCTCATCAAGGCTGACGCTGACACGGTCGTTGTCCCGATCGATGGGAGACAAGTCGTGCGTCAGCGAGGTGTCCACGGCGGTCAGGTAGGCGATGGGGCCCATTTGAATGTCTTCCGCACCCAGCGCGATCATGGTGGCAGCCGATGCGCATTCCAAGGGAACAAGGGCGACGAGCTTTTTGCAGTAGCGACGGATGAGATTGACCATGCGAAGTGCAGCGCGGCCGTTGCCCCCGTCAGATTTGATGAAGAGGAACAGCTTCTCCTGACCGCCGATGTCTTCGAGCAGTTTGAACAAGGCCGTCACGTCGCTGTGGCAGACTGAACCGCGCGATCCATTCCAATAAGTCATCACCTTGCCTCCAAGACGGGCTTGGATCTTCTGGATCATCGCCTGGGTCTTATCGAAGAGCACCGGAGGCTGCTTGAAACTGGCGGCGGCTTTTTTCGTGTCCTTATTGGTGGCCATGGTGGTTGGATGAGGGAGTGCTGCCTTAACAGCTTTTCGTGTCATGCTGCAAACTCAACCTTCGCCCTTCACGGCCTGAACATGAACTCCGCCGTGTTCAGCAGCGCCCAGGCGATGTCTTGATCCGACGCGGCTTCGCGTGAGATCGCCGCAGATTCATCTGGGGTCGGATTGCGTCCGAGAAACTCGAGAAACATGCTGTCGGCACCTTTGGCCTTTGCCGTGGCTTGAGCGACGAGCCTGTCATTCATCATGAAGCGGACTAGTTCATGTGAGATGGGCGTCAGACTTTCGTCCGTCCATTCGCGAGTGCCGCGTCCGAGCATGCGCAGCGGATGGCCTGGCTTTGGCACCTGCGGGATTTGGAGATCAAACTCGCCTGAAACCACCTTCCAGATGACTTCCGAAGGCAGGCGGCGGATTTGCGGAGCAGGGGCCAGGTAGCAGCCGTCCCAGTCCGTGTTGTAATCGATGCCGGATCGTTGATAGGCATCAGTGCGGGCCAGGATGCGTTGCAGTTCACCCAGGCGGCCGCCGCAGCGCAGAAATTCCTCGATGAGCACTTTTATGCCGTGTGTGAAATCAGAGGGTGAGTTGACCTCCAGACCGATCCAGGTGGGAGCACCACGAGGTGAGGCGCTGAAGCAGTCGCTGCTGAGATTGAGGCGCGGCTTGCGATGAATGCCATGCCACGACGGTGCATCCTCCACACCACCGATGGTCTTGTCCACCATCTGGCCCGGCATGCCGAAGAGGCTGCTCCACACACGCAAGGAGGCCACCAAGGCGAAACGGCGGCTTTGCTCGTCGTCCACCATCCAGCGCGCGACTTGCGTGAGCTTGTCCTCGTCGTCTCGAAGGGACCTCCACCATGACCCGCGAAGATGTAGCGTGCTGGCAGGCACGGCGTCACCGGGCTTGCCGTCACGGTAAAGGTAGTCGGAAGGAAGGCGCACCGGGTCCTTGCCGGCAAAACACGCTGCAAACGCGTAGCATTCCCGCTCGGTGTGATCATTGAACGGGTGGTCATGGCACATGGCGCAGTAAAGATCCTCGCCCAGCACGGTGTAGGCCGTTTCCACGCTGGTGCGGATGGCGTTGTCCTGATCGCGCTGACGCATGTGGCCGCCGCCGATCATGTAGGTCACGATTTCCGCATAGGGCCGGTCTTCCGCTGCTGCTGTGCGCAACCAGCCGATCGTCTCATCGCCATCTTTGACGCGAAAGGCCTCCGCGAGCATGCGAAAGCGCACATCGGCGGCTCCTGGTTCGCGCACCAGGGCGTCGGTGAGCTTGGCGCGCTTTGCGGGCGATTTGTCCGCCAGGAATGCGCGTGCTTCATCAGGCTTGGGAAGCCTTCCGGCGAGATCGATGCAGGCGCGGCGAAGAAAAACCGAGTCGGTGGCCAGGTCTGGCAACTCAGGGAGGAGAGGCGTATTTTTCCACTTCTGACGTTGCTCCTTGGTGAGCTCATAGTCATGCGTGAGCGCCAGATCGATGCGAGCTGAGGCTTGCTGAGTGCTGTCGGGCGGCATTGCTGTCCTGGCGGTTTCTGCTTCAGGCGAGCAGGCGGAGAGAAGGATGCAGAGTCCGAGGGCACGTTTCATGCGCCCTCAAACGGGCGGACGGCGTGTTTCGTTAGAGTTGCCTTGTTGCTGTGCCACAAGAGCCGCCCTGTTCCGCAGGAGCAGGGCAACTTTCAGGAGGCTTGCGCCCGCGTTTCGGCACGCTAAGGAACGCGTCCCATGAAAATCCTCGTCACAGGCAAAGGCGGGCGCGAACACGCGCTCATCACGGCACTCAGCGCATCCCCGCAGAAGCATGAGCTGTTCGCGTATCCTGGCAGCGATGCGATTGCGACGCTGGCGACCTGTGTCAGCGTGGCCGGGCTGCCTGAACTGATCGAATGGATGAAGCAGAATCAAATCGACCTGTGCATGGCGGGCGAGGAGGCGCTGCTGGTCAAGGATCGCGGTCTGGCGAACCTGTGCGCCGAGGCGGGCATCCCCTGCTGGGGGCCGCTGAAGGAGATCGCGCAACTGGAGGCCTCGAAAGGCTTCGCGAAGAAGTTTTTGAAGCGCCACGGCATTCCGACGGCGGATTTCACGATCTGCACGACTGCCGCGGAAGCCAAGGCCGCGCTGACGGAGACGCCCATCGTGTTGAAGTTCGATGGACTGGCCGCTGGCAAGGGCGTGGCTGTTTGCACGTCAAAAGAGGAGGCGGAACAGTTTGTCGATGAGGTGATGGAGAAACGCTGCTTCGGTGCGGGCGATCTGCTCGTCGAAAAGTGCCTCACCGGACCTGAGATTTCGGTTTTCGCGTCGGTTTGCGATGATTCGTATCAGATCCTCATGCCAGCGCGTGACTACAAGCGCATCCGCGACAACGACCAGGGGCCGAACACCGGCGGCATGGGCGCGGTGGCGTCGCTGGAGCTGGCGGAACCGGCGCTGATGGCGCGCATCGAGCGCGAGATCGTGAAGCCGACGGTGGAAGGCATCCGCAGGGATGGCCTGCGCTACCGTGGCTTCCTCTACTTCGGCCTCATGCTGACACCCACCGGCCCGCAGGTGATCGAATACAACTGCCGTTTCGGCGATCCTGAGGCCGAAGCCGTGCTGCCGATGGTGCGCGGCGATTTCGCGACCTATGTGTTTGAGGCGGCGAAGGGGAATCTGAAGCCGGAGCTGATCCAGTTCGCGCCCGGCTGGAGCATCTGCCTGATTTCGGCCAGCGCCGGTTATCCCGCGTCATCGCGCAGTGGCGATGTGATCAGCGGTTTGGAGCATGTGAGCGGCGCACGCGTGTATCACTGCGGTACGCAGAAGAATGCAGCCGGTCAATTTGAGACCAACGGCGGTCGTGTGCTCGCAGTCGTGGCGCAGGGCGCGACGCGTGTCGAAGCACGTGAGAAGGCGTATGCCGAGAGCGCGAAGGTCACGTTCGATGGCCTGCAGCGCCGTTCGGACATCGGGAAGATGCACTTTGAGTGAAGTGGCGATCCCGGAGGGATCAGGCCTTTATCTTCGCTAGCCGCTCATCGCTTTCGAGATGTCCGGCCCAGCCGAAATGGCAGCGGAACTCGTAGCAGCTCTTCATTTGCTCGAAGGGGCCGTTCCATTCGGGTTTGTTGGAAGCTACTGTGATTTCTGAGGGCGCGAAACCGGTGATGGGGAGGCACTGGAGCGTGAAGGCGTCGTTGAGGAGGCGGGTCTTCTTCCAGTTGAAGCCCATGAGCTGGGCGCTGACGCAATCGACGGCCACGGGATGCGTTCCGGCCATGATGACGCCGCTTGCGACCGGATCGCAGGACATGGGGCCGTCGCCATCGCCGCCGATGATGCCATCGACGACGGTCAGGTAGCGCAGGGGCTTCTCACGGCGGCGGGCACAGCCGTCGAAGTAGAAGAAGCACTTGTGCAGGTCGATGATCATGCGCCAGGCGGTGTTGTTACCGTGCCAGTTGCCGGAGCGCACGACTTCTTTGGTGTCACCAAACACGAAGCGGCCGAGTTTTTTCAGCGGCACGAAGAGCTTCGAGAGAAAGTGACGGCCAAAGAGAATCTTTTTGGCGGTGCGCATGAGGGAGCCTTCGAGAGCGCGTTTGGCGGTCGATTCGGCAAACTGGTCGCCACCTTCCGCGGGTGTGCCTTCGGTGTGGCGCGGTAGCCAGTTCGTGCGCGGCGTGGTGCCGACGAGATTTTTCAGCGCGACTGTGAGACCGACTTTTTTGTGCGTCTTGAGCTTCGGAATGTTGATGAGCACGTCGGCGTTCATCGGCGTGCGGCAGATGCGATACTCGTGATGCGGGTCGGTGTGCTGGCGGTTCGTCGTGGCGAAGTCGTAGCTGGCTCCGTAAAGCTTGCCGAGGCCAGGGTGGCCTATGAATTCGCTGTCGGCGTCGAGATGAATGTCCACAGCGCCTGAGGGGTCGCTGGAGAGCTGGCGTTTGGCGATGGTGACGCCGTCATCGATCGTCCATTCCTCGCAGCGCATGTCGAAGAGCAGAAACGCGACGCCGGGGAACTCGAGCGTGAGGTCGGTGACCATTTGGTCAAGCTGATGCAGGCGACGAATCGTGTCGAAGGACGAATCACTCTGCGGCGCGTCGCAAAGCGTGACGGAACCACGCCCCTGGAGCTTTTGCGCCGCCCAGCGGGCCACTTCGCGCACGACGAGCGGATGCGTGATGATGGTGAGCCAGCCGTTTTCGTCCTCGGGCTTGCTGGCGTTGTGTTCCTTCACCCAGTTCGGCTTGATGACGACACGTTCGCCCGGCTGGATGAAATCGTCAGGAAGGTTCAGCGCGGCGATGGTGTCAGCAATCTGCTGCCGAACGGCGGCGGTGTCTTCATAGGAGGCCTGGCCGTGCATGACGGCGACCTTCGGAGAGCCAAACTGGGAGGGAGCGAGCGTGTTCACTAGAAGGTGGCTATTTACGGGCCGAAGGTTCGCTTTGCAATGCCGCGTGCGCCGTCCAGCGTCCGCGTATGAAGAAAGCCGTGCGGACCCTGCGCCTGATTTTGACCTTCGCCCTGGCGGCGGCGGTCGTGGGTGTGATCTGGCAGCGAATCGGCCCCCGTCTTGAGGATCTGCCCGCCGCAGCGGTGATGTCTAAACCGCTCGATCCCGCGTTTGTCCGGCTGACACCGCGTGAAACGGCCACCCTGCCTCTGGCGACACGCTTTGACGTGCCGATGGGCTCAGAGCACGGCGCGCTGACTTACAACGCACGCGGTTTTCGCATCGAACGGCACCTGGGCGACGATTTGAACGGCATCGGCGGGGAGAACTCCGATCTGGGCGATCCGGTTTATGCGGCGGGAGCCGGACGCGTCGTGTATGCGGGCACGCCGAGCGCAGACTGGGGGAAAATTATCCTCATCGCGCATCGCCTGCCGGAGGGGGATGAACTCGGACCGGTGGTGCAGACGATGTATGCCCATCTGGAGTCGATCCAGGTGCGCACGGGGCAGAACGTCCAGCGCGGCGATGTGATCGGCACGGTCGGGACAGCGCCGAGCGCGAATTTCGCCCACCTGCACTTCGAGGTGCGCGTCGGGCCTTATGTGAATCCCGGCCAGGGCTATGCCGACACGGCGCTGAACCGTGTCTCGCCGGCAAAATTCATCGAGGCACGACGCGGAGCGGAGGCGCAGGTTTTGAATCCCGCGCCACAAAAAGATTGAGAACCCGAAAGACCGATTGAACGAACTCGATTCGCAGCCGTCATTCCATGCTCATGCGCCTGTCCTGCCTGCTCTGTTTCCTCCTCCTGCTCGTTCCGCAGGCGCGGGCGCAGCCGTCGAAGACGAAAAAACCGCCAGTGACGTGCGAGACCCTCTGCCAGGAGCTGTTTGCCGCCATTCGCGGGAATCCTGACAATCTGGTGCTGCGGCTGGAGGAGGCGCTGATCATCAAGGAATCCTGTGCCGCCGAGCTGGTAACCACCGCGATCACGGCGGTGAACGAGCAGCCCGCGCTGGTGCGCAAAATTCAAGAAACGGCAGTGGATCTGGCCCCGTCACGCCGGGCGGTGATTCTGGCGGCCGTGCGCAACTACAAGGCGCCGGTGGTAGCCGCTGCAAAGCCCGTTGTGGTCGAGGAAATCCGTCGTGCGGAGCTTCCTGACCATGCATCTGCCATAGCACGGCCCGGTGAGGAAATCCGCCGCGCGCAACTGCCCGACCTGGCAATGACGCAGCAAACCGTGCCCGCGGCCGAGCTCATGAACGTGCCAAAGGCGAAGCCGCTCCGATGAATCCGCACCTTGCCAAGATTGACGGCTTGTGACGCAGGAGGCATGATTTGCGCATCATGACATCTCCCGTGCGAGTGCAGTTTTGGGGAACCCGCGGGTCAATTGCGAGACCAGGGCGGGAGATGCTGCGTTATGGCGGCAACACCTCGTGCGTGCAGGTCACCTCCCCGGGCGGCACCCAGGTGATCATCGACTGCGGCACCGGCGTGCATGATCTGGGGCAGCAACTGCTGGCCATCGGCAAAGAAGGCCCTCTGCGCGGGCACATTCTCATCAGCCACACACATTGGGACCACATCCAGGGGTTTCCTTTTTTCGCACCCTTGTTTGTCCGTGGCGGTCAGTGGGACATCTACGGGCCGTCAGGACTCGGGCAGTCGCTGCGTGAGACGCTCGCCGGCCAGATGCAGTATTCGTATTTTCCCGTCACGCTGGAAGAGCTGGGCGCAAGCATCCGCTTTCACGATCTGGCGGAGGGTGGCTTGGAGATCGACGACATCCGCATCCGCACGCGCTATCTGAACCATCCTGCGCTCACACTCGGCTACCGGCTGGAGATGGGTGATGTGAGCGTGGTCTATGCCTGTGACCACGAGCCTTTCTCGCATGTGCCGGGAGCCAATCCGGCGCTGCATGAGGATGATCGCCTGCATGCCGAGTTTCTCGCCGCAGCCGACCTAGTGATCCATGACGCGCAGTTCACCGCCGCCGAATATCCCGCGAAAAAGGGCTGGGGGCACAGCCCGGTCGAGTTTGTGGCCGAGATGGGCCGCATGGCAGACGTGAAGCGGCTGGCCTTCACCCATCATGATCCGCGGCGCACGGACGAGGCCATCGACCGGATCGTTGAAAGCGTGCGCGCAGACTTGAAAGAGCGCGGATCGGACATGCAGGTGTTTGGAGCAGCTGACGGGCAGATCATCGAACTGCACAGCTCCAGCCCCCGGCGTGAGCGGGTTGGTGGTTCGGCCAAGACGGCCGACGCACCTGCGATCAAGGATTCGCTCATCATTCTCGGCATCGCCGACGCCGAGCTAGCGGCGACACTCGCCGAGGCGGCCTCCGTCGAAGGCGTACGCGTCGTGCAGGTCAGCGACGGCGCGAGCACGTTGAAGCTGGCGCGCTCGACGCCGCCCTCGTTGCTGCTCGTCGAGGACGAACTGCCGGACATCGACGGATTGAGCGTGTGCCGCAGCCTGCGCATGGATGGCGACCGCCGCCTGTCAGACGTGCCCGTCGTGATCGTCGGCAGCCAGGAGGAAACACGCGAAGGCATGAGCGCCGGCGCCACCGGCTGGCTAACGAAACCGTTTTCCCCCCAATATGCCCGTGCGCAAATCCAAGCGTGGCTGATGCGCTCCGCCTGCCGCTGGATGCGTGCAGCCCTGCCTGTGGACGAGAACACGCGGCTGGCGGCGCTGCGTGGTCTGGCCATCCTCGACACTCCGCCGGAGGAACGTTTTGACCGCATCACCCGTGTGGCAGCCGCGCTGGCTGACGTGCCCATCGCCCTCGTCTCGCTGATCGACGAAGACCGGCAGTGGTTCAAATCATGCGTGGGACTCGAAGTGAGCGAAACCTCACGCGAACTCGCTTTTTGCGCGCATGTGACCCAGAACCGGAAACCCATGATCGTGCCGGACACCCATCTGGACGATCGTTTTGCCGGCAGCCCGCTCGTCACGGGTGGGCCGCGGATCCGCTTTTACGCCGGATTCCCCGTCTTTCACCGCAACGGCGGCTGTCTCGGCACGCTTTGCCTCATCGACACGCGTCCGCGCCAGTTTTCTGACGTGGCGATTCAACGCTTCACCGATCTCGCGAACGTGGTGGAGCAGGAGTTGAACGCGGGAGCGTGATCACTTCCCCGGAATCTCGTTCAGCGTGTAATAGCCGACCTTGTGCAGCAGCGGGAGCTTTTCGACGCTGCGGACGCCATCGAGGTGCAGTTCGTGAATGTGGCCTTTGGTGAGCGGTGAGATCGTCAGGCGCACGGATTTGCCGTCTTCGGCCACTTTCGCGGCGGTGATCTTCGGGATGATCTCGTCGATCTCATCGCCGCCGTACTGTTCGCGATAGGCATAGGTGAATTCGCGCATGGAGTAGCTCTTCACATCGCCTGCGGTGGCGGGATCAACCGCCTGGGTGAAGGTGAGCTCGAAGCCATCGTGCTTTGCACGCATCTCATGCACCTCGAAGGGTGTTTTGCCGGTCCATTCGCATTTTTCAAAGCAATACGGCTTCCCGCCTCGTGCTCCCCAGCCACGATCGCTGCCGCCTACGAAGACGCGGCCTTCCTCGTCCATGCGCCCACCGATGAGGCCGCTGGTGAAACCGCCGCGGAAGGGAATCACGACGCCCTGCTTGACGCCGTTGATCGTTTCGAGGAAAACGCGGCTGAGATTGCTGTGGGACTGGTCGGCGATGAAGAGTTGCTTCGAGAATGGCCCGAATTTGCCACTGCTGGTGTCGCAGATGATGGCGCTGGCGCTGTTGCCGATTTTTCCATGCACGAGATACACGGCAGGCGGCAGGAGTTCCTTGATGCGCTCGCGTTCCTTCACCATGCGGCCGGGATCACCGCCGGGACGGTCTTCTTTGCGACCGCGATCGCCTTGAAATGCCTCAGGCACCGGATCGATGGGCTTGGGTCCCATGTTCGGCGCGAGATCGTACCAAAGGTTGCCGCCGGGATGGCCTTGGAACGAGCCAGGAACGAGATGCTGCAGCGTACACGAGCCATGCCACGGCCCCTGGTTGTCACAGTAATAAGCCTCGCCGTCCGCATCGAAACCGATGCCACCCGGACTGCGCACGCCACTGCACGTCGGCACCATTTTGCCATCCGGCTTGATGCGCAGCGCCCAGCCACGGAAAGGCACCTGGCTGTTGAAGGAGCCGGTGAGGCAGAGCGTGACCCACAGGTCGCCTGCTTTGTCAAAACGCGAGCCGATGGCGTATTCGTGGTAGTCGCCGGAGACGCCCCAACTGTCGTTCACATTCTCGAACACATCCGCGCGACCGTCGCCGTCAGTGTCTTTGAGCCGTGTGATCTCGTAACGTGTCGTGGCGTAGAGATTCTTGTCCTTCGAGTTGTAGGCGATGCCGAGCACCTCGTGCAGACCGGAGGCGAAGAGCTTGTAGCTCACGTTGGAGGGATCACTGCTGCCTGCGCCGCTGACGATCCAAATTTCACCGCGACGTGTGCCGAGCGCCAGCTTGCCGTCCGGTAGCAAGTCGATGGAACCGACCTCAAAAGCCGTCTCTTTCGGCGTCTGGAAGGTGGTGATCTTGTAGAAGTCAGCTTCGACAGGATCGGCAGCCAAGAGCGAGGGGCCAAGAGCGAGGAACAGGGAGAAAAAGCGTTTCATGGAGTCGTCGCGGTGAAAATTTACTGCGCCCACTGGTAGGTGATCGTCAGCGTGCCGGGCTTGGCGGGAATGACGAGGTTCATACCGGCGATCTGCGCGTCTGCGGCGGTGATGCGGTGTTTCTGCGGGCCTTTGGAGATGAAAACGCCGTCCTTGCTTTCAAACGGGCCGCTGGCGATGCGATACCACGCGTTCGCGGGCAGCTTGCCGGTGAGTTTCACGGTGCGGATGAGCTTGGCGTTGCCGTCCGGCAGGTTGCCATTGCCTGCGATGCTGAAACTCTCCTCAACGTCGGCTTCCTGCCAGGAGTAGCGGAAGGTGGGGAAGCGTTTCGCGTCGAGCGAGTAGCCCTTCCACGCAAAACCTTCGTAACGCTTCGACCTGTCCCACTTGGGCCATTCGGCCTCGGGTTTTTCGGTGATGAAGAATGCGGGTGTGACCTCGCCCGTGGGCTGGAGCACATCGTAACCGAGCGGCTTCTCATGACCGCCGCCGCGTGAGTTCCAGTGACGTGCCGCATCGAAGAACGCACCACGCCAGATAAGGGCCAGATTCATGCTCTCGGCGCTCCAGGCGAGGTTGATGCCGCCGGGATAGCCGACGCCGATGCCGCGATTGCCCGCACCCTGGATGAAGTTGCGGTAGATGACGGCTTCGTCCTTCACCACGAGCGGGATGGGCTCGAATTCCTTCTGTTTCCTGCCACTGCCCTTCCAGTTCGGATGCAGCCACTTTGAAAGCGGCGTGGTCTGGAAATCCGCACCCTTCCACGCGGCGTAAAGCTCGATGTTGCCTCCGGCTTGGAAGTACTCGAGGCGGAATGAATGCTCGCCCTGGTCGAGGGTGAGGCCTTTTTCCTTGATGTCACTGGCAGGATGAATGCCGTCATGAGTCACGACCTCCTTGCCGTCGATAAGGATGCGCGCGCCGTCGTCACTGGAGAGGAAGAAGCGGTAGGAGCCCGTCTTCGGCGCGGTGAGTTTGCCGGTGAAGACGACCCCGAACTCGTTTTTGTAGTCGTCGAGCTTCACGGCGATGAGGTTGTCGTCGACCTTGCCTTCGCGGTGCGGTTTGAGTTTCGAGAAATCAGGGAGCTGCTTCCAGTCACCGAGATAAAGAGCGAACTGGAGGTCTTTGAGCCCCTCGCCGGCTTTCATCACCTTCATCTCACCGCGCATGGTCAGCGCGTGACCGGGAAAGGTGCACACGTAGGGGTAGGTGCCGGGTTTTTCGGGCGCGGTGAAGCTCAGCTCCTCTTTCTGATGCGGATTGAGCATTTTCGAGTACGCCCAGATGCGCGGGTCGTCAGGCAGCCAGTTGCGTTTGAGCGCCTCATCGGGCTTGTCCATCTGCTTGAGGGCCATGGCGGCGGTGTCCGTGCCTGGCTGGCAAAAGACGAGGTTGTGAGGGAGGTCGTCGCCGTTCTCGAAGAGGATTTTCACCGGCTGACCAGGCTCCACGAGCAGCTCGGCGGTGTCGTATTTCATCTGCGCCGTCATCGTTTTGATCGTGAAGGCAGCAGGAGCGGCGGCATGGGTGCTCGCGGCGGCAAGCAGGAGGGCAAACAGGGGGCGGATCATCGGGGGCGTGGTTTACGAGGCCTTTTCAGCCGGTCTTGCGGCGAAAGAGCCGTGATCGAACGATCTGTCCACTTTGAGCTTGGCGGCGGCGCGTGAATTTGGTTAGCTAGCCGCATGAGCGACCGCACCTGGCATCTTCTCAAAGCATCGGACAAAGACATCTTCGGCCCCACCGACCTGGAAACCCTGCGCGGATGGGCTGCGGACGCGAAAATCTCCCCGCTGGACAAAATTTCCAGTGATGACCGCCTGAGTTGGCAGCGCGCGCCGATGATCCCAGAACTGCAAATGGACCTGCTGGTGCAGATGCCGGACAATTACCTCTACGGCCCGACCAATGTGGCGACGATCCAGGAATTCCTCGCCACCGGCGAGATCGACGAAAATGTGACGATCATCAACTGCCTGGACAACACCGAGTCCCGCCTCTCCGAGCTGGGATGGTTCAAGGCGAGTCCGCATCAGGTCCGCAGTGCCTCCACGACCCTGCTCGGCACGCATCGCCCCGATGACAAAAAGCTGCCCGGTGACGCGCAGCAGCAATCCCGCATCGCCACGCTGGAACGACAGGTGATGGAGCTACAACGTGTGGTGGACGAGTGGCAGCAGGCTTACAAAAGCCTGCGGCAGCAGTTCATCGAAAGCACGGGCCGCGAGCCGGTCTGAGAAGAAGATGGAAGCTCAGGCAGCCTCATTTTTGTCATCGTCCTTCAGCCCGGGCAGCTCCTTCGCCTTGTCTGCGTAGCGGTCGAAGCGATTGGAAAGAATGAGCAGCGTGGGTGCCCACAGGCCGATGAAAATGCCGAAGCGCTCCGCATGCGCCTGCTCCTCGGGGGCGTCGCCATTGAGGAACCACCAGATCCAGATGGAGAGCAAGATGGAAAGGATGCCTCCCTGGAAGCAGATCGTGCTGAGCGTGCGGCAGATGGACGGATTCATGAGGGGAAATTGTCATGAAGGAATGCTTTGAGGCAAGACTTCTGTGCCCGAAGCGCAAGGAATGCGGAGGGAATCGCATCAGCGGGCATTTGGCGGAGTGACTGGCCCGCAATGGGACGCAGTGGCCCCGGCCTCGACCTTGGTGACGTGGTGCGATGCTGGCGTGCGCAGGTTCTGTCACGTTTTTCCTCCAAAACGTCATGTCCTGTGCCAGCATCCTCGTTGTCACCGCATGTCCGCTGAATTCTCTCCACCTCCGCAGCCCGCGCCATTCCTCACGACGCGTTGGACGCGTGTCTGCCTGGCGAAGGCAGATTCCGATGATGGTCGTAGGGCGCTCGCGGACTTGTGTGACGCCTACTATGAGCCTGTGGTCGCCTATCTGCGCAGCGTCTTGCGTGACGCGGACGCGGCCCGGGACATGAGCCATGCGTTCTTTGCCGAAATGCTGGGTGGCGGCAGGATCGGAACTGCGGATCGCGATCGTGGACGCTTCCGTTCTTACCTGCTGGGGGCGGTGAAGCACTTTGTATCGCATCATCGCCAAGCCTCGCAGCGGGCGAAACGCGGTGGTGGCGTGCTGCCCGTGTCTCTCGATGCCGAGGAAGCTGCCGAAGTCCCGGATGCCCGCGCTGTCTCGCCAGACACCGAGTTTGACCGTCAATGGGCGATGACGGTCATGGCCCACAGCCTGGAAGCGTTGCGGGCCGAATGCGTGGCGGAGGGACGCGGGGCGTTTTTTGATTCGGTGAGCGGCCTTTTGAGCGGTCAGGCCACCCACGGGGACCAGGTGGCGTTGGCGAAGAACTGTGGGATGAGTTTCGACGCCTTCCGCATGGCCGTGAGCCGTCTGAGGAAGCGTCTGCGCCAGTGCGTGAAGGCCGAAGTGGCGGGCACGCTGGAAGACCCCGGAGCGGTCCAATCAGAGATGGAAGCCCTCTTTGCCGCGCTGGGTGGATGAAAAACTTTGTTCGGTTTCTGACGCGAGTGCGTCAGGATACGGCATGAGCGAATCTAACTCGGCTCGAACATGCTCTCACTGCGGCACCGCCCTTCCACCGGGCGTTCTGGAGGCCCAGTGCCCGAGATGTCTCATGGCGCAGGTCATGCAGCCCACTCAGCCGGGTGATGCCACACCTGCTGCGCCGCCGCTCACGCCCGAGGAGCTCGCGCCGCACTTTCCGCAGCTCGAAATCCTCGAATGCCTCGGCCGCGGCGGCATGGGCGTGGTTTACAAGGCGCGGCAGAAATCGCTGAACCGGCTCGTGGCGCTGAAACTGCTCGCGCCGGAGCGTGCGGACGATCCGCAGTTCGCGGCGCGGTTTGAAAAAGAGGCGCACGCGCTCGCGGCGCTGAATCACCCGAACATCGTCGGTGTGCATGACTTTGGGCAGGCGGGTGGCTTTTACTTTCTGCTCATGGAGTTCGTCGATGGCGTGAATCTGCGGCAGCTCCTTCAAACCAAGCGCCTCACACCCAAAGAAGCGCTCAGCATCGTGCCGCCGGTGTGTGATGCGCTGCAATGCGCGCACGATCACGGCATCGTGCATCGCGACATCAAGCCAGAGAACCTGCTCATCGACAAAAACGGCGTGGTGAAGATCGCGGACTTTGGCATCGCGAGGATCATCCACCGTGAAACAGACACTCCT
>Ga0169931_10001386_pt1 | contig 40126 bp, 24 predicted proteins | sample Kivu_15m_20L_FD_129675 | JGI IMG/M metagenome (GOLD analysis project Ga0169931, IMG submission 129675) | Freshwater microbial communities from Lake Kivu, Western Province, Rwanda to study Microbial Dark Matter (Phase II) - Kivu_15m_20L... | ecosystem: Environmental > Aquatic > Freshwater > Lake... | reverse complement strand
TCGAAAACAAAACTATGCACGAGCAAGCTGATCTACCTTGCTACTAATTGATTTTACTTTATGTTCTAAATTTTAATCATCGAACCGTCACTATCAAGTGGGAGAACATCATTCAAATTACTTATACCTCCAGCTTCTGTTTCTATATGAAGCGATAGTGAATCGGCGAATATTTTATACTTTGGAATGCAATTATGATTACTTGAAAAGGAAGGAATCTTTTCCTCGTCATATAACGGGGTTGTGAGTTTAGATCCTGGAAATGGTGCTGGAGAAAAGTTGCGGAACATCGCGTAACCGGTGGATTCATTCTTGATGTTTTCAATATCTATGTCAGAATCGTCACAAAACCAAGGCGTGTCATCAGAGTCTCCAGTCTTCAGTTGATAGACATTTTCATCAGGCTTCAAACCGGCCACATCCAAAGCTGAAAGTAGCCAACTCTTGATACCATCTGAATCTCCAGTCCTCGGTCGTTTTTGATACAAAACTGCCCAGTCCTCTGGAACTTCGTGAACTTGCGTCGGATCGGTTTGTTTTTGGTTCAATAAATTGGAGATCTTGGGTATATGAGAAGACGTTCCCGTAACCTTTATCGGACTAGGTGCTGCAAATATCCGACAACACGAGGAAGTTTTCAAATCATCAAGCGAAGAAGCATACTGTGATGAAGAAAAAATTTGTACACCTTGACTACTATCTGGAGCTGATCGTTTTCTCTCGAACGAAATTCGCTGCACTGATTCTGGATCAAAGGGCGTAGTAAAATATGGTTGAGGTGTCCGTTTCCCCTGAGGATTCGAGAATTGCATCCCATGTGCATGCCTTTTCCGAAAGTTACGTTTCGAGACGGCACTTTTGCAAAACCCGCAGTATCGAAACTTGGGTCCCTGAGTTCTACAACCGGCATAGGAACATTCTAACTCCGCACCATGGATTTTCCCATCGCAAGTACCACAAAATGTAAGAATAGCATTGCCATCTACATGATCGAACGGCATTCCTCGAGCCTTGCAATAAAGAATAGTATCAGCAGGAGAAGCACTTATAGACATGATGGTTTGTAAAAGATCACCTTAAATGGGTGATGTCATTGATCCTTTCTTGAATCAAACTATCATCATCAGTTCGACAACGTCTCATCTATATATTTTAATTCGAGACTTTCGATGTAAAGAATCAAAGTCTCGACAATGTCTAGAAACATACGTTTCGAGATGGAAACGTGATTAATACAACTGTTCCTTTTCAGTCAAGTCTATTGTGAAATTCGAGCCGTTCGTCATTTTGAATCACATGAAAGCAAGTATATCCTCCGAGATTATGTCTTTCAGGGAATACCGTAAGCATGACCCTTAGTGATGATTTCAGTCATAATTACAGTATCCTCAATTTAATCCTAGCGAATTCATCGTCTTGGTTGATACACTTTAGATGTTATTCCAATGACTAATTGCTCAAGTTTCGCATTGAAGGGAGGCTAAAATTAATCGTTTCTCTTTCGAAACGTAGATATTCGTTTTGTTGTATACGTTCATGATAGTTTGATTCAAGATAGGACGTGATAATTTACAAAATTTTTTATTCAGTCCATTGGCATGAGGCTTTAAGAATACAAGTCTTGTTACTATTCTGATTTCCCTAATATGTCGAACCCCCTAGTGGTCCGTCCTATGGATCATCAAGTTGATTGATTTTTCTATTATGTAGAACGGACAACGACGTATGGTTACAATACTCTCACGAAAAAGTTATTCATCGCTTCAACTTATGTCTAATAGTTTTATCAGTCGCCATCAAGCAACCACCTTGATGGTACTTGCTATTAGTTGACCGCTCAGCGTTGAGTTTATGTTGATGGCTTGTACATATACTATGAGGCGTTGCACAGCGGGCGCTGTTGACTGCGGAGTATGTAGGACTACTATACAGTATGTACATAAAGGACTACATAATTGTACTGTGATAAAGCTTCACGATTTCAGCAATAGGTCGTCTCCTTTCTCCTCTCCCTGTATAGCAAAACTGCCAAAATTAAAAACATATCCCTCTGATGTCTTTCGACGATTTGAGAAGATCTTCTCGTGTAGCCGGTGCTGCTGCATCACGGCGATCAGCATCTATCCAACCTGACTGCAGCATGGAGAGCCTGAATTCTGGAAGCTCCTCAGTGTTATTGGTGGAGACGAGGAAAAGAAGGGGGAAAAGAAAAAGCATCGAGATAGTACACGATGAATCTGATACTAGCGATAATGAAGGTGATAGTGAAACCTACTCGGAATCATCTGAAGAAGAGTCTATGAAGAAGGGCAAACAAACACAAGCCAAAGCTAAGGGCAAGGTATCCAAAGCAAAGCGTCAGAAAGGTTCAAAGTCTATCAAGAGAAAATCCAAATCTCCGAGCAAAAGATCGTTGGACAAGACAAAGGTTGGTACTGAATCGGATCTCAAATGCCCTTATTGCAACAAGATTTTCTCCGTACTCCATGGACTGGCATATCATCTTGGTAAGTCGTTTTTACGCCTCTCATAGATGTACCCTTTTTGGTGTTTTTTACATGAGTTGTTTACTTATGATTCTGTTTCTCTTGGGGTTATACGTCTGATTCTGTAGAACGCCGTGTATGCCAAAGAGTAACAGTCGATGTCGATGCCGACGGAATCGAATCTCATGTATCAAAAGTCTACGGCCGATTATTACCTGGAGAAAAATTCGTAACCTCCTACGGGGTCGTTCAAGTTGTGGCTGATGATCGACCTGATGATTGTGATCTCAATGAAAAGTCTGCCCCCCATATTCCCGAAAAGAGAAGGGACTCCGTTATGCGGAGGAAAAATCGAATTCTCATGGCTGCTGCTAAATATCAACGTAGGCGTCGAAATAAGTTTATAGAACTTTTTCGTGAAAATGTCACTGGTGAACGACTTCAGGCAGAGATATGGAAAGAATACTGCCCTTCAGCTACTCCCGCTGATATTTTAGCTGGTTCTTGGAGTTGGAAGACAAAGAAGACATCTAGCACAGATGAAGCAGACAAGCAAGTACTTACGTCGGCTGATGTGTCTGGAGATAGGATTGTTACGTGTGAACTAATCAACGATGAACGACGTAAAGTTACTGAAATCAATCATGATGTGCAAGATGAAACAGGATCAACAAAAATAGATATCGTTAAGGCATCAGTGGAAAAGGCAAAGGAAGAGGCTTTGCAAATGATTTTGAACCGCTCGCATGACATCACGGTACCTACTTTAAGGACTCATATATCTGGGATGAAACTTTACCTACAGCGGCGTCTACTTTGTGAGCGATACAATGATAAAATACCTATCTTTGAGTGTATTCGTTGTGGTCGATGTTTTTCGTCACGCGCAGGGTTAAAGGGACATTTGCAGGAAAAAGTATGTGAGAAAAAGGTTGACCAGCTGATAAAGGAGAGACTTGAGCGTCTTGAGATGATTGAAAAAGGACTTGATGAACCTTTTGCTAATGAACCTCCGAAAGATAAGAAACAGCCAGGTGCTACAATCGTTGTAGGTAATAGAAAAATTAAGGCTAGTGTTTTCAAAAAGCTTCCAGGGTGGATTGTTTTTAAGCATAATCGCAGCTCCATATATCCAGAGGTGTGTATACTTTTACTCAGCTTATTCATTGTCGATTTTTAATTATTCACTAATCATACGTATTTCCTCTTTGATCATAAAAGGTGTTTGAAAGATTGAAATTTAAACGAGGAAGTAATAACAGCAACTTTTTACAGAAAAAATGGGCAGCGATCGGTCCAGGTAGGAGGAGGGTTCGAAATCGGAAAAGGAAAGGAATGAAACCGCCAGTTGAAGGAGGAGAAGCAATTACAGAAAAGCGTACTCGAAGGTACATGAAATCATCAGGAGATGAAGGTGATGACAGTGATCTTGATGATTACAGCGAGTACAGTTCATCAGACGAATCTTTATTAAATGATACTGGAATGAGTTTCGTTGATCAAGTGAGTGACAATGAATCAGGAATGAAGATGCCACCACTACCAGTTTGCACCTATCCGATTCCGAACGCATTTGAGATTCCAGTACCATTTCATGCCGGCGCTGAAACTAGTTCTAAGAGTGATTTAGTTTTGAATGATACGATGGAACAGAAGCTATCTTCGAAGACTGTCGCTAAGCGTAAAGTACCAACAAAATCCCAACCAAAAGCGATTACCAAGTCTACCAGCCGCACTGTGGAAAAGCGATCAGTAGCTGAGACTCCGACTGCATCCTTAGAAGAACCGGGAGCTCCTGTGAAACCACCCGTAAAACAACGGAAAGCTCGTAAGGCGAACGCCAACATTGATAAACGTCAGGAACCTGAGAATACTTCAAGCCTCGCGGTAAAACATAAAGTATCTGCAAAAGCATCCAGTTCGTCGATCGTTGTCGATCCATCCGTTTTTGTGGAAGAAATTCATGCTGGTCGATATCCATCAATCAAAGTCTACAATGGAGAGCACCTAGATTATTGTCTTATCTGTAAAAAAAATGTGGACCAAGTTTTCAATTGCGAATTCTGCTCAAACGCTGAACACATTGAATGTCTGAAAACAAAGGTGAACATACGAGACTTCGAACCAGACGATGAGTTTATGTGCCACAAATGTATTCAAACTATTCTTTCGCGAAGAGCGCGTGCACAAAAGCGTCGCCTACAAAAGCTAGACGAAAGACTAGGGACACAAAACGAAGAAAATCCTTTACCTTCGCTTGCAGATCCCTTGTCTATTGTTCTTGATGAAACCGTGGAAAGTTCAGCTAAAACGGAAGTATTCCTTCCGCCAATCGATTCAGGTATGGCAACGACTACTACATCAGATTTAGCTATTATGGACAGTAATATTGGGGCTTCCAAGTTATTTTCATGCCCAATCGGTGGCCCTGGAGGCCTTATATGCTGTGATGTGTGTACAGCTTCTTATTCCAAAATGTTATCGCAAACAGAAAAAGAGCACGAAATTCAAATGGTATCAAAAATTGGGCAAGAGGTGAGTGAATTAATGGAACTCCTAACCGACGCTCAAATAAGGCTTCAGCAAGCATTGGATGCATCGAAAGGAAATGATAAGAGGAGAGGGCTTCTCGCATCTTCGGATGGCATCAGCACCTTAGAAACACTTGGAAACAGCTGACATGAAATATCATGGATATATACCGAATTCTTAAAGCTATTAAGTCATGGATTATAACTCATATGACACCACACTTAATAATTACATACAACTAGTTCAAAATTTTGCACCCAATGTCAGGGAGATTGATTTTTTCATCGTATAAGTGAGCATAAATTAAATACTGTTGAATGGCCTTCAGCTGGAAATTAGATCATCTCCTGTATCAGTGCACCTGACAGAAAATGTTTCAGTTTCTCTATCGACATCGAAACTAAGCATCATTGGAGAAGTGTCGATAATTGATAGAGAAGTTCCATTGCTTTCAACGCTTTGACTGGGGAAGAAGAAATAAGTAACCCTGTCAAAGGTTTCATCTCCTTCAGAAACTTTGTCAGACGAATAGCGGGCTATTTTCATCACATCTATCTTGTGGCGTGTTATTTGAGGAACAAACGCAAGTACACTCTATATCTATTTTGTGCCTGGTCGGGAAAAATGCGTTGATGGTCCTTCATGAAGCAAAGAACGAGTTCACTTATTCAAGGAAACTGCGAATTGTGAAGTCCGATACAACGCCTTCGTCTTTCGGGCTTCTAACTTGACGGATTTATTGAGATGGATGACGTAGCATCCAAACGAAGTCGAGTTTTTTTTGATCAGGCACTTATAATTGGTGGATGTGATGGCAACAGTTCTGACAAAGTGTCTTCTGTGTTCGTCTGGAAAAGCGTCTGAAGAGATCGAACCTTTGAATGAGATACTTATTCATATTTCATTTTCTTCCCCCTAGATCATCGACACTGTAAGTATCGTCCCGGGGGTTGTATTTTCGCCGGTACTTTTTATAATCGTTTTTCTGTTTTTCTATCGCAGCATAGACTATAACATAATAGATACATACACTTGATGATACAGTCAGAAGTAGGCTACCTACTGTAGGACTATGTATTTATTACAGTACTGTAAAGACAACCACACCAGCACCAGCATCTCTCTGTATCCTACTGTAGAGTGTAAAAGAATGGCACAAATATAGCAGCCAGAAAAACTTACTGTACAGTTGCTTGAGCATATGATCAGTCTTCCATCGTTGTTAGCTGCTGCAACTTACCTATCGACAAACTTAAGTGAAGGTTTCCAATACAGGCCGCAACTCTTAAGTCGCAATGAACTTCTCCTACTTCGTAGCGAACCAAATGCTAATGATACGATGAAAGTTAGAAGAAAGAAAAAGAACAAATATGAGGCATACTCTTTCACTGATAAACTTGAAAAGGACCCATTTGATGCACTCGTTGATGAGTCTCTTTCAAAAAAAAAGTCTTTCAAGAATCAGGATAATATTCGGCAGGCTCTATCAAACAATTCAGTATCCTCAGATATTGAAAATCCGGATGTTCCAAGACGAATAACCTTTCCAGATAATCGAGATATTGACCCATATGATCCAACAACCTATGGTTTTGTTGAACTTGGAAAAATTAAAGGACCCCATGGTGTTCATGGATTCATGAAAATCGATGCAGTGACTAAGTTTCCAGAAAGATTATGTAAACCTGGTATTAGACATTTAAAGGCGCCGAACCGAAGATCCCCTAGACAGATACATCTTATCGAAGGGAAGAAAATATCAAGTACTGAATACTTGATTCGCCTCGATGGAGTCGTAGATAGAGATGCAGCTTTAAAGTTAAAAGACTTTTCCCTGTATTCTCGTCAAGAAGAGCGACCACAAGACATCGCGATAGATGAATACTTAATATCTGATCTTGTAGGTATGGATGTCATGCTATTACAGAACTTTAATAGCCAAGAGACACATTTACAGGCTATACTAATGCGCACGCCGAAAAATATACAGAAAATCGGAACAATATCGGGCGTTGTTCTTGCTGAGGAAATGTGTTCCGTTCCAGGTCTAGGAAATGATCTTCTAGAAGTATTGCTGCTGAGAAACAAGCTAACGGAACCATCTTGGAGGGGAAAATACGTGTTAGTTCCTTTTGTTCCGGCCATCGTACCGATCGTTGACCTGCCAAGCAGAACAGTGTTCATTGATCCCCCGTTGGGTTTGCTAGACTTGTCCTACACGCATGAAGAAAATGTCACGATCAAAGGATTCCTCCCTGGGTCTGTAGAACCATCTTAATGAAAAACTTAGATATTAATTTATCCGAAGTTACTAAGATATATAAATGTCTCTTTGAAATGCTGCGGTAGATCTGCGCACTTCAACGCTCTTATTTCTGTTTCATATGAAGCAATTATTGGATCTAAGTCTCTGTTTTCTTCTACATAATTTTGATGATGTAGACTAGATTTGATACAATCGTTTACTCGTAGCTGCAACGTCATGTATGCTTGAAAAAGGTCGGCAGCAAGGTTTGACAACCTTTCTTGTAATAGAAATGTCAGTGTTTCGACAATAACTGTGGCGTAAAGATCATCAGTGATACAAGCTTTTATCATTTTCATGATGTTAATTAGGTCATCGTCACTCCCAGCTGCGATTTTTCTTTTCTCGGCCTTGGATTTTGACTTCCTGCCCTTCTTATTACCAGTCTTGGGCGGATTCACAACCGACCGACTTTCTATAATCGAAAATGAACTCGTATGCCCTGCACTGATAACACTAGACATACTGCTCCTGCTAAAGTTACTCGTATTGCTACGTACGCTCATGTTTGACGTTTGGGACGCTACGGAGAAGAGACTCCCTGTGTCATCTTGCACACCGCTCTCTAGGTGACGGTTTATGGCGTTCCGTTTCGATTCACGGCGTATATTCTTGGCAATAACGAATTTCTCGACAGCTTTTTCAAATTCATCTCCCTTTCCTTCTAGCTCAATGATGTAGTTTTCAGCTGTCATGTGTGCTTCATCCTTAACTTTCATACAGAGATTCTCCAATCCATGAAAAACACACAGCCTCCGAGCTTCAAGCCATAATTCACCGGATATTAAGAACCCAATGGCATTATAAGTGTCATCACCATAATCGAGTAATATACGTGCAGCCTCCGCATAAGCCGAACGTTGATTATCAAGAGTAGCTTCAGAAATTTCTTTAGCAATACTTAAAGCTAAGTCCTTCACCTCAAGATGCCTCTCATTACAGAGCTCAGTGGTCATGATTTTGTGAAAAGTGAAATAAGTCTGCCAATCATGGCCCATTCTAGCAGCCTTAAGGACACTAGTATATTCAATAGGATCCGTAGATAGAAAAATAGATAAGGCGCTCTCATATTTTCCTTCGCTTAGCATCAAACGACCTAATGAAAGCATAACCTCACGCTTCTTTGTATGGTCATCAACAAACAGCTCGAAAGCAAGGCGGTGCAGTTTATATTTTTCAATGAAATCCAAACATTCGGTAAAAAAATTGTCATCTTCAATCCCCTTCTTAGACATTTCCTCGTGATCTAATGCCATGTGTCTCAGAGCGGAATCGTATCTCTTCAATCTCAAATCCACCTCGAATCGAGCCCTATACTTGGGGAGTTCCTCATAGTGCTTCAATAGTGGTAAATACTGCTTGGGATCAAGTTGTGAGTTACGAGCTACGGCCTTGGCCATTTCAAAATCATAAATACCAAGGGCGGTATCGAACAACAACTCATAATTAGACAAGAAAGCTAAGTACGTAATGGCACTTTGCAGTTTGTCATTGAATGACTTCCCTTTTTGTGTGTCATGATTGAGTAAATCATCTCCACATTGGATGAGTAGCAAAGCTCTTTCAAGTTGAGGAGGTTCTTCCTTTGCATATGTACTTAGTATAGGAAGAAGTAATTCACCGTGAGTGATCCTCCGAGAATTTAGCCTACCGCATTCATGAGCAGTTATCATCACGGATCTCATCTTAGAGCATATTTGATTTATTTTGGTTGAAAAATCAAAGGGGCTATCGAAGCCTTTAGGTTTAGGTCCGAACCAATCCATTAAAGTATACTTTGTAGCTGTTACGTCCGCATTACTCAATCCAGCTATGAATAGATTGATATGATCCACACTTTTGACTTGTTCAAGAAATTTTTCAATACCTCCATGTTTTAAGAACATCAAAGGATTCACATCGCATAGTAAATTTACATCAATTTTCTGTCTACGCATGATCGAAAACGCCTCTGCATATTTTTCTTCACAAAGAAGTCTTACAACGTAAGGAATCAGTAATCCACGTGGACATAGGAGCTCAATATTCCCGCGAGGTAATAAGAAGATGGCTTCCGGACGATCTGGAAAAACAGAAAATAAAACACTTCCTCGTTCTAGATCACGACACCCGTAACCCTCTAGAGAGCTATCTTCCAGTGAAGACAGAGGGTCAAAGTCCAGAAGAGCATCAATCGGAATTAAGTATAATTGTGACCTTGAACCTATTGTTGAAAAGGCTAAAAGCCTGTGGGCGGGTGATAAATGAAACCACGACACTGCCTCTTGTATGAGCCTCTCTCCCATATATAAGCGAGATCGTTGAGACATTCCGAGAAGTATGCGTTTCCCATTATTAGATCGAAGACCTGAAAAAATCGGACAGGGTTCCAGAAACATAAGTTCTGACTCAGAAATCGGTATCAGTGATACCACATCTCCAGATTGCAAAAAGTATTCATAAAGACAGCCATCCGACAGCTGCACTAGCGCGGAAGATACATTAAACTCAAATTCTTCATCTGTGCAGGCCACGGGATTGTAATTAGTCCAGGTTGACAATCCAATGCCCTGCCCTGGTAACTGCTGTCTCTGTAGTTGATCTAGATATGCCTTAAATACGGGTGTTGTATTTGCCTCTTGAAGACATAGATCGATTCGGAAAGTCATGACATACAACTCGTCACACGGCTGCCATAACTCTGAACAAGATGTTGCAGTGGCTAATGCTATTAATTTAACCATAATTTCGTTATCAGCATATACGACATCGAAGACAGTAAATTGCCGTAAACAAGAGCTGTGCGATTTCATAAACATGTCATCGCTCCATTCATAGACAGTTAAAATGGATAAAGTACCATCTCCTATCATATTATCTCCACATCGACGTTTTAAACTTCCAAGAAATAGTAGTGATCCTTCGCAGGAGCTTGCGATAGCGTTAAGTTTAGTAGTAGAACTCGCAAAGCGAGGCCCCTGCCACGTAAAACTGGAAATAAATTTAACTTCTGATATGGCTTCTTTAAACCACAAAGAATAGGCGCACAAGGGAGGAGGAATGACAGCTTTATTCATATGGGTAATGCTCAGAGTGGATCCGTCAATGACAGCAACAGTGCCATTATCCGAAACCGAGAAATTCCAGGTAAAATCATATTCCCTAAATTCATACAATTCATCACTGCCACGATGTTTAATTGAAGCCAATAAAGACATTTTCTTCAATCTATCAAACTCAATTGTTGCTGGATATAAAGTGTTATCGTATTGGAATTCACGCTTGATATACCTAAAATAGAAAATAAACATAAAATGTGTGCCTCAACAATGGTTTCCTTAAACCCATTCAACAGTATTCCGTACCAGTGATAATTCGATCGATGATACAATTGACACCTGTATCTTCGGCTGAAGTCGCTGCTGCAAACATTTACAATAACGGCTGCTAGTAAATCACTGTCACTGTTCCAGTTGATCGACACTACTTGATCACCCTCGTTTGTTCGAAGTTTAAAGTTCCCGTGTTGCAGCCCGTTAGATTCTATGAACACAACTTCCAATCCATGTCTTCCTCGTTTCTGTACAGCTGCGATTAAACTCGAACAGTTTGGTCCTGCCCATGCAATAGGACAAGGAAATATATTGCTTAGTAATTTTCCACTACCGTCTTCGGCCCTCGCCAGCACCGAGTTAGAGAGAGTTGTAACGTCGAATATGCGTATACGACGGATACCATCATCTTGATCTACAGACGATATAGCGATCATTGAGTTATCAGCCGACTTCCAAGTAACAAAAATCGGTTCAGATAAGCGACTTGTTGGCAACGTTGCTTCCGCCAATATTTCAAATTCGCAGTTCATAATGATGACAATCGGACTCAAAAATTCTCTAGTAGCAGTAGTATCTTTATCGCTTCCAATTATACTCTGATCAGTCACTAAGCATAAGAGCTCAGTATCGAGGCTCCAAGAACCTGTAATTAACCCAAAGTCGAAAGAGCCAACAATTTCAGTCTTTCCATCTAAACAGTCTATGTTGGCAATACAACCATCATGGGACAGTGCAACAAGTTGGCTGGATGTGTCAACGTAAGTCAAGCTGAACCAAGACTGACTTTCTACAAAGTTTTTCGCCATATTTGAATCATTTAAGTTGGTAAGATCAGTTTTCCAATGAATCGATCCAGATGTGTTGATTGCGATTACTTCCCCCGTTGAAATGAGAGCATATAGATAAATTGCACTGATTTCATCCTGTACGAAAGAAACGATTGATTCCTCGATCAAAGGATTTCGGATGAAATGAATCCAACGATCGTTCGTCGCCTGATCATAGTTGCTAGCAATTTGAATCTTATGCCTCTTTTCGTTTATCAGTGTGAGGTTGCGCATTTGAATAGATTTCGACTCTCATGCATGGTGGAACGTTTTATGTTTTATGGTTTGGGTTTGATGGTTTGATGTACGTTTCTAAAATACTTAGTATAAAATACAGTATAATGTGTGGTCGGAGTTAAAATAATTTGACCGGACGTACGATACGTTCCGACAGTATGTAGGTAGGTACTTGCATGCGTCTTAGCACACTACAGTACGTAGCAGCGTACTATAGGATTTGGCGGAAAGGAGGCACTGCACGTACGTGAAAATAGGGCTGAGTCGTGAGGTTCCGCAGCGTCGCACCAGTCCAACATAAATTTTGAAATTCTTGAATATCATACTATCATACCTCTCCTCAAGACACACATCTACGTGAAAGATGCCGATGCTATATGGATCGATCGATGGTGTAAATGGAAAAGATCCAGATCTTTCAAAAAATGCAGCTATCTATCCTGATCAATCGAGTGGAGTGTCAAAGGAGACGGGTGATGATCACATGGTATGTACATGTGCTACAAGTACTATGAGGATCCGAACTGATTCCTTGTTGCTTAATCCTACACTCTGCAGTCATAAAAAAATGACTGATGAGAATGAAACTACTTCCCAAGTATTATTTCACGGATCGAGTGCTCATACCGTCGAAGAATCTAAACAACCTGCAGTCATATCAACAATATCCGGGGAGGAAAGTCGCATTTTTTCGACATTTGTGTCGCTGAGTATCAATCGCGCAGATCTCAACGGATCGATAATGCCACTTCAGTCTCCGTTGAGAAAAATCAAGACGGAGGATGATCGAAGGGGCGTGACGCCGATCAGTAAGGGTATCGAAACATTACCTCATTTTTTTGATTGTTTACCGGATTCGTCTTTTTACCCTTTTTTCGCTGAGTCAGTTGATGAGCACCGCTACTTTCCCTCTCCTCAATCAAAAGATGAAGAAGCTTCGATGTTCAACAAAACTCCTAGTAAATCTCAGGCGTCATCAAAAGATTGTGATATGATATCCACCATGTTATCTCCCCTGCCTTACTTAGTGCCGAAAGTGCCCACTCCAAGTCTCTTGAAAGGTAAATTTGATAACGATGTGGGGATCAGTACTGCAAAGAGACAAGGCAAAAGCCTCGAGCGCTTGCTCGAATACAAGAACAAGAAGATGAAATCTAGCAAAGGGACAAAAAAGACTCTGCCGATCAAAAAAAGCATGTCTCATCCGAGAAGAGCTTCGAATAGCGATGATGACGAAGACTACGATGAAAGTGACAAAGAAAATCAGTGTGTACAGACGAAGCCACTTCACGCCAAAGCGACTAGATGCGTTCCTGTGATGAATGAAACGTCGATAATTGTAACCAACAGCATTCGAAACATTGAACATTATCATCCGTCAGATGACGTTGTAGCACTTCTCGCTCCTGCTAAAGCTACCGATGTGACCTTTCCTGTCATAGATCGGTGCAAATGTACCAAGTCTAGATGCTTGAAATTATATTGCGACTGCTTTCAGGCCGGGCAGATTTGTACTTCGAGTTGTGATTGTATATCCTGCGAAAATACGAAAAATCATAGTAAACCTGGAGGTTTGCGATTTCTAGCTATAGAATCGCTCTTGTTGAGACGACCCGATGCCTTTGAGCACAGGCCCAAAAAGGCTGGTGAAGGATGCAAATGCAAGAAAAATCGGTAAGGCAATTTTAGCAATCAAGCTTGGTCGCGAGTCATTCAATTTTCAAACGCTATTATTCACAATTTTTTGTGTCATTACGAAGATGCTTGAAAAAATATTGCGATTGCTTCAACTCCGGAATCAGCTGCTCTTCGAGATGCATGTGTGAAGATTGTAAAAATTTGCCCGATGACGACGTTTCACTTGTAAATCAGAAGATGAATAAGAAAAGCCGCAGAGTTACACGTCATACTGAAAAGGCTCAAGACGAAAAAGAGGCCTTCCTCGTCACCAATCACAGAAGAAAGTTGAAAACTGTAGGTCGAGAGAATATGATGGATAACGACGCTTCTGTTTCTCCCACTCAAACCGTACTAGCTGAGTCTGATGAGAACTCTACCTCTGAGGATCATACTCTTTTTTCGAAGCATGATTTTCTTTCTGCGTTACCGAGTGAAGATTTAATGCAAATGATGCATTACGGTTATGCCTCAACTGGTACTCCGACGAATATGGAAGCAATCTGATACATTTTCGAAACTCATCAGAAACAGTTACATATTATTGCAGTGGTACTATCGCCAGGGTATCCTGAATCAAACGAATCTTTCTGTGTCCATTCTGGACTCTAAATAGACTTGACATTACAGTATCAGAAGGTAATCCAAGTTGTAGATCATAGTCATCCCTCCTGTTCATCTAAATAATAATGGTTACAGAAATTTATCTAAATTTTCCTTAGCATATTTCACATCACCGATGGCTTTTTTACGTCGATAGAAATTACAAGCGCATCCATCACCAGTACAGATAATGTCTGATAGAATAGTCTCATGTACTCGTTGAGCTTCAGACCATAACTGTGCATAACGCATTTCAGCTTCACGAACAACGGATAATTTTTGCAAATACAATAGCGCTTCGTCAGGTAAGCAATGTTTGCATAGATTACCTATATTGGGCTCGATGCTCGCTGCAAATTTGTAAGGTAAGTTAAGTTGAAGCTCCTATTTGAGAAAAAGATACGTAGCTGCATGGAGTACGGAGTACGAACCTTTACAACCTACGCACGAAGCCATTTTTTTAGCAAACATCATCAAGCTCCCGGGACGAGCAGTAGGTGTGGGGATAAAAATCTTCCTTGTGTGATCACCTTGCAATAAATGCTTTTCAACATCACTCGCATCTCCCAAGATTGGCTCAAAAATTCTTATCAGTGGCTTCGATAGTTGATTGGAGAGGTACCATTTGCAATCGATCGGTATACTGTTTTCCAACACGTATATGGGATCTTCGGCCTTGTCATATGTTTGAACGCCTGTTCAAGATTGAATAGAAAAGTTCATCGACGCAAGAAAGAAAGCGGTTATCAAAAATGTGGAGTAGTAGAAGGATACCCGAATATTCATGCTCATACCTTTTGCTCCTGTAATTATAACATATGGGACTCGATCACCCATTTGTGGTGCCGAGCCAGGATCTCTTTTCTTCATCCTAGCAGCGAGTTCAACGTGAGCTTGCTTTACCTTGTAATCATCTTTCTTTCCTCCAAGACCTAGAGCATATTCAGCACCTTTATGTAGACTCTTGGTGATGACCAGTCGTGATATATCCATTTTATTTTGAAGAAGGTCTGATATTTGTTTCTTTACGAAAGCCATGGCTCCTTCTACGTCTTGATGAATCAGAATTTTATCTAGAGAGTGTTGTATCACGTCTCGTACAAGAAGGCAGTTGTCTCTGCGCACCGTTTCAAGTCCTTTTTGATCCATTTTATCAAAGATTTCTGTATTCGTGTACATGAGGCCAGCGTAGCGTTTTTTGTTCCTTCACGGTAGATTTTTGATTTATTCTTCTGTGAGTTGAATCTTAGAAGGTAAAAAATTATAACTCATGATTACTTACATGAGTAGATATGGGAAGTAAACTTTCTCAAACTCTAAGCGAATCGGTGACGGGAAAATTCCAGAGCATTTCTCCGCCGCCTCAAGTGCAAGAGGAAAGGTCTCATGAACATTTCTAGTTCCAAACTTGACCATTACAGAATCTGTATCACCATAAATGACTTCAGCATTAAATTGATATCCATTTTTAACTGAATAGTTCTCTTCGACGTACGTTTTTGTTGTTTCCAAGAGGTATCGACCGTACGAAGTGACGGATGAGGCTATTTCTATACAAGGAAGTTGACCTACACCAGCTCCAGTGAAACCATAAACTGAGTTCGCTGAGACTTTAAGTGCAAGCTGTCTACCATTTTGTACTGCCCTTTCAAAGTCTGTGGATGCATTTTTCATATCGACTTTGGCTCTCTTTCGTGCAGCAAGTAGCTCCTCCAAAATAGAAGGAAGAATCCCCTTTTTTGTTTGCACATGAACAAAAGTATGGCCACTGTCACTTTGCTTGTACGACTCCTTATTCAATTTGTTTACATCTTGGGGATTTACCAACGTTGAATAGCACAAGTTATATGCTTGCATTATCGATGGATAAAGCGATGCGAAATCAAGCGTCGCTATAGGAACTTGATAGTAACCCTTAACAGGTTCCAACACTGTTGCTCCTTCGTATCCAGCAGTATCGGACGATGCACCTCCACTTCTGTTCGTGGTTGGGACTAGTAACTTTTCAGTTCTGCATTTACGCAGAATCATACTGAAGACCTTAATCTGCTGACCTCTTGCAATCAAATATGACACAGGTACACCAGTTGTTCGAGCCATTTCAATGTAATTAACAAGGACCGAAAGCTTTTCCAATAGTCGGAGAGGTAGTAATGCATCTTTTAAGCAATATACTGCCAACCTATGACGATCTGCGTCACTTCCATTCTGTAAATCAGAAATAATTGAATGATGAACATCCTCCTTCTGTTGTCCCAAGAACTCAGAGCACACGCTATTCAAGGTATATGAGCTCAGCTTATGGTTGCGTTGCATATAAGGAAGCATATCAAATATAACGCGACCATCAATGGTCGTTTCAACGTTGTTGCGTTTGCCATATGCCGATGATTCAAATGTGGTGTTCTTCATACGAGCCGTTACACCGCTGACACGGCCCCATTTTTTAAAGTTCTCCAGCTTCTTAGAGACGGATTTATTCTTCTTGGATAAAGCGTCAGCGCGGTCTAGCAGATAAGGTATGTCGAAGTTCTGTACGTTGTATCCAGTGATAATATCAGGATCGCATATTTGAAGGAATGCGCGCCATTTCAGAAGCATATCCTCTTCGGTATCACTTGGAATAACATGCGCACCGACGATAGGTAGACATCCCCTCAGCGTAAATACAACCTTTACATATATGATGAGACCCTTATCAAAAGTTGCGCAGCTTACATGGTAAAACATAAACCTACCTGTGTGAAAGGCTGACTTTGTCCGTACACGCTAACAACGTTGGCTATCTGAATCACAGGATCCTTATCAGCTTCAGGAAAATATCCTTTACGTCCTTGACACTCAATATCAACAGAAAATACACGTAGTGGTGCGATTTTATTCCATTCCCCTTCTGATTCATGTGCGATTAACTCGTTATAGTAAACATCGACCTCGAGCTAAAACGTTGAGAAAGTCAATGACATACAATCATTGGAAACGTAGAAAATGAAGAATAAAGACTTCTTGCATGTCACAGCTTACCTGCGAGTGAGTTAACTTTCCATTTCTTTTACGAACTGAATAGGTATCTTTGGGTAAGGTGATCCATCCAGCCCCCGTGATTTGTCGATCCACCATGAGACGTAAAACATATGGAACATTGCACTCAAAAGGACTGAATCGTATAGATTCATGTCCATGTCGATCAATATTGTATTTAACGGAAGAGTCATTAGTGGTACTCTCTACAATACCAGGAAGGGTCAAACCTTCGTCTATAATTTTCTTTAATGTTGCCACGAGTGTAGGTACAGCTACAAGTACTTTTAAGAATTTGGTATGTGAAGGTATAAAGCCCATAATACTTTGATGATCTTCAATGCTCTGTACACCATAAACTAATATATCATCATAGTCTCTGCTAGAGGAGGAACGTCTTGTGGCTTTGAGTCGATCATTCAAAATCACACGGATTTTTTCTAGTACTTGAAGATCAGCCTTTCCATCGCTACCTTTCTGGATTTCATATCCACGTGGTAATGCAATATATCCATAGGGTGTAAATCCATGAACAAAGGTTGTAACGGAGTTACCTTCATTAGTAACTCCATAGATTCGTATGACGGGTACCGTTCCATGGGTCGGTCCTAGGATACCGTTTCTTGAAGAGTTAGGATTTTTGGAGAGAGGTTTCGATGAAATATAATCTATATCTAACCACTGGAAATCCAAATCCTTGGAAGGTAGAATCGATTCATCTTGGACAGAAGTACGAGTCCACTTGGAATTTTCCTCCCATGAGAATACAGAGAGGAAGTCATCATCGGGGCCTTCTGTTTCGGATGGATCGACATAGGTCATTTCTACATCATCAAAGTTATTATCCTCCTGGAATTCATCTTGATAGTCATCTTCGTCATACATCTTGCACAGTCGTAGATTCGATGTTAATGACTAATTAGTTGTTTTGTTGCAGTGAATGAATTTGGCATGGATGTGTTACTGTGTATCATGAAATGATCAGGATGTGCCGTATGTAGGTATGTAGTAGGTTGCTTGTACGTTTTTGCTTATAAAAAAATTTGGCGCGGTGCACGTTCAAAAACGCTGTTTTTTCTTCCCCATTCCTTTTCTCATCCATCGCCCCATCACCCATCACCCACCAAATAAAATATATACTGTAGTAGTCTTCAAATCATGAGCTCCTTCGCTGTTGAAACGAAGAATGTCATCAGCTTGAAAGGAAGCGTCGCAATCGTTTCCGAATTCTTTTACACGGCAGTATGTTGCACGATTATTTTACTCATATGGTTCTTCACGCGTCATTGTTCTTCAGTCCATGTAGGAAAGCAATGCATTCACCTCTTTCTTTGTACCCTTTGTGTAAAACAATGGATCGATTGACCCTACTCATCCTAAGATAAACTCGATTCTGTATCAAAGAGGTAAGTCATGATTCATACTCAACAAACCTTCCTCCAGTCATTCTTGTTACTCATGCGTACACACGTTTTACTTGGACACAGGAATCTATCCACCAGAAACCTTCAAGAGAGAATCCAAGTATGGATTGACAGTACTTACCACAACTCATGAGGGATTACTCAAATACTTAAAGCAAGTGATGGATCAAATGGAAACCTGGCTTGTAGATGGTGATGTTCAACGTCTTGTCGTTGTGGTGAGTGGTTTAGATACGGGTGAAACATTAGAGCGCTGGCAATTCAATATAAAATTAGACGGGAAAGAAAATGGACAGCAACATGCCAATTGTAAGGATATAGATGAAAAACGAGTTGCCAAATCTATCAAAGAAATACATGATGAAATGCAAGCAATTATTCGTCAAATTACAGCCAGTGTACGTTTTCTTCTGCCCATATCCACTCCATGTACGATGGATGGCCCCATGCTTTCTAAAAGAATCGTTTATTGATATCTAATACTCCTTTTACAAGGTCACTTTTCTTCCACTTTTGAATGAACCATGTTCATTTGATCTTCTCGTTTATACTAATAAAGATGCAGTGGTCCCAAGTAATAAATGGGAAGATTCGGATCCGCATTACATTATGAATAGTCAAGAAGTGAAATTGCGTAGCTTTACTACATCAGTTCATAAGGTTGATTCGATGGTAACGTACAAGGAGGCAGAGGAATGGGAGCTGTAGAGGAGCAGATGCATAGGCAAAGTCAAACATGCGTTCTTTTTTTCCCTCTGGAACTTGGAAAACTACATATCAGTGTGTTCCATCACTCAAATAATTTAAAACTATAACATGTACATATATACAGAGCTATGAAAAAGTCAATCTAGAATCGTGTTTCTCCCTTCAGTGTATCCATTTATGCAGTAATATCGTTTAAAACGTGCATTCCGTATTCATGCAGTGGCACTCTCCTTCATTTTCCCTTGTTTATCTTTCAAATCTTTTACAGCCGCTCGGATAGCATCCTCTGCAAGCATAGAGCAGTGAAGTTTCACGGGGGGTAATTTCAAATGAGCTGCTATATCTGTATTTTTAATCAAGAGGACATCATCGATCGATTTGCCTTTTACCCATTCTGTTGCCACGGAACTTGACGCTATTGCTGATCCACAACCAAAGGTTTTAAATTTCGAGTCAATAATGGTTCCATTATCATCTACAAGAATTTGTAATTTCATGACATCTCCACAGGCTGGTGCACCGACTAAACCCTGAAAAATGAATCATATGGAATATTATGATATGGACCCTTCACGTATCATGGTTTAGGAATGATTTGAACGTACCGTCCCAACATGGTCATCATTTTTATCGAGAGATCCAACATTTCTTGGGTTTTCATAATGCTCCACAATATTTTCATGATACCATCGTCTCAAGACTGAGCTAGAGACAGGGGGTCCTATAATTGCTTGTCGTGTCGTACCCCAATTATGTCTAAGCGCAGGAGATGCCTGAATATGTTTTGCTATTGTATTCCACATTATTGGCGCAGTCCTCGATATGTGTTGATCAATTTATTGCAATGAGGGAAGGAAGATGTGTCTGAATATGACGTTATGACGATGCTGCTTACGTAGCAGGTAGCAGCAGGCAATAATAATTAGAAAATCGAAGTTCCCATAGCACGCTACATTTGAACCAGCAGCTGACTAAGGTACTTAGTAGCCTATCCTACTGTACTTACTGAAATCAGTGCTGTTCGAGTGGATATGCAGACAGGCAGACGGTGATTACGGTGTGTCGTGCGAGTTCCATGTCACAATAAGGTACACTGCCTTGAACTCTGAACTCTGGGAACTCTGAACCCCCTTCAACACAAAGTTAAAATACAGTAGGAATTGTACGTAAAATCTGATCGAAAATACATACATACCTTATGACAAAATCGTCTTGGTGTTTACTTGCCGGGAAATAAAAAGAAAGGACAATATTGATACATCCAGTAGAATCATACGAAGCAAACTCTCACCATGTCCATGATCTATGGTGCGTGGATATACAATGGAAATAGGGTTTCTCGTTTCTTGAAACGTTTTGTATTTTTTGCAAAAAATGACATTTGTCCATGTTTTTGTTTTGCAAATATATCATTCATCTTTGATTCTTTTTTGTAGATGAATATGGTCGTCCCTTTATTATTTTGAAAGAGCAGCAAGCCAAAGCTCGTGTCAAGGGTATCGAGGCTACCAAGGTTTGGATTCTTGTTACATTACCCTCCTCGTCTTTTTTCAAAAACAAAACAAAAGTTTCATTAAAACCATCATTTTGCTTATTATTTTAAAAAGTCAAACATTATTGCCGCTCGATCTATCGCCAGATTAGTTCGAACATCCTTAGGTCCCAAGGGAATGGATAAGATTTTAGTCTCACAGGATGGTGATGTTACAATTACAAACGATGGAGCGACCATTATGGATCGTATGGAGGTGAATCATCAAGTTGCCAAACTTTTAGTTGAACTTTCTAAATCACAGGATGATGAAATTGGAGATGGGACGACAGGTGTCGTTGTACTCGCTGGTGCTCTGTTGGATCAAGCTGAGAAATTATTAGATCGAGGAATCCATCCAGTTCGTATTGCGGAGGGATTTGAAAAAGCAGCGGAGGTCGCTATCAAATACTTGGCTGAGATCGCAGACACCGTGCCGTTCTCCAAGGATAATCTAGAACCTCTCGTTAAGACTGCCATGACTACGCTTAGTTCGAAGATTATAAACGTGGACAAAAGAAAAATGGCTGAAATCGCGGTCAATGCTGTTGTGGGTGTCGCTGACATTGAAAGGAAGGATGTGAACTTTGATATGATCCGAATGGAAGGAAAACCAGGTGGATGCTTAGAGGATACAGAGCTCGTCAATGGAATTGTAATCGATAAGGATATTTCCCATCCTCAAATGTCCAAGACGATTAAAGATGCAAAAATGTGTATCCTAACATGCCCTTTTGAACCTCCCAAGCCGAAGACGAAACATAAGCTTGAAATTTCGTCAAGAGAAGCCTATGAACGACTTTATCAGCAAGAACAGGATTATTTCAAAGAGATGGTGAAGCAAGTCAAAGATAGTGGGGCCAATCTGGTTATTTGTCAATGGGGTTTCGACGATGAAGCGAATCATCTATTACTTCAAAATAATCTTTCCGCGGTTCGTTGGGTTGGAGGAGTTGAGATTGAACATATTGCTATAGCCACCGGTGGTCGAATTGTTCCAAGATTTTCCGAACTTTCTCCTGAAAAATTAGGACGTGCGGGTACTGTCCGTGAAATCTCCTTTGGCAATACAAGAGAGCGTATGTTGGTGATTGAAGATTGTGCCAACTCCAACGCGGTGACTGTACTTGTTCGGGGAGGAAATAAAATGATAGTCGAAGAAGCGAAAAGGTCACTCCATGATGCCATGTGTGTTGTTCGCAATCTTATTAAGGATAATAGAGTCGTCTATGGTGGAGGTGCGGCGGAAATTGCTTGTTCGTTGGCTGTTAGCAAGTTCGCAGAAACGGTTGTAGGTGTAGATCAATATGCTATCCGAGCGTTTGCAGACGCATTGGATGACATTCCTCTTGCTCTGGCTGAGAATTCTGGTTTGGATCCGATTGAGGAGCTAGCTGCTGCAAAGTCAAAGCAAATGAAGGAAAACAATCCCCTAATTGGATTGGGTATAAGTGAGGAACCCAACGAAGATGGCAACTTTGCAACCAATATGAAAGAAATCGGTGTGTTTGAAACACTTCCTGGAAAGCAGGAACAGATTAGCCTCGCAACTCAAGTAGTGAAGATGATTTTGAAGATTGATGATGTCATTACAATGGGAAGATATCAGTGATTTTCTTGGATGTAATTTTACGTATTTCCATTCAAGGCCCTAATCCCTTGAGTACTTCAATCATGACAAAAATAATACTAAGCAAACAATAGATGGCGATTTTCTCTGCATCATTATTTCATAAAATATATGTATATTATATGCAGCTTAGTCCTAACTCTGCAAATGATTGTAGAAAGTGAAAAAATTACGCTGGCTGAATGAAAGTGATTCAAGATCTTGAGTCACTAACTTCAGTAATCATTTCTGCGTTCCTTAGCTTCATCCTTTCTATTCGACCTTGTTCAAAAAACGGGTCGTCTGTTTCTAGTTCCCATCGACACATGGGGCATGTATTCCGACTCCCGAGCCATTCGTGTATACAATAATGATGAAATATGTGATCGCATGGTAATTGAATGACCATTTCTCCAACCGTGTATTCTGCACAACAAATACAGCAGTCTTTGTTTTGTTGAACGAGCAATTCTTGATCTGTCACTGGTATGGAAGGTAAGGAACTCAAAATACGTCGACTTGTGGGTGGTGGTCGAGTATCGCTCATGAGGCTATTTCTTTCGTCGTGTAAAATCGATGTATCAAATAAATGTCCCAGACGAAGAAGATTGTCTTGTAATTGTCGTAATTCAACAGATTCCAAATAAAATTGATGAATAGAGTCGCTTCGTACACGAGAGGCGATGTGAGCGAAGGTATCGCTGAATTGTTGTTGTTGTTGACGTCGTTGCTGTTGGTTCGGATGCATCGTAAATGATATGACGCGGTTTCCAGTAACGATGAATATTCCTCCCCTGATTATAAATATTTCTGCAGTCGTGTTACTGAATTCGGTTGATAAAGTTACTGACGTGTTACCTGCATTATAAGAGGTAGTAGGAGTAGGGACTGTCAGAAATCTAAGAAGTCTTCTACTAGGTCGTCTCTGATAAACTGCTCTGTTACCGGAACGAGATGCACCCTCGGGGAGAACAGTTGTATCAGCTCTTGAGGAGGTACATCCCATCTTGAATACTGAAATATTTTTTCTATAAAGGTTGCAACATGAAAGGAGGAGGGGAAAGAAAAGAAGAAGTACGAAGTGGGTGGAACAAAAAACAAAATCCTCCTATGTAACGCAGTATGTATTGCACGTGCATCGATACGCCATGAACAATCTAATTTAGCTAATTTTAGGAAATCTCCACTCTCGGTCATGCGAACTTGAAAGCGAGACGCTCGTTATGTACAGGTATGTAGGACCCCTCTACTCTAGAGGAGGTAGGAACCTTGTCGTTTTATCCCCTCTCTCAGTGTAACGAGGTAACGAGTAATCCAATAACTTCTCGCTTTTGTAGGCAAAATGGAAAACTACATGATTGCTTTGTACTACTGCTACAAAAGAATCCCCGTTGAATTGATGGAAAATCATCGAAAAATGCAAGTTTCAACGTGCAATCGCTTATCTCTAAACGGACGAATACGACTAAGCTTAGAGGGTGTGAATGGTGTTCTTTCAGGGACTATTCAAGGCTTGAGAGAATATGAGTTTGAACTGAGATCTCTTTTGTTTCCACCACAAACAGATGGCCCAAGTGATGATAATAACATACAGAACAACTCGTTGAGATACGGTGAAACCTTGGATGTGAAATATTGTCATTTGAGACATGACATACCCGAAAAGGAGAAACAACTTTTTGATTCGTTGCAAGTGACTATAACGAAAGACGTCGTCACATTGATCGACCAAGCTGTATCTCATAACAAAGAAGAAGGAGAGAATCCTCATCCAAGGATTAGCTTCGAAAAATATCCTCCTTCTCCTCATTTGACACCTGAGGAATGGAATTTTCGATTACTCCAATTTTCGACGCCTACGAAGGTCGATGATCTTAATACTTTTATGACTCAGCAAAACTCCATCGACAATCATGAAGCTATTTTGATTGATACTCGCAATATTTATGAATCGTCCATTGGACGCTTTCACGTGCCAGGTGTACCGACGTTACTTACAAATACTCGTCAATATTCTGATTTGACAGATATACTAGAAGCATCGATGAATCAAATATCGGGAAAGAAGTGCGTGAATGTCTTTATTGTTTCTGTATCATGCCTAAGAGTATACTACCTACTTTCTTCATTTTTCTCTTTTTACGATATTGCGAACGATTCGTTAGTGTCTTTCTTTATTGTACAGGTGGAGTCCGTTGTGAACGGGTTTCATCCTATCTGCAAGCGTTGGTAGATAGTCACCTATGGCCGCAAAATTTGGATAAACCCAAAAATATATATCAATTGCAAGGGGGTATACAAAAATATCTTGAACTGTATGGAACCATGGAGCATTCACTCAAAAGTGCAACGGACGAAAACTCTGATTCTTCGGTTACTGTACATAATGGGTATAATAATTTATACCGAGATGAAGTAGGACGATGTCTCTATGTGGGTAAAAACTTTGTTTTTGATAAAAGAAGGTATGATCCTATGGTTGGTTCTCATAGCTCCCAAATAGGCAAATGTATATTATGTGGGAAGCTTCATGACGATTACGATAATGGCTACGCCCCAGCTGACAAAAAAGAAAGTCGTTGCTGTAGCTGCAGGATTCTTATACTGGTTTGTAATATATGTAGGGGGAAAGTATGTGTGTGGGGAGAGGTTAATTTGACAAACAAACCATCCATTTATTGTGGGAAAGATGGAAAAGACTGTGTTGGGAAAGGAAATAAACTGGATAATGTAATTCTTATTTGAAGTTAGCAATTTTATTATCTGGTATAGTTTAATACTTAATTTTCTTAGCAGTCGGTATGATTTGATCCATGTAAAGAACATGAGGTGAACCCAATCCACGCAGACATGAAACATGTACAAGCATAAGCTCAGAACCCGTTTCCCAAACTGCATCACTATGAAGTACCTTTATTTCATAGCAGTTGTTATATTTCCACTCCTCTTGCTCTTGATCGAGAAACATAGTAAAGTTTAACCCACATAGTACACATCGATCTCTTAATTCGTCAGCTGCAACGGTGGCTGCAGTATTCAAATCATCATTTTTACCAGTGGTGACCGACGAATCTACATTAGAATTACGCATACCCCTTACTTCACCGTCATCTATACTTCCTCCTGCAGGTTGTTGTCCTGACCAAATTATGATAGAAGGATACCACCCCCTATCCTCAGATCTTTCCATACTTCTCTCAAGTAAACGCTTTTTAAATAGCCGATCTAAATGTGCCGCTAGCTCTGCTTCTTTACGAAAGCGTCTACCATCCGTGGAACTCAAAAAGGGTAAACCTCCATGATATAATTGTTCAATGACCCATGGATTCTTTTCCCTTAAAAATTCAGGCGAAAAACTTTTACTGACTCCAAGTTGTGTAGATGCTAGGGTTTGAGGTATCATATATGGATAGGATGATAATCCGATAATGTTGGAATACTGATGTTCGAAAGATAATATTGTTGGCCTTGTCATGGATGTGATGGATTTTGATGAGGATTCTTGTATTTGGACCTTTTCCAGCATGGAAGTAAGAAGCGTGGTACAGGCTGAACATGATCCAAGCAAATCATTCATGTTACGTGAATGATAGTCAGGTATCCACATTCTGTCATTCTCATCTTTAAATGTGTTGGGATTAGTACCCATTTTAACGTAACCATTTAGCTTTGTTATTATTTCGGATGTGCTCTCCAAGAGATTGATGTTGGCATGTTCCCAGTCTCTTACCCTATCTAGGACATGCGGTGGTCGTATTTCTATAAAGATACCTCCTCCTTTACTGCTACTATAACCCCCTGAATCTATCATCATTTGTGCCGACTTTTCATGGGACGAAGATGACGACAACGCAGCCATAATCTCTTCAGCTGTTTTTTTAATTTCTAAGAGCAAATCTTGATTGATATCTGCAAGTCGTTCTAAGCTAACCTTATTTAACTCATCAACATTCTCAGCTTTTTGTATATCGTCCAATATATCTTGCATATGTTTTCTAAGGTCGGGACTTAAAATCAGAGTACCATCAGATGCTTTGGAAAACCCAGCTGCCTTGGCACGGACATCAGCAATTAATTTAGATGCTTTTATTCTTTCATCTTCTTGAATAAAAGGATTGCCCATTTCTTTCCAATCCTTATCAGGAAAAATGTTAAACTCCTTCCAAGTATTCCAAACCTTTCGTACTTTTAGTTTAGCCACATCATACTGTGTGGAGGAAGATAAAGCTTCATGTACGATTGGCATCCATAGGGGTATATCTACTCTCATTAGTGCAATATAATTTCCTTTTACATTTTTAAGGATCGAATCAATTACATATACAAGAGGTAATTTACGAGACGGTGGTACTTCTGTTGAAATTAGTAAATCACGGATACAACGATAGATGGATGAGGACGATTGAGCATATCCAGAAGCATAGTCATCAGCAATCATAGTAAGAACGTTTATTTGGACCTTGTCCGGGAAGTCCCCTAATTTGTGAAGTAACGATGTGTATTCCTCCAATTGATCATCACTTAGTTGTGGAAGTATCGTTTGAATATCGGTCAGGTCAGGAGACGGACTAATGCTTTTTCCCCCATCCGATGAATTAGATACTTGGATTGGAATTCCTGAAACTGCTGCAGCAACCTTTATCATGCCGAGAATCTGAATAACTACATGCGACGGAGTCAATTATTTAGTTGAACAAATATCTCTGCTGTCCTGCTGTGATTTGTGGTTTGTGGTTGTTTGTTATCCGATGGAATTTTTTTCGGCCGGCCCCAGAACCCTGGTACACGGTACGGTACTGTACGGTACGTAGACCCATCTACAGTCATGTACTGCGGTACAGTAATAGACGACAACTCTTATTCTAATTGCCGAGTACACCCCTCTATCGAACTTCGGCTCTATTGAGGTGGATTGGACTTTTCATGAGGTCCTCCATGTCTTTGTTTGTTATAAGAACTATCCTACCAACTTTCGTGTTGAAAAATGTTCGGGCAATCATCCAAGGACAGCGACGAACACGTTCAAAACTACATCAACCTTTTCAGTATGAACAATCAATAAGGAATAGAGGCTATCCCTATGTTGTTGGATGTGACGAAGTAGGTCGTGGAGCACTCGCAGGCCCAGTTGTCGCAGCATCATGTACCTTACTTTTGAAACCTTCCATGACAGCATCAGATATAAAAGCTATACTCGAGCAAGAAGAGCAAGATTTATTTACCCTTGTCGATGACAGCAAGATTCTTAGTGAGTCTATGCGCTATAATGTTTATCAAAAGATCCACGATAAACCAGAGTTATATGGTTTCTCATTTGCAGAAAGAAATGCACAAGATATAGATCGATTGAATATACTAAACGCATCCATGGAATGCTTTGCAGAATCTATTGAGACATTAGTTACGAATTACCAATTACCGACCCATGAAACATACTGCATTGTCGATGGGAATAAGTCACCGAAACTGCTTTCATCTATAACTTGTCGGCCTTATGTTCAAGGAGATGCACACATACTGACGATTGCTATGGCTTCGATCTTAGCCAAGGTTAAACGGGATCAGTTTATGATAACCAAGGCCCATCGTTTGTATCCTCAATATGGTTTTGACGTACATAAAGGATATCCAACAAGAAATCATATCTTGGCTATCCATAAGTATGGACCATCACCTATACATCGAATGTCATTTAAACCTTTGAAAGGTAGATAGATGACTTCCAATACAACAATGTTTATAATGCAATATGTACAATCTAATGTTATAACCTTATATTCATACAGAAGACAAGTAAAGTCTTCACAGTGTTATAGATGCTCTTCTCCTTTTGATAGATAATCTAATAAATCAATCCTTGTAATAATACCACTTACAACCGACTTCGTTTCTACCTTGGGAGATGATATTGTAGATGAGCCTGATACCGCAGAAACATTTGACCGAGTAAAGCACCGTTGCTCTGTCACTACAAGAACAAACGGCTGATGATCTAAAGCTTGAGCCAAATCCGACAGCTTATCATTCATGGTAAACTTCCGAAAAGTCTTATAAATCACACCTGCCTCTAATACGGATTGGTCTGGATTCACTCTTCCAGACAAAATTTTACTCGTCAAATTTCCTTCTGTTATAACACCAATAATACCTTTAACTATGTCAATGACTGGGACCATATCAAATCCTTCTTGTTTCAATAAGGCAATCGCATCTTTACAAGATACATCAGAAGTGATTGTCAACGGCACGGCCATGGGAATGTCATATATGCGGCGATTCTCCCACCATGTTTCAAATGTTCTTGGTTTGATCACATCACCATCTACAAAATTATGATCGATCATCCAGTCATCATTCAAAGACTTTGTCATGTAATTCCTAACAGAATCAGGTAAGATGACGACGCATCGTTGGCCTTTCTTTAGGCTCTTGGCTGCTTTCACTGCACATGAAACAGCGGAGCCACAAGAACCACCACATAGCAACCCTTCGTCTCTTATCAGTCGTCTCATCATTACCAAACTATCCTTATCATTTGATTTATACCATTTATCAATCATAGACCGTGCCAATACTTGGGGAATGAAATCGTATCCAATACCTTCGACTTGATACGTCTCTAGTCGTTTCACGTCATTTAGCTCATCCGGTTCTGCTAGTATACTTCCCTCTGGATCCACTCCGACGATAATAATATTTGAATTGTATTCTTTTAGTTTCTTGGCAATGCCACTGATGGTGCCACCGGTACCCGCTCCTGCGACGACCATGTCAATCTTTCCATCGCATTGTTTCCATAGTTCTTCCGCAGTACCATCATAATGCGCCAGAGGATTTCCAGGATTTTTATATTGATCGAGAATATGAGAGTTGGGAATTTCAGTTTGAAGTCTCTTTGCAACAGAAATATGTGAATCAGGTGCATCCCAGGAAGCTTCAGTGGGAGTACGAACAATCTCCGCTCCGAGAGCTTTCAAGACATCAACCTTTTCTTTTGACATTTTTTCGGGTAAAACAATGATACAACGATATCCCTTAACGGCAGCTCCTAAAGCGATACCAATGCCAGTATTTCCAGACGTAGGTTCAATCAAGGTATCACCCTTCTTTATACGCCCAGACTTTTCTGCATCCTCAATCATACGTAATGCGATTCGATCTTTCACGGAACCACCCGCGTTGAAAAACTCGCATTTTGCCAGCATCTCGCATTCCAGATAATATGCTTGAGGTATTTTATTGAGACGGACAAGGGGAGTTTGACCAATACATGATAATATTGTAGGGCAGATTTCGTTACGAATATCGATTAGTTCGGTGTAATCCATTTTTCGTATGATTCAGCCTTTTATCTTGATACGTAGGAGTAACAAGAAACAAGTGAATGTCTTATCTTCTGGTCGTTTGTGTTGATCAGCACCGATGTCCTTTTTCCTTCACTTCCTCTTCTTTCTCGACTTTTTTCTACTGCAGCTATGTAATTATGTCCTCAAAATGTTGCAAGAAATGATAGTGACTTTCTTTCCTTCCAGTCGGTTGTCTTGATCAGGCAGTGATTCCTTTCCTTTCTCAACTAAACGTGCAGTATTTTTACAACCGGTAGGCCCTACAGTACAGTCGTACAGTAGTCGGCCTACAGCCCCCGCGCGCAAAGCGCAAGGATTCGCAGTCGGGGACAGAGATAAAAGAATCAAAGCCGGTCGCGAGTCGCGAGCGATTTTCTATTTTTACTACAAGACACGTTTCATGTTTCATCGTCGTATAGAAATGGTGGTTCACGTTCGCTTCATTACTTCCGACCGATGGAAACGTGAAAATGATTAGAAATAAATGAAGTCCTCTTGACCTTGTCAACAAGTAGGTCTACTCTTTATTGCTATCCTATATTGAACTAAAAATACCAAAACTACAGACTGCAAAACCTATGTTTGGCTCAACTTTGAAACTCATTGCCAAACATCCTCCGAGGTTTCATTGAAACGACTTCCATCATCTTTACAATCAACATCTTTTTGTTGAAGTTCTTGTCTCATCATTCGAAACTTTATCTCTTCTTCTCCAAGATTATGTCTAGATCGATCTTTCTCGGCCATGAAAAGACGTTTCCTTGCATCTTTACAAGCATTCTCAATCCAAGCCTTTCTACGTCCACTACTTGTATACTTGGGAACAAGAGGTGGTAATCTTCGATCTGCCCACATCCTTGCACTATTGACATCTTGTAGACCCGCAGATACCATCACAATCCCACTTAGAGCTCCAAAATGCCAGGGTTTCAATTTAAGTACTATTTCACATAGCTCCTTACTTTCCTCCAAGTTCCCTTGTAGGAATTTTAAAGTAGCTAATCTATTTATTGGTTCTGCCCAATACACGCCATACTCAAAAATAATACTCCATAACAAGGTTTCGGCTGCATTCCATTGAGATTCACCCTGTGAGACTAATTCTTCAGCCTTAAAGAGAAGGGAAGCCGCCGTTGGACCACGTTCGGTAAACCATAGAGTCCATAATTCATCAACAGCTTCTTCTGATTCTTCTAGAGCCGAAAGGATCTCAATTTCCTTCATGAATCTTTCTCGCATAATAGCTGTTAAAGGTGGAAAGGGGGATCGTGCCAACATTGAAGAAATAGTACGTGCTGAGCGATCTGTATTGAGCCGCGATTTTCTTGTGTATGAATATCCCTCTCCGGAGGTTCGTGTTGCGGGTACAGAGGAGGATATGAGAGCTTCGAATCGTATCCGAGCCGCATCTACTTCTGGATCTTCCGATTCCTCTTCCTCCCCTCCAGTCAAACCCATGCCAATACGTTGCGTCTTGTAAGGAGGAGATAGGAATGTGAATTGTCTTTGAGTATGATGAGTACTCATTGGAGTCTTTCTTCTTGATGATGTATTACCTATAATGAATCCGTCAATGGTTGATATGGAAAAAGGATCTGTTGCTAGCAACAAAATTGTCGTCACGATCCAATTAGTCCGTCTGGATGGCATTTCTGCGTTTTTATTTCTGGATCTGTAAAAAATAAAATGAGAATACTGTACTGAATTCTTCACAATTTTGAAGAATGCGGTTAAAAAAGGTAGTATCCGATAAATCTTTCAGATAGATAGGATGAATATAGCGACGACCTTTATCAGTAGGCAATAGTTGAATGATTCACAGCAACAGCGCTTTGATACGTCTCAATGGGCGATATACCTTCAAGTAGTATACAGTCGTTCTACAATATCTTGGCGTTCTATCTTGAACTCCGAACTCTAATTTGCAACAACGCAACAACGCCCTTATTGCCTATTGCAGAATTATTATATCACAGAGTGTCAGCGAAGAGGTTCCATAAAAGTACACCTTACGTACAGCACTATGCCACGTACGTTCGAATTGTACGTACATACGCTGTACATAATAAGCGTTCTTGTTCCAGTACAGTAGGTCCTAGTACGCAGTACAGTATGTGAGTGCAGGACGAGGTCTACAGGACATAAACGTTGATGAAATTTAGCGTGAGTGAGATGACCAGTCTCTCGATCCGGTTCTGCCATTTAGCCAAGATCATGCAGTATGATGTATCGATGTACAGTGATAAACATAGTTCATCCTACAAATGAATGAATCTCATACTGTGTTTGCTCATATCGCTTTTGAGGATGGATCTGAGGGGAAAGAGACCTTATCAATCATTCTATCATATCTTCATTCGCATCTGCACACGCTAATACATGATACGATACAACTTCGTCATGAATGGTTGCAAGCACATAATGATAGGTATTTAGCTTATGTTTGTGAATCTTCAAATCGCTTTAAGACACAAGGTCAATCTACAAACGAAATTGTGTGTATGGCAGATAATAAAGATCCCATTAAAAGATTACACAATGATAACTGCTCTTTGGAGATAGCGCACTCGATGGTACATGCTGAGGCTATAAGTCCGACGGAATATTTCATCAATCTTAGTGATGCAGCCTTTGCTCTTTGGGATCATGAATTACTTCTTCATATAACTGCTCTTGGTGGTGCTAGCAACAAGGGTGATAGTGTTAGATCCAACACCAAAAAATCTTGTTTAGAAAGGCAAGAAGAAAACTTGACTCGACTCTATGGAATATTGAGGCCCTATCAAGAACATACAAATTCAACAGACATAGACTACATACCTGCTGCATATACAGAACATTACTGGAATCGCCCACTTTGGGCATGGCACTTTGAACAAATGCTTTTAGTAAAAGCGCTGGATCTTTTCTGGAGAGGATTAGGCAATACCTTAGAGACCAGGGATGAATCTAACCCAGCATTAAGTTCAACATTCAAATCTAGGAGAATCTCGGTGGGTATATCTAGAACAAAAACTCTATCTCGATTACCCTTTCTTTATCATGCACAGAGGTCACAATGCTTTCGATGGACACTTATTGATCCTATTTTAGATCAAAAACTCATTTCCAAGGTCTTGAAACCACTTTCACTAAATAGTCTTATATATCCATGTACCCTTCTTTTACAAGAAAGGTGTCGATCGGCAGTGTCGATATTATCGTATCATGGCATTCAAACCGTTTCTCAACTACTAGACATGCCTCAACTAATCATACAAAGTATTCTACAAAATGAATTAAAGGTCAATACTTCCAAAGCAGCAGATGACAATCAGAAACACCTTCATAACATTAATTTCACCATAGACCAATTACACATCACAATCAATTACTTATTTTTTATAGCGCAGGGGGAACTAAAACAAAATCATGGAACCTCTTACAGCAACTTAAAAGTGAACAAATCATGTATTGGATCTCCATGTTCATTACCACCAACTGATACATCATCAAACAAAGTCCGGATGGTCACTCCATCGTCACCGCAGCAACTACCGCGACTCGATAGTAATGGTATCGATCTCAATGTTCTGAAACAACTTCCTCCTCAACTAAGATCCGAGGTTCGTATTTCTTATTTACAACAGAGGAAACCTTTAAAGAAAGGGCAATCTATGCTCCCTCTTAAAAAGAGTGCAAGAGAAAAAGCTGGTCACAACAACAATATGAGAGGAGAAGAAGTCTCCACCACTGAAATTGATAGTCATGGAATTGATTTAAAAACCTTATCGCAACTACCGCCTCAAATTCGATCCGAGGTTCGCTCGAATGTTCTTTTGAATCGATCTAGAAGGTCGCGGACATCGGTTTTAGATCGGTGGTTAAATCATAAGAAAGACTCTGATTAACTTACAGATATACATATAAAATATCGCATTACAATGTTAACAGCAATATTAGCTACTCAGTCTTACCATCATTCACTAAGAGCAGTGTCTATGATAGAGCATTCTTTCATCCGGAAAAAGTTATCATAAAATAGTATACAAACAATATCATATCTCTCGGTGTCTATTAGTGAATTTTACTATATAATTCAAAATTGAATTTACTATTTCAAGTCCGAAACTATGGATATAACGAAACTTCAGCTTGAACTCGTTGCTTCAGTTGTTGTCAATGAAGCTATTATAAGGGCCGACAATCCTTGCTTTCGTGCAACTTTCCATAATAATATGTCAATGACTGCGTCCTTCATTGGTCCTCAAGTTTTCCCACTTCTAGTACCTTACTCGATATTCATAGTTCCAGTTGTCAAATCACCATTCTGATGTTGAGATGAAATCATAGAATCGATTCCAAATTCCAACAATTCCATCAGAGCCTATTCGTCTATTCGTGCATCCAAAAGTGGACTAGGCTACTGTCTACTGTCTACTGTCTACCTGAGTCTACAGTACAGTACAGTGACTGTCGACCCAACAGACCCAACAGATCTCGTGCTAAGAGAAAAACTTTTAATAAAACTACATATAGCTAGTGATGAAATCTATGTTTACATCTTGTTGACAAAAGGAAGCTTTGAAATCTGAAACACTATAACCAGCATGATTTCTTCGGAAGACTTATCATTCCGTCTCATCTCTCAGCTTCCATCCGTGTCCAATGCTAGGACGAGCTCTGATAAGATCAGGCCGAGCCGACCGAATAAATATGGTTGTGTTTATCTTTGTTGTCCTCCCACTCATACAACAAGTCTTCCATCTAGCATTTGTTTTCGGTATAACACCTACGCCTCACGCATTGAATGTATACAGATTACCCCCGAACAGGAGCTTTGTATCCTTGGCTTTGAAGATGTTCATTCCTATCCATCACCCGTCTTCCAGTTGGCATGTTCCTTTGACGCTAGACTCCTTGTTGTGATTTGTATGGATGGGACTCTAACGTGTTACAATGTTCTTCTTCAGAAAAATGTTAGCGATTCTCAAAACTTTAGCCGGGTATCGGTCATTTTACAACAACGATGGGCTATGAATATCTACACCACAGAGGAGGAACGAATCCAATTATCCACAAAGAATCATCCTATTCGTTCTCTATCATTTGCACCATCGTCCTATAGATTACTTCTCGTCGATTCGGTCAATAGAAATTTGTGTATCCTAGATGCTCAGATAACTACAGACGAATCTTCCAGAATCGTCGTCAAACAATCAGATTGGTTTGATCAACTAGAATCGAGCTGTGCAGTAGGGGCAGCTGCATGGTGTCCCATAAATACAGTGTCGTCAGATAATAATGGAGAGAAAATTGCTTTAGGAACTGATAATGCGAAATTTATTGCGATACTAAATTTTTCCGCAATACATGCTGAAGCAGAGTATGGGTCGGCTTCTTTTCTTCGTTTACAAACAAAATTTTCTATACCAACAAGCGGGGATTCTTGGTCTGAAGACGATTGGGCTTGTACACATTTGAATTGGTACAATAGAGACGAGATAGTTGTCGGACTTTCCCGAACCCTTGCCTCATCGGAAAGGAATGACTCATTTACATCGCACTATGATGATAATGATGAAGACATCGAAGATGATGAGGTCGTTCATGAAGCTGATTTACTCATGTGCAATATCTCTACATCACAATGGACTGATATGAACGAAGTAGTACCATTTTTTGGAGTTCCTAAGCGAGGGAGACATGTTTTTTATAGCACGTTTTTGAATCTTGAAGGTCTAGATCTTTTATTAGTGTCAATTAACGTCAGTAATGATTTTGGTATCCTTTCGAAAACGGGATCGGGGGTATGGAGCTTGTGGGATCTACAAGAGGGTAACAAACCTATGATGCCAACAACAGATGATGATGAATTCACTTTCCCGACTGGTTTGATTCCGATTATCGTTTCAGGCAAGATAGGTATAGCTGTAGTTTCTACAAATGGACAAACGTTGGTGTTCCTGCCGCTCCATGATGACGATCTAAAAGCTCGGCTATTATTACCCCAGTCGGGGCTTCACGATACTGTCGGGATAGAGTGTTTCCGGTGTGAACCTCTGCCATCGGTTAATAAGATCGAAAAAATAATGGTGGGGAACTCAACCGACTCGGAATCATCAAACGAAGTAACTAAACTTTTCTTTCAAGCGCCCACTCTGTCGGAATCAACGGTGATTGGTTCCTCACAGCTGATTTCAACTAAAGGATTACACAATAAAACTGAAGATTTATTGTCTCCATCTTTCGGATTATCAAGCGTCGTACCTGGAAGTTTTAGATTAGATGCGTCTAATGGCCATGGTATGGCTGCAAATGAATCTTTGCAGAAGGGGACGATTATCTCATCTCATACTAATACTCCTTTCGGTGCTGCATTCGCAAACTCTAAATTCCTTGGTAGCGGCTTGGTATATCCGTCTACAGGCGGGTTCTCAGCCTTGGCTAAGGTATCCGCTGATAGTGATACGATTGGATCCATCGACTCTTCAAAACCCAAAGCGCCTTCGCTGGATGTTGCCCTTAAATCTAGTGATGGATACTCGACATTTATGAATGAAGTATCTTCATCATCCGTAATAATATTATCAGATGGTATCGATCAAGTGAAACCATTAGTCGACGCATCTGTGGAAAGCCCCGAGTTGAGTTCCAAACATGATTTGATGGACACTCACTCGACTTTGCCCCTATCACAAAGCTTCACTTTCGTTGGACATGTATCGAAAGTAAAAGTCTTTAATCCAGATAATAAGAATAAACAGGATATTGAGAACCGCGCTGAAACTGCTTTCGATAAAATTGATAAGATGAAGACCGGCTCATTGTCTATTGACAAATTCGAACAGCTACTCGATGAGATAGGAGAAGGATTTCATGGCGAGGAATTAGAGGCGCAAAAGCGCAAAGTCGATCCTGGGAATACTGGAACTATTCAAAAGTGCAACTTCTTTGCATACTATCATGCTCTCCTATCAGGTGAAGATGAACCAAGTCAAGATGAAGAGTCCATCGACTCAGAGGACAGTGCAGAGCGACAAGAAGAAAGACAGAAAGCCGAGCACATATTTGCATCTATCGCCGGCGCCGAATCCGATTTCATAAGAAGTGGCGACTTTAGCAAACTTATCGAAGGCTTAGGTAGTACCTATTGCGAGGAAGAGCATCGGCACACTATCAAAGCATTGAGTAAGAGTGATGGTACTATAAGAAAAACTGACTTCTTGACCTGGTATATTAAATGGCTGTTCGACGGAGACAACTTGTCAATCGTCGATGCGCAACCGTCCGAAGATGGACATGATGGTGATAAAGCTGGTTTCGAGTCTGATCTAAAGTCAGCCGAGATCGACAATATTGGTTGGGGTGATGCCTTCGCTCCAGTCGGTAGTAAATGGAAATGTAATGTGTGTATGGTGAGCAACGAAGCCACTCTATCTAGATGTGCAGCTTGCGATGCTATCCGTCCAGATTTATTGGAAGATGAGTTGCACTCTGCTCCGAAGTCAGACACTTTAATTGTTCAAAACAGCGGTCAGGGATCGGAGAAATCGATCAATAATAGTAAAAGCAATTTCATCTTCAGTGCTGCTAATGCCATATCGAAAACGAAAACCCGCGATTCCTCACCAGACAATAGTCTTCTTGAGCTCGACAAATCTGCTAAGCAGACATCCTACACACCTTTCCAGCAAACTTTAGCTCCTATCAGTGGTGGGTTTGTGTTTCAGTCAACAACGAAGTTACCTGAAGTCAAGGGCTTGACCAATGTTACCAAGAAGCCGATAGAAGATAGTTCAGATCCCAGCGTTGGCGAAGAACCGGATAAGCCTGTAATAGGCGTGATGCCGCCTAGACAGGTGGGAGACGTACTTCCGTCGATGGCTGTCGAGAAAAAAAATTTCGGATCCAAAGACGCGTCTGAAACGCTTCCTTCATCTACATTTAAATTACCTTCTCAGTCTAGGGAAGCAGAATCTGAAACTGAACCTATATATACATCCGAATCATTATCCTTTCCTCCAACGGTCCTAGTTCAAAAGTCGTCAGCCTATCCACCCATGAGCGTCACTGCGCCGACCCCTTTTAGTTCGAAGAGTGTAACAAGTAACACCAACTCACCAGCTTATCCTCCGATCACAACTGCTGCTCCAACTCCCGTGGCTTCAAAGATATCGATAAATGATAGCCGAACATCAACTTATCCACCTATGAGCATCGCTGCACCAACTCCTTTTAGTTCAAAAGAGGGAAGAAGTAATGTCAATAAAGAAGTCCATCCGCCAATAGGCATCGTTGCCTCGACTTCAAAGATCTCGACGGTTAGCAGTCGAGCGTCGGCCTACCCTCCTATCAGCAACGCTGCCCCGACTCCTTTTAGTTCCAAGGTTGCTACGAGTAATGCTGATACATCAGCCACTCTTACAAGCTTCAAAAAATCCACTGGATTCATCCAACCATCAACCTATCCTCCAGTGAGTGCAGCTGCTCCGATTCCTTTTAGTGCGATGAGTTCCACAAAAGGTACCATCCAAGTATCAAGTCCCGATGTCATTCAATCTGCTGGTACAACCCCATTACCTCTTGATCGACTGAGCTTTCAGGGTGAAACACAAGTACGCATCGGGAATGTAGGCCCATCGGCTAACGTAGGCATTGTTCCTACTTCAACAAAGCAATATTGTGCATCGTCGGCCTACGAGGTTCAACTTTGGTCTCTCATTCATGACCTAGAGCAAGTAATGATAAGGCTTCATCATGACGTGTCGAAGTCTACGACAATGTTGATCTTGGACAAGGACCTCCGTGTCCTATCAGATAGACGAGAAAACCTTCGATGGAGTGTTGAAAAACTTGATGATGACTTTGAAATATGGTCTCGTCAAATACAAATAATACTCGGGGTAAATGATGATGTGTCTCGACGTATCAATGAAACTCAGCAACTTTGTGCTTTATTCGGAGATGATAAATCATCCAGTAAAAATTATTTTGATATCAGCAGGCAGCCACTTGATGCAAACTCGGAGAAACAAAGAAGGCGTTTACTTTCTCAAGCACTCTCCACTCAAAAGAAATTAAGAAATACTCAGCATATGATTCAACTATTAGAGGGGATTCTCCCCAATGCTTGTAATGAAGATTCGCAGCATCACACGGCCAATGCTTCGAAACGCGAAAAAAGTGGAAATATCTTTCTCTTTAAAGCACTCAAGGCGAATTATGATCGCACCTGCCAACTGGATTCGTTGGTATCAAATCTCCGAAGACATTTAGAATCGATAAACTCTCAACATCGCCATGAAATAGAAGACGCAAATACTATCAGCCCTCAAACTACTTCATTTTTGAAAACCAATAATGTATCGCCTCGAGAAATGTATAAATCACCATTGCCAAAGGTCCAGGGTATTCAAAATGAAAATTCCCATTCTGCTCATTCTACCGAACTAAAAAGTAAGCATCATAACATTACAGAGGCATGTCGTCAGTTAAGCGAGGCATCATCTATTCCAGTTGTGAGAGCAGTATATCGTCAGAACCGTTCGTCTAAAAGTAACAGCACTACCGTCAAAGAAATTCAGAAAGCCCCATTTACTTGCGGCGCTGCTATAATGACTGCTGTTAGTGATGCTGGTAATGATATAGACATATTCGGTAAGCCGAAGGTTTCGGTAAGGGCCGATTGGAAAACTGATGTAACGATGGACCAAACGAAATTGGTATCCTTGAAGCTGGATTTCCCAACTGCGGCAAAAGAAGTTGACGTGGTATATGCACAAAAGCAATCGCTGGAATCTTTCGATACAACTTATGAAAAAGTTTTAACGAATCAAGAATTGAAGCGAAGAGGGGAATTCGAGTCTATGCCGCAACTGAAGAGTCCCCCCGCTCGTGATCCTCTACATTCTGTATCCAATCCTAAAGGAGTAAATGATTTGACTCTCGGCAATAATAGCAAGTCAGAGTTGATATTCTCAAGTGAGTCACTGATAAATAAAGGAGCATCGCGGTTGTCCAGCTCAGCGCTCCAAAAATCGGTTCTTGACTTGAAAGGTTTAAGTGCCACTCTTTCAGATGTTAGTACTTCGACCTATGGTAGTCCTTTCCCCTCCGACGCGAAATCCGTTGGAGCTCAATCGAAAAACCCGCTTCAAGCCATCGGAATTAAGACTGAGCCCCAAAAATCTACAGAAACTCCTCTTAGTGTTCAGTCTCAAAGTTTCTCAGGGACCATCTTCCAAGCAAATCCCTCATTGAGTGGTGATATGAACAATCACGAGTCGAGAGCGATCTCTCTATTTCCGTCTGAAAAGGCTAACTCTTCTTCAGCCATGCTACTTGCGCAGCCTAGCATGCCGACTCCGTTTACTACGTCAAGTTCAACTTATACATCGAACTCTTGGCGAAGTCCCCCTGCAGCGGTTTCAACCGGAGTAAACACTGCGCTTCCTCCACCTTCTATGAATCAAACGAGCTACGGTAACACTTCGAAGGAAATTCTGACTAATGTCTTAAGACAAT
>Ga0169931_10001384_pt1 | contig 40153 bp, 38 predicted proteins | sample Kivu_15m_20L_FD_129675 | JGI IMG/M metagenome (GOLD analysis project Ga0169931, IMG submission 129675) | Freshwater microbial communities from Lake Kivu, Western Province, Rwanda to study Microbial Dark Matter (Phase II) - Kivu_15m_20L... | ecosystem: Environmental > Aquatic > Freshwater > Lake... | reverse complement strand
TGGGGGTGGCGGGGTGAAAACCTAACAGGTTTTTGAAACCTGTTAGGTTTGGCTGCGGGTGCAATCGCCCCCACCCAAAGAACAAATGAAACCCGGAAGCGAGGCGCGGGATGTTAGCGGGCTGTTTCAGATATGTTCTGATGGCTGATTCCTGCGCTCACTTCTTCTTCGGTTCGGGGCTGATGCGGAACAAGGCCCGTTTGGTGGAGCCGGAGGGTAGGAGTGGGAATGGGTTGACTATTTCACCCACCGAGTCTTTTCATCACCAATGCCTCCAAGCGATCGAAGAGGATTTCGGGGCTGAGGGTGCGCCAGGCCACGACATTGAGGCGGCCGCCCATCAGAAAGCATTGGTCCACACCGCAGGCTTCAAACTCGCTGATGACATGGCCTCTGAAATTGAGCAGGGCGATCCAGCCATCGGTTTCGTTGGCTTCGTCAAACCACTCTTGGTAATAGCAATCATCCGAGCTGTGATAATTGAGCACATTTTCGCCAATGAGGACAAACTTGTCTATGCCTTCTTCCATCAGCGCTTCGGCCACATTGCGCTTGAGATACATGATGTCGTTGTACAGCGTGTCGTTCCACTCGCCCAGCATCTCGATGATGGCAAATCCGCGTTGGTAATTGGCATAGAGAATTTTCAGATAGAGCGTTCGGCTGCCAAACTCGTCCCACTGGGGATGGATGTAGTGGTCATAGATGGTTTGGGTGTAGTACAGCTCTGAGTATTCGCGCTCATAGAAAGGCGAGCGGGGGTCATCGGCCGCATCATAGAGATTGCGCCAGAGGTAATGCGGTTCCAGACTATCCATGGCTGCGGGCGTGGTCTATGGCTTGGCGCACACTGCCATGTGTGAGCAGCAATTGGCGCGCTTCGTTTTCGTCAATTCCCAATGCTTGGGCCACCATCAGGGTGCCGCGTTCCACCAGTTTGTCGTTGGTCAGTTGCATGTCCACCATGCGGTTGCCGCGCACGCGTCCCAGGCCCACCATGGTGGTGGTGCTGATGATGTTGAGCACCATTTTTTGGGCGGTGCCGGCTTTCATACGTGTACTGCCGGTGACCACTTCGGGGCCGGTGACCACTTCTATCGGGTAATCAGCCAGTGCCGAGACGGCCGCTCCCGGATTGCACGCGATGCTGCCCGTCAACATGCCATTGGCGCGCGCCCACTGCAGTCCGCCCACCACATAGGGTGTAGTGCCCGAAGCCGTGATGCCCACTACCACATCGCCCGGACGTGCGCCTGCTGCGGTGAGGTCTTCAGCGGCTGCTTGGCGGTTGTCTTCGGCACCCTCCACGGCTGCGCGAATGGCGCGGTCGCCACCGGCTATCAGTCCGTTGACCAAATCGGGCGAAACGCCATAGGTGGGAGGGCATTCGGACGCGTCCAAAATGCCCAATCGGCCGCTGGTACCTGCTCCGATATAGAACAGTCGTCCACCGTTTTGCAGCGATTGGATGGCGGCTTCGGCCAATTGGCCAATGGCCGTAATGCAAAGGGCAACAGCTTCGGCCACGGTGCGGTCTTGGACGTTGATGGCCGCTGCCAGCTCGGTGGGGCTCATGGCCGGAAGGTCTGCGTAGGGGCCGGGTTGTTCGGTGGGGCGGGGCATGGGGGGTAGAGAATTGGGTAGTGGGAATTGAGAATTGAGTGAGTGTCTTACTTTGACCTTCCTATGGTTTTTTCTGCTCTTTTTTGGCTGCTTTTTTTGCTTGCTTGGCTTGTCGTTTTGCTTCGCGCTTGGCTTTTTTCAGCTCTTTTTTGGTCAGCGGTGCGGGTGCGGGTTCTTCTTTTTTGGCTTCGATCAAAACGGCTGCCTGAGCTACACCGAGATGAAAGTGAACATCAAACGACACGTCATTCAAAGCGTCATAGACCCGGGCAATGTCCAGCGGGGGTTCGGGTGTAGAGGACAGCAATTGAAAATCGAGCTCGCGCAAAATGAGCATTTCATCAGCCGGGTCAATAATCCAGAATGGATTTTCTCTTGATCCATCACCACTGTAGTATGGGATGCTGAGCAAGCGGTAGTAGGCGAGCAATGCACATTTGGCACCCAACGAATCGCCCAAGTGATGGCGTGCCAAGGCCAAATTGAGGTAATTGGGCACTTCGGCCGGCCTTGCCAACAGGCTTTCCAGGGCCATTTTGGCCGCGGCCTCGTGGTTGCCGCCTTCGTTGGCCGCTTCGATGACTTGTGCACCGGCATTGATGAAATCGGCAGTAAAGCCCGGTCTGAAAGCCGCGCCATAGTACAGCAAGATGAGCTCATCGGTAGTCAATGTGGTGTCGCAACCCACGTGTCTGGCGGCCAGCAATTCATAAACCCCCGGTGCGTTGGCATCCCGTCCAAAAGTCTCCGGAACGATACCAAAGGGCAATTGAGCCGCGGAAGAGAAGGCGAGGAGGAAAGAAGTGATGAGGGCATAGAGAGGGCAGATGAGTTGCTTCCCTGCTTCCGGACGTAACGCTTCTTTGGGCAAGCTTCTTTTATGACCAAACATCTTCTCCATCATCGGTTTCTCTGTACTGAATATTCAATACCCAAATCTCACTACTCAATGTGGTCACTCCCGATAAATCTCGTCCACATCAGCGGCATAGCGCTCCATGATGGCTTTGCGCTTGAGTTTGAGGGTGGGGGTGAGCTCGCCCGATTCGATGGTGAACAGCTTGGGCAAGAGTTTGATTTTTTTCACTTGTTCCCATTTGCCAAAATCCTCATTGGCCTTGTTGATGTCTTGCCAAATCCGGTCAATGATTTTGGGGTCGTTGATGGCCGATTGCGGGTCTTTGAATGTGTGGCCTTGGCGCGAGCACCACTCTTTGAGAGCGTCAAAAGAAGGCACAATCAAAGCCGCGGGGAAATTGCGTCCATCACCCACCACTATGCATTGCTCTATGAAGCGGGACTCTTTCAACGCGTTTTCAATCAACTGGGGCGCAATGTATTTGCCACCCGAGGTTTTGAAGATTTCTTTTTTGCGGTCGGTGATGCGCAGAAAACCATCCTCTATCACCCCGATGTCACCCGTGCAGAACCAGCCATCTTTGAGTACTTCGGCAGTGCGCTCGGGGTCTTTATAATAGCCCATCATCACTTGCGGACCTTTGCATTGGATTTCACCGTCTTCGGCAATGCGAACTTGGGTGTCACGGATGGGTTTGCCCACTGCGCCAATGCGTATCATGCCCGGTGTGTTGATGGTGTTGACCGAGATAACCGGAGAGGTTTCCGTGAGGCCATAGCCCTCGAGGACAGGAATGGCAGCTCCGTTGAAAAAGCGCGCCAATCGCGGTTGCAAAGCTGCGCTGCCACTGGCCACGGCCAATATTTCGGTAAGTCCCAGGGCTGTTTTTACTTTGGAAAAAACCAACTTGCGGGCAATGCCCAACTTCCATTCGTAAAAGGCGCCATTGCGTCCATCGGGTTCCCATGCCAAAGCCAGTCTCACAGCCCATTTAAAAATTGCGCCCTTAAGCCCGCCCGCAGCAGTACCCTTGGCCACAATGCCGTCAAAGAATTTTTCCAATAGCCGCGGAACTGCTGTGAAAATGTGTGGTTTGCTGTGGTTGAGGTCTTCTTTGATGGTCTCCAGGCTTTCGGCAAAATAGACAGTCACCCCATTGTAGATGTAGAGATAGTGCAGCATTCGCTCGAAAATGTGACACACCGGTAAAAAGCTCAATGCGCGGCTGTCGCGAGGTTTGAGCCCGGGCAGGCGCTCACTGCTGAGCACCGCATTCGAAGCTATGTTGCGGTGGGTGAGCATCACACCTTTGGGCAGGCCTGTGGTACCCGAAGTGTAGATGATGGTGGCCAAGTCATCTTCTTTCACATTGTTCTTGATGTCGTCAACCTGGCTTTGGTCCACGCTCGCGGCCATATCGGTCACTTCGCTCCAGTGAGGCGCTCCCTGCACGCGCTCAAAAGTGTAGACGCCCAACAGGGCAGGCGCTTCGCCTCGGATGGCGCTCACTTTGGCAAAAAGCTCATCATTGGAGACAAAGCAATAATTGGACTCAGAGTGGTTGAGAATATAGGCGATGTCCTTTTCGGTCATTGTCGGATAGATGGGCACGTCTATGGCGCCTATCTGCAGGATGCCGTGATCCATGATGTTCCACTCGCAGCGGTTGTTGTGTGAAATGAGGGCCACCTTGTCACCGGGTTTTACGCCCAAGGCCAGCAGTCCGCGGCTCACCTCGTTCATTTTTTTGATAAATGAATCGGTGCTGTAGGGCGTCCATTGTCCTGCCACGCGCGATGTCATCATCGTTTCGAGCGGGCTGTTTTGCTTTTGGTAATATGGGAAATCAAAAAGTCTGGTAGGTTGATTCATGGCAGATGGTCTGATGATTTGGGGCTAAAATAGGCAATCGGCCAACCCAACCGCAATGGCAGTCAGGATTGGCATTTTTTCAATTTTGCCAAATCTCCCAAGCGCGCTCGGCTTGGAAGCGAAGCATGTCTGAACCATTCATCGTAATGGCACCCCGGGCGCGGCCTTTCTCCATAAATCGGGTAACGGACGGGTTGTACACCATGTCGAAAAGTAGGTGATCCGAAGTGAGCGCATCGTAAGACAGAGTCGGAATGGATTCGGTGTCGGGCCACATGCCTAATGGGGTGCAATTGACAATCAGCTTGAACTGACCGATAGCCCTTTCGTTGAGGTCTTGCCAAAGAACGGATTTTCCGTTGACGGCACCATGGCGCTGCACATTGAGACAAAAAACACCCAGACTTTCCAAAGCATAACGCGCAGCGGCTGCCGCACCGCCATTGCCCAACAAGAGGGCTTTGTCGTGGTGCAAAGTCAGAAAAGGCCGCAGCGATTTCAAAAATCCATGTGCATCTGTGTTATGACCGGTGGTGATGCCGTTTTGAATCTTGATGGTGTTCACTGCACCAATGGTCCGTGCCTCATCGCTGAGGTGATTGAGATAGGGAATGACTGTTTTTTTGTACGGTATGGTGACATTCAGCCCGCGCAAATCGGGCTGAGACCGCAGCAGCTCGGGGAGTTGACCAATGTCTTCCAATTCGAAGTTGTCATAGACAGCATCGATTTTTTCCTTCAAGAATTTTTCTGTGAAATAGGCCTTGGAAAAACTGTGACCCAGCGATTTTCCGAGCAATCCGTATTGCTCAGGCATTTGATGCGGGTTGGGAAAATCGGTGGAGCAAATAGATAATGGCTATACCGCCAACAAATGCAATGGAGGCACCCAAAATCATGGGGTCTTGACCAAAATCTGCCGGCCAAACAAGGTTTTCCTTCATGGGTACAATTTCTTCTTCGGGCGTGCCCGAATGTTTGACAATGGTCTCGGTGACCAATCGCCAAGGCCATAATTTGACTAACGAACCCAAAAGGAAACCAGCTAACACGGCCAAAGTTGCACTGCGTAAGTGCCCTAAAAGCCATTTGAGCAGTGTGCTGAAACTAACCAAGCCGATTAAGCAACCTAACATGAAAACGACCAAAATGGTTCCGGCCGAAAGCAGAAGAGCGGTATCCATGCTTTTAATGCCACTTAAAAAGTCTGACACCGAGCCGAGCACGGTGGAGTAGGCGCCCAAAAGCAACAGGATGAAACTGCCCGAAATGCCGGGTAAAATCATGGCACAAATGGCAACACAGGCACACAAGAAGATGTAAATCAATCCTTGGCTGCCTGCCACCGGTGAAGCCCGTGAAATCAGGAGAGCCGCCAAAGCACCAACCGCAAACAGGGCAATGTGCTTGGGTTTTCGAAATCCTTCGATCTGCGGGGTGACCAGCGGTATAGACGCCAATACCAGTCCGAAGAAAAAGGACCAAACCACTACCGGATAATTTTCAATGGCCTGTGTGATGGCATAGGCCAAGCTGAAAATGGCAGTGGCTATGCCCGTCAGCAATGGCAATAAAAAACGCCCGTTGACCGCAGTCCAAAAGGCTTTGAATCCTTCCTTGAACATGACACGAAGTAGCTCCGGTTTGAGATTGCTGATGGTACCGACCAACTCGTCATAGATTCCGGTGATGAAGGCAACGGTGCCACCTGATACTCCGGGCACCACATCGGCAGCGCCCATGGCCAAGCCTTTAAGAAACAACAGAAGGGGAGCGTTTGCTTTCAAGAAGAAAAGTGTTTTAATCGCAGGTGAGGGTGCCGTCTACCTCTTCGTTCCATCCCATCAACCCGCCTTTCAAATTGTACACATTGGTAAGGCCCAATTTGGTGCGCAACATGTGCACCACTGCTGCAGCTCTGGCGCCACTGCGGCAGTGTAGCACCACGTCACCATCACGGCTAATTAGGTTATGATTTTGAAGCACTTCGGCCATAGGCAGGTGCTTACCATTTATTCCGCATGAAACGATTTCGTGCTCCTCACGGATGTCAATGATTTGGATATGTTCACCTGCATCCAACCGGCTTTTAAGCGCTGTGGGTGTTATTTCGGGTACTTGGCTCACTTGAATTTAGTGGCCAATTCTACAGGCAAAAAACTGAAGAAAGTATCGCCCCTGAGTCCGATTCGCAGGGTCTCCAGAGGTATCAGCTCATGCGGACCGATGTTTCCCAGATTTACATTGGGACCAAACTGCTTGATGAACCACACTTGTTGGCTCTTATTGGGTGCTTCCCATAGGATGTCCTCCTGTTTAACTTTCGATAAAATCTTGTTGATCAGAAGTGTGTGAGCAGTACCGTTAGGGCGGTAGATGCCCACATTGCCGCTTTCGCGAGCTTCTGCTATCACTTTCCAACTGCCGGCCGAAAGTTCATTGGTCATCATTTTAATCCATCGGGCAGGACTGATCAGAATGCCGGCCTCTTTAGAGCCAACCTCCGACAACACCGTGTAGTTGCGGGCACAGCGAGCGATGATTTCGCACTTTTGATCGTGTGGAATGACCATCGAACCGTCCGAAATCTCAACGGTGTCAACGCCCAAGCCATCTGCATAGCGAAAGTAATCCTCGTATTGGCCGCGCACATAAAAGGCCTCGAAGAGAGTGCCCCCCAAATAGACTTTGAGTCCGTTGTCGCGATAGAGTTTTACTTTTTCTTTTACGCCTTTGGACAGCAACGAGGTGCCAAAGCCCAATTTGATTACATCGGCCCATTGGCCCGCTACGGAGACAAAATCCTCGGCTTCGCGCAGACTCAGCCCTTTGTCCATCACCATGGTCACTCCGTTTTGGCGCGGTCTTGCGGGCCTTTCGGGAAGTTGGTTCAACTTGAAATTCATACCGGATAAGGTTTACTTGAAATAGGCACGTAGCCCGGGAATATTGAGCAAGTCTTCTTCGTATTCCACCGCTTCTTCAATCATGGGCGGGTGAATATCGAATATGATACGAAGGCGGTTAATGCCTTCTTTTTCATGACCTTTTTTGATAAGGTAAATGGCTTTGCGAGTTTCCAACTTGGGCAGTCCCGGCAAAGCTACCAAGGCTTCTTCCATCAGATCAAGGGCTTTGGCCACTTCGTCCATGGCATAGTACAGGTCTGCCAAATCAAGCCAATAGACCGGATTTTGACGCTCAGACTCGGGCATTTTGGCGAAAATGTCCATCGCCTCTTCAAATCGCTCCAACTCCTTCAAGATATCCGCTTTGATGTAGCGGTGTTCGTGTTCTTCGGGTTCGTGCTTGATGGCTTTTTCGGCAAATCGCAAAGCTTTTTCGGGAAGGTCCAACTCTTGGTATATCACCGCTATGCCAATGAGAGCCGGAGCGTTATCGGGCTCTATTTCAAGGGCTTTTTGATAATAGTCGTGGGCTTGCAGGTAGTCCTCGCGCTTTTCGTAGCACTCACCTATGAGGCAAAGAATCTCGGGATCGGGAAATTCTTTTTCCGTATCCAGAATGGCCAACAGTTGGTCGGTGGCTTCTTTGAAATGGCCCAACTGAATCAGCGCATTGGCCATATTGAACTTGGCCGGTGTGAAATGCTCGGAAATGGTAAGGCAGAAGTCATAAGCATTGGCAGCCTCCTCCGGACGGTCTTCTCCCAAGTATGCGTTGCCCAAACTGAACCATCCCGAATAGCTGTAAGGGTTGTTGTCCAAAAAATCCTTAAAAAACTCGATGGCCGCTTGTGTGTCGTTCAGCCTGCCGTAGCAGTAATCCAACTCGTGGATGGCAGCCTCATTGTCAGGCTCTTCGGTCAATATTTCTTTCAGGAGTTTGACAGCTTCCTCGGGTTTTTCGCACTCGATGTATGCATGAGCCAATTCGCGCTTGATGTCAAAGGCAAAATCATCATCCGCATATTTTTGTGCTTCTTTGAGATGTCTTATGGCGCTCGGATATTCTCGGTTTTGGCCATAAACAGAGGCCAGAGCCATGTGCAAATCGGGGTTTGTGGGTTCTATGGCCAACATGCTTTTAAGCTTGGTCAGGGCGCGATTTCGCTGACCCACACCGGCCAACAGCAGCGCCTCTCTGATCATTAAAGAGGTACTGGATGGAAAAATGGACATGGCGTAGTGCACCACTTGCGAAGCTTCTTCAAACTTGCGCTCGTTGACGTAATGTTCAATGAGCGCTTCAAATTCTTCGGGGTCAAAGTATACCGATGACTTTTTGCGAAGCATGGCTTCATATCGCTCTATAAGTCCTTTGACTTCTTCGTTGTATTCGGGGTCAAAACCGTCTTCAAACATGGGCTTTCATTGATGGGACTGAACCAAATGTATGCATACACCGGAGAGAGGGCCGAGGGCCTTGCGATTGTTATCCACAGCCTTTGGAGTGCAAATGGGTGCGAGCATCAAGGCAATGCGCATAGTATTGTTCATTTCCCGGGAATCCTTCCGAGATGGAGGCCATCATCGAAAGGGCAACGTTAATTTTGCCACAAATTTAACCCAATTGACACTTATAAAATCCATCTCAGGTATTCGCGGTACCATTGGCGGCTTGCCGGGCGAAGGGCTTACGCCAATAGATATTGTAAAATTCACTTCGGCATACGGTGCTTTTTTGCGCCAACGAAATGGTAATCAGCAATTAATAGTGGTGATTGGCCGCGATGCGCGCACCAGTGGTGCCATGTGCAGTGCGCTGGTGTCAGCTACACTGTCGGCCATGGGCATTCGCGTTTTGGACTGTGGTTTGAGCACCACACCTACTGTGGAGGTGGAGGTCACGGAACAGGCAGCCCACGGAGGTATTATCCTGACTGCCAGTCACAATCCCGGCCAATGGAACGCCCTCAAATTGCTCAATGAGCGCGGTGAGTTTATCTCTGATTCAGAGGGGCGCGCCATCATCGCGGCCGCTGAGGCCGAGGATTTTTCTTTTGCAGAAGTTAACGATTTGGGACAAGTCATCCCCTTGAAAGGTTCGGCAGAACGGCATATTGCCAAAATCCTGGCCTTGCCCGCTGTCAACCGTGATGCCATTGCGGCCGCGGGTTTTCGGGTGGCCATAGACTGTGTCAACAGCACGGGTGGGATTTTTCTTCCTCCTTTGCTTAAAGCGCTGGGCGTAAGTGAAATTGTGGAGCTCTACACCGAGCCCAACGGACTCTTTCCCCATAATCCGGAGCCGCTTCCCGAGCACCTTACCGAACTATCTGCCACTGTGCGCTCTCACAGTTGCCACGTGGGATTTGTGGTAGACCCTGATGTGGATCGTTTGGCTATCATCTGCGAGGATGGCAGCATGTTTGGCGAAGAATACACCTTGGTGGCTGTTGCCGATTACATGTTGTCCCTGCAATCGGGCAACACGGTGAGCAATCTGAGCAGCACACGTGCCTTGGGCGATGTCACCGGGCAGCGCGGTGGCCAATATCATCCCGCTGCGGTGGGCGAGGTGAACGTAGTGGAAATGATGAAAAAGACCAATGCCATCATCGGTGGAGAAGGCAATGGCGGCATCATTTTGCCCGAGTTGCACTATGGCCGTGATGCTTTGGTGGGCATTGCCCTTTTCCTTTCGCTGCTGGCCCGCGAGGGCAAGACGGTGTCTGAGCTGCGCAAAACATACCCCGCCTATTGGATGAGCAAACAAAAAGTGGATTTGCCCAAAGGAGGTAATCCTGACCAAGTGCTGAAGACCATGGCGGAGCGGTATGCGGGAGAAAAAATCAACTTGACAGATGGAGTCAAAATTGACTTTGCGCAATCATGGGTGCATTTGCGAAAGTCCAACACGGAACCCATCGTTCGCATATACTCAGAAGCGGGAAGCCAACCGGATGCTGATGCGCTGGCTTCGCGCTTCAAAGCGGAAATAGTCGGGCTTTTCGGCTGAGGTCATAGTTGGAGCAGAAACCGCATGGTGTCCACACTATCGGCATAGTCAGCCAGTCCGGGTTTCTGCGCACAGCCAAATGGCACAGCACCTTGGCCTACAATGCACTGCAATTGGTCTGACATTTTGAGCAATCGTTTGTTCAGGTCGGCAAGGTCATCATAGCGCTCATAGAACATGGAGCCCACAGGGCTGTGCAGGCCTTCATCGTGTTTGAGCAAAACGAATCCGTTTTCCACCAATTCCTCGCCATTGAGCATCCACAGGGCCTTGCAATAGTCATAATTATTGGCGTATTTGTTATGCGTGGCCAGCGTTTGCCATGGGAAAATGGCTCCGAAAAAACGGTCTAAATCGAATGAACGGGGCACATAGATTTTGGTCACATTGCGACAGCCAAGCCCGAAGTATCGGAAAATGTCCTCGCCCAAAAGCGAAAGTTCTTCATCGGAAGTATGCTCGGTGATGACGGCTACCGAAGTGCGGTTCTTGCGAATAACGGAAGGATACTTGCCAAAATAGTATTCGAAGTAGCGTGCTGAATTGTCGCTGCCCGTGGCTATCACCGCATCGAAGTTTTCCATTTTGCCTCGCGCGTACAGGACTTTTTGTTGCACCTCGGGAGAAAACGTTCCGAGGATTTTTATGAAAATGGGAATAAGTACATCGTCCTCTGAGGAGAGTTTCACCAGCACGCGATGGCCTGCCATCAGCACACAAAGCAAATCGTGAAATCCAACCATGGGCACATTTCCCGCCATGATGATGGCAACGGTTTTGGGTTTGGGAGCAGGCAAATCGCCATAGGGCTTGAGCCATTTGTTAAGGCTTTCGTCTGTCAGCGCAACGCCCCAAGCGCGCAGGGCATGGCGAACATTTTCTTCCGTAAACCAGCCGTTGGTTTTGGCCACATCTGCCGGCACTTGGTTAAGGCGGTCATACTCGGCTTCAGAAAGGCCAATTTCGAAGCCGGGCCATGGGTCTGATTGGCCGATGGAACGCATCACTGAGCCCAATTGAACAAAGGCCGCAACAAGTGGTTTTGACGGAGAAAATTGATTTTGCATGGCTTTAGGCCCTTGAACCAAGGGCTATATTTGCCGGCAAAATTAGACTTAAAACAAAGGACTGCTATGGCCATCATGATCACTGATGAATGTATCAATTGTGGAGCTTGCGAACCCGAATGCCCCAACAATGCCATCTACGAAGGTGGATTGGAGTGGAAATATTCGGATGGCACCGGATTGAAAGGCAGTTTCAATCTGTTGAGCGGAAGAGCGGCCAATGCCGACAGCCAAAATGAGCCTGTCAGTATGGATGTTTACTATATCGTAACCGATAAATGCACAGAGTGCGTGGGATTTCATGACGAGCCCCAGTGTGCAGCCGTTTGCCCGGTAGACTGCTGTGTGGACGATCCTGACCACCGCGAAAGCAAAGAGACATTGATGGCCAAAAAGGCCTTGATGCACCTCTGATTTTCAGTCAAAAACCTTTATTAGTGTTGTAGGTAACTGAAATGTTACCCTATGAAGCTTTTTATCCTGCGATTTCACCTTAAACGTGCTGTTTCCGATGGTGATACCTACGGAACCTAAGGGTAAATAAAACGCAACTTTATCAACTCAATATGCTCTGTAGGCTGAATGGAGCGTTTCCTCAGCCAATGCGGAGCCAATAAGAGCCTCCGTGGGTCTCCACGCCCGTCAATCCGGGCTCTGACCAAATAGGTTGCAGTATTTTTTTCAATTCGTGATGCTCGCTGATGTAGTAGTTGGGCAGCAGGGTTTGATAGCGTCCCGGATTGCTGAGTATGGCCATAGCCAATAAGTATTGCTCGCTGTAGGCTCTGTCACACATGAAATCGGGATAGTCAAACGGAAGGTAGATATCATGGATATGCACAATGACTCCGCGTTGAAGTCGCGGCAATATTTCCATGAAGAACACTGTCACGTCTGAGTTGGGGAAGCAGCGGTGTGAATTGTCAATAAACAGGATGTCATTTTCGCTCAACTTTTCAAAAGTGGAATAGTCTCCCAATGTTTCAAATGGTTTGCGAATGACGGTATCTGCCAGCGCGTCAATGTCTGCTCGAGGAAAGGGGTCAATACTGGTAATGTGAGTAGGTAGTTGATTGTCTGTTATGGCTTTACGAGCCATTTTGGTGCTGTTGCCCGAGCCTACTTCTACGTAATGTGCCGACCCCAATCTCGCCAATAGGCCATAGAGCGCCACCATGTCCAACCCCGGCAAAAAACCGTTGTTCCAAGCAGGTTGGCCGTGGTTTTTCTCCATTTTGGCCGTTTTGATTCGCGAAAAAATCTCGCGGTGGCGTAAAAATGATTCGAGTAGGACGCCATAGGCTTTATCGCCCTCTGAGATAATGGCGTTCAGTCCTTTATGTGCAGGTTTGCCATGTCCCCATCTTGGAGTCATCACCACCGGATATTCCAGTCTGATGAGCTGCTTTCCGAATATTTTGAATTGGTTTTTTGACATGCAGTGTTTGAGGTCTTGTGAACAGTCAAGCAGAAGGACAAAATCAAGGACCTGCCCTCCGGCCCTTCACGGGTATCATTCATTCTGACGGAGAACGGTGTGTCCTCCATCCATCAGGTATTGATCGCGCTTGAAAAGGGCAATGTCTGCTTCTACCATTTCTTTGGCCAGTTCTTGCAAGGTGGTCTTGTGTTTCCAACCCAGTTCGCGATGTGCTTTGGCGGGATTGCCCACCAAAATGTCCACTTCCGTGGGCCGGAAATAGCGAGGGTCCACTTCAACCACCACTTCTCCTGTGGTGCGATTGATGCCTTTTTCGTCCACGCCTTTTCCCTGCCAATCGAGTTGAATACCGGCATACCCAAAGGCCAATTCGGCAAAGTAGCGCACCGAGTGTGTAACACCGGTGGCCAGTACATAATCATCGGGTTTTTCTTGTTGCAGCATCAGCCACATGCCTTCCACATAGTCTTTGGCGTGGCCCCAATCGCGCTGTGAGTCGAGGTTGCCCATGAAGAGTTTCTTCTGCAATCCGAGTGAGATGGCTGCGGCCGCACGTGTGATTTTGCGCGTCACGAAAGTTTCTCCTCTGAGCGGGCTTTCGTGATTGAAAAGGATACCGTTGCATGCAAACATCCCATAGGCCTCTCGGTAGTTTTTGATAATCCAAAAACCGTAGAGCTTGGCCACGCCATAGGGGCTGCGGGGATAGAATGGGGTGGTTTCGCTTTGGGGGATTTCCTGCACCATTCCATACAGCTCCGAGGTGGAGGCTTGATATAGTTTGGTTTTTTTCTCCAAACCCAAAATGCGGATGGCTTCCAACAATCGCAAGGTGCCCAATGCATCGCTGTTGGCGGTGTATTCGGGTGTTTCGAATGATACCATCACATGGCTTTGTGCGGCCAGGTTATAGATTTCATCGGGTTCGATTTCCTTGACCAGGCGCAGCAGATTGGTCGCGTCAGTCATGTCACCGAAATGCAGAAACAGTCGGACATCCTTGTCATGACGATCGTGGTAGAGGTGGTCAATTCGGTCTGTATTGAACAGCGAGCTTCTGCGTTTAATGCCGTGCACTTCATATCCTTTTTCCAGCAGCAGTTCTGCCAGATAGGCCCCGTCTTGGCCTGTGATGCCCGTGATGAGCGCTTTTTTTCTTGTCATGTCAGCGGTTTTTTCCTGTGTCCCGAAGGCGGGCAAAGGTAAGTGATGGGCTTGCGTGTCAAAGTTCGCTTTGGACGGTCACTCCTGAGAGGAAGGTTTGTCCGTTTTGGGCAATCGGCCGGCTTTTTTCAGTGCTTCTCTGATGAGCCATTCCACTTGGCCATTTGTGCTGCGAAACTCATCAGCAGCCCATTTTTCCACGGCTTTGAACGTGTCTTCTTCGATGCGCAAGGGGAATGCTTTTTTGGCCATGGGGCTCTCAGCGATTGGTTTTTTCTAACAAGACTACCAATCCTGCACTGTCCCTGCACAATGACATTGCGCGCCAACCCGAAGCGCACTCTTCATTCAGCCGATTTTCAAAACTGACTGTCGTTTCGAAGGGTCTTTTTCTGAATAGTTTATACTGGCTCATAGTCCCTGATTTTAGTTGTGGAGCGTGCCGGTATTAACCACGGGTGAGGCTTCTTTGTCACCACACAGAACTACCAGCAAATTGCTGACCATGGCGGCTTTGCGTTCTTCGTCCATATGGATTGTGCCTTTCTTTTCCAGTTCGGCCAGTGCCATTTCGACCATGCCCACCGCGCCTTCCACTATTTTGAATCGGGCAGAGACAACGGCTGTTGCTTGTTGGCGTTTCAGCATGGCTTGGGCTATTTCCTCGGCATAAGCCAAGTAGCCGATGCGTGCTTCCATAACCGTGATGCCCGCCATGGCCAATCGCTCGGCCAGCTCTTGTTCCAGGGCGTTGTTTACTTCTTCCAATCCCGACCGCAATGTGATGGTATGGTGGTTTTCGTCAAAATCATCATAGGGATACAGGCCTGCTAATTTGCGCACGGCCGCATCGGTTTGCACTTTGACGAAATGAGCGTAGTTGTCCACTTCAAAAGCAGCCTTGAACGTGTCTTGCACACGCCACACCAAAATGACGCTGATCAAGATGGGGTTGCCCAATTTGTCATTGACTTTGAGCCTTTCGCTGTCAAAGTTGTGGGCACGTAAGGAGACTTTTCGTTTGACAAAAAAAGGATTGACGAAGAAGAATCCATTTTCTCGCAGAGTGCCTGCATACTTGCCAAAGAGAGTGAAGACGCGGCTCTCATTGGGGTTGACAATGGTGAGCCCCGGCATCAGCAATAAACCCGCCACCGCGCCAATTCCATAAATTGGACTATTGAGGTTGACCGTTAGATAAATAGACGTTGCAACCACTCCGAGGATAAGCAATAAGGCCAAGAATCCATTTTGGCCTTTGACTGTGATTTCTTTTTTCATGTGATATTAAAATGATATCGCAAAGATATACTATTTATTAGAAACAAGCATGTGTAACACGGAATTTTAATTGCGCATCGTTGGGAGTAGGTTAATACCGGAATTCCGCCCCGCTCCGGGTAGGAAGTTTCTACACCTGAAAAACAGCAAAATGAATTACAAATGCGGCTTGAAAACAGCCAGCACCGTGCGCGCGATGATTTTCAGATCAAACATCAGCGACCAGTTTTCTACATAGAATCGGTCATACTTCACGCGGTTGGCCAGTCGTTCAAAATGGGTGATTTCACCGCGGTATCCTTTCACTTGGGCCAGGCCCGTCACGCCCGGTTTGATGGCGTGGCGCTGCATGAAATTGCCCACCAGTTGGGAGTATTCCTCAGTGTGCTTGAGCATGTGCGGACGCGGCCCCACTACGGACATTTCGCCTTTGAGGACGTTGATAAACTGCGGGAACTCATCCAGCGATGTTTTGCGCAGAAAACGACCGATGGGTGTGATGCGCGGGTCGTTTTGAGTGGCTTGTTCCAGATGGGCCCTGTCATTGACATACATGGTCCGAAATTTCAAACAAGGAAATTCGGCATTGTCTGCCCCGGTGCGCAGTTGGGTGAATATGACCGGCCCTTTGGAAGTTAGTTTTATGATAAATGCCAGCAACGGAAACAACCAAGACATCAGCAGCACAACCACCAACAGCGAAAACACGAAATCGAAAATGCGCTTGATCATCTTGTTGCCCGGGTCGTCCAACGGGGTGATGGGCACATTGACCACGGGAATACTGTCATAATTGATGATTTCCAGCGGCTTATTGACCAATTTGGGAAAGTCCAAGACCAACCGTATACGGATCAGATTGTTTTCACAGGCTGTATTGAGCTCTTGCAAAAGATTGTTGTCGACCAGACTGAGGCTGACAAATAGCTCATTGATGGGTTTTTCGGCATGCAGGCGAAGTACTTCCGCTACAGCATCCCCAATAGGTTGGTTGATAGAGACGACCTCGCGGTCACCTGTTTCGGCCTCCATGTGTTCAAAGTAATAGGCCAGTTCGGTAGTTCCTGTTTCATTTCCCAGAAAAACCATTCGGTTGCTAATACCTTTTTGCTGCCTGTACCATCGAATAGCGATACGGACCAGCCACTCAGCCAAGGGCATCACCACCACGACCATAGCGTAGAAATAAATGAAAAACAGCCGCGAGTAATAGGTTTTAATGAAACCGTTGAAGGCCAACATCAGCATGAGATGTAGCACCACGATTTGGGAAAATAGAAACAATCTCCGCCAACGGCTCAGTACCAGTCGAGCCGGACGATAGTAGCGCACGACATTCGAAATGAGTGCCCACGCTAAATTGGCAAATAGCAGCATGGCCAGGTAGTTGTTGCGCACAAATACCGTTTGCCAGTCACTGCCAAAACGCACAATCACCGCCACAAAAAGCAACAGGTTGAGCACTGTAAAGTCTGTGGCTCTCAGGTAGAACCTGAGCAGGTATGCGAGGTTTCTGTTCAACGGTCGTTGGGGACTGTGTCAGCGCGAAAGTACCGCAAATGCCAAGTAATGAGCATTGCCGAAAACAGGGCGATGAACACAACCCCCATTTGGCGCTGTAGCATGTTTTCGGTAATAATGCTCAGGCTGATCACAGATGCAAATGCGGCCATCATCAAGTCCCTTTTGCCAAATCCCAACCAAATCCAGCAGCCAACCCATGCCAATAGGACAAGCAATCCGGGTATGCCGATGGTGAGCAGAGTGCCCAAGTATTGATTGTGTGTGTTGTACTGATAGTGCAGGGCAATGTCCACTCCGTTTTTCTCATACATCTTGTTCAGTTCGGATTGTACATCGCCTGTGCCCACGCCAATCCATGGGCTCTGTTGCCAACACTCAATGGCATTCTTCCATTTTTCCAGACGGATGGCCCGGCCACCGTAGACATTCTCAGTGTAGTCCGTGTTGAAATCGAACATCTCTTTGAACCGCAGTCGATTGATTTCGCTGCTGAAAATTACCGCTCCGCCTGCCAATGCCACAGCAAACAAGAGCCCGAATGCTTTGAGTACCAGTTTGCGGTCCCGGACAAACCACAACAACAAAGCGCCCGCACTCACAAAAAGCACCAGCAATTCCATCCTTGAGGACAACAATACAACCATCAAAAAGATGAATACCATGGCCGTAACCGATGCCAAGTGATTGCCATAAAACCACTGTCCCTTGAACGTTTTGTGGCGATACAACGCAATAAGGGCAAAGAAGCCGAACACCAGATAGAGAGACAAGTAAATAGGTTGAAAACCAATGGCTCGGGCCAAGTACTCATAGGTGATGAAGTCGGCTACGGATTGGGTTTCGTATTGGCCGGCAAGTCCATTTTTGAGGGCAAAAATCAAGGCCACCACTGAGGCCACCAAAGCCGTGTTGACAAACACAAACAGCGCTGCACCCAAGTGATTTTTGCGCAGCGATGCCCCGGCACCAAGCAGCAGCGGGGCAAGCAGCATAGTGATTTTGTGCTCAATCACCATAGCGGCCTCCTTGGGAATGTCTGAATAGAAAATGCCGATTATATAAAGCGCGTAGAGCGCAATTCCCGGCCAAAGCCAACTTGTGCGGAACAAATCGAACTTGGAGCGGAATTTTCCCTCGGCCAGCCAAACCAAAAACCACAGCCCCATGCTCAGCCCGATGGCCGAAAATCCGACTGTCTCTTGGGTCAAAAACAACGAAACCACAGTCAGCAGCAGCATCGCGGTGTAGGCTCCGCTGATTTTGGTTTCAAAAAGTCCTTCGAAAATCTTCACTTACCGGTGGTTTGAAGGTGATGAAGAAAACAAGCTTCGTAGGCATCAATGATTTGATCCCAGCGATAAAAGCTTAGGATTTTATCCATGTTGCTATCGGCCAAATGCGCATGATGGGTTTTTGATCGAAAGCCGATGATGCTATCAGCCACGGATTGGGCACTGTCAAAATAGAAGGCATCCCGTCCGAGGATGGCCTTGTTGAATACATTGTCATTGGCACAAATCACCGTGTTACAAGCCATGGCTTCGAGCAACGAGGGATTGGTTCCGCCCACACTGTGTCCGTGAAAGTAAAGCCCTGAAAACCAACGCAGATTGCTCAATTCTCGCTGGTCATACACGCCACCAATGAAGCGAATGCCGGCATGATGGGCAAATTTGGCCACCATGCGCTGCCCAAATGCGTTGTCCGTTTTGCCCACCACCACAAAAGTCCGGTTGTCTCCCGAAAGGACATAACCATCCAGAATGGTTTCAATGTTGATCTCGGGTTCCATGCGGGCTATCAACATCAGGTATTGGTCCGGCAGCAGGTTGTAGCGAGCCGGAACTGAGGCATCGGGCTCGGTGTGCAGGGCCGCACCGTAGGCTATGAAATCAGCTTGTTTGTGGTATTTTTCTTTCAAATATTGCTGAATTCCAACGGAATCAGCTACCAAAACATCACTGCTGTTAGTAGCCCATTTTTCGGCTTTGGCTAAGAAACGTTTGACCATTGGACTGTATTTGCTCCGCTTCCATTCCAGACCGTCCATATTGGTGACTATCAGTGATTTTTTAGGCAAAAGTGCTGCCCACACCGAACTGCTGGTATAGCCCAACTGCAGGAGAACGTCAAAGTCGCGCTTGCGTGCATCGCGAATGCAGTGATAGTCGTAAATGAATTGTCCTGCCGTACCCAACTTGTCTTCGGGGTCACGACATGTGATGATGTTCACACCATTCCAACTTGCCTCTTGAAAAGGATGCAGGCTCGAATTGTACACCCAAACTTGATGTCCTTTTTGGACCAAACCCACTGACAAAAATTCGGCAAACTGCTCAAATCCGCCATACCTGTTGGGGATACCCCTGGTGCCCAAAATGCCTACTTTCATTTGCAGTTGTTCTTTGTCGGATGTGGGACAAAAATAGCCCGCTCAACCTCTGAGCTCATTCATTTGAAACAATGACTTGGCTACCTATAGCTTGATGGTAGGCGCGCAGGGTGGCTTCGGCAGCTTTTTCCCAAGTGAAGTGTTCGGCTATGTGTTGCGAAAAACCATGATTGACGGGCGTTGCCAACGCATTTTCCACTGCCGTGCGGATTGAGTCGAGGTCTTCCGGGAGACAGTAGTGGGCCCAATCTTCAAAATATTCGCGTTGATCGCCTTTGGCCGTGATGACCACATTGCATCCCATGGCAGCCGCTTCCAGCGAGCTGAGCCCTGTAGTCTCAAAGAAACTCGGCAGCGCGTGGACTTTGGCTTTACTCAATTCGGCCATCACACACGCTTGGTCCAGTTGGCCTGTGAATGTGACATTTTCACCCGCTTCGCGCTTGCAAGCTTCGTAATATTTCAGGTGGTTGGGTGCGGGCTTTCCAATGATTTTCAACGGAATTCCGGTTCCATTCAGGGCTCGAATCAGCACAAGTTGATTTTTGATCAATTCAATCCGACCCACACAAACCACCCCGTTTCGTTCGGCATTTTCTCTGCCCGGATATGAAAGAAAATCTGTGCTCACACCATTAGGCACCGGGATATATGGCCGATTGCATCGATAGCGCTTTTTGAGCCGATCATATTCAGAATGCGAATTGGGTAACAACACAGCAGCCCCGTTGAGCAGGGACTCCACACTTTTCTTTTGGCCGCGCCACAAGTATCCGGGGTCTCCCGGGTGTTCTCCGTTTTTGGCCCATCGGGCCAGTGTTTTCAGATAATCCACCCCGTCCGGGCCGCATAGTTGTGATGCCCGGCTGAAGAAGGGCCCTCGATAGTGGCGTTCTATTTCACTGTAGTCCACAAAAATGGTGGACAAGACATAGGGCAATCGGCTGTTTCGGACATGCGGAATCAGATTGCCCGGTCTGATGACATTGAAAAAATGCATCAAGTCAAACCGGTCATACTCGGGTGTTGAGCCATCGGTGTGGATGGTGGCGGTGACGCCCATTTTTTCCAATGCTTTGGCCGTTTCTACCATCTGCACAGTGTCGCCACCGGGCACGGTGAACAGCGTGGGTCGGCTGATCATCAGCACTTTCATGGTGATTGGGTTTTGGGGACATCCAAAGCAGGAAACAATGGCACAATGGCCAATACCCACATCATCATTTCGGTGGTGGAAAGGATGAAGCTGCCCATCAATTGGTAGAAAAACATAAACCCGAACACGGCCAAGCTGAAATAATTCTTGTGGACCCTGAAACGGATGAAAAGGAAAATCTGCGCTGCAAGTTTGATCAAAACGCCTAATATGCCATACATGGCCAAGGTTTCGGCCATCGAGTTGGGCAGGCCTATCACCGGCCAATTCTCTTTGCTGTAGCCCACCGGATCCCAAGCGGCATAGTATGGTCGTATGACATCTTCGCCTACAATTTTCACCTGTCCGGCTCCGATACCCGTCCAAATGCTCTTGGTTTCGGCACATTTATATCCGAGGTAAAAAGCCTCCGTGGTGCGGCCATTCACCGAGGTATCATTACCATTGAAAATGAGCCAAATCCTGTCAGACAATGGGTTGGAAAAAGAGCATACCGCAATGCCTACCCCTGCCGCCACAACTGCCGGGATGAGCAATCGTTTGCGAAATCCACCGGATGTAATAAGCAAAATGCCCACCATGCTGAACAAGGTGAGCCCTAAAGCAGCGGCAAATCCAAATGAAACCGTCAAGGCTATTGGTATGGATACTGCCATCAGGCGCGCTCCTGTTGCCCATGCAAGTTTTTCGATAATCTTGATGAGATAATAGAGAAACACAGGACTGAGCGTAAGGGCCAAATGTGATGGCTCGTATGACAAGCCATAGAAACGAAGCACCCGTTCACCATCGCCAATAAAATCGTGGCTCAACCAAAAAAATCCTTCCCATCGAGTGTTGAGCGCTAACAATCCCAACACGAACAAGCCAAAGGCACCCATGGCTACCCACCTGAACGCGGAAAAGAAATCGGCAGAATATTGGGTGAGAAAGGTGTGGGCAGCAAAGCAGGTGTAGAGCAAAAAAGCGAGGTAAATCGAGGATTTCACATACTCATTTACATTCACCCCGAGCGCCAAATGCACAACTGCATACAACACAAGCACCCCCCCGATACCGAGCAGCCACCGCCAATGCCGGCTCACCACCGGTTTGACCAAAACTATTGTCATCAGTCCGGTCCAACTCAAAGGTGTAGGTAGGCCCACTACATTGAGAAAGAAATAGATAAAGGACACTGACTTGGCTAAGTATTGTTTCAACTTTATGCGTTTGTATAGGATTTGACCTTGATTTTAAACAGCACCCAATAGTAGTCGATTCGCGCTTGCAATGCAGTGCGCAGGCCATTTTTGACTTTAGCTTGTTGCACTTCTTTGAGTGACTTTTTGACCATTGTTGAGCTAACTCCATCTGCTCCCATGTCAATAATGTATGAGTCTACGAATCGCACCCGAAGGCTACTTCCGGCCCTCATCAATAATTCATAGTCGCCCACAATTCGAAAAGACACGTCAAATAGCCCAAAACGCTCAAAGTATCGAGCGTTGTGCCAACCTCCGGCATGCAAGATTTTCATTTCGCGCCTGAAAACGGACCAATTCCAAGCCTCACCGAAAGTGCGCATCAGGCTGCCATTGCGCAACAAACGAGCTTTGGCAGATAAGAAATCCACATCTTCCGCGGCTGCATTGCTCATTGTTTCCAGCGCTTCGGGCCGCAAAGTGTCGTCCGATCCAACGAACGAAATCCAGCTCCCATGTGACATGCCCAAGCCTTTATTCCATGCGTCATATATGCCGCTATCTTTTTCTGAAATCCACTGAAAGGCAATGCCTTTGGCAGCGAATTGGGGTTCGAATGACCGGATAATATCCACGGTCCGATCCGTAGAAAGGCCATCGATGATGATGTATTCGAAATCGCGGTAGGTCTGCGCCAACACCGACCGGATGGTGGCTTCCAAAGTGTTTTGACTGTTGAAAGTGGCGGTGATGACTGTCGCAGTGCAATTCATTTCATTCAGCGGTGGAAGCGGTTGGCCACTTCTATCACATACTCCACATCCTCATCGGTGTGGCAATAGGAAATGGGCAGGCTCAGTGTGGTGGAGTGTATTTCCTCTGATATGGGGAAGTTGCCTTCAATGACGCCTTGCATGGCTTTTTGTCGGTGCGGTGGCACGGGATAGTGGATTTCGGTTTTAATACCGTGATTTTCTAAATAGGTGCGCAGCGCATCGCGCTCAGGTGTGCGGATGTTGAAAATGTGATACACATCGTGATAGCCTGCCTCCACCACCGGCTTTACAAATCTGTCGGTCAGCCCTGTGTGGTACAAATGGGCCAAATGGCGCTTGTGGTTGTTGATGTCGTCCAGTGCCTTGAGTTTGACATCGAGAAAAAAGGCTTGCAATTCATCCAACCGTGAGTTGATACCCGCGACCTCATTGTAGTATTTCACCTTGGAGCCGTAGTTGCGAATCATGCGCACGGCCGCGTCCAGTTGGGGGTCATTCGTGCTGAGGCCTCCGCCATCACCCAGAGCGCCCAGGTTTTTGGTAGGATAAAAGCTGAATGCACCGAAATCACCGAAAGCGCCTGCCCGATGGCCGTTTTGCTCGGCTCCGTGGGCTTGGGCCACGTCTTCGATTACTTTCAAGTTGTGGGTGCGGGCCAAGGCCATCAAGGCTTCCATATTGCAGCATTTGCCATAGAGATGCACGGGTATGATGGCTACGGTTTTGGTGGTGATGGCGCGAGCGGTCAGCTCGGGGTCGAGGTTGTAGGTGCGCAAGTCAGGCTCAACCAAAACGGGCTTAAGACCGTTGTTGACGATGGCCAAGATGGTGGCTATGTATGTGTTGGAAGGGACAATTACCTCACTGCCTTTTTTGAATCCATACACCTGCAAGGCGATGGTTAGCGCGTCCAATCCGGAGGCCAATCCGGTGAAGTGCGCGGTGCGGCAATACGATGCGAAGTTTTGCTCGAACGTGGCTACCTGTTTGCCCAAGATGTACCAACCCGATACTAAAAACCTGTCGAACGAGGCGCGAAATTCTGCTTCGAAAGGTTGGTTGAGCTTTTGCAAATTCTCGTATGGGACTGTTTTAGTAGGGTTCATCTATATAGTCGTCAAGGTTGTATTTGCTTGATGCCAGTACGAGCAAGGTGCTACCCGTGGTGAATTGGTCCATGGTATGCCAATCTTCTTTTTCTAATATCAAGCACTTCTCCGGGCTATCCAGTAGGTAGGTATGCTCAGTGTGGCCATCGTGGACATAGATTTCGCAACTGCCGTTGAGGCACACCAATGCCTGGGTGGTGGCTTTGTGCCTGTGACCACCTCGCTTTCCCACAGCATCATAGATGTAATAAACGCGTTCAACTTTAAAGGGAATGCTGTCTTGCATCACAGTCAGTTTTCCCCGTGGGTCTTTAAAAGTGGGCAGGTGCAAGAGCGTGGCCATCAGCGAATCAGTGTTTTGAGGTCAAATCGGTTGTAAATGCCTTTCAGTCTTCGTTTTGTTTGTCTGAGCATGTTGCGCAGCCCTTCGGGTGTGGGGCGTATACCATGCGGATTTAGGTCAAAACGTGTCTTGATTTCGCCACCGATGCGGTCCAAATGTCGGAGGTATGGGGCAAAAAGCAATCTGATATCGGTTGAGGTGATAGGATAATTCCCAAAATCTACACTGCCATTGTCATAGAATTTGACATCGTGAAAATGGAAGAAAACCATGTCAAACAATCGATTGGTGGATTTTTCACGTCCTCGTATAAGGCCGTTTTTTTCCTCGAAATCATATTGCTGAATGTTCCAAGGGGCAACCCCGCCACCCAAATGCACCAACTCATGAATACCTGTGAAGCGTTGAGGCCAGTCGTCCAGATATTTCTGGTCACCGAATTTGCCGTCCTCAGGTGTGGCAAAGCACCAGTCAATGCAGGCATCTATCCACCATTGCAGGCATGCTCGGCCTTCGATAGTGTTTTTGAACGTCATGAATTGCACGCAGTATTTTCCGCTTACGGTGCTTTGGTCAAAGGCAGGCGTGTAGCGGTGCGCTGTGATGAGCACTGATGCCTCGCCCATTTCGTCAACCAACGGTCGGGGAGAGGCAAAGAAGTACAAATCGGCATCCACATAGGTGCATTGCTCCAATCGGTAGGTATCCAAACAAAAGGCAATGGCAGATGAAGTGCAAGTCCAGCAATACTCGCCTATGGTTCGGCCGGGTTTGACACGCAGCAGTTCTTCGTTTTCAAATTGTCCCAAAGAAATGATGGTGGCATGGGGTAGCTCAAGTTCGGTAAGAATTTGGTGGGCCCTATCGTTGAAAGCGATGACGTACAAGTGGAAATCGCCTGCATGTGCCACCAAACTATGGTACAGTGCAAGCCCTTTGGACAGGTAAAAAGTGTCGAAAACGGTGCAGAAGTTCAGCCGCATGTTATTTCTCAAAAATAAATCCTTTGAACTTGTAGGTCTTGGTTTGGCCGTCCAAAGCGTCAAACTCGTCTATCAGGCAGTATCCGTTGTTTTGGAAAAAAAGCATGAATTCTTCTTGATTGAGCAAATGGCATGGGTAAGATGCGGAATAGATTGCCGGGCTGACGCGTTGCACGCATATGCGATTTTCGGAACGAGTATTGAATGGCATTCGGTCCACGATGATGGTGCCAAATCCAAAGCCAAGCAGATGTTCCAGCAATTCATAAGGCCGCTCGATATACTGCAAAACGCTGGAAAGCAGCAGCACGTCTGCGGGTGATTCGGCCATTGCTGATTCGATGGTCTCATGAAAACGCAGTGCTTCATGACTGAATTTTTCGCGACCGCGTGCCACAAAATGGGCTTGTTCAATTACTGTCCAGCGCACGCTTTTCAGTTTTTTGAAAAATGGCCTGTTTTGATAGTATGTGCTGCCCAGGCTCCCGCCAAAATCAATTAGCTCCAACTTTCCGCCTCGATTGGCCGCTGCATACATCAACGCACCGATGAGGGGTCGGTTGTATTCGGGTTTGTCAAAAAGGACACTGTCGCGCTCAAACACGGCTTCGCCACTGACCACTTTTTGCACCGCGGAGTCCACTTTTTCAAGAATCAAGCTACTGTCGTAGCCTCCGGAGTCTTTTTTGGCTTCGTCCCAATTTGCATATTGTCCCAACCAACCGTACTTATCCTTTTTCAACCGTCTCAGCTCGCGAAACAGCAACGGAGGCAGTATTTCTTTTATCAGCTTAGCCATTGCGTATCGATTTCAATTTGGCCACCACGCGCTGGGCAAAGGTGGGTTTGGTTTTCTTGTAAAAATCGGCTACACGCGCAGCCATGGAGGGGTTTTCAGCAGGTTGTTGCCATGCAATGGGAACATATTCTCTTGCCACATCTACATCAAACGAAGTAGTGGTTTGGCTGTGGGTGCCGCTGTCGTCATTGCCAATGTTTCGAAGAAGCGATTCGCGCGGATAGAGTGTGTATCGGCCTTTCAAGAATGCCGAAGCTTTCCATCTGATAGCCCACGAGTCCACTTTTCCATCGCGTTGATCGCGAAGCATTTTGTCATAGGGAAAGCTGTTGCTGTGGTTGAAATCGGCAATGAGACCCCGTGTTTCCAGATGGTTCAGCAGGGAAGCGGCATCAGGTTCAAACTCGTCCCAAGCGCGTTTCCAAGTACCCCATCCCCAACAGTCTGCTCCGCGAATGAAAAATGGTGCATCCACCGCACCAAGGGGATAGCGATATCCATGAATGCAAGCCACCTCGGACGTGTCCGCATAGAGGCGCAATCCGTCATTGAGGAAAGTGAGAAAATGAGGTGAAGTCACCATATCATCTTCCATTACGATTACCCGACCAAATTCATTCACTAAATCGGTGACGCCCGCAATGATGCTATTGGCTAATCCTAAATTTTTTTCTCTGAAAACTAACCGCACACTGCGAAATCCGGTGACGTTGCCCAAATAGGCACGCACTTCACTTACTTTGGTTAAGTGATTGTCATTTTTGGGCCCGTCACTAAAAACTATAAGGTCGCTTTTCTCAGCTAAAATATTGGCTGCCAATGCTTCCACAGTTTGACGTGTGTGCCATGGCCGGTTGTAGGTAAACAGTGCTATGGGGGCCAACTCGGTCATGCGCGAAAGGCCACAATGTTTTGATAGGCAAAAAGCTCACACTCCAGTGGGATGTATCGGTCAATAGGCAACATTTTGCCTCCCGGCAAAAGTCGGTAAACCTTGAAACCGATTAGCAATTCCCAAAAATCGCGGAAGGTGCTGCGGCTCAAAACATTCATCTCATTAAACTCAAAGTGAATGGCGCCAATTGTCCCGTTGTGCAGCAGTGCACCAAGTCCTTTCAGCACATTGAGTTCGTTGCCTTCTGTGTCTATTTTGAGGAGATCTACACGGCTGATGCTGTTGGTGGTCAGGTAGCTCTTCAGGTCTATGATTTCGACCGATACCGCTTCAGCCTTTTGGTCGTGCAGAGCTTCGATGACTTCTTTGTAGATGCTGGCATGTGAGGTGCCTCCGGCAGCGCTGTAGTCATACAGTTCGAGCGTTGATTGCTCAATTCCCACGCCTTTATTAACCAAAGTGATGGCGCTGCGGGTGCCCGCAAAAGTGGTTTGCAAACGACTGAATGTGGCCGGATGCGGCTCAAAGCAGTGCAGCCGCGTGCTCGGGTTGAAATCGAGAACCATTTGCGCATAGCGACCTACGTTGGCACCAACATCAAGCACCAAAGGCTTGTCTTTATTAATTAGAAAGCCGCGCAAAAAACCCTCTTCTCCGCTGATTGAGTCGTTTTTGTAATTCAGCAAGCCCATTCCCTTTACCGAGGCATGAAAGAGAAACCTATTGATTTTGATCAAACCCGGACGGCCCATCAAGCGGGCATAAAAATTCAGCAGGGCGTCTCTCAAGGTTTTAGCAGTTTTCGGATGGGACTAATAAGCAGCAAAGCTTTCATTTTCATAAGAAATACACCGCGTGTTCTTTTGAAGAAAACGTCAAAAAACAAAGCAGCCATGAACTGCGAAATTAAGGTGGTGACGGCAGCCCCGACTATACCGTAGCGCGGAATGAAGATGAAATTGAGCACTATGTTGACCACTGCTCCGGTGGCAGTACGATAAAAGGAAAGCTTTTGCAGTTTTTCGCTCACCAACCAAAGACTGCCCGATACACCAAGTGAAACAAAAAGGCCCGCCCAAATGTGAACGGTCAGCACACCCGCGGCCGAAGCGTAATCGGGTCCAAATAGCAGTAAAATCAAAGGTTTGCTGAGCAATGTGATGGGAATGGCCACCAGAAGTGCGAGACCCACCATCAGGTCGAACAGACGTTGCAAACGAATCTCGTAGGAGCCGTCAGCGCGGTTTTTGGCATTTATGATTGCAGGAAAAAGCGAGTTGCAAATGGCCATCGGAATGAAATACCATGTCTCGCTGATACGCACAGCTGCTGCGTAATAGCCATTTTCTGCCGGTCCCAGCATGTCCTTGATCATGATTTGGTCTATTTTCATATAAACCGTAATTACCACCGAAGCCAGCACCAACGGCCAGCTTTGGCGCAAAAGATCACGAGCGGTGCCCAAGTCAAATTTCCAATCCAATGGTGTGTGCCCCGCAATTCGATAGAAATAGACCATTCCCGCGGCCACGACTACTGCATCCAGCGTAAAGGCAACAGCGAAAAACACCAATTCTGCTTCAATAATGATCAGCCAAATTTTGAGCCCTGATGTGATAATCAGCGAAATGACATTGGCATAAACCACCAACTTTGATTGCACTTCGGATTGAAAAAAGTATTCTATCACGCTGAAACTTTGAAAAAGAGCTGCTGAAGCCAATATGAGCATCATGATTTTGACTTCTGTTGTCTCGTTTCCAAGCATCACGGCCACAAAAACAAGCAACAAGATGATTATGGCGGCAATCATTTTGAGCCGGAAAGCTGTGCCCATAATTTGAGTGCGCAGGTCGGGGTGGTTCAGTAGTTCGCGAACCATAATGCTGTCCAATCCCAATCCTGAAAAAGCCAAAAACAAGGCCGTGAAGCTCATGGCATAGTTGAGCAATCCGTAGTTTTCGGGACCCAAAAAACGAGCAACCAACACCCCGACTACCAGGCCTGACAGCAGACGCAGCATTTTTTCGGCAATGAGCCAAGAGGTGTTTTTGAAGTAGCGCTGAAAACCTTCTTCGTTGAATTTATCGATGATGAACCTCAGTCTTGACAATGTTGCCCGGGTTGGTATTTAAAGCACTTGGCCTGCGGGCAAAGCTACCAATATCAACAAAGGCGTCAAAGGCGGGTGCTAAGCCCCGTCCGACTTACAGTTCCACAATGATTCCGATGCTTGGAAGCACATTGCCATTGGAAGAATCAATGAAAAATGGTGTATAGCTACCGGGGTTGACGCTGCTCGGAATCGGATTACCTGCGGGGTCCTTCACCACATCCAAGATGGGTTGCAATGGTGTGACCTGGCTGTAAATGTTCTGAATGTCCAAAAACAAGTTGAGGCTCCATTTCTTGAAAAACCACTTTTTGTCTACACGAATATCCAGCTGGTGAAAGGCTTGGATGCGCTCGCTGTTGAGGCGGGTGTTGTCAAAAAGTCCGGTTTGTGTTACATCCCAAACCGGAATGAGCATAGAGGTCTCCACATCGTAAGGTGTGAACGGCAGTCCACCGGAGAACAAAAATCTTCCACCAATTTCCCAGTTGCGTTTGAACTTTTTACCACCGGTGAGGCTCACCAAATGTTGACTGTCCCAGGCCGAGGGAGCAAAACTGCCGGTGACGTCAGTGAATTCACTGCGAACCCAAGTGTAGGCGACTATGCCGTAAAATCCTTTGTACAAACGCTGTTGGAATAGAAATTCTGCTCCGTATGCGCGCCCTTCGGAGGTGCTGGTTACGGCTTCGTTTCCTACTACACCAAAGTCAGCCCCGAAGTTGGCCAGTGAAATACCTCGGTCAACGCTCATCGGGTAGTTGTCATATTTCTTATAGAAACCTTCAACCGAAATCATGCTATTGCGCTCATCGAGATCAAATGCCAATCCCGCCACAGCCTGTTGATTTCGGATATAGGTGAGACGATCCCGGTTGACCAATATCCCTTGCTCTCTGAAACCCAGAGAGGTGAAGGGGGGTAGTTGGTAATAAATTCCTGTGTTGGCATTGAGTCTCAGTCGGGGCGCCAAACTGTAACTGGCGGACAATCGCGGGCTGAGCTGATTGAGCGGGTTGCCCATATTTTCATTGTAACCAATGCCATCAGTGCGCAAACCTGCCGAAAGCACCAAGCGCTGATCCATCAGCTTTTTACTCACTTGACCAAAGGCGGCATATTTATGAAAATCCAGGTTCGTACTGTAGCTGAAGTTCACAATCGTGTCAGCAGCAAAACTGTATTGACTCAAGCGTGTGTCATTCAAGTAACGGATATACTCATAGCCGGTACCATAGGTAATTTTCCAATCGTTTTTACCGAAGATTTTGTGCTCAAAACGGAACTTGTTCTCCATTTCCTGCGAGAGGTAGTCAAAAACGGGGGAGAGACTTTCGTTATTGTCCGGGTATTTGACTGACTTGTTGTTGAGCATATTGCGGCTAGCAACAAAAGTCATCAGACCATTGTCCCTGAAGTGGTCCCATTTCACTCCGGTGCTGTAGTTCCACTGCGTATTGATGGGTAAAACACCCAATAGATAGCTATTTCTGACAAAATCCTCATCTGACGTGTCGTCCAGCAGACCGGTGTTGAGGGCAAATTGGTCAATGGCTCCGAGGCCCAAGACAGTAATGCGATTGCGGTCGTTGATTTTGCTTTGCCATTTGAACTGAAAGTCATTGTAAGTGGGTAAAAACGGAAGTCCAAGGGCTCCAAAAAGAAACTGCAAATAACTTCTGCGAGCTGAAGCGATGATACTCGACTTTTCACCAGTTGGACCTTCTACGGTGATGCCCAAGTCGCTGCTGCCCATCACAGCATTCATGGTGAATTTGTCCGTTCGCCCTTCTTTGAAGCCGAATTCCATCACACTGCTCAATGCATTGCCACGGTTAGCAGGAAAAGCACCTGAATAAAACTCAACGTTTTCGATGAAGTCAACATTGATGAGTCCCACCGGCCCACCTGAAGCACCCTGTGTAGCAAAGTGGTTGATGTTCGGAATTTCGATACCGTCAATATAAAATCGGTTTTCGTTGGGAGCCCCGCCCCTGATAATAATGTCATTGCGAAACGAAGGTGTTGCGGCAACACCCGGAAGTGACCGAATAGCGCGCGAGATGTCTCTGTTAGCTCCCGGATTTCGTTTCACTTCATTCACCCCTATGGTTCGAATACTGACGGGTGATTCTTCACGCTGCACCGTGCGACTTGCGCTCACCTCTGCTGCCTCCAGTTCCAGTGTTTGCTCCTCCAGCGTGACGGTTACAAAAGCCGCACGGGCATTGGTGACTTCCACTTCGAAGACCACTTTTTTCAGGTAGCCTACCGAGGTCACTTCGAGGTTGTAGAGACCGGGTTGCAGGTTTTTCAGTTCAAACTTTCCCTCGAGGTCGGACTGCGCCCCTGTGGCGGTGCCTTGCAAAACAACTGCAGCAAAAGGAATGGGGTCGTTGTTTTTGGCATCGGAAACGGTGCCTCTGATGACGCCTGACTGCCCGGAAACTTGCAGAAGACAGAAGACAGCAGCACCTAAGGCCGCCCATTTTTTCAAAAACATTTCTTGATTGGTTTGGCCCATCAACAAAGATTAAGGGCGAAAGTTTCAGCGATCGAATTCTAATTTGAGGGCATCGCGCAAGCTCTTCAGAGCGGGATTGACTGTGACCATGTGCTCATAAACTTCCTTGTCGCCAAAAATCTGCACACTTACATTTTCATCAGCTTGATAGAAATAGTTGAAAGAAACATGCGTGTTGCGCAGCCCATCGCGAACATGACGCATCAGGTCGTTCTTAATCTCATCCACTGCATGAACCAAGGCTTTATTGTCCAGTCTCAAGGTAATTTGGCTTTCATTGAGCACAGGCATTTCGTGGGTGAGGGCAAAATGCAAATCCAACTTGTTTAACTCTTTGAGCATGCCGGCATACTCTCGCCAAACACGTTCAAAGTCTTCGGGGGTGAAGGATTCGTTCATTTCGGGGCCCGATTCTTCTGCTTTGGAAATGGGCTCCAAATCGGGCAAGTCGAATAGTCCGGTTCGATGCCCCAGGTTCACCACTTTGACTTCAGAGTTGAGCAGGCGGCCGGTCGGTTTGGCCATCAACTCGGGTTCTCGCTTGGGCAGTCGGACAATGGAGGGAGATTGACGCATTTCACCGGGAGTGCTCGAGCCTCTTCGCGGCATGGGCACCCTTGCTCCGGTAAAGGGCATCAAGATGTCAAAGTCATTTTTTTTTTCGGCCTCTTTTTGGGCCGCAGTACAAAGCTGGATGAGCGACAATTCGGTGAGAAACCGCTGGTTTTTGCTCGCCCTGAAATTGACATCCGCTTGGTTCAGAATTCCCATCCCATTGACCAAAAAATGAATGCCCGCTTCGGCACTTTGGGTTTTGTAGCGCTCTTTTACGCTTTCAGTGGATTCGAGAAGAGACAAAGTAGATTCGTCTTTTGCCACCATCAAATCGCGCAAGTGCATGGCCAATCCGCTCAGGAAATGATGTGCATCAAATCCATTCCGCAAAATTTCATCCAGAATGAGCAGCGACTCGCGGGTGTCCGATTGCAGCACCGCATCGGTGACGCGGAAATAATAGTCGTAGTCCAGGATGTTGAGGTTTTCAATGACCGCTTTGTAGCTCACGTTTCCCCCGGAGAAGGCCGTGATTTGGTCAAACATCGAAAGGGCATCGCGCAGTGCTCCTTCGGCTTTTTGCGCAATAATGTGGAGACCTTCTTTTTCGTAGGTGATGTTTTCTTTTTCGGCTATGGAGGCCAAGTGGTCGGCTATGTCGGCCACTTCGATGCGGTGAAAATCAAATATTTGGCAACGAGACAAAATCGTAGGTATGATTTTGTGCTTTTCGGTGGTAGCCAAAATAAAAACCGCGTGGGCGGGCGGCTCTTCCAACGTTTTCAAAAAAGCGTTGAATGCAGCTGTCGATAGCATGTGCACCTCGTCTATCACATACACTTTGTATTGCCCTATTTGAGGCGGTATGCGCACCTGGTCAGTGATTTCGCGGATATCGTCCACTCCGTTGTGGGTGGCAGCATCCAACTCAAATATGTTGAACGCATAGTCGGTTTGGGCTGAAGGGTCAAAGCCGTTGATGCTGCGAGCAAAAATGCGCGCGCAGGTGGTTTTGCCCACTCCGCGTGGCCCACAGAAGAGATAAGACTGCGCGATTTGGCCTTTGGCAATGGCGTTTTGAAGAGTAGCCGTGATGCTCTTCTGACCCACTACCGCGTCCCATGTTTCGGGGCGGTATTTGCGGGCTGAAACGATGAAGTTTTGGCTACTCATGTGGTGTGTCCGGGGGCTCAAAGCCGACTGCCAAAGGTGGCAGTTTTGAACTAAGGGCCGCATCGGTTTTTTCCACAATCTGTTCACATCCCTCGGCAGGCGTTGCATTCGGTCTCCAAAAAATATTCCGGCCGGTGGCTTTGGCGTCACAATCAAATAACTACATTTGCGCTCCAATTTTTAAAAGTACTAATCAACGTCTAACCAATGAATCGTTACGAAACTGTTTTCATTATGACTCCCGTGCTGTCTCAAGAACAGGCAGCGGAAACAGTTGGCAAGTTCAAAAAGTATCTCGCTGACAACGGAGCAAAAGTTCTCTTTGAAGAGAACTGGGGCCTGAAAAAACTGGCCTATCCCATCCAAAAGAAATCCACCGGATTTTACCACCTGCTCGAGTTTGAAGCAAGCGGAGAGATTGTGGGTCCTTTTGAAACCGAACTGATCCGCGATGAGCGTATCATGCGTTTCTTGACCACCCGCATGGACAAACACCACATTGCATTTGCCCAAGGCAAGCGCAACAAAGCGGCTGCAGAAGCCTGATTTATTTACCGCAAATACTTGATTGAACAATGAGTACAAATCCAAATGATGTTCGCTACCTCAATCCTATCCAGATTGACACGCAACGCCAAAAGTTTTGCCGCTTCACCAAAGCAGGCATCAAATACATCGACTACAAAAACGCAGATTTCTTGTTGTCTTTGTGCAATGAGCAAGGCAAAGTATTGCCACGCAGACTGACCGGAACTTCACAAAAAAACCAGCGCAAAGTGGCTCAAGCCATCAAGAAAGCACGCCACTTGGCATTGCTTCCATATGTAGCTGACGGACTTAAATAAGGAGGAAATAAGACATGGTAGAAATTATTCTCAAAGACGATGTAGAGCACGTAGGCAGCCGCAATGAGCTGGTGAAAGTGCGTCCCGGATATGCCCGCAATTACTTGATTCCGCAAGGTTTGGCCATCGTGGCTACTGCCTCTGCCAAAAAAGTACATGCCGAAAACCTGAAGCAACAAGCCCACAAAGAGGCCAAAGTATTGAGCAACGCTCAGGCTTTGGGCGAAAAACTGGGTGCTGTGAAACTGACCATCGGAACCAAAGCCGGAGAAAACGGCCGCATTTTCGGATCGGTCAATGCACTGCAAATTGCCGAGGCACTGGGCAAAGCCGGTTTTGAAATCGACCGCAAGCGCATTTCGCTCAAGGACGACCATATCAAAGAATTGGGTCAATACACTGCACAAGTGCGTTTGCACAAAGAAGTGGTGACCACTGTTTCTTTCGAAGTAGTGGCAGAATAAGCCCAACAGCTTTCGCAAACTTGAAACGCCCTTCGTTAATCCGAAGGGCGTTTTTTTATGCTCGAATTTCAGGCAGATAGAAGTGTGGATTGGCGGTTTGTGTTTCGATTAGACTGTGAAAATCAAAGAGTCCTGAAGTGAATCTCATCGATATAAAAAATCCCGCCACAAGCGATGCGTGAGCGGAGATTTTTTACCGGGGGTGCTGCACTTGTATGAGCATGTCGGCCACTGCTCGGTCAATGGGTAGGGTGAAATCATCGGCCCGGAGTTGGCTCACCGGCCGCCATTCCAAGCGGAGGTCGGGTTCGGGTGAGGTGAGCTGGGTTTCGTGTGAGGGGTCTGCCAAACACACGCGGTAATAGACACTGATAACCTGATGGTTGGGGCGGAAAACTGAGGGTTGGAAAAATTCGGTGGTGTAAAAATGGCCCAACACGCGGATGGGCAGGCCCAATTCTTCGCGGGCTTCGCGGTGGAGGCAATCCAAAATGCCCTCGCCCCACTCCAGGCCTCCACCGGGGAATTTGACCAAACGGTGAGCGCCCACTTGCTCATGACAAATCAAAACTTGGGTGCGGTCTGCGCTGAAGCAGAGCATATAGACACGAATATTGAAGCGCTTGTCAGTGGTCATTGTGAATGGTGGGTTTGGTGGCGCGCAGCATCTCGCGTTTGCCGGGTGGGCCGGGGAGTCTTTCTACGCTGAAACCCGCGCGCTGCATGGTTCTGCGGACTTCGCCTTTGGCGCAATAGGTGACCAAAGTGCCACCCGGGCACAGCCAATCATAGGCTTTGCGAAAGCACTCTTCGGTCCACATTTCGGGTTGGACATCGGGTGCGAAGGCATCATAGAAAATCAGGTCGAAACGGTCGGCTTCTGTTTGAAAATCGTGCAAGTCGGTGTGTTTTTTTTCCAAACAAAAGAAGGGATTGAGCCAGATGGGTTGGTCCCAAGGTGCTCGGTGCAAGTCGGCAGTCAGCTCAGGCGGGATGCCCGGAAAAATCAATTGGTCACAGATTTCGGCATCCAAGGGGAATTTTTCCAATGAGGTATAGAAAATGGTCTGTTCGCTGTGGTCTGCGCGCAGGGCTGAGAGCAAGGCGTTGAGTCCGGTGCCGAGCCCGATTTCCAGCAGGTGGATTTCATTCGGGAATATTTCATGCTCCAGACCCGCAGCCATGAACACGTGCCGCGCTTCGACCATGGCGCCATGGACGGAGTGGTAGGTTTCATTGAGTTCGTCAATGCGCAGGGTGGTACTGCCGTCTGAGGTGAGGAGGATGCGTGGTTTCAAAAAAAGGCATTGTCGGGATTGCCCGATTGCAACAAAAGTAGGTTCCCGGTTGTTGCCCGAGCAAAGCCTATTTTAGCCCCATGAAACCACTGTTTGCTGCGTGCTTTGTTCTCGTTTTTTCGCTTGGCGTTTTGCCCTCTTTTGCCCAAAAATGGCTGGAGCTGCATTGGGCCGGTGCCGATTTCAAAGAAGTGAAGGCAGCTTTTGAAGAGGAGTTTGGCCATCTCGAAGGCCAACGCGGCAGAGGTGTGAAGCAGTTCAGGAGGCTGGAATGGTTTTGGGAGCCGCGCGTGGGGACTGCAGGCCGTATGCCCGAGGGAATCCATTATTTCAACACTTTGCAAAAGGAGAGAGCAGCGGCCGAACGCTTTGCGGCAGACCGCAGTTCCAACTGGCAATTGTTGGGCTATGGCGAATGGCTCACTTCGAGCTACAATCCGGGCAACGGGCGCATCAATTGCGCAGCCGTGGACCCCTCGAATCCCGATCGCCTCTATGTGGGCACACCGGGCGGAGGCATGTGGAAATCGGTGGATGGTGGGCTTAACTGGCAGCCCATGACCGATCAATTGGCCACGCTGGGCGTGAGCGCTATAGTGGTGCATCCCACCAATCCGAACACTATCTACATAGCCACCGGTGATGGTGATGCTTCTGACACTTATGGCATCGGTGTATTGCGCAGCCAAGATGGTGGACTGGCATGGAACACCACCGGTTTGTCGTGGGATTTGTCAGAAAATGCCCGTTCGTTCGACATGCTTTTTCACCCCACTAATGCAAATATCTTGTTTGCTGCTACCAGCAAGGGTCTGTTCAAATCTGTGGACGCAGGAGAAAACTGGACCATGGTTTTGGGTGGCATCATCCGCGACTTTGAGTTTAAGCCGGGTCAACCTGATGTGATATATGCGGTCAATCAAACGCGGTTTTTCAAATCTACCAATACGGGCGAGACTTTCAGCGAGGTGAGCACGGGACTTCCGGCAGCTTCGGGCAATTCGCGCATTGCCATGTCGGTGACTCCTGCCAATCCCGATTATGTCTATTTGTTGCACGGCCTATCGTCCAACCAAGGATTTCGGGGGCTCTATCGCTCGGTGGATAGTGGCCAATCATTTGAGGAGCGCGCCACCGAGCCCAATATTTTGGGCTGGAGCATGGAAGGAGAAGGAACGGGCGGGCAAGCGTGGTATGATTTGGCCATAGCGGCATCGCCCACCAATGCCGAGATCATTTTTACCGGAGGCGTCAATGTTTGGAAATCCACCAATGGCGGTGAGGACTTTGAGATAGTGGCGCATTGGTACTATTACAATGATATGCCCACTCCATATGTGCACGCTGATATTCATTCACTGCGGTTTTTTGGCAACAGACTCTACTGCACTACGGATGGAGGCGTATTTGTGTCGGAAGATATGGGCCAGAGCTTCAATGATCTCTCTGCCGGGCTGGTTATCAATCAGTTTTACAAAGTCGGGACATCGCCCAACACCAATGGCCAAATACTTGGTGGTTTGCAAGACAACGGCACGGTGTTGTATAAAAATGGCGCGTGGAAGCACGTGCTGGGAGCTGATGGCATGGAGTGCGATATTCACCCCACTAATCCCAACACGCTTTATGCAGCCATCCAATACGGAGGCATTCGCAGGAGCACCAATGGCGGACAAGACTGGACCAACATCGTTCCCGATTTTCCCGAAGGGGGGGCTTGGGTGACGCCATTCACCATCAGCCCGTCCAATCCCAACTTTGTGTATGCGGGATTCAAAAATGTGTGGCGAAGCGCCAATCAGGGTGATTTGTGGACGAAGATTTCGGACTTTGACGGAGGCAGCACGCTGCGCAGTTTGGAGGTGAATGCATCCAATCCCAACATCATTTTGGCAGCCACTACCGGTCTCCTGCATCGCACCACCAACGGGGGCAGCACTTGGAGTCAAATTGGCCAATGGACCGAGACGATTACCTCAGTCAAAACACACCCTTTGGACGGCAATCGGATTTGGGTCACGGTATCGGGGTTTAGTGCGGGCAACAAGGTTTTTTACTCAGCTAATGGTGGCCAAAACTGGCAAAACATCAGTGGCAATTTGCCCAATCTGCCTGCCAACACCATTGCTGTGGACCACACTGCGGGCAACGGCCTCTATGTGGGAACCGACATCGGGGTTTATTTCAAAAATGACCAGTTGACCAACTGGATTCCTTTCTTTAACGGTCTGCCCAATGTGGTCGTGAGTGAGTTGGAAATCATACCCTCGGCCAACAAGATTTACGCAGCCAGCTACGGCCGGGGCATCTGGTTCACCGATGTGTTTCAGATGAATGATGCCAACCTCACGGCCGATTTCAGCGCTCATCCTCGCCATGCCTGTGTGGGCGAGCCTGTAGTTTTTACCGATCAATCGCTGTACAGCACAGGTCGCTATTGGACATTTGAAGGAGGCCAACCCGCCAACAGCGGTGAAGCGCAACCCACAGTCACCTACAGCCAGCCGGGCACCTACGCGGTTGCTCTGCTCAGCGCCAATGAAAGCAATCAAATGACAGAAATCAAAAGCGATTACATCGTCATTCACCCGTCTCCGGGTGTTGCTGCCCCTTACAGCCAAGGCTTTGAGGCGGTGAGCCTTCCGTCTGAACTGCCTTGGCTATATGAGCCGGATGTGACGGTGACTCCTTGGAAAATCAATGCGGACATCGGTGCTGAGAGTGTTCGCTCATTTTGGGTCCAAAATCACGACCTGGACGTGCCCGATATCTACGAATTCGTCAGTGAGCCCATTGACCTATCCGGATACAACGGTGGCAGCCTTACGTTTGACGTAGCCTATGCGCAGCGCACCACCAGCAATGATGATCGTCTCAAGATTTATTTTTCTAATGATTGCGGAGCCACTTGGTCACTGCGCAGAACGCTGCGCGGAACCACCAATCTGCCTACGGCACCTGTGCAGACTGCACCGTTTTTTCCCGCTCCCGACCAATGGGAAAATGAATCGGTGTCTTTGGTCAACTCATACTACGTGCCCGGGTTCAGGTTCAAATTGAGTTTTGAGAATGACAACGGCAACAACATTTTCATTGACAACATCAACATCAACGGCATTGTGGGGATAGCAGAGAATGAGGTCTCTTCTTTGGCAGTTTATCCCAATCCGGCATCAGAATTTGTTCAGGTAGAATGGCAAGGAGGTGACGGTCCAGACCGCTGGCAAGTGTTGGACCTGACAGGTAGAAAAATTTTGGAAGGCAGTTTGTCCGGTGGTTTTGAAAAAATAGATTTGACCGCCATTCCGGAGGGAGCTTATCTACTTCGGCTGAGCCGAAACGGGTGGCCGTATCACTCACAAACCATTGTGATTCAACAGCCTTAATTGAGATATAATAAAGAACAAAAAGACATGCCATCAAAAAAAAGTGATTCCATCCTGAACAAAAAGTCGCTCAAGTTTCTGGAGGACTACATCAACAATCCCAGTCCCACAGGCTTCGAAACACCCGGCCAGCGGCTCTGGTTGGACTATATCAAGCCTTTCACTGACGAGTACATCACCGACATTTATGGCTCGGTGGCGGCCATCATCAATCCCGGCCAAGACTACAAAGTGGTCATCGAAGCACATGCCGATGAAATCTCTTGGTTTGTGCACTACATCACCTCGGACGGATTCATCTATCTGCGCAGAAACGGTGGGTCGGACCATCAAATAGCCCCTTCGAAGCGGGTGGTCATCCACACGGAAAAAGGATTGGTGCCCGCGGTGTTTGGCTGGCCCGCCATCCATACCCGCAATCTGGACAAAGAGGAGGCGCCAACGATGAAAAACATTTTCCTCGATTGCGGTGCCACCACCAAGGACGAAGTGGAAAAAATGGGCATCCATGTGGGTTGTGTGGTTACCTACCCGGACCCCTTCATGGTGCTCAATGACCGCTATTATGTGGGCCGCGCGCTGGACAATCGGGCCGGTGGATTCATGATAGCCGAGGTGGCGCGCCTGCTGCACGAAGGCAAACACAAACTGCCTTTCTCGCTGTACATTGTAAATAGTGTTCAAGAGGAAATCGGGCTGCGCGGTGCCGAAATGATGGCCGAACGCATCCAACCCGATGTGGCCATCATCACGGATGTCACTCATGACACACAGACTCCGATGATTAACAAAATAGCCAATGGGGACCACGCCTGCGGCAAAGGCCCGGTGCTGAGTTATGGCCCTGCGGTGCAAAACAACTTGCTTTCGCTCATCATTAAGGCGGCTGAGAAAAACAAAATTCCCTTCCAACGTGCAGCAGTGAGCCGCGCCACGGGTACAGACACTGATGCATTTGCTTATAGCCACCAAGGTGTGGCCTCTGCATTGATTTCACTGCCGCTGCGCTATATGCACACCACTGTGGAAATGGTGCACAAAGAAGACACAGAAAATGTCATCAAGTTGATTTATCACAGCCTTTTGGCCATCAAAAAAGGCCACGACTTCCGTTATATCAAGTGAGGAATTAGTCTTTGATCAACAAAACCTCCGCCAAGCAATTGACGGAGGTTTTTTTATTCCGGGTTGTTTCTTTCAGTCTCTGCCCATCATCCTTATGAGCAGCAGATAAAGTCCTGCTAAGGCCCAATAGAACAGGGCAAAAACCAAATAATAAATCAGACACCACAGACTCCAAGTGATGAGATAGGCGGCCCAACGTGCTCGCCAATGCTTGCTCCAAAGGACATAATCGTCCACTACCATCAAAGCAAAAAAGCCGACAATGAACAGGGCCGAAAGC
>Ga0169931_10001382_pt1 | contig 40167 bp, 81 predicted proteins | sample Kivu_15m_20L_FD_129675 | JGI IMG/M metagenome (GOLD analysis project Ga0169931, IMG submission 129675) | Freshwater microbial communities from Lake Kivu, Western Province, Rwanda to study Microbial Dark Matter (Phase II) - Kivu_15m_20L... | ecosystem: Environmental > Aquatic > Freshwater > Lake... | reverse complement strand
CTCTCGGCGTCAATTACGAAAAGCTGACAGCAGTACTGACAAAGGCGCTGCAGGAAGCCATCGATGAGATCGAATCACTGAAGGCTCGTGTTGCAGCCCTTGAGGCCGCGTAGTCCCCTTCACTGCAATGACTTGCATGATTACCGTTGACCCTCTGATTTGCTCTGGCCAACCAGTCTTTGTCGGCACCCGCGTGTTGGTTTCCTGTGTTGTCGAGCGATTGAGAGCTGGTCACCCATTGCCTGAATTGCAGGCAGATTATCCAAGACTCAGTGATGAGGCATTTGAGTTAGCCAAAGCACTCGCCTTTTAGTCTTTGACTCTGTTGCATCTCGTACTTACAATCGGATAACTTTGCATACAATGAACACAGTTCGATTGCTGTGTCATGAAAACATCCCAAGCTGGCGTAGACTTAATTAAATCGTTTGAAGGATTGCGTTTTATTACATATTTAGATGCTGTTGGAATTCCAACAATTGGGTATGGTCACACAGGCCCTGATGTAACCCCAAAAAAGAGAATTAACCAACAGCAGGCAGAAAATTTACTAAAGCAAGATCTTGTCAGATTTGAAGATGCTGTAACGAAATCAGTAAAAGTTAAATTAAATCAATTTCAGTTTGATGCACTAGTCTCTTTTGCATTTAATGTGGGAGCAAATGCATTTAAAGAGTCGACATTATTGCGTCGATTAAATACCGGAGAAAATCCCTGCCATGTAGCAAAAGAAGAATTACCCCGTTGGAACAAAGGAGACGGTGGAAGGGTTTTGGCTGGCTTGTCTCGTCGACGTTCCTCTGAGGTTGAATTATTTTGTATTCCGATACCTGTTTCTACCCCAGGCCCCGTTGCAATTACATCAAAGCAGCAAACCTTCTTAAAAAAGCGACCGGTACCCTCTAGTTCTTTATCAAATAAAGAAAAAGCTGAAGTCGTCAATGGTAGAACAATTAAGAATTGTACGATTTTAGAAAGAAAAAATAAACACACTTATCTTGAACTCGGATTTGGCCTTGGTAGGTGGTGGATTTATGACGACCATTGGAGTGGTGTCGGGCCAGGAGTTGAAATAAAGCCGTATGCAACTACCAATGATTTGCGTTATCTACGGAATTTTCCCTACTACTACCAGCAGGACAACGGCCCAGAAGGGTGGCGCCAATGTCAAACCAGTTCGCTAGCCATGTGCCTTAGGTATTTAGACGTACCTGGCATCAATGATGACGTTGATTACTTAAAAATTGTTAATAAATACGGAGATACAACCCGCCGGGAACCCCACCAAAAAGCCTTGGCAGAACTACAGGTTTCAGTTAAATTTACGCTATCAGCGGACATGCACGATGTTAAAAAGGAAATTGACAAGGGAAACCCAGTTGCTGCTGGCATTCTTCACCATGGAGTTTTTTCTTCTCCTACTGGTGGCGGTCACTTCGTGGTTATTACTGGATATGGCAAGGACTTTTGGCTAGTTCAAGATCCTTACGGAAAGCTTGACCTTGTTAATGGTGGCTGGCTCGATAAGGGTTCTGTAGCCGGTAAAAATGTCCATTATGCTTTTAAGCACTTCAATCCTCGCTTCTTTGTTGGAGGTGGAGCCAACGGTTGGTGTTGGATTAATTTCAAAAGAGGTTAACCATGGAACACATCCATAATTTTTCCAAGGTGTTCGGCGAGATCGTTGAGATCTTGATGAATCTCCATTTGCTGGCACTCCTCATCATCAACGTAACCCGCACTCCCAAGGATGCATTTTTTGAGAAAACAAGCTATACTTCGGTCAACCGCCTGTACAGGATTATTGAGTTCCTGGCAGGTTTAATCACTCCATTAGCAAAAAAATGACCAGTATTTTAGAAGATCTGGAAAAAGGGCTGAAATCTCAATTGACTTCGCTTGCAAACGATATTCGATCTGCGGAATCCGCTCTGATTACCACAAAAGAAGGTTATCTTAAAGTTCAGGGAGCGCTTGAGATTATTGATATTATCAAAAAGCAAATGGAAACAAACAATGATCAGAGTAATTTAGATGTTGCCCTTGGATGAGATGTTAAAAGAGATGAATCGCGGCAGATATAAAGCTCTTGAATTAATTGCTGATTATGTTCGAGAACCCCCTCGTGAGTTGCGTCTGAATGCCATCGTGTGCGACGTTAGCGATGAAGACCTCCGCTGGGTTACAGACCGCCTCCACCACTTCCTACTGCGGCTTCTGGAGGACGCTGAGTACGATCCCGCAGAGGAAGAAGAGTTTGTAATTTAATGCTGCAGGTGGGATTCGAACCCACAAGAGAGGCTTAAACTCTCGACGCATTTTAAGTGCGATCCGTAGACCAGTTCCGGCACTGCAGCGTGCTCACGGTCGAATCATAGCTTAAAAAAGGAAGATGTGTGCGCCATACATTTTTCTTAAAGGTTCATGACAAACCATGTTCCACTGCGCAGAAGACTTACTGCACAATCTCGTTGCTTTAACTCCTAAACTTGCGCGAAAACAATTTAGACGACACATTTTTGAAGCTTGGGGTTGGAAATGTGCTTACTGTGACCGTCAACTAGATGAGGGTACCGCCACTATTGATCACATTCTTCCAAAGCATAAGGGTGGTCAAAGTGTGTGGTCTAATCTTGCCTGTTCTTGTAACAATTGCAACCGATCAAAAGCTAGCCAGCTGTTGCAAACTTGGTTTACACCTGCCCATCCAAATTATTGCGAGGAAAGGCTTGCTAAACTAACACAATGGACGGAGCAAAAAACTTGCTCTATAAAACTTTCATCTACGGATCCAGCTACTCCGTACATTACCAATGAAGGATACATCGGGTGGATCGCAAGTTGATCCTCACCAGTTCTTAACTGCTTACTCTGAAGGCGTTGATAAGGTTATCCAGCAGCTGCAGCGTGAACGGCAGCCTGGAACAGGTAAACGTGCCATGTCCGGAGAAGAGGGCATGTCGATCAAAGAAAAAGCAATGCGCGGTGAAATCATTGTTTGATCATGGCTGATCACGCAAAAGCTAAGCGACTAGCTACAGAAAGACTTAAATGTAATAAGCCGGTTCGCACCCCTAGCCACCCAACAAAATCCCATGTTGTTAAGGCCTGTGGTAAAGATGTCCCTGGAGGCGAAAAAATAATTCGGTTTGGAGAACAGGGTGCAGAAACTGCTGGCAAACCTAAAGAAGGTGAGTCGGATCGAATGAAGAAAAAGCGTGCTAGCTTTAAGGCCAGACATGCAAAAAATATTGCCAAGGGTAAAGGATCTGCGGCTTATTGGGCCGATAAAATTAAATGGTGATTTAAATGCCTAAAATTCAACCAGAAAAGACAACTGCCTGTTATTCCTGCCTGGTTCAGTGCTTACGGGATTCAGTTCATGTTTACAACCAAACTCTTTTAGTCCACTGGGGCTTAATGGGTGGGAAGTTTTATTCCGTCCACAAGCTAACTCAGGAAATTTACGAAGAACTTCAAGACGGCATTGATACGATTGCAGAGCATATCCGTTCTTTAGACATCGGAACTCCAAAGACTGTTGAAGATTTAGTTTATTCAACACTTCCAGCAATTCCTCTTGAAAATTGCTTTGATCAAGAAGCAATTATTCGTCAATTAGCAACCAATCAGAACTTAACTGCAGATAAATTTACCAATTTAGCCTCAATGGCGGAGGCAGTAGGAGATCAACTTACTTTAGATTTAGCAGTTGAACGTGGTAGAGCGCATAAGAAGTTCCAGTGGCTTCTTAAATCTAATTTGGAGTACAAAAAATGACTATTAGCCCTATTTTTAAGGACACTCTTTTCTTTGCACCAGCCGCATTGACTGGTGCCAATACCAATACGTCTGCTCTTCAAGTTGCTGTTCAAAATCAAGCCGCTTGTAAGGATTTTGTATTTCAAATTACCGTCGGCTCAATTGGTAGCAACGTCGTTGTCAGGGCAGAAGGAAGTTTAGATGGGACCAACTACTTCAATTTGGGTTCAACTGATACGACACTTACTGGAAATGGTACGATTCGCCTCAATTTTACCGATTTTCCAGTAAAATATGTGCGTGGAAAGCTTGTCTCAATTTCTGGTGGCTCCCCCTCTGTTGCTTTTTTGATCAGCGCACTGTAATTAATGGGTTATTTTGAGAGTTATCAGCAAACACTACTTAAAACATTCCCGGATTTAACAGCTCCTGGAGTAACGGATGTTATTGACGTTCACGTTACGAATTACCTCTCAACCCGTAATTACACGTTAATTGCGACTGTATCCAATATCAATCATTCTGTTATTGTTCGTTTAGATTCGAGCATTGACGGCGTTAATTTTGGGCCACTAATTTCAAACGAAATCAAAGAAAATGGAACGTACCCGTATTACGTTAATGGCGCCCCTATGGGCTTTCTGCGGGCCAACTTCTTGAAAGAAACGGGTGGCACTGATGCTGTTGTAAAGTTCAGCATTGCCGCTAATTAAATCAAGGAATAACTTCTCCACCATTTAGTAATGATGTACTTTTTTTCCTCCGCTGGGGGACAAGCTTCGTGCATTGTTTTTAAGTTAGGAAGTCCGTTTTTGTACAGATTATTCCAAGCAACAAGCATGCCTCGTTCTGGTTTAATGCGTAATTTTAAATGCTTAAAGTAAGTTTCTCCGCCTTTCTTTACGTCATTTAAATAGATCATTGTTGTCCATGTTCTTTGGCCCATCCACTCGCAATAAATTTTATACTCTTGCGTGTGCGGCATAAAGAAGTCCCAGTGTTCTTTATAGTATTGACCTGGTTCGTATTTCTGAGCCTGCATAGTTTCGCCTGTAAATGGATCTAAACCCATAAATTCGGCAATCTTTTTATCAATGCCTAGGTAAAAATAGTCTTCAAAATAATGTAAATCTGCTGTTTTGCTTGTGCGATAATCTGACACTACGCAGGTGTCCTCCGGATCTGAAACCGTCGAAGGCCTTACCCGCTGATCAATTTTTTCAATAAGTTGATCACATTCCTCGTCGGCTAAAAAATTTTTCTTGGTGTAAATTTGAGTGAATGGGAAATAAATTTTATCTGCTTTTTCAGTGATAGCAATGTTATTGAAATGTCCATAATCAATTTGTTTAGGCTTTGACTTAAAGGCACAGAGTCGCATTATTTGACCGATTTCATCGTGATCCAGGTTGTGAGTCTCTCTAAATGTGCGGATCAACTGAGCCTTGCTGACCCCTCCGACAGCACCTTTCATGAAATCCGTAACGTGGTCTGTGGTAAACATTTTTTAGGTCGTACCGTTAGTACAATGTATTAGTTCCAAATAGATTGTGCAAGTGGAAACGGTACTTTTAACGTTTGCTGCTGTTTTTGGTAGTATTTACGGCCTGAGTTCCGCTTTCCTTGATCAGGTTTTCAAAGGACATGATGACGCCCACGCCCGAAGAGCACTTAAACCGGTACGTAACCGAACGACTGCCTGATCTGGTCCCCGGTGTCATCGAGGGCGTTGAAGATCAGCCAAGTTTTACTGTTGACCAACGATATCGACCCTTAGTAGATCCAGTGTATCCAGCCTAATTGACTGTTCATTCAGCGCTGTTAGGATAGCCATAAGGTTTAGATCAACCATGGACGCCATCGATCTTCCGATGAACGTGGAGTTTTCAATCCACGCAGCAGCACTAGCAATTCAACGCTTGGATCGCGACGAACTGGAAGAGGCGTTTATTGAGATGCTCCACCAGAAAGCACTGGAACGACAGATGTTTCTAGGAATTCTCAAGGATCACGGTATTGACGCCGACATCAACTTTAATCTTTCTACGATCGGACAAATCTCTTAATCCTCATGGCCACCCGCATTGTTAAAGGCACCCTGGACACCTTCAGTGTCGACTCGGGTTCCGACATTACTTACCTCGGTAACACTGCCGCCGGGTCCACTGGTGGCCTTGATATTCGTGCTTTCCGCGTTAACCCCGGCACCACTGGCGACATCATTGTAAAAGTGGTCAACAGCGTCGGTATCACCACCATGGAAATCTTCCAGGAGGATGCCTACACGGCAGCTAACGCCCCTTCCGGTTATACCAAGTTTTCTAATATCGTTAAGGATGGTAAAGGCAAAGGTGCTGTTGCTGTTACCGTTACTGATGCCACCAAAAACTACGTTGTGCTGTTAAATTTGGACGGTTACAGCGAAGTTCTCTACGATGCCGTCGTCACGGTCCCGTAAGAAAAAACTAGATCTCTCTGATTACCCCTTTTTAACTGAAAAGGGAATCGAGCTAATCAAACGTTACACAACGCCCCGTACTGAGATCGGTATGGGGCGTTACGCTTCGTACAAGGATTACGGTGAAGATATTTGGCGGATTGGATATGGCAGCAAAAAACTAGGAAGACGCTGGGTTGGGGCCATGGAAAAGGCTTCAACAGCAGAAATCCAAGCTCAACTCATTGAAGATTTAAAAGAATTTTCCACGACTGCCGCACTGTACGTACACATCCCGCTCAACACAAATCGAAAAGCAGCTCTACTTTCTTTTGCCCATAGCTTGGGGCTAGCCTCATTTAAGGAATGCAGGCTTCTCTCATTGATCAATGGAATGGCATCCAAGTCGGAAATTATCCGGGAATGGAGCCCTTACATCAATGTTTTGTGGCGTTCAGGGGGTGACCTCATCATCAATCGACGCAGGGTTGAATTGGACACGTATTTTGCTGCTGACAAAGAGATTCCTACGCTCACTCCCCACAAATGTGCAGTCAAGCAATGTCTGCTGAATCTTCCAGAAACCTACACTGGTGCTCCAAATCAGATCAAAGCCATTGAGTACTTAGAGCGCAAATTTAATGAGTGGGATCCTTCTGGTGAGGCTCAACGTCGGTTTTTTCGGTATTGGTCTGAGAAACCCAGCGGTCTAGGATCTCCGCCGCGTCAGGGCAAAAATGCTTAATGTTATCGAGAGCATCCCACAGCTCCATTTCTGGAGAGTAATTATCTAAAAACTCTTCATACTTCATTTGGTTCGTTTCGCTTTAATGCAATTTTAAGCAGAACCAAATATCCAATCAAGTCAGAAATAACGTCTTCATCATTTGCCAACAATCCTGCCCCTTTCTGAATTCTATTAAGTTTGTCGTCAATGCGAACTAAAATTTGTTCGACAGCTCCTGCTTTACTAAAAATCCGACTTGGCTCTAAAGCGGAGTCGCCATACTTTTTGTTTTTTTCGATTAGCAGTTGCTTGATGTCGTCACAGATCAAGCCAATATGAGTTTGAGTATCGAGGTAACGATCAGCCATGCCAGAATAAATTGATGAATCCAGACCTCAGCCAAGATTATACCGTTGATTCCAGATATCGTGGAATGTCACGGGCTCAAGATAATACTGCTGGTAAACAATTTGTTTCAGCATTTCTTAAGAGGCGAAACCTGGAAAAAGAACCGACCGCCCAAGAATTAAGGCAAGAGGATCGGTTTTTCATGTCAGGACCCGGCGATACCCAGTACACATTCCGTAATGGTTTTGTAGCTAGCAAATAATTTTACCTACGTTAGAAAATATTTCTTTAAATCGATCAATTTGATTAAAGCCCAGTTGTAACGGCGGTAAATAGATAAAATACCCCCAATACATGGGGGTTTTTAATCTAAATAATGTGTTACCTTGAATTAAATTTGCCCGTTCTCCAGGGATACAAACCGGATAATCCCACATTTCCGGACAAACTCGGATCATTTCTGGATACGTGGTATAAAACAAGGCTTCTGATACATTTCTAAGCTTCCACTCTCTGAGCAATCTCTGAAACCAAATAACAGACGGGGCTTTTGCTGCCGCACCCGCCTTTAGGCTCCACCTCCAGGATCCACGTTCTTTGTTAAATGAACAACGACCATAGGTTGGCGGAAAAAGATAAACTTTGCCAGTCCATGGGTCCTGAATATTTAGTCCATCATCATCTAATGTATAGATCTTTTTTGCACGCAAAAATTGTGCATTTGCGTGATGAGTCGAGCAGGGATCTAAATCAATGTCCCCTAAAAGAGCATCAATGTAGGGAAGATATTCGACAGGCGTAAGCCAATCGTGGGTAATGTGGCCGATTCTACCAAGAAATCTTCGGTAGTCGGCCCAGGTTAACTTTCCCCTTTTCACATCTTCATGAAGCTATGTTCTTGGTTGTCGTGCTTGTAATGAATTAACGACATTTGATCTTGGTCTTGAATAATAAATAGTGATTCTTTTGTCGGATCAATACATTCTGCGCGTGCAATTGCCTTCTTCATTACATCGGCAGGTCCTTCCATATCTCGACTATTGAAATCATTAAGGCCATTCATTAATGCCTCAACTGGTAAATAAAACATACTATCTTTTTCTGGTGCATCTGGAACGTAGACCATGGCTCCAGGTCCTTCAATACTGTGAAACCCACGGTAGTACTCACACATGTCTACGCAGATTCGTTCGATGGCAACCTTGATCATCTTCTGCTCTTCTTCACTTGGAGCAGACTTCATAAGTCTGTTGATCCGCTCTTGTCGTTTGTCAGCCATGGTCATTAATGAGTTGTTTTAGTTTACCCGTTTTTTACCGGAGCAGGCTCCTCAACCTCTTCTTTTTTCTTAATCAAATGGGAGAGACCTGACCTCTTGAGCGTATCCAATAATTTTTGTGTCGGTTGATACAAAACCACGGCTTTGTTCATGTTTCCAATTTTCTTAATGAGTTTTCCGTTTTCATCCCGCAACTTTGTTAATTCTCCTTGTCGGATTAAGTACTCAGCAACGCACCGATACCGTCGTTTTTCTGCCAGCCCAATCTCTGGATAGCGGTCACAGATGGTGCTGATTTTCATGTCGCTGAATGTAATCCGGATTTGATCCGCCAGTGAAAGGCCCATCATCAGGTCCACCGTACTGGTTTCGTAATGGCAGACCAGTTCTAAGTACCGCCTCAAATCTGGTGTTTCGAAGCTCCCGGAAGGGGGCACAAAGATCTCAACCTGCTGCGCTAGCGATGGAACGAGCAAATCCCTGTAATTGTCAACCGTTACATCCTCGATATTGAGATTGACAAACCGGTAACTCTGGTAAGTTCTCGCAAGATCTTCATCCGGTTCGTACTCCGTTCGCTCTAATACGTCTAGCCAATCTTCCGTTCCGCTTGACACCATAAAATGAGCAGTTCTTACGGCAGCTTAGCTAATTTTTTGGATTGTTCCCACTGTCTTTGGTGATCCAAGATCAAAACATATTCGTAATAGTCCCGAATTGGGGCCATATGCTGTTTGATTGAGGTTACCTGCCGCCACTGAGGTCCATAAATTTCCTTTAACCTGGCCGCACACTTAGCCTCTGATCCCCCGTAGTTTTCTGCCTCCCACATAGCTTTTGCCAGTTGCTTCTGTTGTTGGGTCATGAGAACATTTTCTAAAGACTCGGTAGACACACCCGCGATAAACTCGCTAAACTCGTCAATAAAAGGGTATTTTTCGCTATGACCAGGCCTATTACATGGGCGGAGCTGATCCTGGTTTTGATCTTGGCCCCTGCCGCTGTCGTTGGGGTCCAGCATTTGTACGGGTTTGTGACCGATAGAATCAGTATAGAAGTACGTGTCAAGTAAAAGCCATGGGTGGTTCACGCCCGAGTCCGCCTACTGTTGTGATGCCAACGGCAACGGCACCTACAACCTATCGGTCGGTTGTTCCTTTGGAAAGCTACCAACAGGCAGCAGACTATCTTAAGCGTCTGACCGAGAAAACTGAAGATATTGCCCAGCAGCGTTACCAAGAAGTTGGTACTCCTGCTGAGCTCGGTGCTCGTCAAGCTGGTCGTCGAGTTAAAGAGGAGGCTGCTTACCTTGGGTCTATCCCGACTACGGACAAATACATTGCCCAAACAACTGGACAAGTTGATCGATTTGAACCTGTTCGTGAAGCAGCAAAATTAGGTACAACTGCTGCAGCAACTGAATATTTAGAGGCCCTTAAGAAATCTGGCGAAAAACCAAAGCCAATTGCTTATCAAGAGCCTGAGTGGTCAAAGAGCACAACCTAAATCTTTTCGGGTTCTGCGTCTGCAATATAACTAACAGGTAAGGGGTAGGGGTCGATTTGCGGCTCCTCTACCCAATCCTGGTATGTATCCTTTAAAACTTCGTATTCATCATAAGGGATCAGCATGACATCCGGATGCTCATCCCCAGATTGGATACGGTAGTACTCTTTGTTGTCCACGACATCGTCTAAGATTGCATCAAAGTCATCTTCTAACTGCTGCAACGTTACGACTTTCATTGGAAATCACAAAGCTGGTAACAGCCTAACAGATGTTTTGTTATGCTGCCAGTGATCCAAAATCAATCACAAGCTCGGCTCCCTCGGAGACCAATCCAAAATCAAGACTTTCTTCAATCGACTCATTTACAAATCTCCAGTCCAGGGTTGCAATATTTACACCTATTGAATAAGTAGTCTCAAGGTACCTAATGTCATTAGTAATTAAAAATGCGTACTCGCCGGGGTCTAGCCGAATGTTGGGGTAGTCTGGGGTTGCCAGAGTTTCGGAATCGTAATCAATGCCAGTGCTTTCATAGACGTACCCACTGTTATTGATCGGTAGTTCAACCCGATGTGTGCCATCTACGATTTTGTAGAAAGCTAACAACGTGTTTCTGTTCGTATTCTCCGTATAAGAGAACTGGCTGAACAGTTGAGTGAATTGAATTGACCTGGGTTTTTGGAGGCTGAGTTTATAAAAGGTAGTTTGACGACGAGTTAAACCACCGTGTGTATTTGTTATTTTGACTGACCTGAAGACAGAAGAAAAATCACCCAAATCGATAGGGTTATACAGACTATCTCCGTCAGTCGCAGGGAGTGGATCGCTACCAAAGTAACTGTTGGGACCGTATCCAGTAGGACCGGTGCCACCAGTGGGATAAGCCTCAACAGTTCCAAGATTAAAAAATCCCAGGTTATTCGGGATCGTTGACAGGTACCGGGCCATCTTTTACTGACAATCCTGTGTAGAGACCATTGGTTCTACCTGATTGTTGATACATTTCTTCAATCATTATACTCCGCTCAGGGTAATAGCCTTCTCCTTGTACAGTATCGATCGTCTCAAAACTCAATCGTTTTTCAAGACAACGTAACTCTAAAAGTGCTTCTTCTTTTTCGGAGAAGTAATCGGTGTAATGGTTCTCTCCGCCGATGCAAATGTGACCGTAATAGTGTTTATCGGACAGGTGATAATTAGTCGGCAGAATTTGGCTGACTTTGTAGTTGACTTTCACGGTGATGTTGGAAAATGTTGACGTGACGGAGCTTGATTTCACCTATGGATCCGAGATCGGGTAGATCCTTGATTTCCCTGATCGACAGGTGTTTTGGGTTACAGCAAAATGCGTCGCAGGTAGGTTTGTTAAAGACGCGGTATTTTCCAGTGTACCCTCGACTTAACCAAAATGCGATCCGTGGGGCAGACTGAGTTTTACTTGAGTGGAATGGGCTTGGGAAGTAAGCCAGGGATTCGGTGTTATCGCGGCGGGTTGCCCCTTTCCAGGGCCAGCACTCATCTTCTCCTTTGATGTCGACCTGATCCCAGAAGCGTTTAACAGTCCAATACCATTTGTGTTCGAACTGGGTCACGTCAACGGTACAGCGCCCGTTTTTAATCTCTTCCATGCAGTCCAGGCACTCTCCCATGAGACCAAAGTTGCCCTTGTGCTTGTCGCTTCCTTTGCGGTGCCAAAGGCACTCCAGTTCGTTTGCCATGTGGTAGGCGAGGTTGAATTGCTTGGCCTCTCTGGGGTGCTTCGAGGCAAGAGTAGAACAAATGGAGAGGGTTTCATCCCAGATCTCTTCCAGCATATCCAGATTTTGGATGCTATCAAGGTTTTCGTAGGTCTCCTCAGAACAGACCCGCCTGGCCGTGTGGTAGGGGACCTTGTATTTACGTGATAGGTCAAGGATCCGACTCCCGTCTCTTTTACCCTGCCTAAGCAACTGAATGAGCTGTGGAGAGAGTCCGGTTTTATTCCGCTGGGCATTTTCCAGGGCAACGGCACTCCTAGTCCCGTAGTAATAGTGAGACGGGTTAAGACAGTATTGGGATTTGCAGACGGAGCGGCGAACGATAATAGGGTTCTCTTCTGTCTGAAAGCGACTGCTCATCGCCAGGATCAACGGCCTGGCATCGACCCCCTTGTAAAGGAGGCGACTGGTGTGGGCCGTGGTGAAGCCCTCGAAGATGGCGTGAGACCTCTTTTGCATACACCAACACTGGTCCCGCCCCAACAGCCGAAGGCAGATCTGGAAGGCTTTGGCGAACTGAACTTGGTCTCGAATGGTCAGGTCTGAGAGCAGAAAAACGTCCTCGAGGTCCATGAAAAGTCGGGTATTTCATTGAGGGTACAGGAGAAACCAGGCCCTGTCAAGGATTTGAAATACTGCCAAAGTTAGAAAAAAAATGGCTATTTATTCTTTTTCTAAGAGGTTGGGTTTTACTTTGAGTGTAAATATACACTGTCAGTAAAACCCAACCTTACACGGGGTAAGTGAAATAGCCCTTTTTTTATTTGTTTTGGCAGTTTTTATCTTCCCTGTCCCCAACAGGCTTTTCCCTGTCTCCTCTCAATTTGGTCGACTTTTCCTCACTTGATCTCATTATGAGTTTTATGTGTCTCACTCGATTGGGGGTTTGACGGCATAGCTATCTTCGTAGTGTTGGGCGTAAGCGATGGCAATATGGTGCGATTCCACGTAGCGGCACATCGCCCCAGTCACTGAGCAGACGCGGTGGACGTAACGACCGTGACAATCCTCACCAAATTCAATTGTTGTACCGTTTGGGAAAGTTTGTATAACTTCCATCTGTCTGTTTATTGATACTATTATTGTAAGAAAGGATTGTTGTAATTAAGTGACTTATAGCGGCGGCCAACGTTCAGCTCGAAGAGCACCTAGTCCCTCCGGCTTTGGTCCGCTAGGTGCATTATTTCAGTATTTAGGTTCTGAAAAAGCATCACAGGATTACACCAACCTTCTACGTGGTCAACTTCCCAATGTTGGTCGTGTCGCAACAGCAGAACTAAATACTGGGTTTATTGGGCCGCAAAGAGATATCTACGAACAACCGGGAGTTGGTTACTTTGATCGTCGCAGTGGTCGATTTCTTGGTCAAGCCCCATCCGCACCGCAGTTACCGGTTGTTGGATCTGTGGCTCCGGGTCAGGGCTCTGCCCCGATTGTGCAATCTTCAGACGATGCTTATCGTCAGTTACTGTCGCAGTATGGCGGCCTGCAAAAAGAAAAGAAATACGAAGAAGCAGATAAATTAGGGATGGAGATCTGGCAGAAAAAATATGGAAAAACTCCCATGGCACAACCGGGTGGTGCAGTTGGTGCATTTAATCCGTTAATGCAAGCTACTTTTGGTTATCAAAAGGGTGCATCAGTTACCGACCCTTCATACGCTGCATCCGCCGCTCAAGTTCAACCTTTGGGTGGTCAAGATTTTGCTATCGCCGCCAATGCTGTACCAGCCCCCTGGAATCAACAGGGTGCCATGGTTGATGCAAATCGTGGTGTTGCCAATCTTCAACCAGAACAAGCAAAATTTACGACCGGTGAGGGGATGCCTGCTTTCCCAACAACCGGCGAAAAAGCAGCTCAACTTCTGAGCGATCCTCAATTTGCACGTCTTCTCCGTAAATGATGGGCGACACTGACTTTCCGATTGCAATGGGCGGACAAGGTGGAAGCCCCTACGAAGAACTCGATCCGATGATGTTGCGTCGGTTGAACCAACCACGCACTGTTCCCGAGGGTGGATTCAAAGAATTTCTTAAGCAGTATCTCCCCAAGGTACCCAGCACAGACAAGCCTGCTGGTTATTTCCAGCAAGAACTGGAAGGAAGCCGTTCATTTGCTCAGTCTGGTACCGATGTTCCCGACTTTGGAGTTGGCCAAGCTTATGAGCAGCGGGAAGGTGGTCCTGTGTTTGGTTTGATGGCTGCCAACCAAGGTCCCAGTACTCCAGTGAAGTACGACGAATGGATGAAGATCTTTGTCCCTAACCCTGGCGCCGGTCGTCCAGCCAATATTCGTTATAAAGGTACTGTGTGATGGCCTTTGATCCTTTACCCCAGTTCAACACTCTGGAATACAAAAAAGAATTTGATCCTTTACCCCGGTTCAACACTCTGGAATACAAAAAAGAAGAAGATACTGGTTCATTTGTACCAGCCAATGCTTTTTTAAAAGACTATTTGGTTGCACAGAAGCAGAAGTTAACGCCAGTCCAGGCAGCAGCTCAAAACTTTGGCGATCTTCCAATTATTGGTCCGATGCTGCAGGTTATTCGTGATTACGAGGATCGGGCAAATTATCGAAACGCTGACCCTAGACTCAGAAAAATAATGCATTTGGAGTGATAAATGCCTACTCAACTTATTAAAAAATACCTGGAAGATCTTGCTTGCTGGTTGAGGAATGAGAATTCATATGATGACTGGGAGGTAGGCATGGAGCCTATCCCTGGAGACAAGACGTGGTGTAAAAAATGCAAGTCTTGTTCCTGTAAAATAGACAGTAAGAAAGGAAGCTAATGTCACAAACTAAGGCCCAATTACTTGACGGAAAAGGGATTTCTTTATTCCAAAGTCCAATCCGAATTAGTGGCAGCACCAGCGGCTACAGCCAGATCGACGCACCAGCCGTCGCAGGCGATCAGACCTTCACGCTACCTGGCACGGGTGGCACGCTGGACCGCCTCAACCGGGCGGGCAATGTGTTGCAGGTGGTGAATGGAAACACTGCAGCGTATGTTTCAACCGCCGGAAGCACTTTTATTGATACTAACTTAACGGCAACAATTACACCAACGTCTAGTTCAAGCAAAATACTTATTTTAATCAATCAAGCAGGCATCGCGAAGTTTAGTAACAACACCTCTATTATGCTTCAGCTACTTAGAGGAGCAACGTCAATACTTACTTTTGAAGAAGGTGCGGCCTTCACAAACACAACAGCATATAACGTTGTAGGTGCAGCTTCTGCATGTCATCTAGACTCTCCAGCGACAACATCCGCAACAACATATAAAACTCAATTTGCCAGCCGGGCTAATCTAAGTGGTGTTAGTGTTCAGACTTACTTTACAACGCAAAACGCTAACTCAACCATCACTCTCTTGGAGATAGCCGCATGATGTACTTTGCGCCTGCTATTTATAAGCTCTACCCAACCGTGATTCGCATTAACGGCGAGGATGCGTTCGACGCTGATGGCAACCCCGTCGAATACGACCGCGCAGCCGTTGAAGCTGAAGCGCAGCGGATGGAAGCCCGTCAGGCACGAGCCGCCGCTTACGCCAGTGAAGCCGACCCGCTGTTCTTCAAAGCGCAGGCTGGCGAAGTCGATCAAAAAGAATGGATTGCTAAGCGAGAGGAAATCCGAGCTCGTTTTCCTTACCCAGAAGAAGTAGCTACCAAAACCTCCAAATCAAAATAGAATGAGCTTGCATGGAGTCAAGGCGGTCCGAAGCCGCCTTTTTTATTCTCTTGAGCCCTCAGGGAGAATCGTACCGTGATTAGCAAACTTTGGATCGCTATTACGGATTGCGAGGCCCTTGATGAAAGGCTTGCCTTGCTTGGAGAATGAACGAATATCCTTCAGCCCCAGTTGGTTGATGCAGCAGTCGAGTAGCAGTGCAATAAACCGTTTCTGCCCGACAGGTTTGCTGCCAGTGTCCTCACAGTAAGAGCAGTAGCTTGCGTAGAGGTGGAAGTTGGAGTTGCAATACCGCTCTTTATCATCCTTAGCAGCTGGAATTTTCTTACCGACAGAAGAAACCGCATCAGCAGCGTAAACCACTTCCGACTGGAGCCATTCGATCAAATTGTTGCTATTTAGAAGGATTTCGTTACGAACACGCTTCAGGGAGGGCACACGGTCGTAGGTGTCGAGCAGATATTCACGCATTTCTTTCTCACTCATCTGCAAGACCCAGTTCACTAACCCAGGTAAATAATTCTTCCATAAGCCCTTTACTATTCCGTTATCGATCTTAATCATCTCTTTTGCTTCTGAACTCTTATCGTAAAGAGGACGATTAAATTCGAGAGTAAGACGACGGCGAGTCAAACCAGAGGTGTTATCAGTTGTCTGGATTGGTTCATTGGCGCAAACCATAACCATTCCGGTAAAGACAAAGGGCTCACCAACGTTTTTGTTCTTTTCTTCGAACCTCAAATTGTCACCACCGGTCAGCGCCTTAAAGATCTGAGCAGAACCACCGTAACGCTCAGAGTCGTTGATCAGGACCAGTCGCTTACCCTTGATGGAAGCCACCTCAAACCGGCTTTGCTCCAACTGGTTGAGGGTTGTACTGGTGAAGTTCCGATCACCCACCAGGGCGCAGCAGAGGTTGGCGAAGGTGGATTTACCACGACCACCCGGACCGATCACCTCCAGAAAACGCTGCAACTGGTGCCCTTGACCGAGAAGACAAGCTCTCAACCAGGCCCTGAGGACTTGGACGCGATCCTCATCTCCATACTGAGTGCGGCGTAACCAGTCGATGATGGGACCAGGATCAGCATGGGGATCGTACTCAAAATCAAGACCCCAGGTGATGTGGTTCTTCCTGGCGTGCTCGATCAGTTCACCGGTATCAACTTCTAATACGCCGTTACGGAAAGCCAGGCGATCATCGTCATCATCCCAGTAGGTGTGGGTGATGTAAGCCTGTGTCAGGGTGGTTACGTCAGAAATCAAGTGAGAGGTGAAACCACTGGGAGTTTCAATTGCTGATTCGCGTACAAAAAGGTCCTGTACGGCGTGTTTGTACTCATTTCGGTGCTGTTCCCGACGCCAGATCCCACGATCACTTTCATAAAACATGAAGGTGTCAAACTTCGGATCGTATAACCAACCCGACTCCAGCATCATTCCGGTCACCTGCTCAGCTAGGTACGAGGCAGGCGGTGTCTTGGGTTGACCTTTACCACGAGCTAGACCCTTACCTTCATGGCGGGAATCCTCATCATCATCGTCATCCATCACCCGTTTGAGGGCTGATTGGAACATCCCACCACCGAACATCTCCAGTAGGTCACCCTCTTCTGCCATTTCTTTCAGCTGTTGCGCGAGGCTTTCCGGCGAGTCAACAACAAATCCACCCAGTTCGAGGTACCCATCCTCTTTGGCCATCGCCCGGAGAGAATGAAGACCTTTAGCACCTTCAGGACTGGGTCCACCTGGCAGACGTTCAAAAGAGCGCCACTTCTGTTCGCATGCCCCACTTTCGAAGGCATCGGACATCATCGACCATTCGATCCACGCCCCAAGAAGGTCATCACTGACCTGATGAAGCGCCATACCGACGCCAATCCACTCTTCGTAGTCGTCAGCCCTCTCGGAATCTAAGTGCTGGAGGTAGACGCAAGCTTCTTCGATTGCATCTTCCAGTGCGTACTTTGACTCTTCCTCGTATTGCAGGTTGATGTTTTGGGTGATGACGCCCTGAGTTACTGGTTTTCGATATTTATTCGTCGGAAACGCCTTTGCGATTACCTTGTACAACCACTCTGGCATTTCTGGGGGATTCTTGGCAAACTCAAAACCCCCGTGGGGTGTGGTGAAATAACCTTCCGTATCGGGGTGGGAGCCCATCAAGGCTCCTTGGCGCGACCGGAAGAGGATTTCGAACGATGGCACCCCGATTTTGATGGTTGCCTTGTCCGGCAACATGGACATCTTGGATGCCGGGACGCTGTAGAGCATCCTTTGGCGCCCAGGCTTACCGGATGAGACGGTTAGCGTCGGCGGGAAGATCAGATCAAGTGGACCACCAGCCATCTCCTCGAGAACTGGGATGGCATCTGGACCGTCGATGTCCGCCCAGATCAAACCACCTTCATTGGACCACTGACCGGTGATGAGACCAACGCCTGTAGCCCGGCCCTCTTCCAGCTCTCGGCGGATCTGCTCAATCGTGTAGGGTTCTTGGGTCCAACCTGGGACATACGCCCTTTTACCGTTGAGCGGAGTCAGAGCCCAGTCCGGTGGGATCAGACTGAGATCAATCTGTCCTGGAGTGAGATGCTTGCGTGGGCGTTGGGGTTCGGGCGAGGAGACAGTCACGGTCTTGGTATTGCGGTCGTTTTACAAGGAAAGACACCGTTGTCAGCCTAGCCAGATCTGACAGATCTGAAAAGACTTAAATCGTAAGTTTTTCTGCTTCCTTCAACGTAGGCTGCATACACCTGCGTCGTCGATCTCATTGTGAGTCTTGCGCGTCACCATCGATTAACTCAAGGTCCATCTCAGCCGCTTGCTGCGCCGGTAAAATCTCCAAGTAGTACTTATTGACTGCTTCCAGCCACTTTTCCTTATATTTTTCAATCGTTCCCCCCTGCACAGCAAAGACCTGTGCTCGTTCCCGAGTCGCCACAAAAATCATGAAGATTTCGGGGACAATGTTGACGGTGTGCTCTAACCCAAGGGCATAAGCCCCAAGTTGCATCATGCACTTCTGATATTTAAGGAAGCCAGCACGCCGCATCCCGTACTCATTTTTCGGGCACTCAGGACTTGGCCACTTGGCATAGTACGGACCGTTTGAGGTTTTCAGATCTCCTAGAACGATCTTGTTTTTGTACTCCGCGACGATGTCTGGCGCCCCAGACCAACCATAAGTTTCGCCCTCAACCACTCCTGGATGCCAAACCCTGCTGATGTCATCCTCCCCTGTACACCAGGGAAATGCTCCTGCGACCGGGTTTTCAGCCCAGATTACGCGCCCTAGTTTGTCCAGATTCTCGGGAAGTCCGCTCCAAAACTGAGCGATCTCTTCATCCTCAATGACAGGTTCCTTGTTAATTCCAAGGAGATACTCCTCCATTAGGGAGTGAACTTTTGTTCCGCGAGCGGCTGCGGCCTCTCTGCCACCGGGGTTTTTCTTCGCCCACCTTTCTAACGCCGCCTTATTTCCTGAAGTAGCGGAAAGGATTGTGGTTACGGATGGGAGATTTCCATAAGGAGTCCGATAATGGCGCGACCCATTAATAGTGACTCGGGTGTCGCCCTTTGATCTGTAATCCACGAAGTCCGACCAAGAATATTTCTTCGTCGGATCGTAATCTGTATAAATTTTGCGCTCTAGTTCTTCTCTTGAGACAACAACTGCAGGAATTTCATGCACTGCAGTGGTCACAAGGGTGAAGCAACTCGACGCAAGGTAGCGAGTTTTTTAGATCCTGTCTACCTTTTGGCGCGATTCAGCAGCCGTAGAATAGTCAAAATTATTTCTACGACTGCGGTGTTACCGGCTCCCAGCGTTAAAGGTCGGCACTGCATTTTTCAGTTGCAGGACGGCAACCCGACCCTGCTAAATGATGAAGATTTTGTAAAGACTGCTTTGATTGTGGCTGCTGAAGCTTCAGGAGCAACGCTACTTCAGGTAGCAACGCACAAATTCGAGCCTCAGGGGGTGACAGGGTTTGCTCTTCTGGCGGAATCCCACATCTCCATCCACACCTGGCCGGAACACGGGTTTGCTGCAATTGACAGCTACACCTGTGGTGAACACACCAATCCAGAATCTGCCTGTCGCAGCCTCAAGGATGCTTTTCAGTCAAAGCACGGATCGATGCGATTGTTGAATAGGGACTTCAACCCTAATCGTGCTCAACTTCCGGTGGCTTGTCCGTAAAGCAGTTCTCGATGTTGCTTACGAACTTCATGGATTCGTAGTGGCCCACATGGTTTTGGATCCTGGAGTAGATGTCAAATGCGCTTTTGACAGCATCTTCTGGGTTGATCATGAGCTTACTGTTGGCCAACAGCCCAGCAGTGAGAATGGTAATTGCCAGCTCATGCGGATTCGACGCGAAAGCCCTTAAGCTTCTTCCATTGTCGGTAAAGGAAGAAAGCAGAAAGGCAATCGTCTCCAGGTTCGTTCCGCTTTTATCATCAGTCACGGCTGATCTTCCTGTTCATAAACGGCGTAGAGGGTGGCAGTGTTCTTCTTGATGACCGGGATAAGCAGGTTTGCATCTCGCAACGCACTGATACGTCGCTGGATGGTGCGGTGATTCCGCTCAAACTTAGCAACAACTTCCGTAATCGGAATTAAAACAAAGTTCTGGCCTTTGTATTCTGTTGCAATTTCAAGAAGGTAAGAGTGAATCTCCATGGCCAGATCGTCCATGAGATCACTGTGTCGAAATGCAGGCCGTACCACTTTCTACGCCTTAAGGATTAAATACAGTGCTCATTTTATCGGTACTCTACACGGATGTTGTACTGTTAGCCGCCTCGTGTTTTTTGTACTTCAGGATGCCCTTTTTGGCGGTTTCCAGGTCCATGGTCCAGCAGCCCTCCCAATCGTGAGCTTCACTAGGAAAACGGTAGAGGATGTGACCGGTATTACCGTGCCTGAGGCTGCGGATTTCATACCCCTCGAATTCGATGGGATTAAGGATTTCTGAAGCTTGACCCCGGTACCTAAATTTTTTCATGTCGTTGGGCATGACAACAGGGGAAGTTTAAAGAACCTAATCTTGCCACCCAGTCCGTAAATAGCCATAATCCCTGGCTTCAGTTACAGGCCGCTCCTTATGACATACATCACACTCCCCTTCGTGGTAGGTAGCACAATGAAGACGGGGTCCTGAATAGGTTTCACCATCCCACCAGTTACCCCACTTCACCCCGCAATCGTCACAGACCCAATCAGGTTGTTCAACGTTAATTGATCTCATCGTAATCTTCCAGCCAAAAAACGTAACAATGTTTTTACTAAACTAACGCTACAGACCATGGCCGAAACCGCAACTATTGCTTCAGGCCAATTCATCTTTAGAATCCTCCTCTTTTGATTGAGTTTTAATCCATTCCTGGCGCCTAATCTCGGTCTCTTGTAAATTTTTAAGGCGTTGACGATAGAGATTACCAATCCAGGCAAGCTGTTCTTGCTGGTTTTTAGCTGCCTCCTCAATCATTTCCTGCATTGACTGGCGCTGATCAGGCGATAAATCCATCTTCTAACTCCTCATCGGTGTAATCTTGACGTGAACTTTTAGTTAGCGAAATCGTACCATCTGGATTATCCTCCCACTCCAGGAAATCCCCTTCTTTCCACTCAAGTCGATTGAGAAGTTCTTCAGGGAGGGTGAGAATACCTTCCTCATCAACAACAACTGTCCAGGTGTCAGTTTCATTTGTAATGTGTTCGTAGGTCATGATTCGGATTTAGTGTTGAAGTAACGTTCAATTTCTTCGCGAAGAAGGCTACGCATTTCCTCCTTGGCATCATCTTTAAAGGAATAATAAAAGAGATGATCTCTTTCGTCTGTGATTCCTTTTTCTTTTTCGTAGGATTTGTCGACCATGTATTGCATATTAGTGACCATATTAAATAGGTCTTTGGGCCTACCTACAACCAGCCCAGTTTCAATGTTGATGCAGGTATCCAAGATCCGCATCATGTCTGCGATGCGCATGCTGTATTGATGGAAGACATTGCTGTATGTCTCGTAGTCATCCATGAAGTACTCGGGTTTGCCCATGGTGTAAGACGGAAGGCACTCCATAATACCAGCCCCTTTTGGGGCTTGGTAGGGGGCTTTAGGGTTTTTTAACGCTGAAATAATCTAATACCGTATCGAGCGCTACCGGGGTGAAGTCATTCCTCTCCACGCAGGCATTGAAATACCTTCGATCTACTTCACCATTGATCATGACCTGATGGCAATGGAGATGACCATGAACATTGCCCCGGTAGTGTCCGGAAAGACAGTCAGGGTGAACAGGTATATGAGTTAGTACCAGACCTCCAAGGAAGTGCGATCCCGGCTTGAAAAAGAAAGCGCCGCGCACGTCCTCGAAATACTGGTAGAAATCTTTTAGTGCCCCCTGATCGTGGTTGCCACGGATCAAAATTTTCCTGCCGTTGAGTCTATCCAGAATTTTCAGGCTGGGGCGAGGGATGACTACGTCACCAAGGTGATAGATCGTGTCATGCTTTCCGACCACACGATTCCAGTTTTCTACCATCGTCTCATCCATTTCTTCACATGAAGAAAATGGACGCAGTAGTTCTCCGTCTGGCTTTAGGAACGAAAGGCTTTTTGCGTGTCCGAAGTGAGTATCTGCCGTGAAGAAGATCGAGGACATCGCTGTAATGAAAGGGCGCTTCCAGGAATCGAACCCAGTATTCCAGGCTGTGTGCCTGACGTGTGCCAACACTCAAGCGCAGGTGCGGGTCCCATCCCCGCTGGGCTTGTCAGTAAGGCCAACAAGCGCAACCCCCTCGTCTGTGATGGGCTTCAGATAGATGGCCTAAGCGTGAAAAACCAGAAAGGGTAGGACAGGGGCTTAGGCTCTATCTCAAAAATTTTAGCAGATTTCCCTCATCTAGGGGAGGGTTGGGTGGAACCAAATCTTTCCATAAGCTCATCGATAGTCTCAAGAGATTCAAGCCTGACGAGAATGTCGGTAATACTTGCGATCATTGTGGGATGCTCCGTGCGGGCTGCAAAAGCAAGAGCTTCTCTTAGTGCTGAGGTTGCTTGGTTGACGGACTCTTTAACTTGGCTGGAAAGCGCCATTTCAGACTTTCGGGGTTTTCTAATTGTAGGTGTAAGTACGAGCATGGTGTTCGGTTTGTTCGACATTTATTATTTTTACAGGATTTCAGCATTTGTTGAAACCGTGAAAACCTAACAAATTGGTTCGGGTTATTGGGCAGTCAGCCTTTTGCGACGCTCGTAAACGAATGCATACCCAGGAACAAGGTGTGCTGTAGCTGGAGCAGAGCCCGTATCGCGCTCCAACTCCAAGCGAATTCTGTCCTTGTCGGGGAGGTCCTCTTGTTTCATATCCACGACGGTTCCATCCTTCAAACGGGTGATGGTGACAGTTTTGCGGAGGCCAAATTCAGAAATTTCCTCTTCACTCCACCCATTAAATCCATCAACCAATCTTGATTTGACTCTCTTGATGGTTGCTTGATATTTGGTTCCCGTAGGCTTTTGATCAATTAGTTGCTGTTGATATGCATACTTTATAAGTGAAACCATTTTCTCTTTGTTTTTCTTCCACATATCAAGATTTTCTTTGATCTCATCGAGCTCTTCTTGCAACGTTGCGATGTACTTATCACAACGCTTAATCAGCTCAATAATTGAATCAAATTTGCTGGCTTGCCTGGAGGCCAAAGCTTGGAGGTGCTGCTCCAGCTCATGCTTTTCGTCATCGCCAACCTCCGGCAAATCTTGCAGGAAGCTGACGTGTTGGATCGCCTCTGACAGTTGGGCGTAGGTTTGGGAGTCAGACATGGTGTGGTGGTGTGCGTGTGTGACTTAGGAAAGATCAGCTCTTTCCTTGCCCCCGATAAGCCTTGGAGCGCTTGAAGGAACCTCGTTTCCTTAGGCCGTGCCCGACGCTAGTCCGCTTTTTGACTGGCTCTCGGTGAACCTGTCCCGTAAAGCTTTTCTTGGTTGCCATGTGGTTGGTGGCGTGAAGTGCTCGACAATCATACAGGCGTACCGAATGTTGTCAAGTCCTAATCTTAACAATCTCTTTGTATTATTCTTTACGCAATAAAACTTATTAGTGACTAGAATGGACATTATGTTCGAACTCTATGAGTAATTTCGAACTGATCGAAGTTCCATTCGATCCAAATGATTTCTCTTCAACGCTTGAGGACGAGTTTCTCATAGCTAAAATCACTAAAGAATTAGAAGCTGTTACAGATATTGATCAACTTAGAACCGGCGCTCTCAAGCTATTACATGTCGCTGTACTTCGACAAGGGATGATTCGCGGACTTTGCAAACGTCTTGCTGAACTGGAGTCGAATGTAATTCGTAAAAAATATTCAGAATAAAAAACCGCCCCTTTCGGAGCGGTTGACGGTTCACCAACGGGATTCCGGTCAAATTATAAGGTGATTTCACCTGTCTCTTCATCGCGAGCACTAAACAGGGCCTTGCTTCCACGGCCCCCATCAACGGGCGGCAGTGTGAAATCTAGTCCAGGCTTGATTGCATGGTGCCCAATTTCTTTGGCACACTGATCGAAGAAAGATTTGGCGTAGACTTCGGGCGGGCAGGTCTCCCACACTGACTCGATGAAATCAATGTCTTCGGCGTCTTTCGGGAAGAAATCCTCTACGGTTTCAGCAGTAGGGATAACCCATTTTTCAGGGAAGCTAATCCAAGACTTATTCCCTTCACCGTACAGTTGAGATCCGAAAGTCGGGGTGAAGATTGCAGCCGCCGCTTGCTTGGGGTCAAACCCAGCAGCAGACTTGAGTCCCATGCGATCGGCAAAGGCTGCCTCCAGTTGCTCGACGAATGTGCTATAAGCCTCGCAGAACAGCTTCGAAGCTCCGCCGTGAATTGAAAGGATCAGGGGTTTCTTGTGCTGAGCAACGCCATCAGCGTTCACCAGGAACATCAGAACCAGGCGACGACGCTTGTAAGGCGAGGGCTTACCGGGGTTTGCGGCTTCGAAGTCGTCGTAAAGAAAGGAGTCCCTGGGGTAGATACCATCGATCCCGCCCTTCTCACTGTTCTCAATAAAGGTTACGTTCTTAGAGAACCCGCAGTGAATGATCACCATTCGGGGACTCTTGAAGAAGATGCCAGGGGTCTTATCACCCGTGTTGTAAACGTGAGTGTAGACCTTGGCATCAGGAAATTCTTTGACATCTCCACTCCAGCCAATGCGGGCAAGGGCAGTGTCTTTCAGGAACAGGCCTGATTGGGTTTTGTCATTGATGATCTGACAGTTGACGAGCTCACGGAGCTCACCTTGGTATTTTTCTTGGTTGAGGTACCGGTCAAGTACAGAAGCCATTTCGATTGGTTCATAGGACTGCGCCAGTCGACGCTCCATAAGAATAGCCCCTCCCCAGGGGAAGGGAGAGGCTTTACAACAGATTAATTTTTCTTATCAAAACGGAACCCCGTCCGGCTCAAACGAAGCGGGGGCTAAATCCTGCTGCACAGGGAGTTTTTGATTCGGTTTTGGAGCCGTTGCCAAGACCGGCTCCTCTGTTGTTTTTGGTTGGTTCTTGCCAAAGACGCTGTATTGTGACGACCGTACCCGTACTTGGTAGGTGGCGCGTTGGGAACCATCCTGTGCTTGCCAGGCGTTGTAACGAAGGCTACCGGACAACGTCATTTGCCTTCCGACATACAGCAGACTGCTGAGGCGTTTGGCGTCATCGCCCCACGATTCGATCCTAAATCCCATCGAATCCTCCCAGCGGTGACCAAGAATCTGTTGACTGGGGGCCTTACACATCAGCGAAAAAGTAAACAAATCTTCAAGTTTCTTCTCGCCAATAAAACCAACACCACCTGCCAGGTTTACCTGATTCAGATTGAGGTCTTTCGGGACCACCTGCAGCGCCTGCGTAGGTACGACATACATCCGGTAGTCATTACGGTTTGGGTACAACCGACCGGAAACCAGAAGTTTACAACCTGGGGCAAACACATCAAAGGTTTCACCCGCAGCCTTGTTAGGGACAAGGTTAAAAGGAACGCTTGGGTTTTTTCCGCTACCAGGGATTTCAAGCTTCATAAAGCGAAGACCTGAATCGGTGAAGGTTTCGCTGACGTAGGTCGCGGTGCAGAGGATGAGGTTCATGGCAATTGAAGGGTTTAGGACGGGTCAATAACTTGGTAGTGGACACCCGCTTCCGCAAGCATCTTACTAGCCAGGATCATGTTATCAAGCCAGCGATCAGGCACTACGCTACCGCCAGAAACGTAAACAGCTGTAATACCCGCATTAATCAGTACCGCCGCACAGCGGCTGCACGGGTTGAACGTGACATACGCTGTGCAATTTTCTGTACTGACACCATGGAGAGCAGCTGTGGTGACGGCGTTAACTTCAGCATGAACAGTCATTTCATATTTCTGTTCACGATCCATTAAGCGATCAAAACTGTCACTTAGATTTTTTGGTAGTCCGTTATATCCAGTCGAAACAACACGTTTGTTTCTAACTAAAACGCAGCCAACTTTCGTAGACGGATCTAAGCTCCAAGAAGAAACTTCATTCGCTAATCTCAAATAGCGAACATGCCATTTATCATCATTTAGTTTCATCGTACAAATGCTTCTTCCAGTTTGTCGAGGATGGTATCCTCAATTGCCACCTGGCGGGTCATGAGGACTGAAATCAGCCTTTCCAGGTCATCCGACATTTCCTGGAGCTCTTCGATCGACATGTCTTCGAGGGATTTTTTGATGGCTTTGAAGCGCTGGGGTTCCATGGGGTGACGTGGGCGCGGAGCTAGTGTACTAGGTTTTGGTAGGATGGCAAGAGGAAAATATTGTTAAATTGTGGCTGAGTCTAGCTTTTTTAATTCAGACGAAGAATTTAGACGATTTTTAAACACAAAGAAAGGATTTTACAATATTGATGTTCCAGACATAGAGAGTCCTCAATTCACTAAAAATACTTTTAGTTATTTTGATGACGACACAGATGAAATCAACCCCGAATTAAACAAAGCCTTACGCAAAGCAGGCGGATCTTCAAAAGAACTAGATTTTTTGCACGCTTATATTGGCTTGGAAGATAATATAAGAAAAAGCGAGAGACAATTAAGCGATGCTAATAAATCCGTTTCTAGCTTAATTAATAAGGCAATTGAAAGCAAAAATCCAGATATTTGGTTTAAACCAGATGAAACTCTTTACCGAGGTAGTCGTGTTTCTGCTGAAAATTTAACGCCAAATATTGGCGATATTGTTGAATTTAATCGGTTTCGGTCTACTTCGCCGGACCCATATTTGGCAAGAAAATTTTCGTCACTAGGCGAAAATTCATATTTAAGTTCAGAAAACGCAAAAGAAAGGTTTGGCGAGGGGAACAGGGGGCGATTTGAAGTCATAGAGCCTTTACATGGTGGCCTACGATTAGGCAATCCACTTGAGGGAGAGGATCAAGAGGTTCTATTAAAACCAGCGAAATTTGAGGTAATTGATAGAAAATTATTTAAACCTATGCGCGGAGATGCCCTTGAATTTTTAAAATATAAACAAATTTTTAGTTTAGATCCTGTAGCTGCAGCTACTAAAGGAGGAGAAGACTTACTTCGCCGCAATCCGACTGGTTCTGCGCTTGGTGCATCAACATCTTTATTGAATCCAGAAGTTGCTCAGGCTATTGAAAAAGATCGTTACGGCGAAGCTGCAGGTGCTGTAACTCGGGATGTGGTTGGTGGAGCGTTAGCCGAAGCTGGCATTAAAGCAACTGCTCCGACTGTGGCACGTTATGCACCTGGCCTGGTTCGGGCAGTGGCACCTTTTGCACGTTTCGCAGGACCGGCTGCTACTGGAGCAGCTTTATTTAGCCAAGGCAGACCCGGATCATTAACGGATGTTATTATACGTAAGGCGGCAGAAAATCCAATTCCATTTACTCCACGAGTGAATCCAGATCCCAAGACGGATGTTGGACGTAGAGCAGGAAATGAATTCCTGTATATGTTCAATCAATTGAGGCGCGGTAAAATTCCATATACGGCTAAATAATTAAAATGCTTAGGTTTAATACTAAAAAATCCAAGAGAAATTGAAAAAATGAGATTTGCTGGTGAAATTTTAAACTCCTCTCAAAATTGGCGTAAACAATATGACTCCATTCCAAGTTTTACTGTTAATCCGTTTCAAAAAGGATTACAATTTGCGTTTCCCGAGGGCACAAAGCAACAATTTTACCAAGATTTAAACAACCCAATTAAACGACCTTCCGTTGAACAATATATCTACAATCGGCACGTTTTTGATGAAAACAACCCATTTCCAATTACTTAATGCTTGTTGTAGGATGGCAGGGTAAAAAATTATTAAATCAAGAAGGTAACCATGGCAACCGTTATTGAGCGCGACCATCTCCGCTACGAGGTTGTCAAGGTATTAAATCCGGATGATCAGGTCTTAAATGTTTCAGTAGTCTCGTCGCCATCCGCGAACCCTCCGACTACTGTTGACGCTTTTGGGCGACTTCGTGTTTCTGAGCCCTTTACACTGTTTGATTCCAGTCATCGTTATGGTGACAATGGATTATGGGCGACGCAAACAATTTAGATTTGTTTGCAGAGTTGCAGTGGGATGAGGTGTCTTACTAAAGGCCCAATAATAAGCTGCTTTACACTGGTACTAGATAAATTTTTTTAAAAATGGGAGCGTCTTGGAGCAAAACACCTAAAGGTGCGCCGATTTCTGGGCCGTATCGCAATGTAAGAAAACAGCCACCAAGGTTTGCAGGTAGTAAGTCAATTGCCAAGTCAGTGAGTTCTCTCACTCCCACTCCCACTCCCACTCCTACTTCTACCGCCTCTGCTCCTGCTCCTGCTCCCGCACCGGCCCCTCCTACTTCCTCCGCTTCACCTGCGGTGGGGGACGCAGGTACTCTCACAAAAGTTGAAGACACTACCGATTTCAAACCAGGAATCTCTTACACTTACGATGTTGTAAAAGACGGTGGAAAAATTGAAAAAGTTACGGTATTTAAGCCATACACTTAATGCTTTTAAAATAAATGTCATATTTAGAGCTTGCCAAAAAAGTTCAAACTTTAATTGAACCAACAGATGAAGACGGGGAAAATCCTCAAAAAGATCCTAAAGAGTTTGTCGATCAATATGTAGACGAAAAGCTAGACCTGGAGGGATCGGACAATGATATAACTAGGTACAGTGAGTATAGGAAGTATTAATTAGTGTGTTTGTTCCCAGTTATCACCAGTACGGGATTCACCAGTAAAAGGACATAAAAGATTAAAATATTTTCCAGCTTTTTCAATAGCTTGGATCGAAACAGTTTGAATTATTTCTGCATGCTGAGGTAAGCAGGCTACTTGGGCTTCATCACCTAGTTTTTCTCTTCAATTTCTACATATTTCCAGTTTTTATTGCGTTTTATTTTTGATATTACCCGATAAGAGACTCCGTATTTTTTAGCAATATCACTTACCTGCCCATGATATTTTGGCTGTTCTTGGAATATATTTTTTATTTCTTTTACTTGTTCCACCGTTAATTTAACTCTCGAAAATAACCCAGTACGTATAGCATGCCTGGTATTTTCAGATGAAGAAACCCACTCTAGGTTTGCGATGTCGTTGTTTGCTGTGTTTCCATCAATATGGTTGACTTCTGCGCCGGGAAAGGGTTCTGGTGGCCCAAAATATAGCATAATCAGACGATGTACATAAAGCGTTTTTTGTTTTCCATTAAGTGCTACAACATACATCCTGTATTTATTTTTGAATCCTCCCCATGACTGCGTCAAAAATTTTTTTGACTTATCAGACCACAGTCGTCCATCAGGATAGACCCAGTATTTAGGATCAATTAGATGTTGTTTTGGTTTCATTAATGACACTCCGCCCAGTTTTTACCAATTTTTGATTCCCCTGTGAAGGGACACTTCAAATTAAAGAATCTACCAGACTCTTCAATTGCTTGAACAGATAGCTTTGCTGTTAGATCGGCATGTTCAGGTTTTACAGTGGTTTCTAGCTCATCATGGATAAATGCGCAAAGTCCCCAATCCACCCCATAACGTAACCCGGCTTTTTTCATGGATTCATAAAAGATACACGTAGCTTTTTTCATTAATACTGCTCCAGTAGATTGAAGAAGCTGGTTAAGAGCGGAGTGCCTGGATCGTATAGGTAAATGTCTCCCATCAATACCAGTTAAATAACCTCTTTGTGTTACTCTTTCATCAATTTTATCTTTTAATTTCTTAATTGCAGGTAAATTTCTATAAAACGTTTCAATAACTTCCTTACCTTTAGTCATCATTTGCTGTTCACTACCTTTCGGATAAAAAAGTGAACCAACTTTACGAGATCCAGCTCCGTAGCAGACAGCAAAAATCAGAGACTTAGATAAATTTCGTTGAGATTTTTCAATCTCTCCAGTTCCATCCCACACGCCAAATAGTTTTGCATTGTAGGAGTGAACATCAAAACCTTCAGTGCTAACAAGTTTTGCATATTCTCCACCGTCAAAATGTGCAATCCATGCACCCAAAGCCCTCAATTCTAAAGCGGCGGCATCTGTACCAATTAATACCCACCCTGGAGCAGCAGTAAACAGTGCCCTACACTCTTCACCATAAATATGCCCTACAGCTGGCACTTGCGCCATGTTTGGTGAAACACATGCAACTCTGCCACTGACAGACCCATTAGTTTTTACACCACCATGGATTCGACCGTCACCATATCGACGACAATGCTTCAGCCAAGACTCCTTCCCATCCGCAATTTGGCCCAGCCTTTTGTTAAGAAGTTGGTATTCAGCAAGCAACTTAGCTTCTGGATACTTTTCTCCCAGGATTTCCAACACATCGTCGTCCACCGTAACGTTACCTTTCTCCGTTCGATCAAATCGGATTTCGGGATAACGAGCCTGTAACCGATCTGCAATTTGTTTTCTTGATCCTGCATTGAAAGGGGTAACTTTCGTTTTGAGGGGGCGGCCTGTCTTTTCAGAAATCCGTTCCTCTGTAATAGGTGGAAATACCTCCTGGAGCTGATCGTCGAGTTCGGCTCGTTTAGCCTTGAGGGTATTAACCAGTGCGAAGGCCGCTTTCTCATTGAAGGGAAACCCAAATTCTTCCTGGAGCGACATGACTTTAGCAAACTCGTGCTCCAGCTCATGGCACCTAGGATCTAGGTTTTGCTGTGAAAGATACTTATACAGTTCAAGTGTTACGAGTGTGTCTCCCTCACAGTATGCCTGCATTTGAGGAGTCCATTTTTCCCAGACATTATCTACATCAGGATCTTTTTTGGTTTCCTCTTTAAACTTAATTTTTGATACTCCTAATCGTTCGCCCCAAGCCGCAAGTGAGTGACGACCTTTGTATTTCTTGTCAATGTGAGAAAACTTTTGCTCATCAACGGGCTCTAGCTCTGGCCACAGAACCCGACTAAGGATTAAAGTGTCTACCGAGTCGCAATCAGATCTTATTGTGAGACGGGGATAGACCTTACGTAAAGCTCGGTAGTCGAAATTCAACGTATTGTGACCAACGATTTGGTTCGCTTTTTCGATCAAATCCAGGCCGCGTTGGATAGGTACATACCCATCCTGGTCAGCACAACTATGAATCTCACCAGTATCAATATCGCGCAAGACGAGACAGTGAATCCGGTCCAGCTCATGGAGCAGACCATTGGTTTCCACGTCACAGATCAACCGCACGATCAGTAAAACTTCTTGTAGAGCCTAGCCACGTTAGCAATTTCCAGACCCCTAGTAAAGCCTGAATCATTAAACCTTTTTAAAACGTTCTTGGCCTCCGTCAAGTCTGACAAGCAGATCGAACGGTTGATGTTCTGCGTACTGTCTACGGGAATCAATCGAACATTACTTTTATCCTCTGTAAAACACAGAACCTTATCTAATTCTGGCGAGCAAATAACAAATCCAGTCTGCATGATCAATCCCGAAGAGCGTCTCGATTAGGGACAGCCCTCAGTAAAAAGAGGTCGAGGGCAATGTGAATAAGAAGGGGAACCATGGCGAAGGCCTTCTCAGGTAATCCGCCAAACAATGCTGCCAACTTATCACTAAGATCAGTTCGGTGCAGCTCTTCAAATTCGATTGAAAGCATCTGAGCAACACTAAGGATGAAATCTTGCATGCTTTCATCTTGGTGCTTCAATTGTTCTACAATCTCATAAAGCTCTTGATCCCTTTGGATCATCATCAATAATTCTTCCAAAATGAGTTACCGAGTTTGCCGCAAGTTTATCTCGCATACATTCCAGATAAAAGGGCAACTTTGTAAAATCTTTCTGGAGCCTGTAAGAGAATATCGACCGGGATTTTGGGTTTGGAATACAGGTTTTGCAATTGGTCAATCAAGAAGGCAGCTGAACGATTGGTATTGGCGTCGAAAGAATAAAAGGCGACGATCAATAGACAATCATTTCAACGGAAAATCCGGAATAAAACCGATCATCACTGGGTTTTCAACCGTTTTACGACTTCGATGGAATATTGCTCCAGGAGATTGCTTGATTATTGATTCAACTTCCGGATCACCTGATAAGCAATTCCACGCTTTTTCCAGGTGGTGTCGCTACCACCCAGAGTGGTCCGTCGATCACAACCGAAAAGAATTTATTTGGTATCGCCCTCCGTATCCAGATGATCAAGTGTGGAATCACTTTGAGGTTCTTGGGGTGGCACCGTCTGATCCTCTGGCGAACACGGCCGGGGATGCTTATTTTTCTGCATTTTCTCTTCGGCCAAAAGGTCAACATAAGCATCAATCCACGTTCCAAATAGCTGATCTATACAGCCAGGCTCCAGAAAATTGACAGCAACACGAATTCCATCCGCCAGCATCGACCTGGAGTCATGTGTATTTTGCGCTAAAAGGTCCAGCATTACTGCTGTGAGCCATTTGTTCGGCTCCTTACGTGGATCGATGTACATCAGTCCAGTTCGATGATGACTCTTTTCAGACGGCCTTTTTTGTCGCGTTCTTCGTAGACTGCGAATTCCCCATCCCCGATTCCAGTGTCGAAGGAGGTGTGGAGATTCCAGGCCGGAAGGCGGACAGCACCTTGATGGGCTTGGATATGAGATGGATCAGCAATGCAGATCTGGCCGGAATCACAGGCGACTACACCTATCAATTTGGATTGGATTAGTGTAGCAACCACTGGTAAAAGCAGAGATCTATGTTTTATTATACCAACGGACCGTAGAAGAGCGATGCCAGGTCCGTTATGCCGGGGAGACAGTGTTTCTATCGCTTCCACTGTCTGGTAACTGAAGAGTCGTGCCCCTGATCAAGGTGCGACTCCACCCCATATTTAATAATTATTTAATGTTTACTGTTTCCGTATAAACTACTACAGTTTTAAATAAATAATAGAGTTGATTGTACGTGGTTAGAACCATGACTCACCTCACTTATCGCGGTTGTCAGTATTTCAAAGAGGTTGAATCTAAAAAGAACCTCCTCTGGTGGAACTTAGCTCACCGGCCTACCCTTTGGCTGACATACCGAGGGCAAGAATATCGCCCAATCCAGACCGGCGGTTTAATTGATCTGTCGACCAATCAGAAGAAAGTTTTTTGAAATCAATTGCCAGGATAAAGCGGGTTCGTTCACCCCAGTTCCATGATTCGTTTTCTTTGGTTTCATCGAAAACGAATGCTTTTCCTGGCTCCCAATAATGAAAATCATCCTCAACTCGTAGTCCGCAGGTTTTTGCTGTCAGGATTCCGGTTGCCCGCCTATCGTAATCCGGTAGTGGGTTAGGGGTAATCAACCCTAAGTTGCAACGTAGGATTCTTTTATCGTGGCTAGCGTGGGGCCGAACGTGGGTTTCTGGTGCCAACGATGAAAATCCAGCGTTGATGACACCTGGGATAGACTCAATGAGGGTAGTAGTTTTCGGACAACGACTACAGTTGCTCGTTAACTTCTTCCCAGAAGAATACAAACCGTAGATATCCCACTGTCCTTCATAAAGATTTACTTCATGCCAGGGCTGAAAATAACTCCTGTTGTTTTCCGCTTCGTTATACAGGAGATTATTTAGCTCTTCCAAAACGTCTTCCCACCCGTCTTCTAACGATCGGAGGAATGGGAACTGTACGTACTGATTCATTAGTCTAAATGTTTAAAGCAGGCAGGCGTTCCGCGTTAGGAACTTTCATCCGGTGCGGCCGGATCCTGCACTGCTTCATCGGAGTGGCTTCCGCTTCCACACGAAATCCCCTCTAAAAATCGCAACCTAACGAGGATAGGGTGCGAACCTGTGGCCACAGGTGGTCTGCAGAACCAATGGAAAAATACCATTAGTAAATGCAGGCGTCAACACCTGATACAGTGAAAGCTCCACTTCTAATCGTGGAGCGTTACCCAGTACCAGAGCTGGTTAGGACTTGTGCCTCGTGAAGCCTTGTCCATTCTGGGGTGTGGGCGGGACTTCCACCCCGCCTCACTTAAATTTCCCAGTCAACTTCAGCACCGCCCAAGGCTTCTCCAATCAGTGGCAATTGACCACAAAAAATTTTTTTAATATCTCTAGCAATATTCATATGCTCTTGTTGAGTTCCAGACTTTTCCCGAAGAGATAAGTACGTAATCCACGATCGTATCGTGCCATTGACGTACAGTCTGGTTGGGCTTGCCAACGGAAGTATGCTCCTGGCACATTCCTTGGCGACACCTGAGCTAATCATTTCTTTGTACAGGTGGCCTGCCTCCTCGAACAAAGTACTGATGCGGCGATAGTACTTTTGAATTGACGCCGAATCCAAATCATCAATTGAGTTTTGACGATTCTTTTGGTCTTGGCGACGCAGATGCGGAACTTGAGGAGCTCCTAAAACCGTTACATCTTGGTAACGAGTTGAGAATTCTTGGAAGGAGAAAGACCTGTGACGCAGAATTTGAGCTGAGATTGCCCGAGTTGTATTAATCTCCATGCAGAGATTAGCGGTCTCAAAGATTGACCAATGCCTTTGCTTGATGCAGTACCGCAAGAGCTTTGCGGCTGTCTCCATGTTGCTTTGGTTCTCTGGATTGCTGACCCTGGCGCAGTAGGTCATCACCTCTTCTGCTTCTGGGGTGATCCAAACGAGTTTGACGCTCTGCATTTCAGTCGGATTCATCGGTGATCAACATACAAGAAAGACAGGAGTTGAGATGCTCGATGTCCTCTTTTTTTAAGAATTCAAATGTGACGGCCAGAGCTCCGCTTGCGATCGTGAAGCTGTATTCGTCCTCTTCAGGATCGAACGACCCACAGGCCTGGATTTTTTCATCCGCTCGTTGGATCTTCATGCGACCTCTTTATAAGTTTTGTAGTTGACAATCCTACTGATGGTGGATCGGTTAACTTTCATTCGAATACCAATTTGAGCATTTGTAAGCCCCTTCTGGTGTAAGTAGCGAATCATTTTGATTTGACTTGAATTTAATTTTGAATTTGGGTTGCGATCTCCACGTAGAACCTTTGGGTTTAGTGGTGCAGGCTTTGCTACTGCATATCGCTCAATTGTTCTGTACCTTTTACCACAATCAAGGCAGCGGCAATAGCGTTTAGTCAAATTGTCAAAATGCTCCGTGCAGGTAACTCTGGTGTTAACCGAGCTACAGGAACGACATCTCATGACAGTTCCCGCTCGTCAGAATCGAACGAGAACCACTCGTAGATTTCCCCCATGATGGCATCCTCGATTTTCTCTAGGATTGCCGATTCTGTTGGGTTTTCTACGTGCTTATGAGCCATGCGCCACCCCCTGGCGGCGCCACGCTCAATACATTCATTCAGGAGTAGATGAACTCGGGGCCTCATCAGCTTGCTCCAATAATTGGATTAGTTTGTCCGCTTTGTCGACGAACTTAGCGTAGTAATCACGCCAACCCTTGACAGCTGCTTTAATTTCTTCGTAGCCCTTTTCAGGCGTTACGTACTCGTAGTCGAAGAAATAAGCAAAAGCTTCGTCAAGAAGTTCTGCCCTGCGCTTATCTTCATAAGCGACAACTTGTTCAGCCGGATAATCCATTAGCCTCCAATCCCATCTCTGTAGCTTTTGAGTAGCTCCGGGAGCTCATGTTCGTGAACAAGCCTCATTTGGGCATGGTCTGAAGGGGTCTTCAGCCCATCCCACAGGACCTTGACGAACCTGTTTTGCATGGTGCCACGGGATTTGGTCTTGGTCGGTTTGATGAAGACATCAACAACCACGCCATACCTCTGGCTTCTGAACTCCTTAATTCGCTTAAGGCTTTTAGGATTCAACCCTGGAATCGCAGTCGCTTTCGGTCGTTCCGCAACTCTGTCCCCCGGTTGGAACTTCGCTGGCTGTACTTTCCCCATCGCTGATTTGTTCTATGTATTCAAAAAGGATTTTGCAAAACTCTTCGGGAGTAATGTCCTCGAAGATGTTGTACTCCGGATGGGTTTCAGGATCCCAATCAAGAGTAATAATGTTGGTCTCATCGTCAAAAGTGACGGTGAGACCGTTATCTGAGGAGGTTTCCATGTCAGAAGTGAATCTGACCGGAGTATAAATCACCCGTACTGTTTTAACCAGCTACGGACTGTTGTGGCCCCAACACCGATTACTTCGGCAATCAATCGATGGCTTTTGCCTTGATTGCGGAGTTCGACACACCAACGGATTTTTCGATCTCGTTCGGATTCTCCAGCTTCGAAAATAGTGAACGGTTCGATCTCCTCTTCTTTTGAAAAGAAGGGATGATCCATGGCAAGCTGTTCCTCTGCCAAGCCGAGAACGTAAATTGCTCGAGCGGCGGGGTGCTTTACCCTGGCGAGGTCTTGAGCTTCGGTACCGTTTTTTGCGGTGATGGTGTCATCAACAGGACGACCATCCCCCATGGCCGCCCGGATTTTGTAGGTTTTACGGTATTGCATCAGACGTTCTTCCAGGAGTAACGCTGGATGATGCCATAAATGGTCGTGAGATGGACCTTATATTCTTTTGCCAGCTGGGTATAAGCGGCGTTAACGCTATTGAACTGATTCATAAAGTCACGATCTGCCGCTTTGGCGCGGATTTCACGGACCAAGTCAGCATTGAGCTTTGCCAGGGGCCTCGCTTTACGGGCTGATCGCTGAGGCTTTTTGACAGAGGCTGCTTTTGCAGTGGGGATGACGCTTTTGATTGGGGCGGTGATCATGATTTGATCTTCACCACGGATTGCGGTGAGAACCAGATTTCCGTCTTTTACGTCGATGTGGGGTCGATCCTCGGCAGTGATGCAGAGGGTTTGGATGGCCTGAAAATTGAATGGCATGGTTAAAAAGCGAGTGTGTGCCAGGCTTTGCGCCGATGGCTTGACCACTTTACACACCTTTCGCTAGATTGCAAGGGAGGGAGGTCAGATTCCCTCGGTGGGTGCATGGTTGTAACCGTGCGTGTGTGTGCTGGGCTGGGGAGTGGTGTCCCCGGCCCTCTACACTCTTAAAGTTTTCTTAACCTGCCCTCAGTGGATGAGGCTGATGTCGATCCCCATGAATGGCGGAATCTCACCCATCGCACGTAAGAACCCGTCTACGAAAGCTGCCAGAAAGAACAGACCGAGTGCAGTGCTGATCATTGATGCATTCCGATTGTGCCTTCGGATTGCGTCGTCGATTAATTCTTGGACCTTAGCTTCAGTTAGGGTCATTATTTAGTTGTTAATTAATTGATACTATATATGGTTCTCCGTGGCGGCGATGTGAGTTCTACTACTCTTTTATTTGGTTTTATCTCCCCGGTTTTCGCTCCGGTTGCGCATCTTTAGGTTTTCCGGGCGATTGTCCAGGGGGTTACCGTTTGCGTGGTCTACATCCCTACCGTCACCCTTGTGGGCATGACCCACACTTTCTTTATAACGACGCGCCTTTACTCGGGCAGCACGACGTTTGATCTGCTCTTCAGTACCGTGGTATTCGTATTCTTTTTTGTAATCTCTTGCCACTTATACGCCACGAACGTATCCACCTCCGCCACCCCCAAATGGGTTAGGCGGAGGTCCAATTAATTCATCCAAGTCTTGTTGACGCATTTTATCTTTTTGATAAAGATCATATTGTTTTTCCCACGCATCAAATTTTTCAGGTTGCCCATATGGATAGGCTCCAGGGTGAGGGGTCCTTGCCATTAATGGGTTTGCACTAGAGGGTAGCATCGCTCCTGGCATATATGACCCACTACCACCAAATGGATTTGGATACTCATCATCAATTGACTGATAACCGCCTCTAGGAGTGGAATAACTTCCACTTCTGGTGGGACCATAGTTATCAACCCCTGGAATAGTGTTAGGTCCACGACCAGCAGGATAATTTGAACGGGGCAGTTTTTGCACGCCTGCCATCAACTCCGAGTTTCCGCTATCACTTAGAAAATTTTGTAGAAATGCTTTGGACGGAGTAAACATTGAGCGCTTTTATTTTTAACTTTAGTTTACTACACCACAACACAGGCCCCTTGTCAGCGGACTAAATTGATTTGTTGATTTATTATTGTTTTTATTTGTAACAATTTAGTGGGTAGGTACTTTGTTACATTTTAAATCGACGACTTATTTGATTTTGGTTTAGTCTCTACGGTAGAGATCTTTCATGTATTCATTTCTACCACGAACGAAGCATTCTTTAACAAATTGCCCAAGATTTAGCCCTGACGGAATAATATTCTCTTCTTTGAGATGTTCCATCAGGGCGGATGTTTCCAGTCTATCGGCATTTGTCATTTCTATGGACTGGAAGTAACGTGTCGTGTTGTGTGATTCCATGGCTGTGCCTGGAGATCAACTTATTCTACGATCAACGATCACTTTCAAATAGTAAGAATTTCTTAACTTGATTGTCATCTGCTTTGAGTAATTTAGAGATGACAGAAAGCTTTTTCTCTGCATTCAATGCACGGCTTGACCAGTAAATCAACATACGGTTGGATTGATCAAGCTCAGTCTCTAATGCAGATTGGAAAATAGAAGAAGGGCTGATGTCGATATCAGCTTCACGCCACCTCTCCCACAAATTTTCTGGGATACTTACAGAAAGAACTTTAGACATAAAAAAGCCATGCCACCCACACAGGATAGCATGGCTGTCAACGATTTAGTGTTTACTTTTCTGTTGCGATCCGCAAACTCATTTGTTGTGTTGGTGTGACAGGAACTGGTTCGCTGACTGCTAATGCGTCACATGCAAGTCTCATTGAATTAGCGAAGTGTTCCGCCGAATCAATGTCGGGGAAGGCCGGGGCGAAACTGCCGAGGTCTTGGTTGTACAGCAGGACCACGTAGCCGGAAACAGGCAATTGCATGTGCTTTGGAATTCCCGGAAACTGTAGCAACCCATGGTGCCGAACGGGCTTAAGCAATGCTTAAGTTGCCAGGAAGATTGGACCTGATTTGAAGTACAGACTTGGGTTATTGCGGATCGTTTGGTCCGCATCTTCATGATCTGTAATCTTGATTACTTCGCTTCGTCCCGTTGGTCCTTGAGCGAGTACAGCCCAGACCAGGCGGCCGTTCCCTGCGGTTGAGATGGTGTCGTTCATCGCTTTATTTTCTATCTGCGTACTTCATTCTCCAGTGAATAAATCTACACTGTGCAGGAGTGATGCACATGAAAAAACCATTGCTATGACTGGGGTTTGGCTCCCCAACGTAGCAATGGCCTGGGTTCCCGAACGGGAAGAAATCGTTAAATTCTGGAGCGGGTTAGGAGATTGTCCCCGATCGGTCAAACCCAGTCAGGGTCGTCCATCCAGTTAGGCTCCAGCCAGTTGTCAGCCTGCTGCATTTGGCGCTGCTGAGGGCTGTTCATCAGGGCTGAGAGTGCTACGAGCTTGCCAATGTTGGTCCGCCCGCAGAGGGCCTGACCTACTTCAGCGTCGAGCATGTTCTGGAGTTGGTTTGGTGGGATAAAGAGTGACATGGTGTGTGGTTTGTTGGGTTTGAGGACGTGGAGCAGAGGGGGCGTCTGCTTCACATGGGAATCATAGCCCAACAAAAGGAGATGGGTGTCTCATTGTGAGTTTCATGAGACTCAGCCCCATAGTTCGAAGGCTTCCCGCAAGAATTTCACTGGTCGCATCAGAATCGGTCTCATTTGGCGTCAAAAACTTTCATAGCGCCACAGATTTCACACTGCAGCACGTAGCGTGTCCACCTAGCACTCTCTGTGCTTTGGATTGATTCCCAACTTGCGGAACCTTCTTTGATTACTTTCCACTTGTGGACGTGACCAATGAAGAGTAGCTGAAGTAAACGAAGCATGATTACCACCGATACATGTAATCGTAGTAATTGTAAGTAGATTCAACTACTTGTGGTGAATACATCGCAGCACACGCAGGAGTTGTAACTTGCTGGAGCGGACTTTGGCTTGCAACGATGGCCGAGCCGATGATGCTGCAGCCAAGTTGGATGATTTGCGAGGTAAACATTGTTAGTTGATCGGACTACTGGGCTAGTCGCTCGGAGCGGATAGAAAGAATTGCGGAACAGGCATCTTCCACGTAGGGATCATCTTCGATCTTGAGTCCCGTGCGTTCAATCCAGCAGTCGCGGAGAGTCTCGGCAGCTTGCATGGCTTGATCGAGCAT